>Ga0116217_10002050_pt1 | contig 18965 bp, 16 predicted proteins | sample Sb_taG_6_FD_89697 | JGI IMG/M metagenome (GOLD analysis project Ga0116217, IMG submission 89697) | Peat soil microbial communities from Weissenstadt, Germany - Sb_50d_4_PS metaG | ecosystem: Environmental > Terrestrial > Soil > Wetlands > Peat | place: Germany: Weissenstadt | collected 2010-09-21 | reverse complement strand
GTCCCGCCTCCGCTGCCCTGAGGGGCGGCGCCTCCGGCGGCGCTCGCCGCCGGCGCGCCCGCCAGCGCGAACGCGGCAAGGCTCGGGAGTATCAGGTGGGCAACCCGCAAAAGTCTCTTTCGTGGGCCGGCGGGGTTAGCTGACGGGCTGGCGCTAAAAGAGCCTGCGCCTCCCGCGGGTTCACCGCGGGACTCGCCCCAAGGAACTGGGTCCCCCGCTCCGCGGATGTCGTGGCCCGCGGATTAGGCGTCGCGGCAATATATCCACTGAGACGATGCGAGGGGAACCTCGCCGCTCGCGGACCCGCCCCCGTTTTTCCGCAAATTGCGGCTATTGGCCGCGCACCGCAAAGTGCGACGATCGACCTTCCGCCCCGCTAACGTCCGGCGCAATGCGACGGTCTCTGCTGATCGCGGCCCTCGCCGCCTGCGTGTTGACCGTCGCCGGCTGCGGCGGTAGCGCCACTCGGTTGATCGTGAGGACCGCGAGCACGAGCGCGAGCGCCAGCCAGAGCAGCGCGCCGCCCGCTGCGGGCATCGGCTTCCCGGTGCTGGCGACCAAGAACACTACGCGCGTGTCGGGCGCGGACTCGATCTCCAACGCCGCCGGTGTGGCGCTCGCGGTGTTTCCCTCGGCGGCGCCAGGCACCCATCCGACGGCGGTGACGATCGCGCCCACGGACGACTGGGAGGCGGCGATCGCCGCGTCGGTGCTGATGGCGCCCCCGATCGGCGCGCCGATCCTCCTCTCTGGGAGCACCTCGCTTCCGCCGGCCACTACCAACGCGCTGGGCCTGCTCGCCCCGACCGGCTCGGGCCCAGCATCGGGCGCGCAGGTGATCCGGATCGGCGACGTCCCCGCGGTCAAGGGCCTGCGCGGCGCGACGATCTCCGGGACCGGGCCTTACGCGCTCACGGCGGCGATCGACCGGTTCGCGAGCGCCGCCGCTGGCAAGCCGAGCCCTGACGTCGTGATCGCCTCGGCGGACAGTCCCGCGTACGCGATGCCGGCCGCCGGCTGGGCCGCCGAGAGCGGCGATCCGGTGCTGTTCGTGAACGCCTCCGGGATCCCAGCGCCCACTGCGCAGGCGCTGCAGTCCGACCAGATGCCACACATCTACGTCCTCGGCCCGCCGAGCGTGATCCCCGACACGATCCTGACCCAGCTGCGCAAGTACGGGACGGTCAACCGGGTAGGAGACACCGACCCGGCGGCGAACTCGGTGGCGTTTGCGGTCTACCGCGATCCGCCGTGCTCCGCCAACCAACCCTGCGCCCACGTGCCGGGTAGCTTCGGCTGGGCGATGCGCAGCCCGGGTCACGGCTACACGCTGATCAACGCCAACCAGACGCTCGACGCCGCCGCCTCGGCGGCCCTGTCGGCCAGCGGCAGCTACGGCCCGCAGCTGCTGATCGACGACCCAAACACGCTCCCACAGTCGGTTCTGAACTTCTTCCTGAACTACGCCACGCCCGGCTACACCGCGGAAGGCCCGACGGCCGCCGTGTACAACCACGGCTGGGTGATCGGCGACCCGAGCACGATCTCGGTATCCGTCCAGGCCGAGATGGATAGCCTTCTGGAAGTGGTGCCGCAGAAATGAGCCAAGCTGAGCATCCGGACCGGCTGCGCCCTGGTCGCGAGGTGACCGTCGAGGACGTGCGCCAGCTTATGGGCGCCTCGACGCCGCACTTCGCGTTGCAGCTGCGCGAGCGGATCCGGGCGCTGATCCGCGGCCTGCCGGCCGACCATCCCGCCCGGATCGAGGGTGAGCGCGAGATCGCCCGGCTCAACCGGATCGCGTTCGCGGGCGAGGTGCGCGGACACCAGGCCGAGCCCGGCCTGACCCCCCTGCGCAGCGTGACCGCGTCGGCGGCCAACCTGGTCGATGCCGCCGCAGGCGACGCCGGCCACTGAGGTCTTCGTGGGCGCCTCCAGGTCCGTCGCGGTGATCGGTCTCGGGCGCGTGGGCCTCCCGCTCGCGCTGTGCTTCGCCGACCGGGGACTGCGCGTGCTCGGGGTCGATCACGACCAGACGGTCCTGGCCTCGATACGAGCCGGGCGGATGCCGTTCAACGAAACCGGGACCCAGGAGCTGCTCGACCGCGTGATCGCGAGTGGACGCCTCGAGCTCGCCGAGCGCGCCGCCGACGCCGCCCGGGCCGACGACATCGTGATCACGATCGGGACCCCGTCGTTCTCGCACATCGAGAGCGACCTGCGGCAGGTGCGCGCGGCGGTCGACGACCTGCTGCCGATGCTCCGCCCCGGGCACGCCCTGATCCTGCGCTCGACGATCGCCCCGGGGACCACCGATTTCGTCGCCGGCTATGTGGAGAAGCGGCGCGGGCTGCGGGTCGGCGAGGACGTGTTCGTGGCCCACGCGCCGGAGCGGATCGCGGCAGGGCGGTTCGTCGAGGAGATCTCGACGCTCCCCTGCATCATCGGCGGCGTCGGCGATGCCTCGACCGAACGTGCGGCGAGCACGTTCTCGGTGTTCGGCGCCCCGATCGTGAGGACCGCTCCGGTGCAGGCCGAGCTCGCCAAGATCTGGACGAACATCCTGCGCTACACGACATTCGCGCTGCCGAATCTGCTGATGATGGACTGCGAGCGGTACGGCGCCAACGTGTTCGACGTGATCGACCTGATCAACCGCGACTACCCCCGAGGGGGGATCGCGCGGCCCGGCATGACCGCCGGCACCTGCCTGCGCAAGGACTTCGCGTTCTCGGAGGAGCGGTCCGCCGCTCCCGGGATGCTGCTGGCCGTCTCCCGCGTCAATGAGTCCGTGCCGCTGTTCCTGGTCGAGGGGATCAAGCGGCGGATAGGTTCGCTCTCGAGCCGCAAGGTGGCCGTGCTCGGGCTCACGTTCAAGCGCGACACCGACGACGAGCGCGACTCGCTCTCGCCGAAGCTGATCCGTCTGCTCGAGCGCGAGCTGGCCGACGTGGCCGTCTGCGACCCGCATGCCCCGTCCCCCACACAGCCGCTCGACCAGGCGGTGGAGGATGCCGACGTGGTGATCGTCGCGACCAACCATTCGGCGTTCGAGGGGTCCGCCGTGCTGGCGGAGATCGTCGCCAGGGCGTCGGGCGAGTGCCTGCTGGTCGATCCGTGGGACGCGCTCGGGACGGGACAGGTGTTCGTGTACGCCGCCGAGACGGCGGCGATGCTGCGGGCCCCCGGCGCGCTCAGCGCCTCGGAAAGCACGCCATCGGGATGAGCCGCGTGCTCGTCACCGGCGGCGCCGGGACGATCGGCTCGGCCGTGGTCAGACGGCTCCTCTCCGACAGCCGGTGGGAGGTGCGGGTCGCCGACCACCGCCGGCCACCGCTGTGGATGCGCGAGGGGTGCGAGATCCACACCGCCGACCTGCGCGCCGCGGCCGCGGCGCACTCGGCGGTCGACGGCTGCTCGCACGTGATCCACCTGGCCGCGATCGTCGGCGGGATCGCGAACTTCCACAAGCTGCCGTTCACGCTCACCGAGGTCAACAACGCGCTCACCGGCGCGCTCGTCCACGCGGCCGTCGACCTGGATGTTGAGCGCTTCGTGTACGTGTCGTCGTCGATGGTGTTCGAGCGCGCGACCGAGTTCCCGACCACCGAGGACCACCTGGCCGACTGCCTGGCGCCCCGGTCGGCCTACGGGTTCTCGAAGCTCGCCGGCGAGGTCTACACCCGCGCCGCGCATGACGAGCACGGCCTGCGCTACACGATCTGCCGGCCGTTCAACGCCTACGGGCCCGGTGAGCTCCCCCATGCCGACGAGCCGGGCATCGCGCACGCCGTGCCCGACCTGATCCACAAGGCTCTCACCGGCCGGCGCCCGCTGGAGATCTTCGGCTCGGGCGAGCAGACGAGGACGATCACGCACGTCGACGACATCGCCGACGGGATCGTGACCGCGATGGCGTCGCCGGCCGGCGAGAACGAGGACTTCAACATCTCGGCCTCGCAGGAGCTCTCGATCGCAGAGCTCGCGAGGATGATCTGGGAGGCGTGCGGCAACGATCCGGCGCAGTTCGAGCTGCGCCACCTGCCGAGCTTCGAGGTCGATGTGCAGCGGCGGTGGCCGTCGGTCGAGAAGGCCCGGCGGCTGCTCGGTTGGGAGGCCCGGGTCGAGCTGGTCGACGGACTCGCCCTGACCGTCGAGTGGCTTCGCGAGCAGGACGCGGCGGTCACGCGCTGAACGAGAACGTGCAGCCGCGCGTCTGGAGCTCGTCGAACATCAGACGCGGATCGATGCACCGCTCGGGCGGGTGAGCGCCGGTCTCGGGCAGCGCGCCCCGCGCGAACAGCCGGACGCACGCGGCCGCCGGCGCGGCGGTCGACACGACCGATCCGCCGAGGCCGAAGTGGGGCATGGTGATCGCGCGGACGGTGACGATCTCGCCGTCGACCGCGCGCGCTGTCACGAGGTGGACCGACACCGTCTCGTTCGATGGCGACGCCGCCTCGCGGGCGGCGGACGCGATCTGCTCGGCCGGTCCGTGAGCCAGCTGCTGTAGGCGCTCGAGCAGCGCCGGCGCGAGCGACAACCGGAAGCTCGCGTTCTCACACCCGAAGCTCTCGCCGAAGGTGGCCAGCTCGGAGTGCAGCGTGTAGATCGTCTCGGCCCGCCCGATCGGGTCACCGTAATCGACGGTGCCTCCGGGGCTGAGCGGCTCGATCTCGACCGCGTGCCCGTCTTCGAGGACCACCGGCGCGAGCGTCAGCTCGTCGATCAGCGTCTGGATCGCGTACGGCGGCCGGAGCCGGCCGTCCGCGGGCGCCGCCGGGTCGCGGCCGGCGGCGCAGATCTCGATCGTGTCGATCCCCTCGGCGCCGTCGCCCAGCCGGTCCACGGCCTCCGCGGCCATGAGGTTCGTCTTGCCCGGGCTCGACCCGATCCCGAGCACCGCCAGCCGCTCCGCCGCCTCGAACGCGGCGTGTAGCTCGAGCTGCGCGCGCGTGACCCGATACAGGCCCCCAAGGTCGAGGTAGTGGCATCCGGCCTTCAGGCAGGCGCGCATCGCGTCGAGGTTGATGCGATACGAGGCGGTGTTCAGCAGTACGCCGGCGCCGGCGCGGGTGATTGCGCCCGCGAGCGCATCGAGCTCGCGCGCGTCGACCGGTGCCGCGGTCGCCTTCCCGTGACCGTGCTCCTCCGCCACCGCCGCGGCCTTGTCGGCGTCGAGGTCGAGCAGCACCATGCTCTCGACCTCGTCCGACACTCCCAGGTCGTGGACGATCGCGGGCGCGATCGTTCCCGCGGCCCCCAAGACCGCGACCGAAACCTCAGCCTCAGCCATCTCGATGGCACCGTATCGGCGCAGCAGTTAGACGTTTCGTCCAAAGGAGCGGTACTTTGTGATCCACCTGCGGCTTGCCACCCCGGTGTGGTCCGCATAGGTTTCGCATCACTTTGGAGAGCACAGCAATCACATCCGAGCCCGGGGCCGCCCTGGACACCAGCATCCCCGGCAACAAGGGGCTCAAGGCCGACGCGCTCGGCTACATATCGAACCTCGTCATCGCGGTCGCCTCGACCGCCCCCGCGTACAGCCTCGCCGCGACCCTCGGGTTCATCGTCGCCGTCGGCGGCGTCGGGTTCCACGCGCCCGCGGTGATGATCGTCGCATTCATCCCGATCCTGTTCGTCTCGGTCGGCTACCGGTTCCTCAATCTCGCCGACCCCGATGCCGGAACGACGTTCGCATGGGTGACGCGGGCGTTCGGCCCGCAGCTCGGCTGGATCAACGGCTGGGCCATCTTCCTGGCCGACATCATCGTGATGGCATCGCTCGCGGCGATCGCCAGCGATTACACGTACCTGCTGTTCGGCCTGCACGGACTCGCAAAATCGAATCTCGCGCTGATCATTGGAGCGGTCGTCTGGATCGCGCTGATGACATGGATCTGCTACCGCGGGATCGAGCTGTCCGCGCGGATCCAGACGATGCTCCTCGGCCTCGAGATCTTCACGCTGGCCCTGTTCACCGTGGTCGCGCTGATCAAGGTGTACGCGAACAACCCGGCCAATTCGGTTCACATCTCCGCGTCCTGGTTCAACCCGTTCGACGTAAGCTGGACCTCGCTGATCGCCGGCGTCCTGCTCGGCATCTTCATCTACTGGGGCTGGGACTCGGGCGTCGCTGTCAACGAGGAGTCGCGCGACCCCCACCGCGGACCGGGCAAGGCCGCGGTCGTCTCGACGCTGATCCTGCTGGCGATCTACGTCCTGGTCACCGCGGCGGCTCAGGCCTACCACGGCACGAAGTTCCTGGCGACCAACTCCGCAGACGTCCTCAGCCCGCTCGGTCACGACGTGTTCGGCTCCCCGCTCGACAAGCTGCTGATCATCTGCGTCCTCACGTCGGCCTCGGCCTCAACCCAGACGACGATCTTGCCCACCGCTCGCACGACGCTGTCGATGGCGAAGTGGGACTCGATCCCGAAGGCGTTCGGCACGATCCACCCGCGCTTCTTCACGCCCACGTTCTCGACCGTGCTGATGGGCGCCCTGTCGATCGTGTGGACCGTGGCGCTCCTCGCGTTCAACCCGAATCAGGACGTGCTCGGCGACACGATCTCGGCGCTCGGCTTCGCGGTCTGCTTCTACTACGGCTTCACCGGACTGGCGTGCGCTGTGTACTTCCGGCGCGACCTGCTCAAGAGCGTGCGGAACTTCTTCCTCGCGGGCCTGGTCCCGGTGGTAGGCGGGATCATGATGGGCTACATCGGGGTCAAGGCGTACAGCTACTACAGCACTGCCGGGAACAACTACTCCAAGGCGCTGCTCGGAATCCAGACGCCGATCCTCGTCGGCATCGGCGGCCTGATCCTGGGCGTCGTCCTGATGTTCGCCTCGTGGCCGTTCTTCCCCGATTTCTTCCACCGGAAGTGGTGGGGGGCGGCCGACCCGGCAATTCTCGAGGAAGACGCTCGGCATGGCACGGTGCCGATGCCCGGCGAGCCTGTCTGAGCCGGACTTCCGCTAGCTGCACATTCTTGAGAGAGAGCCGGTCCGTTAGAGCCCTCTCTATGTTTCGGACGCGCAGTCGGACCCCGCACCACAGCGCACTGTCTGCGTTCTGGACCCGGGATTCGGCCCCTGTATTCGTCGGCCGAGTTTGTGTGAATTCTCTCATACCTGCCCGCGGGTGCGGTGGTAGGTTGCGCGCGGCTCAGGGTAAGGAGCTGAAACCCCTTGCAGATGGGAGCAGCTGGGCATGGCTTCATCGCGCTCGTTGTGTGGTTTGTGCCGGAGGAGTCTGATAGGGGTGAGTGCGCTCGTTGCCGCGATCGCCCTGGCCTTGGCGGGTGCCGGTGCGGCATCCGCGAGCACGGGCTCATCGGGCGTCCAGCCCAACGTCCACAACGAGCTCGACTGCAACGGCTGGAGCAGCGTATATCAGGCTGTCAAGCCGGATTTCGGCGGCCTGTGTACCGATCCGATCGCGGTCAAGAATGGGAAGGCCACCCGGTTCGTCGACAACGGCTGGTACGTCGGGCACGACGAGCCGAGCATCAAGTTCATCTCGAATAAGCCCGGCTCCGGCAACCAGATGACGTACTACATGCAGCTCCCGATCGACCCGGCCGCGACGCCCACAGCGTCGGGGAGCGTGACCGACTACGGCGAGTTGAGCGTCGCGCCTTGGTTCGGGCTAACCGATCTGCGACCCGAACTCCTACCCGCAGAACCCTTGCAAGCCCGATAGTGACAAGAACTCGGGCCTGGGCGTCGTGACCGATGCCGGTTCCGCTTTCCTTGAGCTACAGCTGTATCCGCCCGGCTTCACCCCGTTCATCGACAGCGAGAGCTGCAGTAAGACGAAGTGGTGCTCGGCGCTGACTATCGACAGCCTCGAGTGCACGTTCAACTTCGCGACGTGCAATCCGGTCTGCGAAGAGCCCGTCAACTTCGCCTATCTCCAAGACAACGGCGTCCCAACCGGACCGCCGAGCCCGCAGCTCACCGATGTCGACACGTTCCTGCCCAACCGCCACACACTCGAGATGAATGGCGGGGACGTGCTCGAGATCTCGATGTTCGACCCGCCCCAGGGGTTGACCGCGGTAATTAAGGATCTGACCACCGGACAGACCGGCTACATAGTCGCGAGCGCGAGCAACGGCTTCATGAACACGAACATCTCCGATTGTTCCGGGAACCGGTTCACCTTCCACGCCGAATACAACACCGCCAAGCAGCAGAACCAGGTGCCGTGGGCGGCGCTCGAGGGCGGCGTGCTCATGGAGCAGGAGATCGGTCATGGCGAGAGCTGCGACTCCCTGACTAACCAGGACCCGTTCTCTGTGTCATACCCGGACGGGTCGAGCTACTCCGATTTGCGGGTGTTCGACACATGCGACGGGGGCCTTGAAGGTCCCGGAGCGACCGGGGAGGGGCCGTGCTCCAGCGCGGGATGCCAGAACGCAACCACGCAGGGACCGACAGGCCCAACGGCCTGTCCCAACGACGATCCGGCCAGTGGCGCGCTGTGTGAGTTCGCCGACGGCTATTGCTTCCCGCAGGGGACCCGCACGGCAATGATCAACGGAAGCCCCACCACCGAGAGCTCACCGTTGAACTTCTGTTTCGCGGATCGATTCCAGAACGGCGATCTCGACTTCGACGGGACCGGCTACGGGCCGTCTACCTGGCCTGATGGGACGGCGAATCATCCGACTCCGGCCAGCTACATAGGCCCGTTCACCAGCGGGAAACCCTACTCGACGATTCAGTTCGAGTCCGACGTCGGCGGATCGTCGAACCTGTGCGATGTGGCCACCGGCGCGGCCTGCACCGTGCCGCCGATCAGCGCGGCCTTCTATCCGTTCTGGAGCCTCACCAACCCCGGTGGGCGGTCGTGGTCGGGGCCGGCGCCGTCCGGCGTCTGCGTCTGGAACTTCGGTAAAGCAATCCAGGGCGTCACCAAGCAAGACTTTGGTGGCGATGCCCAGTACGGCACGCCGAACGTGGCCCGGTATGGCGGGACGATCATCAGCCAGCCGATGAAGAACCCCGAGTTCAACGGGATCTGCGGCAACAAGAAATACTGATCCGGAGTGAGTCACCTGGCCGGCGTGACCTACACGCCGGCCAGGTCGCCATCTATACGCCGGCCAGGTCCGCGACGCGGTCGCGGTGCCAGCGCGAGTCGCCGAACGCGTGCGCGTTCGCGTGCGCACGCTTGAGGAAGAAGTGCAGATCGTGCTCGTAGGTGAAGCCGATGCCGCCGTGGACCTGGAGCGCCGACGCGGCCACGCGGAAGCCGGCATCGCCGGCATATGCCTTCGCCATCGACGCGGCCCGCGGCCCGGCCTCGGGCTCGTTGTCGAGCGCCCAGCCGGCCCAGTAGGACAGCGACCGGGCGCCCTCGACCTCGAGCAGCATCTGCGCGCAGCGGTGTGAGACGGCCTGGTAGGAGCCGATCGGGCGGTCGAACTGGGTCCGATCCTTCGCGTAGGCGATCGCCATCTCCATCGCCCTTTGCGCGGCGCCGACGTTCTCGGCGGCGAGCAGGGTGACGATCGTCGCGTATGCGTGCGTGATCTCATCCGGGGCGTGCTCGAGCGGCTCGGCGGCGGCGCCGTCGAGCTCCAGCCGGAACAGCTTCCGCGTCGGGTCGATCCCCGGTTCCGCAACGAGCGTGATGCCCGGGTCCGACACGTTGTGCAGGAAATGGCGCCCATCCGCGCCCGACACGATCACGAAGTCGGCCGACGCCGCATCCGGCACCGCGATCTTCACGCAGGAGAGCCTTCCGTCGGGTCCTGGCTCGACCTCGGAGTGATCTGGCGCCCACCCGGAGCGCTCGTCCCACACGGCCAGCGTGCCGCGTGCCTCGCCCGCGGCCAGCGGCCCGAGCCAGCGGTCGCGCTGCTCCTCGGTGCCGGCGGCGGCGAGCATCAGCGCCGCACACGTGGTCGAGAACCACGGGCTCGGCGCCAGCGCGTAGCCCATCTCCTCGGCGATCACCACCAGCTCAATGACCCCGAGCCCGAGCCCGCCGCGGTCCTCAGGGACGATCACCCCGGGCCACCCGAGCTCGACCAGTTCCTGCCACTGCTCGTCGGTGAACCCGCGGTCGTCCTCGGCGAGCCCGCGAACGGTCGCCAGCGGATAGCGCGCGGCCAGGAAGTCGCGGGCCGTGCGCTTGATCGCCTGCTGGTCGTCGCTGAATCCGAAGTTCATCTGGGCGGCTCCTTCGCGCTCGTGCGCGGTCAGCGCATTCGCGGGAGCCCGAGGACCCGCTCGGCGACGATGTTCTTGAGGATCTCGGTCGTCCCGCCCTCGATCGAGTTGGCCCGGGAGCGCAGGAAGCGGTAGGTCCAGTCGTCGTCGGCCAGCATCGCCCGCGGCCCGGCGATCTCCATTGCGACCTCGGTCAGCGACTGGTTGACCTCGGACCAATGCCACTTGCCGAGCGAACCCTCCGGGCCTGGGACCCCCGAGCGCATGATCGCGCTGAGGCCGCGGTAGGCGTTCAGGCGAAGCACCTCGGATTCGATCAGCAACTGGGCGAGGTGCTGCCTGATCACCGGGTCGTCGGTGGCGACGCGGCCGTTTTCGCCACGGCTCTCCTGCGCGGTGTCGATCAGCTCGCGCAGCGCGATCTGCACGCTCACCTGGAGGCCGAACGCCAGCGTGGCGCGCTCGTGCATGAGCGTCGTGATCGCCACCCCCCAGCCCTCGCCCTCGCCGCCGATCATGTTCGCGTCCGGGATCCGCGCCTCCTCGATGAACAGCTCGTTGAACTCCGACTCGCCGGTGATCTGGCGGAGCGGGCGGACCTGCACGGCGTCCTGCTCCATGTCCATCAGGAAGTAGCTCAGGCCCTTGTGCTTGGGGGCCTCGGGATCGGTCCGGGCCACCAGCATGCACCACTTCGCGTGGTGCGCGAACGTGGTCCAGACCTTCTGCCCGGTCACGATCCACTCGTCGCCGTGGCGCGTCGCGCGCGTCTTCAGCGACGCTAGGTCCGAGCCCGCACCCGGCTCCGAGAATCCCTGGCACCAGATCTCGTCGCCCGACAGGATCGGCGGCAGGAAGCGCTTTCGCTGCTCCTCGGTCCCGTGCGCGATCACGGTCGGGCCGCCCATGGCGAGACCGAGGACGTTCGCCACCGACGGCGTCCGCGCGCGAACCACCTCCTCGTTGAAGATCGCCTGCTCGACGAGCGTGGCGCCGCGACCGCCGTACTCCTTTGGCCATGAGACGCCGGCCCACCCGGCATCGTGCAGCTTGCGCTGCCAGGCGAGGCGGAACTCGAACGCGGCCTCGTCGCCGGCCGGCTCACGGCCCGGATGGTTGGCCGCGAGCCATTCCCGCAACTCGTCGCGGAACGCCTCCTCGGCGGGTGACAGTGTCAGGTCCATGCCGGGCATCGTATCCGTGCGGCGCTGCCGGGTCTCCCGGTAGCCTCGAAGGACGATGCCCTCGCCCGAGCTGACCGCAGCGCAACCGATCCCCGAAAGCGAGCTTCCCGGCCCCTATCCGGTCGGCATTTACGCCGCCCAGCTCAAGCGCCGGCTGCTCGAGTTCGCCCGCGTCCAGCTCGTCGGCGAGGTATGGGGGTTCAGATCGAGCCGCGCGCGGGTCTACTTCGAGCTCCGCGATGACCGCGGCGCGCTGCCCTGCTCGATGTGGAGCTCCGACTTCGAAGCGCTGGGCGTCGCGTTGGTTGACGGGATGCGAGTCGTGATCGGCGGCGGCTGCGACTACTACCCCGGCAGCGCCTCGTCCTCCCCATCGTTCTCGTTCGCGGTCTCCGAGCTGCGGATCGCCGGCGAGGGCGATCTGCTCGTCCAGCTCGAGCGACTGCGCAGGCGGCTCCACGGCGACGGACTGTTCGAGCCACAGAAGCGCCTCGAGCGCCCGCTCCTGCCCCGGACGATCGGGGTCGTCACCGGTGAGAGCGGCAAGGCCCGCGACGACGTCCTGGCCGGCCTGCGTCGGCGCGGCTGGTCCGGGCGGCTGGTGTGGGCGTTCGTGCCCGTGCAGGACCGCCACGCCGCGCCTCGGATCGCCGGCGCGCTGCGCGAGCTGGCGGCGATCCCGGACGTCGAGGTCGTGATCGTCGCGCGCGGTGGCGGGTCGCTGGCCGATCTGTTCGCGTTCTGCGACGAGGCGCTGTGCCGGACGGTCGCACTGCTGCGGGTGCCGGTGATCTCGTCGGTCGGCCACCACACCGACCGGACGCTGATCGACGACGTGGCCGCGGTCTGCTGCTCGACGCCGACCCACGCCGCCGAGGCCGCCGTGCCGATCGACTGCAACGCGGCGCGCACGGAACTCGCCGCCCGCGGCCGCCGGCTCCACGTCCACAGCACCCGCGCGATCTCCGAGCGGGCGCGGACGCTCGAGCGCCTGGCGGCCGCACCGGCGCAGCACGTCATGCGCCAGCGCCGCCAGCTGCACCAGCTGACCCGGGAGATGCGTGCGAGCGCGCGCCGCGCGGTCTCCGACGGCCGCGCTCGGGCGGCCCGCCACCTGCTCGTGCTCGGCCGGAGCGTCGAGCGCGCGCGGACGTCGGAGCGATCCGGGCGAGAGCGCGAGCTGCAGCGGCTATCGCTGGCGCTCGCCGCCCACGATCCCGAGCGGACGCTGGCCCGCGGATACGCGCTCGTCGAGGACCGTGCCGGCGACCCCCTGACCTCTTCTGACGCGGCCCGCGCGGCCCACGACATCCGCGTGCGTTTCCGCGACGGCGCCGTCGACGCCGAGGTGCGATGAGCACACCGGAGCCCACACCCACCGGGGCCACCGCGCCCGCCCTCACCTACGAGACCGCGGTCGCCCGGATCGAGGAGATCATCCGCCGGCTCGACTCCGGCCACGCCGGTCTCCGCGAGACGCTCGACCTCGTCAAGGAGGGCCGCGACCTGGTCGACTACTGCGCCGGCGAGCTCGACGCCGTGGGAAAGGGGCTCGAGGAGCTTCGCCTCGACGATCTGGTGGCGCGGCTCGAGGGCGCCCAGGGAACGCGGAGCGACCGGTGAGCACGTTCGATCTGCTTGCCAACCTCCCGATCGAGGTCGACGGCTACACGCTCGAGGGGCTGCGGGCTGAGGTGTCGAGCGGGTTCGACCGGCTGAGCACGGTCGTGCATCTGACCGGCGGCGGGCTCGAAGGCGTGGGTGAGGACGTCGTCTACGACGCCGAGGATCACGTCGCGCTCCAGGAGGCTGGGGCGGTCCACGCCGGCGCTCTGTCCGGGCGCTTCACGCTCGCGGAGTTCTGCGAGCTCGTCGACTCGCTCGATCTGTTCCCGGTGGCGCCGAAGCGCGACGTCTCGCGGCTGTACCGCCGCTGGACGTTCCACAGCGCCGCGCTCGACCTGGCGCTCGCGCAGGCCGGGCAGCCGCTCTGGAAGCGGCTCGGTCGCGAGCCGCAGCCGGTGACGTTCGTCGTCTCGCTCCGCCTCGGCGAGCCGCCGACGCTCGACCCGATCGAGCGCCGGCTGTCCCGGTACCCGTCGCTGCGGTTCAAGCTCGACCCGACGAGCTCGTGGACGCCGGAGCTGATCGCCGCCCTGGTCGCTACGGGCGCGGTCGACTCGGTCGATTTCAAGAGCCTGTACACCGGGACGATCGTCGACCAGCCGCCCGACCCGGTGCTCTACCGGCGCGTGGTCGACGCGTTCCCGAACGCCTGGATCGAGGATCCCGACGTGGTCACGCCCGAGACCGCGGTCGTGCTCGCCACCGAGCACGACCGGATCACGTGGGACGCGCCGATCCACTCGATCGACGACATCGAGGCGCTGCCGTTCCCGCCGAAGATGGTGAACCTCAAGCCGTCGCGGATCGGAGGCTTGCCAAAGCTGTGCGCGGCCTATGACTACTGTGCCGAGCACGGGATCGGCGCCTACAGCGGCGGCCAGTTCGAGCTCGGCCCGGGCCGGGGACAGGCGCAGTACCTGGCCTCGCTGTTCCACCCCGACACGCCGAACGACCTCGCGCCCGCGCCCTTCAACCAGAACGATCCGCCTGCCGGGCTCCCGGTGAGCCCGCTCGCGCCCGCGCCGGCGCCGGTCGGGTTCCGCTGGGAGGTGGCGTGACAGCCGGGCTCGGGAAGGAACTACGTCCATGCTGAAGTTTCTTCCCAAGGGATTGTCGTGATGGCGGGGCCGCTGCACGGGACGGTGGCCCTCGTAACCGGTGCGTCGAGCGGGATCGGGGAGGCGACCGCGCTCGCGCTCGCCGGCCACGGCGCCGCGGTCGCGCTCGCGGCGCGCCGGGTGGACCGGCTCGAGGCGCTGGCGGGCCGGATCAGCGAGGGTGGCGGCAGGGCTCTCGCGATCGAGGCCGACGTCAGCGATCGCGGGCAGGCCGAGTCGGCGGTGGCGCGGACCGTGTCCGACCTCGGCCGGCTCGACATCCTGATCAACAACGCCGGCCTGATGCTGCTCGGCCCGGCGGTCGATGCCGACATCGCCGAGTGGCGCCAGATGCTCGACGTCAACGTCGACGGCGTTCTGTACTGCGCGCACGCCGCCCTCCCTCACCTGCTCGCAGCCGCGCAGGACAGCCCGCGCGAGGTCGCCGACATGGTCAACGTCAGCTCGGTCGCCGGCCGCTACCCCCGCCGCGGCAGCGCCGTCTACAACCTCACGAAGTTCGGCGTCGGCGCGTTTAGCGAGTCGCTGCGCCAGGAGGTGGCCGGGCGCCGCGTGCGCGTGTCGCTGGTCGAGCCGGGCGCCACCGCCACCGAGCTCCGCTCACGCAACCGCCCGGAGATCCAGGAGGCGCAGGCGCAGCGGTTCGCCGGCATGACCACGATGGCCGCCGAGGACATCGCGGAGACGATCCTTTTCATCGTCACGCGCCCGTGGCACGTGGCGATCAACGAGGTGCTGATCCGGCCGACCCAGCAGGAGTGACGTCGGCGGGCCCGTGACGTCGGCGGGCCCGTGACGTCGGCCAGCCTGGGGGCCGCGCCCCCGGGCCTCAGACCGCGATCAGACCCGCTGGATCAGCGTGCCGGTGCCGAGCCCGCCGCCGCAGCACATCGTCACCAGCCCGACCTCCTTGTCGGAGCGCTCGAGCTCGTGCAGCAGCGTCGTGATCAGCCGCGCGCCGGTCGACCCGAGCGGGTGGCCGAGTGCGATCGCGCCGCCGTTGACGTTGACGCGGTCCATGTCAGGCCCGAGCTCGCGCCGCCACGCCGCGATCACCGGCGCGAACGCCTCGTTGATCTCCACCAGATCGATGTCGTCCATCTTCATCCCGTTGCGCTCGAGGATCCTCTGCGTGGCCGGAATCGGGCCGGTCAGCATGATCACCGGGTCGACGCCCACGGTCGTCTGGTCGACGATCCGGGCGCGCGGCTTCAGCCCGAGCGCGTCGGCCTTCTCGCGCGCCATCAGCAGCACGGCGGCGGCGCCGTCGGAGATCTGGGAGCTGGTCCCGGCCGTGATCTTGCCGTCGGGCTTGAACGCCGGCTTGAGCTCCGCCAGCGCCTCGATCGTGGTGCCCGGCCTGATGCCCTGGTCTGACACGTAGGTCGAGCCGTTGACCTTGAACGGGATGATCTCCCGCTCGAACCGACCCTCCTCGGTGGCGCGGTGAGCGCGCTGGTGCGAGCGCAGCGCGAGCTCATCGAGCTCGGCGCGCGGGATTTCCCACTGATCGGCGATCATCTCGGCCGACAGGCCCTGGGGGATCAGGTTGTACCGCTCCATCAACGCCGGCGGATACGGAATGCCCACCTCGTCCGTCCACTTCAAGCCGACCCCCAAGGGCACGTGGCCCATGTGCTCGACGCCCGATCCGATGGCCACGTCGTGCACGCCCGCGGCGATCAGCGCAGCGGCGAAGTTGACGGCCTGCTGCGCCGAACCGCACTGGCGGTCGACAGTCGTGGCCGGTGTTTCCATCGGCAGGCCGGCCTGGAGCCATGCGTTGCGGCCGACGTTCCACGACTGCTCGCCGTACTGCTGGACGCAGCCCGCCACGACATCCTCGACCTCGCTCGCGTCGATCCCGGACCGCTCGATGACCTCGCTGTAGCAGCGGCCGAGCAACTCGTTCGGGTGAGTGTCCTTGTAATAGCCCTTCTCGGGGTGGCCGCGCCCAATCGGTGTGCGGACGGCTTCCACGATGACCACTTCGCGTCCAGATTGCGGCATGCCTTGCTCCCTTTTACGGATATCGGATACCGCGAAGGCCCCGATGGCGCTGGGCGGCGTATTCGTTATTACTGTACTGAGGCTTTTAATGCAGCTAGCGACTAAGGAGCTCTCTTGCGCGAACAAGTGGGAATCGCCGGTTCGGGCGTGATCGCCTGCGGTCTGGCCGTGGCCGCCTCCGAGCACGACGACGTGCTGCTTTGGGCCCGATCGGAAGAGTCGGCTAAGCGCGCCCGCGACCGGGTGGCCAAGACATGCGCGAAGCTGAACGGCTTCAGTGCCGAGCGCGTGCACGTCGTAACCGATCTCGACGCCCTGGCCGGGGCCACGTTCCTGGTTGAGGCGGTGATCGAGCACCACGACTCCAAGAGCGCGATGTTGGCCGATCTCGGGGAGCTCGCCCGGCACGCCGGCGCCGACGCCGTGCTCGCAACCACGACCTCGTCGCTGTCGATCGCCGAGCTGGCACAGGCCAGCGGGCACCCTGAGAACTTCGTCGGCTTGCATCCGTTCAACCCGGTGCCGAAGATGCGGCTCATAGAACTTGCCTTCCCGCCCGAGGCCAGCGATGAGACGCGGCGACGCGCTCGGGCGCTGTGCGAGTCGTTCGGCAAGACCCCGGTCGAGGTCCCGGACACTCCGGGCTTCGTAGTCAACCGGCTGCTGTTCCCATACCTGTTCGGCGCCGTCGAGCTGCTCGCGGAGACCGGGATGGCGCCCGTTGACATCGACAACTGCATGACGCTTGGCGCCGGTATGCCGATGGGCCCGATCGCGCTGCTCGACTATGTGGGGCTCGACATCTCCAAGGCGATCGGCGAGTCGATCGGGGTTCGCGTCCCGGACCGCCTGCTGGCGCTGGTCGACGAAGGGTCGCTCGGACGCAAGACCGGCCGCGGCTTCTACAACTACCGCTGACGAACCTACGACGAAGTATTTAGGGCTCGTTCATCTGAGGGCCGCACACTTCATGGCGCGACGTACCTCATAGCAGCACCTCCTCCCCAGAAGCACGGAGCCGGCCCGTCCCCAGCGGGCCGGCTTCTTTTTTGCCCGAAGCCTTCCCAGGCGACCGGGAAAACTGCTGGAAAGGGGCGAAGCCGGCCCACCTGGCGGGCCGGCTTCCGTCTCTCCTCTCAACCACCGGGAGATAGCTTCGCGCTAGCTCGCGACTCTCCGGCCGTTGCCTTGAGCCGGGAATGTAACGAATGCCGCGAGCGCGTGGGTTTCGATCTCGCCCCCCCGTTGCGGTATCCGCGATCAGCCGCGGGTAGAACCAGGTAGCGATGGAGGATCCGATGCCCGACGGACGCCACGAGACCGAGCTCGAGCGCGACGACCGCAACCTGATCGAGCTGCTGCAGGAGGCCCGAGTGGTCCAGACCGGGGTCCAGATCTTGTTCGGGTTTCTGCTTACGGTGGCGTTCCAGCCCAGGTTCGAGCGGCTCTCGAGCTTCCAGAAGTCGGTCTACTTCGGGACGCTGGTCGCCGCCGCGACGACGTTGATCACGCTCACCGCCCCAACCTCCTGGCACCGCATCCTGTTTCGCCAGGGCGACAGGGAACACCTGGTGACGGTCGCGAACCGCTTCATGCTGGCCGGGCTGGCGGCGATGGGGCTCACCTCGATCGGGGTGGTGATGCTGCTGTGCGACATCGCGTTCTCGCCGGCGGTGACCGCGATCGTCATCGTGGCGGCGGTTCTCGGCTGCGCAACCGCCTGGTGCGTGCTGCCGTTGGCGCGGCGCCGGTCCCTGGCCCGGACGGGGAAGCGGTCGCTTACGCGGCGGCCCGGCGCTGCCTGATCCGCACCGCCTCGATCCGGTTCTGCCGTACCGACTCGACCCGGATCGAGAACCCGTTGGCGGCGATCGTGTCCCCACGCTTGGGGAGCCTCCCGAGCTCCGCGAACACGAACCCGCCGACAGAGTTGTAGGCGTCGGTGTCGACCGGAAGCTCGAGCCCGTAGTCCTCGAGATCGGACACGGCGACGTGCCCACGTACGAACCAGTCGCCGTTGGCGAGCCGGCGCACCGCCCCGCCGGCGGGGTCGGTCTCGTCGGAGATCTCGCCGACGACCTCCTCGATGATGTCCTCGATCGTCACGATCCCGGCCGTGCGCCCGTACTCGTCGACGACGATCGCGAGCTCGGTCCGCTCACGCTGGAGGTCGGCCAGGAGGTCGTCGAGCGGCTTGGTCTCGGGCACGATCGGAGCCGCGCGGACGAGCCCGTCGAAGTGCGCATCCATAGTGTCGTTCAGCATCTTCTTGACCAGCTGGTTGACGTGGACGATGCCCTTCACGCGATCCTGGTTCTCGTCCTCGGTAACGACCAGGCGCGAATGCCCGGTCTGGACGCAGCGCCGCAGGGCGGTCTCCACGGTCTCGGACAGGTCGACGGTCACGACGGCGGGAATCGGGGTCATCACCTGCCGGGCCTCCTGCTCGTGCAGGTGGAACACACCGGTCAGCATCTTTCCCTCGCCCACGTCGAGCTGGCCGCCCGTGGTCGACTGGGCGATCAGCCGCTTGAGGTCCTCCGGCGTCCCACCTTCGGCCTCGGCGTCCGGATCGGTGCCGAGCATACGCAGGATCGACTCGGATGCGGAGTTCAGGACGAGGATGAAGGGGTGGAACAGGATCCGGAAGAACTGGATCGGCCTGGCGATCCGCCGTGCCAGGCCCTCCGCGTGCTGGATCGTGTACAGCTTCGGAACGATCTCCCCGACGATGCTCAAGGAAACTGTGATCAGCAGGTAGGAGATCACGACCGAGACGGCGACCGCGGCGGTGTGCCCGAGCGGGCCTCCGAGCAGCGGCTCGAACACGTGGGCGATC
>Ga0116217_10002048_pt1 | contig 18969 bp, 19 predicted proteins | sample Sb_taG_6_FD_89697 | JGI IMG/M metagenome (GOLD analysis project Ga0116217, IMG submission 89697) | Peat soil microbial communities from Weissenstadt, Germany - Sb_50d_4_PS metaG | ecosystem: Environmental > Terrestrial > Soil > Wetlands > Peat | place: Germany: Weissenstadt | collected 2010-09-21 | reverse complement strand
CGCCACCAGCCCCACGAGCCGGTCGGCGTCTATTCCTCGCGACTCCGTTGCTGATCTTACAGGAAGCGGACAGGATATGTTCCGTCCCGGGACCTTAGCCCCCAACGTTATTTTGGCTGGGGACTTGGGTCATCCTCACCGCGACATCTGCTCGGCGGAGCCGGGACGGATGCTTCGGCGGCTGATCAATCATCAATGACGACGATCAGCTCGGCGCCTATTTCGTCCCCGCTCGCGCCTTTCGGACCACGGTGCTCGTTTGGACGGCCCACCTGTACGAGCTTGCTTTTCACCAGCTCGCGCAGGCGTCATTGCAACCATCCACGAGCAGGCACTTCAATTGTCGCTCGATCTCGGATGGGGCTTTCTTTGGAGGACGAAGGCCGTTATATAGGGGCGGCCGGTCGCAAAGATGGTGCCGACATCTTTCGATCATGCGGGCCCGGAGCGGCGAAGCTTCGGGCCCGACTCGTTTATCAGATCGCCGGGCATGATCCAAGAAACTTTATTTGTTTGCTCTCGCGTCGCTGTCCAGCTCATTCGTCGATGTCGCCCAAGTCCTCGTCGTCGAGCTTGATGCCGAGATCCGAAAACACTTGGTCGAACAGGTCTACTTCCTTTTCGCCTTTAGTTCCCGTCCATACGCCAAGCATCTGCTTCGGCAATGGCGGTGCCGGTGTCGGTGGCGGGGTCGGCGGTTCATCGTCGCCGCCGCCGTCGCCATCGCCGTCACCATCGCCGTCACCGCCGTCCGCAATGTTCTGCACGGCTTCATCCCATCGTGCCGTTGGATGGTCTTCCAGATACTTCCGCACCTGTCGTTCGAGATCCTTCGGCACTTCGATTTCCTCACCGTCGTCATCCATGTTGTCGATTGCTTCTTCGATGACGGCTTCGACCTTGGCGTTGCGGACAAAGAGGCTATAGGCGTTGGCCAACTCGTCCGCTTGCGGCACCACCTTTTTGATACCGTGTTTCTTCAGCTTGTCGTCGAGGAACTGCACAAACTGCGGTGAGGTGAGGGCATTCAATTCCACCCGACGCAAACAACCCGGATGCTTTTCCCAGTCGGCAAACATGAAGGCGACTTCTTCGGCAGTAGCGCAGTTCTCATATAGGTTATCGACCAGCACATCTTTGCGGGCCTTCTTTACTACCTGGTATTCGAATTCCAGTCCCACGGCTTTGACATCATCGAGGCTCAATCCAAGTTCGATAACCTCGATGCTGTGCTTGAACTCATAGCGGCGGGTATCTCTTTGCAATGTGCCGGAAATGGAAAAGCCGGTCTTGTCGAAGTCGCGGAACGTAAGCAAAGGAATGTCAAACTTCGAGCAGATCGCGTCGGCCAGTTCTCTTGCCGCCGTGACTGACATGCCCTTGGTGGACACGGTGGCGAGGTCGTAGCGATCAGCAAACTGCGCCTCCCGCATTAACGGACCAAAGCCTTCCTTTTCGATGAATAGCAGTCCGCTCCAGTTGTGCTTTGGACCGTTGAAATCAATGTTGGCTCCGGTAAGTGCCGCCGCCACATGCTTTGGGTCGCGAATGTCTTTCAGAAAATGGCGGACCTCGTCGGTGCCAAGCCTGAGAATCTTGCCGTCATGCGGTTCTACCAGATGACCTCGCGGATCATATCCGGTCTTCCAGTGATAGCAGCCGAATTCCTCGATATAATCCGGCAACAGAGTTTGCGTGAAATACTTTGTCTGTAATTCCTTGCCGACCTCCTTCTGAATGTACGGACGAGCGGCATACATGATTTGCCGTGCCAGCGCCGTGTGCTTGCCATCGCCGCTGGCTTGGTTGTACGCCTTCTCCATGATCTCCCAAGCGGCTTCTTTGAACTGGACTCTGGCCTCACGGGTCATGCGCTCGTAACGATACCGGCGCGTTGACGGATTGCGTTCTTCCTTCTTGATGGTCTTCGTCCACTTTTGCGCGGCAGCCGTTACCGCGTTGATGATGTCGTCTGCCATGCTGTGCTTTTTCGCCATATCAATCTTCCCCTTCCACAATGATGGCGGACTTGCCTCTATCAGTGTACTGAACACGAGGACAGGCAACGTGCAGCATCGAGATGATCGGGGCTTCCGTGTTCGCCTTCACCCGCGCTAACACGCTGTCCAAGCTCTCACCGGCTCGGCCCAATTTCAGGAATGGATTTCTGATGCCCGGTGACCAATTCACGCCGCTGATTTCAATGCGCCTTGGTCCGCTGCCGTCTTCGGCTAGACCTTCACGGTGAATGCCGAAAGCGTATTCGACGACACGTGGAAGACCGTCCGCTACGCCGAAGGTGCGGACGTATTTGAAGGTCTTCGGTTCGCCGCCAGTCGCTTCCATGCGAGCAAACAAGTGGTTCTGCCCGATGATGCCCAACGCCGCTGGCCTTACCGGCTTGGTGTGCCGTTTAATCGCCGCCAGTAGTTTCTCGATGTTCTCGGCCTTCACCTTCCGCACACCGAAATAGCTGTGCAGTGACATATACGAGGATTCGGTTTCGGCGAGCACGGCCTTCTGTTTGGCTGTGCCGCTCATGCCGGCGAACTCGGTGACGAACTCGCGAACCGTGGTCTTGCCGCGATTGGCTATGTGCGCCGCCATGTACCGGCGAAATCGGCTGAGGTCGTACCAATGAGCGGAGGTCGGCCACGATGGCATCCATTTTTGCCAGTTCGGGTCTGTGGCTTTTGCGTCGAGTATCTGATGACCGTTCCAGATAAGCCGCAAAGACAAATGCGGATTGACCCAGGTGAAGGCGGTGGCGAGTTGGATCAGTCTGGTCTTGTTGAACTCGAAAAGATTATCGTGGCCATAGTATCCAGCCTCCCCTGGCAGCCTGACGGTGACTTTCGTGCCGACAGTTACAGGCGACGCTTTCTCGATTCGAGTTATTTTCGGCTGCTGCAGAATGTGATCCACCGCAAATTTCACACGGTGGAGAACACCATGCGCCTCGATCAAGGTGACTGACGACGCTTCTTCGCCACGCTCGTCCAGCACATAGCCCATCGGCATAATGGTCTTGAGGGCGTTGCCTTGTGCGCCACGGGTCGGCGAGACATACGCCTCACGAGACGAAACCCGGATGCTGTAGTCGAGCACCCCGTCGATCACGCTTGCGGGAATGCCGGGTCCGTTATCGGTGATGGCAATCCTGTCGCCATCCACCTGCACCGTGATGACCGGCGCGATGCCAGCTTCCTCGCAGGCGTCGAGAGAGTTGTCGATCAACTCTTTGAGCACCACCAGTGGCCACTCGACGGAATCGTGGCCGGTCTGGTTGACCAACTCCCGCTTAGTGCAGAACTCCATTAGCCGGGAGACCGTAAATGGGACTCGCTTTAGCTTCCGTGTCTTTGTTTCTTCGTCATCCAGCGGGATGCCCTTGTATCTGGTGACACGCCCCTTTTTGGTTTTCTCCAATTTCATGCCGACCGACTTGGCCAGCGCTGGCATGGAGATCGCTGTCCAGCCCAAGACTTTGAGCATTTCCTTGGAGGTCACACCCTTCTGCAGGAGGTGCGCGGCCAATTCTCTTTTAGTCTTGAATGCAAGATGCTCCCGTTTTACGGGCACTTCTCGCATTTCTTTTGTAAAATCCACACCCTCTGCAGGCGCGGATTTACCCTGGTAAATAATAGGCAGCTCGGTCACTTCTTGGGTGGTGACTTGCGTTAGCCGTTCGCGCTCGCGGCTCACGACGACCGCCTCCTCGCCATGGCGAGCGTCAGCAGCAGCGCGGCCGGATCGATTGTCAGGACGAGCACGGCGGTGATCAGCTTGACGGCCGACTCGCCGTCGGCGAAGCCGAGAACCTCGGCGACGTAGCGCGCCGGCCCTGTCTCGGCGGCGATGCGGGCGCGCCGGCCGTCGATGATCGCGATCTGCGCGTGCAAATCAGCAAGCCGCTCGGCGGCCGCTCGGCGCTCCGCCACGAGCCGGCCCGCAGCTTCGCCTTCTCGCCCAGGATCGACACGGCGGTCCTTGCGCTGCCCTTCGCGGTCGCAGCGGCGACGATGCCGTCGATGGCAGCGATGCGATGGTCGAGATCGGCGACCATCGCCTCGGCAAGCCGGACCTGCTCGGCTATCGGGACCGCGACCTCGTCGACCGCCCGACGCTCGGTCGCAACGTGGTCGAGGTGTGCGCGCGTCAGAAAGCCGAAGGTTCCGACCGCCGTCAGCGCCATCATCACCATCACGATGACGACGAGCGCGCTGCGTAGCAGTAACGGCGTCACGGACCAGCAATGGCCAAGCCACGCGACCGCCGCCAACTTGCTGGCCTCGATGACGCCGGTCATCACCATGATCGGCACCGCGGCGGCGCTGTATATCGCGGTCATGCCCGTTATGGCGAAGAAGGCGCTCACGCCGGCCAGCGAGGCGGCCGCCGCAAGCGCCAGCACGTTGACCGTCAGGCTATCGCGCGTGACGGTGACGATCGACGTCTCGACCTTGTCGAGCGTCACGGCCGGGACTGTTTTCGGCGTCACGGCCGGCGCGCTCTCGGCCCGCTTCTTCCGCCGCCGATACCGGCGCGCGCGTTCGGCGCCGGTGCGATCGCGCGGACGCAGTTCGGCGATGTTGGGAGCGTCGCTCACGATTGCGCCTCAGCGTCGGCCTCGGCGGCTGCGTACGCCGCTTTGCGCTTCTCGGCGGTAGCCTCGGCGGATTCCTCACTACCTATCTTCTCGTGCGGCTCGCGCTTAGCTCTTTCCTTGACGACTTCGTCGAGGAAAACAGACAGCTTAAAGAGGAAACTAGACAGCTTACCGATGTCGCTCGGGGCGACGGCCGTCTTGGCGAAGCGCTCCGGCTTCCGATTCCGGGTCTGGCGAACGAGCTCGAGCACGTGCGCCTCGAAGCTCTTAAGCGCGATGTCGCGGCTGCCTACCGACCCTTTCGATTTTGCCGGTGCGGGCTTTTCCTTGGTCACCGACTGCGCCTTCACTCTGGCGCGTATGTTATGCTTTGTCTTTTCGACTTCGGCTTCGGGCACAGCGCGGGCCTTGCGCGCTCGGTGCGCTGTGTTCTTGTCGATGCCCGCGTCCTTGAGCGTGGGTTTTTCAGAAACCCGCGCTCCTTTGACTTTGCTACCGCCGCCGCGCGCCACCGCGATGGCGGCATGCAGTAGCAGCCACGACTTCCCAAGCTTCGGCTTGCCGGCAAACAACGTGAGTCCTTCGGCGATGACAGCGCGCATCCTGATCTCGGTCGCTTTGGTGATCAGCGACGTGTCTTTGGCCTGCTGCGCGTAAGCCTGCATCGCACCGCTTTGTCGCGGATCCTTTTCACCTCGTCGACACGGTGCGCTTCGGCCAGCGCGCGCTTCGCGGCGTCGTAGCGGATGAGCGCGGTCACGTGTGCCCCCGTTTCGGGAGCCCGTATCGCCGCGATCGCAGACGGGTATACGCCGACACGCATGCCGATGATGTCGGACGCGAAATAGCTGCCGTCGCGCGGGACGCTGGTTCCGGCGAAGTCAACGCGTCGCTTACGCTAAGCGCAGAAGGGTCATCGGCGGTGAGGATGCCCCGGCCGGACCCTTGTTTCGATGCAGTGTTTTGGATAGCGTTCGCGCCGATCTGGCCGCCAACCTGGTCGACACGTGGGGAGTCGCCTGCGCTATGTGCGGCGGCTCCTCGCGCTTTGCGGGGCCTCATTCACGCCTTCGCCCCGTCGTCGTCGCCCTTGAGCCAGCGGACTGGCAATGCGTCGAGCCAGACCTGCACCTCGTCCGAACGCCACATCGATTTGCCGTCGACAACACGAGACCGCGGAAACCTGCCGGCGCGCATCCAAGACCAGAGGGTGGGGTACGAGACGCCGCCTGCGATCAGGAGAACCTCCGGCTTGGTCAGTAAGCGGAGTAGCAGCGACGGAGGTCCGCGCGCCCGATGCGCGCGCTGGCGAGTATGTTGCGCATCACCGAGATCATCGGCGAGTGCCGCCTCGACCTGATGCTGGCTATTTGCGGCCAACAGCTCTTGCGACAGCTTGGGCTTCGAGCGAGAATTCTTCAGCGCAAGCGCCTTTTGGGCCACGGCGCTCTGCGGGTGCTTTTCGGCTGCTTCCGGGGACATGTTTGGACCCGAGCGATTGCAATCGCTCGCCGAAGGGACGAGCGCCTGCATTTCCTCGGGTCATGGTGAGGCCGAAATCGGCCCTAGTCCCGTTTGTGGGAGGTCGTGGAACCGGACTGCTGTACGACTCTGCTCCCCTATTCGGAGGTCGTGGAGTTGCAACACACTGTGCGCAACTCTGCTCCCGTGAGCCGGCGAATTGCACCCAGCCCGCCAATCTTTTATAAGATTAAACGCTATCGCCCACAAGACTGAAGAGAGTAGAAATGCTTCCTAAGGAAAACGAGCAGGAGCTCAACCTACCGTACACTTGGACCGTGATTGGCAACCCCAACGCGGCTGATACCAAGCTGATTACTGATACCAAGCTGATTAATGAGACCGTCGAATGGATGGCGACGGAGGTCACGCGTTGCACAGTACTTGACCACCATAAGGCTGCCAAGGCCATCCTCGAGAGATTAGGGTTTCGAGCAGTGATGGGTGGGCTCATTTTGGTGACCCAAGAACGTCATGATGGCAACGGCTCAATTCGAGAGGTCTGCCGGTTCAGCCCGCCAGTGCTGCAGGCCTTCAGAGAGATGACCGGGAAGACGGTAAGGTGGGGGAAAAACGATCGCTATTGGGTCGCAGTCAAGCCGAAACAAGCGTGAAGCCTTGCGGCCGACAAGGCCTACGGTTCGGCGGGGACGCTCAATGGATCGTCAATGAGAAGAAGATCGCGCCGCACATTCCGGTCGTCGACAAGTCTGGGCGCGAGGACGGCTCGTTGAGCGAAAGGACTTCACATTCGACAAGTCACGCAACGTCGATATCTATCCGCGGAGCGCTCCCCGGCCTACTCTCTGCGCGTGGTTCATCAGGTGGCTTGTCCCCTCCACCTTCAAGCCGGCAATCGTGAAGGGATGACAACATTTGTTCTAGCTGCTTGAGGAGACTCTGGTAACAGTCGCGCCGATCAGGCTGATTGGGGCTCACGCCCTGGCAGGGCTCGCGCTTTTGGATCACACCCTCGCGGCGCGCGCCTTGCAGGTCCATTCATGAGTGAGAAGGCCCTTCTGAACGGACCTTTGACTGAGTCGCCGAAAGCCAGCCAGGAAGCTGACCGTGAGCGCGGCCTTAGCTGAGCGTTAGCCGGCTGGTCGGTTCCATGGCAGAAAATGCCGTTTTTATCGGCATTCTTTCAATTAAGCTGCGTTAAGTTTTTGTTAATCGCGCGCGAATGCAGCGCGCAAGCAAAGACCGGCCATGACACCTATCGGCAAATCTGAAAGCGCCCGGCTTTGTCAGTCGTGATCGTCGAGCTTGCCGATATGGTGCTGGGCGTAGAGCTCGACACCGAGCTTGGCGACGAGATCGAGCTGAGTTTCGAGGAAATCGATGTGATGCTCCTCGTCGCTCATCAGCTTCTCAAACAGGTCGCGCGAGACGTAATCCTTAACGGCATGGCAATGGGTGGCGGCTTCCTCGTAGAGCGCGCGGGCATGCATCTCGGCGCGCAGATCGCATTCGAGGACTTCTTTCACGGTCTGGCCGATATGCAGCGGATCGAGCACCTGCATGTTGGGGAAGCCGTCGAGAAAGATGATGCGCTCGACCAGCTTGTCGGCGTGCTCCATCTCCTCGATCGATTCCTTGCGCCACTGCTTGGCGAGCGCCTTGTAGCCCCAATTGTCCAGCAAACGGTAGTGCAGCCAATATTGGTTGACCGCCGTCAGCTCGTGCCGGAGCGCCTTGTTGAGATAATCGACGACTCCGGGCTCGCCTCGCATGATCGTGCTCCTGCCATAACGCTGCCGCCCGCTGGCGTCCTGCACTTAGCGTGGGCGCGTGTTGATTATAGCTTTTGCCGGGCAGGCGCAAATGCGCAGCGGCGGGCGCAATCCGATCAGTGGAAATCTAAGAACCGACCTTGTTCGCCCGGCAGCATGGCGGCTCGGCCGCCGCGAGCGCCTCGTTCATGATCCGCCGGATTGTGCGCGCGCACCGCCCGCACTGGGCGCTGCAGCCGAGACAGTCATAGACTTCGCCCGTCGTGCGCGCCCGCTCCTCGCCGGCAAGCGTCGAGCGGACGTCGTGGTCGGTAAGCACGTTACAGGAACAAACGATCATCGCGGCAAAGCCCCGAATTCTATCTAGGGCTCGCCAAAAATGATTTCAATCAAAAAAGCCTTCTTTTGAGATATTCTAAGTTGTTGAACATCAGCCATTATCCGGGGTCGCGCCCGCGAATCGCGAAATCGCACGCAAAGAGCTGAACCGGCGCGGATTGGAGCATGGCGTTGGGAAAACGGCACTCTTGCGGCTCGCGCGAGCGGGCTTTCGCGATGACGCTCTTACGATGCTCTCATTTTATGATGCTCTTACGAGCGCATCCCTAATGGGTGTAGTAAAATCTCAATTTCCAGATGTCGTATTCGGTCCTTTTGTACAGAAGGCTCGCCGTTTCCTTGGCAGCCTGCATGATGCGACCGTGCAGCGAGAACGTGTCGACCGTCCACAGCGTTCCGACGATGACGACCAAAAATACCAGTGCGCGCATAGGTGGCAATGTACCAAGGGCACTTTAGAAATACGTTAAGCCGACCTTGGGTCTCGCGCGGCACGCGGTTAGCGCGGCGCTAAGCGTAGCAAAATCTCGGGCTCCTCACGGCTTGACCACACGCGAAGATGGGAAAAGCCGGCGCTTCAGGCCGTGGCCGTTTCCTCGTAGTCCTCATCGCGCCGCCGGCGCCGCCGCGGGCGCAAGCGGCACAGGCGCGCCGGAATGGCGCACACATCCTCGAGCAGGCCGAGAAAGCGCTGACCGCGGCCCAGCGCCCGATCGAGCGCGGCCATGGTTCGCGCCTGGCCCGGATCGTCATCGTCGACCCAGGTGCGCAGAACCGAGGCGAACAACATCGCGAGCCCTTGCGCGCGGACCATTCCGCGCGGACCGGACGCGCCGATGCCGGCGGCGGTCAGCATCCAATGTTGCGAGCGCACCGCCAAGCCGTTGAGCGCGAGCGCAAGCGGCGGATCGCGGCGCGCCGAACGGAGCAGTGAACGCACCGCGTCGCGATGCGGCGCCAGCGCCTCGAGACGCCGCATCAGGACGTCGAACAGACGTTCCCGTTCGGGCTCCTCGGTCATGTCGCTGAAATCCGCCGCGAGCACCGCGCGATCGGTCGCCTTGATATGGGCGGCGAGGATGGCAAGCGTGGATGGAAATTCGTCCCGCAGCTGCGCCAGCGAAATGCCGGCCTGTCCGGCGATGTCGCCAAGCCCGATCGACTCAAACCGCTCGTCGGCCAAGAGCGCTAGGAAGGCCGCGATGATTTTTTCGCGGTCGGTGGTCGGCGTTGCCGAGGCTGCCGCCGGGCGAGGGGATCTGCCGGCGGGCTTGCGGGCGGGTCTGCGGGCCATGACCGAACTCCTGTACGAATTGCGCAAAGTCTGATCGACCATTTGCGCGTCGCTAAGATTTCAATGTACGCCGCCCCCCGCGCGGTTCCAAGGTGCTCAGAGCATGATCCGGAAAAGTGGAAGCCGGGTTTCCGAAAAGATCATGCTCCACTAAAAATCCACATGATCCGGAAAAGTGGAAGCCGGTTTTCCGAAAAGATCATGCTCCACTAAAAATTTACATGATCCGGAAAAGTGGAAGCCGGTTTTCCGAAAAGATCATGCTCCACTAAAAATCCACATGATCCGGAAAAGCGGAAGCCGGGTTTCCGAAAAGATCATGCTCCACTAAAAATCTAACCCGCAAGCTTGCGCGAGCGCTTGGTCGCGGCGGCGACGGCTTCCTTTAACAGCGGCGCCAGCCCCTTTTCGCTCATCAGCACGTCGAGGGCTGCGGCCGTGGTGCCGCCGGGCGACGTGACATTTTCGCGCAAGGTCGCGGCAGCAAGCGCCGAGCGGTGCAGCAATTCGCCGGCGCCGGCGACGGTCTCGCGCGCGAGCTTGTCGGCGAGCGGCTGCGGCAAGCCTGAGGCGACGCCGGCCTGCGCCAAGGCTTCGGCGAGCAGGAACACGTAGGCCGGTCCGGACCCGGACACCGCCGTCACCGCATCCATCAGCGCCTCGTCGGCGACCCACTCGACCGTTCCGGTCGCGGTCAGCAGACGGTGGGCGAGGTCGCGCTGCGCCTTTGTCGCCCGCAGCGGCACCGCGACTGTGATGCCGCGGCCGATCGCGGCCGGCGTATTCGGCATCGCGCGCACCAGCGCGCCCGCATCTTTAAGCGCGCCGGCGAGGAATTGCAGCGTTCGTCCCGCCATGATCGAGACCACCACGGTCGAGGGGCCGATCATCGGCGCGAGCGCCGGCAAGGCTTCGGCGGCGATTTGCGGCTTCACTGCAATGACAATGGCGGCGACATTCCGCAGCGCGGCGGTATCCGGGTTGATGCGCACGCCGCGGGCGGCAAGCGCCGCTATCTGTGAGGCCGGACTGGGTTCGAAGACGGCGATCTTGTCCGCGGCAAGCCCGGCATGCAGCCAGCCGTCGAGCAGCGCGCCGCCCATCTTGCCGGCGCCGCACAGAACGATAGGGCCGGAGAGGTCGCGCAGGTCCGGAGGCTGCCCGTCGGAAGACATCATTTGCCCCATCGCCAGCATTTCCCCGCCATTCCGGAAGCCGCCAACGGGTCCGGCCCGAAGTGGCCGGCCCGATGACAAGCTCCGCGGCTATCCGGAATCCATAACCACCGCGGGAGCAGAAATACAAATGCCGGTGAATGGGGATTCCCGGCTCGCGAGTGTTGCTCGCGCCCCGCAATGACGTGAGCGGCTAAGCCTCGCCGGCGGTCTCGAACAGGGTGGCGTCCATGGCTTCGCGCGCCGATTTGCCGGCCCAAACCACGTATTGGAACGCCGGAAAGTAGCGTTCGCAGGCGTCGAGCGCGCTGCCGAGCACCGCTTCGCATTGGCGGTCGGAAGCGGAAACGCCGCCGGCCAGCAGCAGCGCATGGCGAAACATCACCACGCCATTCTGTATCCAGATGTCGAAATGCCCGATCCACAATTGCTCGTTGATCAAAGCAACGAGGTGCCGCACCTCGGCGAGCCTTAGGTCGGGTACGCGCATGTCGAAGGCGCAGGCCAGATGCAGCGCCTCGATGTCGCCCATCCACGTGAAGGAAACCTGGTAATTGCTCCAGCGTCCGGTGACGACGATCGAGATCTCGTCCTCGCCGGCACGTTCGAATGGCCAGCTGTTGCCAGCAGCCATCTGCTCGACCACGTCGAGCGGACTGTCGCTGGCCTCGCGGGCGATGCTGATCGTTGCCATGCCGCCTCCACGGATGAGGTTGGGGTGGATATGCGCACGCCATTCACACCGCCGAGGCGGGGCTGCCATTTGCCGCAGGAGCAACTTGCCCCTGTCGATTGACGTAAGTCCCCCGAATCAGCCCGCACGCACACTATAAACGGCGCGATTCTTCCGCCAAAGTTTTGGTTGAAGCTGCGGCTTCATCGTTGTTCCGCCGCCGCCTGCCGCCGTCGCTTCGGCACTCATGAAGTGATTTGCCCCCTCGGCACAATGCAGCGCAGATGACAGTCCACAGTCGCCTCTGCGACAAGTTGACTCGGGGGTCGGGCGCCCTGATCCGCTCGTCCCCGCGAAGGCGGGGACCCAGCGCGCTTACCCAATCAGGAGACGCCCTCTGGATTCCCGCTTGCGCGGGAATGAGCGGCAAGGTGCGCCGAACCGTTCGGATAACGTGGCTAATCGAAGAACAAGCTCGAGACCGATTCCTCGGAAGCGGTGCGGCTGATGGCTTCGCCGATCAGCGTCGCGATCGAGAGCACGCGAATATTGGGCGAAGCTTTGACCTCGGCGGTCGGCTGGATCGAATCGGTGATCACCAGCTCTTTCAGATTCGATTTGTTGACGCGGGCGACCGCGCCGCCCGAGAGCACGCCGTGGCTGATATAGCCGTAGACGGCGCTGGCGCCTTTCTCCAACAGCGCGTCGGCGGCGTTTAAGAGCGTGCCGCCGGAATCCATAATGTCGTCGACCAGCAGGCAGATACGGCCGTCGACTTCGCCGATGACATTGGCCACCTCAGACTCGCCCGGCCGCTCGCGCCTTTTGTCGACAATGGCGAGCGGCGCGTTGATGCGTTTGGCGAGCCCGCGTGCGCGCACCACGCCGCCGACGTCGGGCGAAACCACCATCAACTGGGCGAGATCGAAACGCTGTTTGATGTCCCGCACCATGACCGGGGAGGCGAACAGATTGTCGGTCGGAATATCGAAGAAGCCCTGGATCTGCCCGGCATGCAGGTCGAGGGTCAGCACCCGGTCGACGCCGGCGCGCGTGATCAGATTGGCGACGAGCTTGGCGGAAATCGGCGTGCGCGGCCCGGGTTTGCGGTCCTGCCGGGCGTATCCGTAATAGGGAATCACCGCCGTGATCCGGCGCGCCGACGCGCGCCGCAGCGCGTCGATGATGATGAGCAATTCCATCAGGTGGTCGTTGGCCGGAAATGACGTCGACTGGATCACAAAGACGTCGGCGCCGCGCACGTTTTCCTGGATTTCGACGAAAATCTCCATGTCGGCGAAACGCCGGACCACCGCCTTGGTGAGCGGCGTGCCGATATAGGCGCCGATGCCCTCGGCGAGCGCCGGATTGGAATTGCCGGCGACGAGCTTGATGGCTCCGTTGTTGCCCGCCATTCCGCTCTCCTGGATTCCGCTCTTTTCGGCGCCCGCAAGTCCTGCATGATCCGAAAGACTGGAGTCCGGTTTTCGGACCGGATCATGTGCAAAAAACAACGCCCTGATACAAGCCGCCCAGGAGGCTGGCAATACGAATCAGGGCCTTGTCCCCGCAGGATTTTTTGCCCTGGAAGCACTTCTTCCGGCTTAGTAAACAGCCGCCTCTGGGACGAACGGCAAAATGGCGGACGGCGCATGGATCGGCCATCCGAATCGCTCAGCCAGCCAAACCCTATTCGTCATCCGCCAACGCGATGGCATTCACATGCCGCCCGTAATCCGGCTCGGCGCGATGCGTCGTGCGGCGGAAACTGAAAAAACGCGCCGGCTCGGCATAGGTGCAGAAGCCGAGATCCTCGATCTGCTGGACGCCGGCCCGGTTGAGCCGGCCGGCGATGTAGCCCGCGAGATCAAACAAGGCGTGACCCTCGCGCGCCGCCGGGCGGAAGAAAACCGCGCTGCCCGAATCCTCGGCGGCAAAGCGGCCGATGAAATCGGGGCCGACTTCGTAATTGCCTTGCCGGATCATCGGCCCGAGCACCGCGCGGATGCGGCCGCGCGTGGCCCCGAGCCGCTCCATGGCCGCGACGGTTGCCTCGACGACGCCGGACAGCGCACCGCGCCAGCCGGCATGCGCCGCGCCGACGACGCGCGCGGCCGGATCGGCGAACAGCACTGGCCCGCAATCCGCCGTGGTCACGCCGATCGCGAGCCCGACGGTACGGGTGACGATGGCATCGGCGCGCGGGCGCGCCTCGACCGGCCACGGCGTCTCGGCGACGGCCACCTCCGGCGAATGAACCTGGTAGGCGGTGAGGAAACAATGCGGCTCGACGTCGAGCGCCGCCGCCATGCGCGCGCGATTTTCAGCGATATGGCCGGCATGATCGCGCGAGCCCACCCCGCCATTGAGACTGGAATAAAGGCCGCCGGAAACGCCGCCTTCGCGGGTGAAGAAGGCGTGGCGGATGCCGGCAATCTTGAGTGTCTCGGCGTGGATGATCATGGGTCGCCTCGCCGCTATGTCTCGAAGCCCGGCAACGCGCCGAATTTCGGATCGGCGATCGCCAGCACCTTGAACAATTCGCCCATGCCTTTCGGGCCGGTTGCGGTCAGCCGGTTGAAGCCGCGCTCGATTTCGGCGGCCTTGTCGGACGCGGCTTGCGCCTTGAGCACGGCCACGCGATTTTCGATGCCGAGCCGGAGCAGAAAATCGCGCTGCGAGACCGGTCCGTGGATGCGCCCGCCCATGATTTCCGCGCTCTGGGCCAGGCTCGCGAAATCGACATGCGCCGTGAGGTCGGCTTCGCCCGGCCGCCGGAGCGGATCGGTGTAGGAATGCCCGGCGACGGCTTGCAAAGTTTCGCCGAGGCCCTGCCGGACATGGCCGTAATCGATGATCAGCGCCACGTTGTCCGTGCGTGCGCGCCGTCCGAGCTCGAGCGCGAGCTGATCGGAGCGCCATTCGTAGATCGAACCGGCCGGCGATTGGCGCAATTCCCGCGGCAGAGTGGCGTCGAAATGCGGCAGTGGATCGCGCGCCACGCCGATGGCGAGTTTGCCGTCAGGCGCGATCTCGACCATGCGCTCGTGCCAGCCGTCGGCTTGCTTGATCGCCTGATGCACCGGCAACGCATCGACGAACTCGTTGGCGATGATGATGGCCGGGCCGCCGGGCACGTCGGTGAGCGCCGGATGCCACAATACCGGCTCGCCCAGGCTCTCCAGCCGCTGTTGCTGCGCGGCCTGCATCTTCGGGCTGATCTCGACGAGATGCAGCACGATGGCGGTGTAGAAACTCCTGACGGTCTTGGCCGCCCGCAGCGCATCGACCATCAGCGTGCCGCGCCCGGGCCCGAGTTCGACCAGGCGCACATTTTCCGGCGCGCCCATTTGCTGCCAGACGGCGGCCATCCACAACCCGATCAGCTCGCCGAACATCTGGCTGATCTCCGGCGCGGTGATGAAATCGCCGCCGGCACCGATCGGATCATGCGTCATGTAGTAGCCGTATTGCGGATGTGTCAGGCAAAGCCGCATATAATCGGCAATGGGCATCGGCCCGGCGACCTCGATCAGCCGGCGGATTTCGCTTTCGAGCGGGGTCGGTTCGTCAGCCATGCGAGACGAGCGGTTGGCGCGAGAGCGCGAAGGCGATGAGACCGAGGCCCGCGACGATCAGCGGAATGCAGAGCAGCATTCCCATGGTCAGCCCGCCGGTGCTGCGCGTGAAGGCCTCAAGCTGCGCGTCCGGCTCGCGGAAGAACTCGCAAACGGTACGCGCGATCCCATAGCCGAGAAAAAATGCGCCGGTGACGAGGCCGCGACGTTTGAGCGCGCCGAAGCGCACCAGCACGCCGAGCACGACCAGCAAGACAAGTCCTTCCAGCGTCGCTTCGTAAAGCTGGCTCGGATGGCGCGGAATGGGGCCGCCGTTGGGAAAAATCATCGCCCAGGACACGTCGGTCGGGCGGCCCCACAATTCGCCATTGATGAAATTGGCGATGCGGCCGAGAAAGAGGCCGATCGGGGCGACGGCGGTGGTGACGTCGCCGAGCGAGAGCATCGGCAGGCCGCGGCGCAGCGCAAACAGCGCGGTCGCCACGACGCATCCGAGCACGCCGCCGTGAAACGACATGCCGCCGTTCCACAATTCGAAAATCTGGATCGGATGCGCCGCGAACTGCGGAAGATTGTAAAACAGCACGTAGCCGATGCGGCCGCCGACAATGATGCCGAGCGTGATCCAGATGATGAAGTCGTCGAACTCCGCGACCGTGATCGGCGCCAGTCCACCCCACAAGCGCTGCGCGGCGATCAGCGCGCGCGCGTAGAACCAGCCGGTGATGATGCCAACGATATAGGCGAGCGCATACCAGCGGATGGCGAGCGGTCCGATCGAAATCAGCACCGGATTGACCGCTGGGAATGGAATGACCGGCAGAACGAGCATCGAGAGCTCCAAGCGGGTTAATGCGCCCCGTCCTGAGCGGCGCGAGCCTTATCGGGCGCTGCACGCCTTGCGATGGGGCGCCACCATTGCCATTGTGTAGGGCGATGGCAAGCGGGCTACTGACGCGCCCGCTCCTTTCCGGGCGAATTCCTTTCGGAGGCGAACATGGTCCAAACGACGAACCGGTTCTTCGACGAAGTTGCGCGATTGATGAATGATGCGGCCGGGGCTGCGCAAGGCGTACGGCGCGAGTTCGAAACGCTGTTTCGGAGCCAGGCGGAGCGCATTCTCCGCGACCTCTCCGTCGTCCAGCGCGAGGAATTCGGGGCCGTTAAGGATATGGCGCGGCTTGCCCGCGAGGAGAACGAAGCGCTGAAGGCCCGCGTCGCGGCTCTGGAGGCGCGGCTTGCCGGGACAAATCCGGCGACCGACGCGCCGGCGCCGGCGGCCGGCGTGGGTGCGACCTCGCCGCCTTCGGGCCCCGGCGCCTCGGAGGCGCCTCCCGGCGCTCCTGGAACGGACGCGCCGCCCGGCGGCTACTTCGCCTGAGCGGCTACCGCTTTCCTTGTTTTTTGGGCCTTGCGCCGCTATAAGGGCGCCGCCGCGGCGAGTTACCCTTTGGCACCCCTGGAGGCCGCCGCAGCAATCCAACGAAAGCAACGGGCCAAAGCAATGGGTGCTTGGCCATAAGGCTTTAGAGACGAGGATACATCATGGCGACCGTCCACCTGATCAAGGCGGTGTCGCGTTCACGAGGCGGCAAGGGGGCCGCCCGGGCAGAGCGTCGCGCCGGCCGAGTACCTGGAATCATCTATGGCGATGGCAAACCGCCGTTGCCGATCTCGCTCGACTACAGCGAATTACGGCAGCGGATCTATGCCGGACATTTTCTGTCGACCGTGCACGAGGTCGAAATCGACGGCGTGAAACACCGCGTCATCCCCCGTGATTTCCAGCTCGACGCCGTTCGCGACCTGCCGCTGCATGTGGACTTCATGCGGCTCGGCGAGGGCGCGACCATCCGCGTCAATATTCCGATCCATGTGCGCAACGCCGAGCAGTCGCCGGGCGTCAAGCGCGGCGGCACCGTGTCGATCGTCGCCCACAGCATCGAGGTGCGCTGCCGCGCCGACGCCATTCCGGCCGGCATCGAGGTCGATGTCGGCGGGCTCGACATCAACCATTCCAAGCATCTGAGCGACATCAAGTTGCCGGAAGGCGTGCGTGCGGTCTCCAGCCGCGACGTCACGCTGGTCACGGTGGTGCCGCCGTCGGGTTACGCGGAAGAAATCAAAGCCGCGGCCGAAGCTGCCGCGGCTGCGGCCGCAGCGGCTGCCGCTGCTGCCACCGCCGGTCCCGCGGCGGCCGGTGCCGGTGGTGCCGCTCCGGGTGCGCCGGGCGCCGCGGCCGGTGCAGCGCCTGCGGCCGGCGCCGCCGAGAAGAAGTGAGGTTGCGCACAGGGCTAAGCTGATGCTGCTCCTGGTCGGTCTCGGCAATCCGGGAGCGCGCTATGTCGATACCCGCCACAACATCGGCTTCAGGGTTGTTAAAGCAATTGCAAAGCGCCACGGCATCGGGCCGTGGCGCCCCCGCTTTCACGGACTTGCCTGCGAGGGATCAATCGAGAGCGAGCGGGTGTTACTGCTGCTGCCGGGCACCTACATGAACGAGTCGGGTCGTGCAGTGGCCGAAGCGGCGCAATTCTTTAAGCTATCGCTCGGGCAGGTAACCGTCTTCCACGACGATATCGAGCGGCGGCCCGGAAACGTGAAGGTCAAGATTGGCGGTGGCGAGCGGGGGCATAATGGACTGCGTTCCATCACTGCTTACATCGGCAAGGAATATCGACGAGTGCAGATTGGCGTTGGTCGACCAGAATTGAAATCACTTGTTGAGTCTTATGTACTGAGTAAATTCGACGGTGTAGAGCTCACGTGGTTCAACGTGCTTGCCGAGGTTATTGCCGAGAACGTCAAATTTCTTGTGCGCGGAGAGGACGAAAGTTTTGAAGACGAAGTCACCTCTGCCATGAAACGATTTGGATAATTGGTTAGAAAATCAGACAAACATGCTGGCGATCCGTGAAGCGCAATCAACGGATAAAATAAACCTCCATGGGATTCAAATGCGGCATCGTCGGCTTGCCGAATGTCGGCAAATCGACGCTCTTCAATGCGCTGACCGAAACCGCGGCGGCGCAGGCGGCGAATTATCCGTTCTGCACGATCGAGCCGAATGTCGGCGAAGTCGCGGTGCCCGATCCGCGGCTGGAGACGCTCTGCAAGCTCGCGAAATCGGCGGAGATCGTGCCGACGCGGCTGACCTTTGTCGACATCGCGGGTCTGGTGCGCGGCGCGTCAAAAGGCGAGGGGCTCGGCAACCAATTCCTCGCCAATATCCGTGAAGTCGATGCGATCGCGCATGTGGTGCGTTGTTTCGAGGATACCGACGTGACCCATGTCGAAGGGCGCATCGATCCGATCGCCGATATCGAGACGGTCGAGACCGAACTGATGCTCGCCGATCTCGACAGCCTGGAGCGGCGGGCTGATGGGCTGACGAAGAAAGCCAAGGGCGGCGACAAGGACGCCAGGGAAGTGCTCGATCTGATCAATCGCGCGCTCGTGCTGTTGCGCGAGGGCAAGCCCGCGCGGCTGGTCGAACGCAAGCCCGAGGAGGAGCGCGCCTTTCACACGCTCGGTCTGCTCACCTCGCTGCCGGTGCTTTATGTCTGCAATGTCGAGGAGGCGGCCGCGGCGACCGGCAATGACTTCTCGCGCAAGGTCGAAACGCGCGCCAAGGTCGAGGGCGCCGCCGCCGTGGTCATTTCAGCCAAGATCGAATCGGAAATCGCCGTGCTCTCGCGCGAGGAGCGCAGCGACTATCTCGCCGCGGTCGGCTTGCAGGAGGCCGGCCTCGACCGGCTCATTCGCGCCGGTTACGCGCTTCTCCAGCTCGTGACCTTCTTCACCGTCGGGCCGAAGGAAACGCGCGCCTGGACCGTGACGCGCGGCGCCAAGGCGCCGCAAGCCGCCGGCGTCATTCACAGCGATTTCGAGCATGGCTTCATCCGCGCCGAAACCATCGCTAATGCGGATTATGTCGCCTGCGGCGGCGAAGCCGGCGCGCGCGAGGCCGGCAAGATGCGGCTCGAAGGCAAGGACTATGTCGTGCAGGACGGCGACATCATGCACTTCCGCTTCGCAACCTAGTCG
>Ga0116217_10002046_pt1 | contig 18973 bp, 12 predicted proteins | sample Sb_taG_6_FD_89697 | JGI IMG/M metagenome (GOLD analysis project Ga0116217, IMG submission 89697) | Peat soil microbial communities from Weissenstadt, Germany - Sb_50d_4_PS metaG | ecosystem: Environmental > Terrestrial > Soil > Wetlands > Peat | place: Germany: Weissenstadt | collected 2010-09-21 | reverse complement strand
CGCTGGAGAATTTGCCGACTTTCTCCTTAGATAGGGCGCAGGAAAATGCTCTCCGGTCCCTTTTGCCCAGGCCAGATCCGAGAATTGGCCGGAATCCAGGCGAAGGCAAGAGAATCCCCTGCAAGTTATTGATTATAAAGACTCTATGGCGGTCGTAGAGACATTCGAACTCTCAGTACCCTTTTAGATTCACCTTCTTTTCGCATGTAATTCAGTGGCTAGATCCAAATTCTTGAGGATGCGCCAGTGAATATGCTGAAAGCGTGAATCGATCACTAGGTTTTGCAGCACAGCTCCACTGTTGAATGCAGAACATTATGGCGATGCGAATCTGCCTGGTCTTATAATGTGCGCAACCACACTCAACCCTAGGGAATTGAGACTCGAGTGAATTCATGTGAGGTAAGGGAGATGAACTTGCGTGTCAGGGGGAACATCTTAGCGACGGCGATCAGCTGCGGGCTCCTGGTAATTGCCACTCCAACGGTGCAGGGCCAGAATCAGGGTGCGCAGCCGGATCAGAGAGTGCCCGCATCGGCCTTGACGACGAAATCTTCGACGGCTGTGGGATACGAGGTTGGCACTGGCAGCACAAAAGTGAACCTGATCGCCACGGATCTCGCGACCGGTGCGAACGGCCAGGCGAAGGTACAGATCAAATCGAAGGCGGACCGAGCCAGTGTAGACATTGAAGTGAAGGGTCTGAAGCCGGCATCGACAATTGGTACCGAATTCTTAACCTATGTCCTGTGGGATGTCACACCGGAGGGACGAGCAGACAATCTGGGCGAGGTGCTGCTCAACAAGAACGGAGACGGTAAGCTCAGCGCAACCACGCCCGCGCAGGCATTCTCGCTGATTGTGACCGCTGAACCTTATTTCGCGGTTCGCATTCCGAGCGAGATGGTGGCTCTGCAGAGTGAGCCGACAAAGAGTACGCAGGGGAAGTTGATCCCGGTTTCCGATTACAAGCTGATGAAGCGCGCACAATATCAAAAACTTGGGAACCCGCTGGGCATGACGCTTGATCCGAAGATTCCTCTATCGGTATACGAAGCGCGCAACGCTGTGGAGATTGCGAAGTCGCACCTAGCCGACAAGTACGCTCCGGAAGCCTTTGCAAAGGCCACAGCAAGCCTGCAAATGATGGACAGCGCGGTCGGCGCCAAGTCTGACAACAACAACCTCATCTCGGAGGCCCGCCAGACCGCGCAGTCTGCTGAAGATGCTCGCGCGCTGTCGGTTCAACTGCAGGAAGCGGCACGCATCCAGAAAGAGAAAGAAGCAGCGGCAGAAGCGGCTGCGGCGACGGCTCGAGCGCAAGCAGAAGCCAAGGCCGCCGCCGATGCCGCCGAGGCGAAGCGCAAAGCGGATGCCGCAGCCGCTGAGGCTCAGCGTCAAGCAGATGCCGCAGCCGCTGAGGCACAGCGACAAGCAGATGCAGCAGCCGCGGAAGCCAAACAGAAGGCGGATGCTGAGATTGCAGCCCAGGAAGCGGCTCGGAAACAGGCCGAGGCTCAAAAGACGGCCGCCGAAAAGGAGAAGCAGGAGCTTCGCGAGCGGCTTCTGCAGCAGTTCAATCGCGTGCTTCCAACGACCGACACCGATCGCGGTCTCGTGGTCAACATGGGTGATGTTCTCTTTGCCACTGGAAAAGCCGACCTCAACACCGACGCGAAGATTGCGCTCGCGAAGTTGAGTGGCATCGTTCTGAACTATCCATCTCTGAAGCTGGCGATCGGAGGGTACACGGACTCGACCGGCACCGCGGATTTCAATATGAAGCTATCGCAGGCGCGGGGGGACTCAGTCCTCGACTATCTCCTGACTCAAGGGTTGGATTCAAGCGTGCTGTCGGCGCAAGGGTACGGAACGGCTAATCCGGTAGCCGATAACAACACGGCACAAGGACGACAAAAGAACCGGCGAGTTGAGATTGTGGTGTCCGGAGAGGTGATCGGGACACAGATTGGCTCAGCTCAACCTGATTCTGCTTCGAATTAGCGAAGTGATTTCGAAGCAGGCAGGCATTGACTCAATCGGCTAGCGTCTAGCGGTAGCTGGACGCTGGAGATACCCTCACGAAAATTGCGCCAACTCAAGCCATTCGGTGGGTGAGTTTGCTTCCTCCAAATCCGCGAGTCGACTTCGACTGAAATGGGATGCGAACAGTTAGTGCTTTTTCTCTGGTCCCTATCTGGGAGCGAAAGGAACCTCGCTGTTTCGGAATAGAGAAAAGGCAGATTAACTCGGCTGCGCAGTCTGGATCTGTCTTTTCTCTCGTTCCTTTGGTCCGGAACGGTGGTGAATTTGGTCGGGAAAATGCGAACGGTTCGCATTTATCTCTCAAGTAATTGATTATAAATACTTCATTGCGGTGGATGGAGTCTCCAGCGAACCGTTCTCCGCACCAAATTCCCTGCTAACAGGGAAGAATACAGGGAAATTTGCGAATTCTGCCCCAAGAGTCTGCTGAGGTAGTTCTCTATGGCGCTCAATACACGCGAGTTCCTACCACGCAATGCCGATTTTTGAGCCGCACCGAACAGGGAATTATCACTGACGTATCAGGGAATTGCATTTCCCTGATACCGACTGTCTGGATCAGCTCCGGCACTTGCACGCCCATCTTTCGCAAAATGTTCTAGGAAATAGCCAAGTGACCAGCCAGTTTGTAGCGTGCCCAAGCTATCGCTTGTAAGCTGAAGCTGTGCGAGAAAGCCGATTTCGCCGGATTTCGGGGCGTCGCCCAGTGTCTGTGCGCTGAGCGATACCGCGTCGCTCGTCCCTGAACTGCTTAACGCATCAAGATGCATGAGCCGCAAGAAGCACTGCCGCGCTCATAGGCGCTACGGCGACTTGTCCATTGCTCATTCGCTCCTCACTCCCCGCTTTCCATTGTCCACTTTGATCCACCTGCGAACCGCCGAACATCACGCCGGCCTTGCGGTCGACAGTCGGCGCATCCAGTCGCAGAACAGCTGCGTGCTTTATATTCAGGTTCGCAACGGAAACCTGCGCAACCATTGTCGAATCCATGTTGACGACGACCACACTTCGCGGCTTGCCATGGGCTCCGAGCACATACGCGTGCAGTGATTCGATTCCGCCGCCAGCGTCGAGTGGCAACAATTGATGGCAGCCTGCAAACGCTGTGGCAAATGCAAGCATGCCATAGTAAGGCGGACCCTCCGAATTGAGGCCCTTACCATCATCCTGGATCGGCGAATAGCAGCTGACGAAGCCGAGCTGGTTGACGCCCGTCTCCATATTGACTCCCGCGCAGCCATACTGCGCGAGCAGGAGCATCGTCTTCAACGTCCAAAGCGTGCCAATAAAAGTGTCGCTCACACCTGGGCGCCCGCCTCCCGAAAACGAATTGATCTCGCACATGCGCCACGGAATCCCGCTCTCTTGGGATGCTGTGCGAAGCCGCACCAGGACATCCGTGAGCTTCGGATCGGGCAACAGCAATTGCTCTGCGCTGCCGCGACTCTGCCCGTTGCGATAGTAGTGCGTTGTGAGAAGCTGTACTTCCCCCTTGGCATCCTTTGCCATCCGCTCGACCCAATCCACGGCACCACCTGTGGTGTCTGGGGCTGCAAAGTGAATGCTCGGAACTGCTTTCGCAATCGCTGCATGCCATTTTTCAAACTGTTTGAGATAGTCAGTGTAGTCGTAAGACGGCGGTCGGAATGGCTGTCCCTTTCCATAGGAGTTCACTTCGTTGCCAACCTCTAGGGCAAGTAAGTTCGGACCGAGAATGGCCGCGACGGCCCGCGCCTCTTCGACGGCTTGCTCGATGGTGCCCTGTGCAAAATTGACGCTCCAAATCGCGCGCCAGCCAATTGTCGAGAGGAACTTGGCGAACTGCTTGAGGTCCGTTCGGGTGATGACCGTGTTGTGTCGATCAAATGCGGGTTCTCCGTTCGGTTCATAGCGCGAATAGTTCGCAACGATGCCGCCGACTCGCAGCACCCCTTCGGGCCCAAGCCCACGGATTAGCTCGATGTAGCGACGATTCGAAATCCGCAGCAAGCCAGGCGTCGCAACAGAAGACATTTCATATCCAATCCCTGTAAAACTCCGCGGGACCTCGGTTGGTGAAATGTCGGCCAGACGCAACGAAAGCGATACTCTCGCATCTGCTGCTTTCGCCGCGAAAGGATAGGTCAAGCCAGCGGAAGCTCTCAACACATTTTGCAGAAAAGTACGGCGAGTCAGCATCGGTATCTCCGCAAATTGTTCAGATTAGCCGACCAAGTTCGTCAACTTGCACTGTCGTTATTAGGGCCATACATCAGGCCAAAACCCAGCTTATCCTGGCACGCGAACTGGGTAATCAAGTTGTCCCATTTCTATTTTCCCAAACGGCAGCTCAAAGATCGTTTCGGCGCAACCCGGCCCGTAGGCTTACAGCGAAATTTCACTGAGTCGCAGCTGTGAATCGCCAAAGTGTGCCATGACGTCCGAAGCAGGAGGTACTGGGTGGGCCTCGATATGCCACGTGCGAAATTTGAGGAATTGCAGGGTGTACGCCGTGATGCTTGGCACAGGGAGATGATCGAACACGAGGAGATCTTCCTGATGCTACATGACCATCTGCCACCAGCACTCCTACCTCAGCCTGCTTGAGAACCGACACAATCTGCTCCACGGAAAACTTCTTCTTCATGGCAAAATCTCCTTGCCTTTCTTCAGGCTAGCTTTCGCCGAAATACTAACCTTCCAAACGGCTCAGTTCTAGCCGGGCCCTTCATCATCATCGTGCGCCTCACCGGAGTTTGCTTGTCGAGAGCGAGATGTGTTCGGTCGTCGTGATACCATCACGACCGGACGCACCTCGGATTGGCAAAGAGCACACCCGCCGGCCGGAAGGCAAGGAACAACCCCGACCCGCAAGGCAAAGTCGTTTCCATGCCGAGGTTGGGCGGTCTTCATCATCGTTACGATCTCGCAGCCTGACTTGCTGTGCTCAACTCTCGCCCCAGCGAAGTCGAAGTCGCCCGGCGGGAAGTCCGTGTCTGCCAAAGCCAGGTCGGGCATTTTGCAGCTTTCGTCGCGCGACTTGTAATCACCCGGCGGGCGTTGCCGGACAGGAAATGCCGCTATTGCAGCTTCCCTTCGTGCCTTAACGTTTCATCACAGGCGCGATTTGAACACGGATGGCATTCCGGCGAGGGACACTGAATCCGAATAATGGGCTGATTGCCTCTCAGCGGGTTTCTATTCCCTATTCTCTCAGCGTGTCGCCAGTGCAGCCGCCGATACACCCTTTGGCTGGTCAACGTGGATGAACAACGTGAGGACCGCCGCGAAGTAATAAAGCGCCCCATAGACGACGACAACTCCTCCGATTCCCCAGAAGGGCAGAATCAGCGCCGCCAGCACCGGACCGCCGAAGTTGGCCAGACCCCCGCCCAGGTTTTGTACCCCTACCGCCGCTCCCTTGTGCTCCGGTTCCATCATCGGAAAGATAGCGCCCATGGGCACAAACGAAGTAATCGTAATCGCGAACAGCAGCGCAGCTACTGTAGCCGCCAGCGTGTTGTGCGGAAAGTGCAGCGGTATCCAGTAGAACAGCAGCGACGCCGTGCCGCAGCCCACGAAGCCCACCCAGCGCATCTGCCGCATCCACCCGATCCGATCGCCGATCAGTCCCCAGACCACATTGGTGATGGGCTGAACCAGGAAGAACGTCCCCCAGATGCGCGCCCATTCCGGCACGCTGAAACCTACCCTGGGCGAGGTGTAGAGCAGCGGCATAATCACCGGGAAGCCAAACAGCGAGAGATTGCAGATGATGCGGGTGACGAGCGCGAGCGCAATGTTGCGGTTGTTGAAGATCAGCGTGACACACTTGCTGATCTCCTTGAATTTGCTGGTTGCACCGCTTTGAAGATCGGCGCGCGGCGCAACCGGAGCGCCGTCTGTGAAGTAGAAGATAAGCAGTCCGCCAACCAGCACCCAGGCCATGGACATCCATAGGGTCCCCATGTAGCCGATCCATGAAATGGTGTAGCTGGGCAGATAGGAGCCGACGATACCGTAGCCTATGGTGAACATACTCCAGGTCCAGCCGATCGCCGAGGCAAGCTCATGCGGACGGCTCTTTTGCACCACCCAGACGAAGAAGCCGTAGAAGAACATCGGATATGCAAAGCCGCGGATGCCGTAAAACAGCAGCGTGAGGGGCAAATTGGGATGCGTGAGGCCGAACACCAGAAACAGCACATGGAAGACCAGCCACCAGGCCACGCCGATGAGCATGATGCGGCGCGGCCTGAATACATCGGCCAGTACGCCGGAGAGCCAGCTTGAGAGTGCGGCGGTTGCGCCGTAGACGGTGAAGACCAGCGCGGCGTCGCCCGCACTGAAGCCCAGATTCACGATATACTTCGACAGGAACGCCTGTTCGATGCCGTCCCCCGTCATGCAGAACACAATGGCGATATAGCCGCCCAGCAACGTCAGTGGCATTCCTAAAACAAAGCGATCTTCCCGCTCGCTTCTGCCAGCGGCGTCTTTGCCCCTGGGTGCGCTCACGAGACGGATCCTTCAACCACAATCTGCAGCTTGATGTCGGCGGGTCGGCTCTCGGCTGCACGCTCGAAGGCGGCAATGCTTTGGTTAAACGAGAAATCGGCCGAGATGAGCGGCTTGAGATCGACTTTGCCGGAAGCCAGTAGGGCTACAGCTTTGGGGTAGACATTCGCGTAACGGAAGATGGTTTCGATGCGGGCTTCCTTTGCCTGCGCCGCGACCACATCGAGCGCAACCGCGCCGGGCGGCATGCCCACCAGCACCAGCGTCCCGGCGGGTGCCAGTAGATCGAAAATTCCGTCGAAGGCCTTTGTGCTGCCGCTCGCCTCGAAAACCACATCCGCGCCCCATCCGTCCGTAAGCTCGGCGACGCGCTCGGCCAGCGAGCCGCTGCGAATATCGAAGGGAACAATGCCCGCATACTGACTTGCGATCGCCAACTTCTCCGCGGATAGATCGGAAACGATCATCTGGCCCGCGCCGGCGGCCAGGGCCGAAAGCGCCACCATGATGCCGATCGGTCCAGCGCCGATGACAACCGCCGTGGCGCCCGGCTTGATCTGTGCCTTGGTGGCCGCATGCATGCCCACAGCAAACGGCTCAACCATGGCGCCCTCGGCAAGCGAAACGTGATCAGGCAGCTTGAAGGTGAAGGCCGCCGGGTGAATGACTTCGCTGGTCAGGCAGCCGTGAATGGGCGGCGTGGCCCAGAAGCGCACTGCGGGGTCAAGATTGTAATGGCCCTCACGGCTTGCCCGGGAAGTCATGTCGGGGATGCCCGGCTCCATGCAAACGCGGTCGCCGGGCGCAAGGTCCCGCACCTCGTCTCCAACCGCAACCACTACGCCCGCCGCTTCGTGGCCCAGCACCATGGGCGCGTTGACGACGAAGGAACCGATGCGGCCGTGCTTGTAATAGTGCACATCGCTGCCGCAGATACCCACGCGCCCAATGCGGACGCGCGCATCCAGTGGTCCCATCTCTTGCGCAAGATCGATTTCACGCAGCGACAGGTGGAGTCTCTCTTCGAGTACCAGCGCTTTCATTCAGAATCTCCTTTTCGGGCATGATTTGCTTGAAGCTTGACGAAAACAATGGTTTTCATCGGTCATCCTACTCTCCATTCCAAGTTGCTGTGAAGGGTGAGTCGTAGTTCTCCTCGCCCCTTCATAATGGGTTCCGTATCAAGTTTTTCGCTTACATTCAGGCAGCCCTTGACACGTGGCCAGGCATGAGGCAAAACCCAAAAACTGTACCAGGTGCAACTAGAGATAAATTGGCAGTTGAAGCCCTCGGAGGAAAACAACGAGGAGGATCAACATGCCGAAGAGGCAACACAGCGAAGAGCAGATCATCGCGGCCCTCAAGCAGTACGAGGCTGGGGACAAGACGGCTGACATTTGCCGTAAGCTGGGGGTCAGCCAAGCGACTTTTAACATGTGGAAGCGGCAGTACGCAGGGCTGGGCGTGCAGGAGCTGCGCGAGTTGCGATCGCTACGGGAAGAGAACGGAAGGTTGAAACGGATTGTGGCGGATCTGACCCTGGACCGGCAGATCCTGCAGGAGATCGTATCAAAAAAGTTGTGAAGCCTCGCCAGCGAAGCCGCCTGGCGAGGTGGGTCCAAGAAGCGTATAAGCACTACCGCGTCTCCGAGCGCCGTGCAGCGCGGATCGTGGGCGTCCCGTGGAGCACTATGCGTTATCGAAGCCGGAAGCCGTTGCAGGAGCCGCTGCGCTGCCGATTGCGCGAGTTGGCAGCGACGCATGTGCGCTATGGATACCGACGGTTGACAGTGCTGCTTCGCAGAGAAGGCTGGGCGGTGAACGCCAAGCGCGTCTATCGGCTTTACGACGAGGAGAACCTGAAGGTGCGCAGCGTGGAACGGAAGAAGATCGGTCGCAGACAGAGGATTACTCAGGGGCCGGCCACTGCGCCCAACCAATGCTGGTCTGCCGATTTCGTGAGCGACAAGCTGGCTGCCGGGCGTTCCTACCGGATCCTGACAGTGGTCGACCAATTCACCAGGGAATGTATCGTGTTGGAAGCCGATCGCTCGATGCGTGGAACCCATGTGGTTGAGGCCCTGACTCGTGCCATCGAAGAACGTGGCGCGACGCCGAGAAGCATCACTTTGGACAACGGCAGCGAATTCACTGGCCGAACTCTGGAGATATGGGCGATTCGCCACAGCGTGCGGCTTTGCTTCATCCGTCCGGGTCGCCCGGTGGAGAACGGCTTCATCGAGAGTTTCAACGGAAGACTGCGAGACGAATGTCTGAATGTCGAGTGGTTCAATTCGCTGCATGATGCAAGAGAAACCCTGGCGCGATGGCGCCATCATTACAACCAACTTAGACCACATAGCGCACTGGCCGATCGAACGCCTGCTTCCTTCGCCAGTAGCTATGCGATAACTGCCGAGCGCTTCGCCCCGATCGACGCGAATGCGGCAAGCTCCGGACTGCGTCAAGGGTTCGCTTCGCCGGCAAAGAACGCCGCCCTTGACCCGGGTCCTCGCTTGCCAGAAAATCTCCAATATCGGGGCGAAGCGCTTTTCGAAATCACTCACTCCAGAGATTCGCTATTAAGTCTCTGGAGCGCGTTTCAGGCCCGTCAATCACGCTCGGGAGAGCCTTGACTGCCAAAATCTCTAGTTCCGCCTGGTACGGAAAAACGGGGCGCCTCAGCGGCTGGCTAAGTTGTAAGATCACTATGCGGAAAATGGGGGCAGGTCAGATTTCCGAGGCTGGAATCTCAGGCGGAGAATGTTCTCTGGTCCCTTTCGGAGCTGAATTCCTGCAAGTTTGCCCGGAAAGTCGCGCGAAGTTCGAATTCTCTATCTAAATTTCATATTATAAAGACTTTATGGCGGAGAGGGAGGGATTTGAACCCCCGGTACCCTTTCGAGTACGCTCGCTTTCGAGGCGAGTGCTTTCAACCGCTCAGCCACCTCTCCGCGTGTTGTAGGTCTATATCTTCGACTTCTTCTTCTTATTGTAAAACGACATTATCGCGGCTATCGCACGGTCGTTGTTTTCGGGCTGCAGATGTGCGTACCTCATCGTCATCTGAATCGATCCGTGACCCAAGAACTTTGACACCACAGCAATGGGTACACCAGCCATGACCCACCTGCTTGCCGCGGTGTGTCTTGTCGCTGACTTCCAGGTTAAATCTACCAGCCCGGCTTCTTTGACGCACGGATCGAACCAGTAGTGAGTTTCCTGCAAAGGATCTCCGCCCAGCTTGGTGCAGAGAGGAGCACCCTTCTTCTTGTCGGCAGCCAGCTTCTTGTAAGCTGCGACCGCGATCGGTGTCAAGGGAACGTACCGAAACGGAGACGAGTTCCTGATCTTCTTCTGGCGAACACGAAGCTTGCTCGTGTCGGCGTCAGCTTGGCCGTGAGATTCCAGTTGTAATGCTGACCTCCTGTTACTGATGGAAGGAGGGGCTAACTCGTGACGAACACCGCAAATGATTTGTTGTGAGGGCGCCCGATAGGAGTCATTGGGTAGCAGAACCCGGCGCACTCATGACAATGAGGTTCGGATCGCCGTAGAAGACGTAGGCCAGCGCAGTCGGGTCTGAGGTGCGAGAGAAGACGTCAGCGCGGGCTTTGGCGAGAGCCTCGGCGACGTTGGCTCCAACGCTTGAGAAACGCCCGGAAATGTGCCGGTAAAAGCTGGCGGCGACCGCCTCGGCAGTAGCATCATTCACCGGCCACAATGCGCCGATGTAACCGCTGGCGCCACTCGAGAGCAGCACGGGGGCCCATCCGTCGACATCATTCAAAAACCGGCGCGACTCGCCCACGTCGCACGCATTGAAGAAGAACAGCGGATGCGAGGCCGTGGAAGGCGGCTCAAGCGACTGCCACGTGACAGGATCCATCTGGCTGTCTTCGAGGAGAATTGCAAACTGGGGAACGCCGGCATCGTTAGTGACGGCACCATGGCCGGCGAAATGCACGATTCCCTGGGGCGGATGCATCGCGAGGTCGCGCACCGCGGCGTAGTTGCCGGAGACCTGCGTGAAACCCTGAATGGTCTTCAGGGTGGTCAATTCGTCACCGGCAGAGGCTAGCTGCTGCGCACCGCGATAGTCCGGCGCGATGACCGCGGATTGGCTGACCATGAGTGACTGAGGCGGGCGGGCCGCTCCGCGAGTCCCCAGCGGCCAGCGCGCGATGAGGAAATGAAGGCCGAGAAAATCGAGGCGGCCGGTTCCGTCGGCGCGGACGGGGCGCATCAGCTCCCATGGGATTGCCGGATCGTCACTGAGCACCTGGATGGACTCAAAGCGCCATTTTGCGTGCTTGTTTTCGGGCGCGTGGTTGCGCGAGTTGTCCATCAACTTCCAGAAGAGGTCTTTAAAGGCCTGCGGGGCAATGCGGTCATAGAGCTCGCTGCCAAAGCCGCCGACGAAATCGGCTGCCTGCTGTGGGCTGCTTTGCTGCGCGTCGTTCGCGACGGTGAACCCGCGCCCATGCCTGGCCATTTTCGCGTAGTTCGATTGAATCCACGCGTGCAGGGCATCAGGATCGGAGATATCGGCCTCGACCGGGGCGGAATATGGCGAAAAGAAGACCAGGCGCAGCGTGTTGCCGACGCGATTCTCAACAATGGTGAGATCGGGAGCATAGAGATCGGGATCGAATTGAACGGCAGGCCCGGAGCCTCGATCTGTGCCTGGAACTGCTGCAACGGCGAGCTGGGGCGGAGCCGAATGCAAATTGGCGGCAGGCGCGGAGCGCAGAGAAGCTGCATTCGCGTTCGGCGAAGGCCCGGTTATGGAAGGCTGGGCCATGGTAGCAACAATCGTGAGCGGACGAGCAAGGCGCGCGATAAAGGCACCATCGTGGAGCAGAGTGGCGAGGATGCGCGTGTCGCGGCGAGGCTCCGCGGCTACTGCGTTGGCCTCGGGGCGCAGGTAGAAGATTGCGAGGGTGGAGTCGCCTTCGCGCGCCACGGTGATGTTGCTGGTGTTGCCGCCGCGGGTGAACTCCATGCCCGGCGCGGTCAGGTTTACGGTAAGGGTCCACTGGTTTTCACCCGCGGCCATCTGAAGCTGCAGCTTGCCTTCGTGCTGTGTGCCGCTGAGGATTTTCGTTTCGGGCGCGATCTGCTCAGTGGTGAGTGAGACCTGCACGGCGATCTCCTGGCCAACCGCAACGGTGTCGGGCGCTTCGATGTTGGGGTAGCGCTCGATGGACTCATCGCCCTGAATGTAGGTCTCGTGAATGACGATTGGTTTGGATTGGGACGAGGCAGACGGGACAGCGGTCTGAGCGTCGGGACGCGCCAGGTCACCCTCGATCTCGTCCTCTTCGAAGTCGTAAGTTGTCTTCTTGGCGCCCTTGCCGGGACGGGATTTGCCGAGTTCGGAGAGGGAGCCGCCATCTTGTGACTTGGGGGGTGGTTGCTGTGCGGCAGGCGGCGGTGCAGCACCTTCAGGCACGGACGGTGCGCTAGCCGCGGGAGGCTGGTCAAAGGCGACCTGCGCGGGCCCGCTGCCGGAAGCATCGTTCGCCGCCTGCGCCTGATCCGCTGCTGCTGCCGGCGCCGCTGCTGCGGGCGATGCTGCCGCGGGCGCTCCTGCCGCAGGCGTCGCTGCTGCTGACGCTGCAGCTGGCGGCGCACCTTTCCGGGGCAGGTAAGGTTGCGGCTCGACGTTCATCGCGCGCAGCAAACCCTGTACTGCGTCGAGGAGAGCGTGGTCTTCGGCGACGTTGCGGCGATCGGGGCCAAGCGCCTTTTCGTCGATGCGCAGCGCCCTCTTAAGAAGCGCCTCCGCATCGGCGTATCGTCCCTCGAAGTTGTAAATCATGGCCAGGTTCTTGAGTGGCCACGAGACACTTTCGTCGTCGGGGCCCGAGGTTGATTCCGCCAGGCGCAGGGCCTCCTGGGCCATCGGCAAGGCCTCAGTGTATTTTTCCTGGCCAATGAGATCCGCCACGCGGCGGTTGAGCTCGTCAAGTCGCGATGATTGTGCCCACGTGGGCCATGCGCTGAGCGCCGCGACCAGCACGAGCGCGAACCGAAGCGCACCAGGAATTGACGCTCTCATACGGAACCCTCACCAGACGAGAGAGGCAGGGTATGCCAGCTCGGAGAAGCAGGTGAAATGATGGAAGCGCCTTGTTTCATAGCCTTCGCCCCATGCTTCGCGTGTTCACCCGAGGGGACCGCTGCCCCGTTTATACCATCGCGCAATTGCGGCTGGCTGGGAATAACACTTGAGGGTCTCCCACGTATCGATTTCGGCCTTCGCCTCATTGCACGTTTGAACCTAGCGCAAGAAAGGCAAGTGAATTCGGAACGTTTTGGACTGGCGTAAGGGAATTAGGAAAATGGCATGGGCCAAGTCCGAGCCTTTGGAAGAGGGAATGACGTCGCTCAAACTCGTGATATGGGCCGGGCATCCCTAACGATGCAAGCAACTTTGGGTCGTTGACGCCCCAAAGCGATCCGTGGTTCCCGAGATACCGCAGACTGTCGCCTATGAGGAGTCTGACCAAGTGGAAATGACGCAACTCGAATTCAAGAGGCTACTTGAAGAGACATTGAATGACCCATCGGTGACAATCGAAATCGAAGAGCACGTGCCTCAGCCACAATACGGGCCGTGGGCCAAGGTTGCGAAGTTCTCTGGCGGCCTGTACGGACGTGACCGGCAACGCCAACGAGAACGCGAGCGGGCGACGCAAAGGCGCCGGCAACAATCGAGCGGTGCCAGAACGCGATCTTCTGCGGCGTAATGCGGCCTTGGCGATCAGGTCGCAGAAAGCTTGCAGGGTCAAAATGTCGGGCAGGCCAGGTGAGACCATGAAGTTAAAGTCGGGGATGCCGTAGGGTAATGTGAGCAAACTGGTCTGGAAGGAGCCGGGCATTCCAAAGTCAAAGGGCGATTGACTGCCGAAGAACAAGATCGCTTCGGCTGATCGTCTCTTCAATTTCCCGCATAGCTAGACGCATGACCCACCAGCGCGAGCCGGACGCAATCGTGAACCTCAGCAGGCACCAGCAGGGTCCCTAGTTCCCGCCTTCAGGCGCGTACGGTCAGCACCGGACAGTGCGCATTGCAGACCACCTCGTATGCAATAGCCCAAGGTGAATGCTGTGGAGCCTTGGAAGATGATGCCCGATGCACACCCATTACTATGAGATCCACATCTCGCTCCTTGGCGACCTTCAGAATGCCCTCGGTTGGGAAATAATCGCCCACCACAATCTCGGGCTTGCACCAGAGTTCAGCTCCAGGCGGAACCAAAGCCCGAAGCCGCGCTTTGGTGTTCGCTTCCACCTTTCGCGGATCCTGGTCCAACGGGAAAAACTCGATCTGATGAAGAAGCACAAGACTCGCCTCATTCTCTTCTGCTAACGAAAGGGCGTATGGGAGAGCATGTAATGAACCGGAAGAAAAGTCAGTGGCAAATAGGACACGGTTCAGAGTCTTAAACTGGGCCGGTTGGCGCGCAACCTTTGGCCCAACAGTCAAAACGGGGCACGTTGCGAAGCGGAAGATCTGCTCTGCTACTGAACCGAGAACCAATCTCTTGATTCCTTTGCGCCCGTGAGTCCCAAGTACAAGCAAGTCAATCCCATGCTGCAAGATTATCGCCGAGATTACGTCTTGGAGTTCACCACGCTCCAGCAATGATTCAAAGCAACATTCCTTACCGCCATGGTTCCTCGTGAAGTTATCCATTCTCTGTTTTGCATCCTGCCAGTCAGGGTCTAATTCAGCAGGTACCGGCTCCAACGGGATACCCATGCGGGGCTCGCGAGGAACGACATGCGCCACAAAAAGCTTCGAATCATACCAGCGGGCAAATGCCAAAGCGTACGAGAAAGCGCTTTCGGAAGTGGCCGAGAAGTCTGTGGTAAACAATAGGTTTTTCAGGGATACTCGTGGATTCGCTTCAGTCGTCTGCATCGGAGCCCCCTTGCTCTTTCGACAGAGCCTTTTCACCTGCTTAACCAATAACTCCGCGCAACCGCCAGGACAGTGATTTGAATCACTCTCTTGAATGCCCGTCTGCGCCGGCTGTTGGGGGCCTATTGGTATTTCCGGGAACAACGAGAAGCCTACGAAGGCACCACATTAACGCCCGAACCGAGGAGAAATGTTTCCAAGGTCGGGCGGAATGATCTGAGTCCCTGCGGTTCAGGGAAGAAGTACAAGCGGTGCTGCGGCTGGGCGACGGTGAACCGAACCTGTTGTGGTTGCCTTCCTGCTTGAAGTCTGTTGAAACGTCAGCACAGTGACGCTCAAGAGAAGAGACGCTGTCTTATGTGTCGGCATGCCCCACAGACAATCCGGAGGCAAGGCATGGATTGGAATTTCTAGTTCAGTTCCCCCGGATACCGCGCTAAGCGGCTGCTTGTCGTGGTTGGTCGGAAGAAGGCCCTGGGCCTGGCAGTCAGGAACGACCAGTCACGCAAGCGGTACTCGGGACTGCTGAGTAGTTTGATGGAAACAGGCCGATGATGGAGTCGTGTCCAAGTGCACTTGCACCTAATACCCGGTCTGTCTGTGCCTGCGAGGGGTGCCGCATGTTGCAGTCAGCCTGTGACCATCGTCGATGGTTCAAGCGCTCTTATGTTCCGGCTTCCGCCGCTACGCGAACCACCAGCTTCCCGAAGTTCTTCCCTTGCAGTAGCCCTATGAACGCTTCAGGAGCGTTCTCCAATCCGCTCACGATATCCTCGCGGTATTTGATCTTCCCCGCCTCGAACCATTCCGTCATCTGCTTCCGGAATTCCCCAAAGTGTGATCCATAATCCTCAAAGATGATGAATCCCTGCATCCGGATTCGCCTCTTCAACAAGGTCGTCATCACGTGCGAGGTTCGGTACTTGCCCTCAGCCGCCGGGTCGCCGTTGTAGGTGGCAATCAGCCCACAGAGGGGAATCCGGGCACGCGCATTGAGCAATGGCAGCACCGCATCGAAAACCAACCCGCCGACGTTTTCGTAGTACACATCAATGCCTTTCGGACACGCCGCTGCCAGCTCTTCATGCAGTTTCAGACTACGATGATCAAGGCAGGCGTCCAATCCAAGCACCTCTACCGCGTAGCGGCACTTCTCCTTTCCGCCTGCAATCCCCACCACACGGCATTCCTTCAGCTTCGCAATCTGTCCCACAACCGAACCCACAGCACCTGTAGCCGCGGCAACGACCACCATCTCGCCCGGCTTCGGCTGTCCAATGTCCAACAGTCCCATATAAGCCGTGAATCCCGGCATGCCCAGCACACCCAGTGCGTAGGAAGGCTCGGCCGGGTGTGCTCCAAGATTCAATACGCCGCTACCGTCCGAAGTCGCGTACTCCTGCCAGCCGTTCTGACTGAGGACCCAGTCGCCAACAGCAAATCCCGGTGCGTTGGAAATCTCCACCCGGCTCACAGTTGAGCCCACCATCAATTCCCCAACACCTACAGGCGGGGCGTAGGAAGGTGCGTCACTCATGCGTCCACGCATATACGGGTCAAGAGACAGATATACCGTCCGCAAAAGCATCTGCCCCTCATCCGGGGAGCGGAGTGTCTGGGTCTCCACGCGAAAGTCTGAAGCTACTGGAGCTCCCGCGGGCCGTGAAGCCAGGACGATTCTCCGGTTTGTCGTTTCCCTCAAGTGCAATCCCCCTATTCTCCCTTTCAGCAGGCTGATACAGCAGATGCCACAAGGAGAGTACCACTGCGCTGGACTTTGGTAGCGAACTACTGGTCGAGAGCTTCGGTTCGCTGGCTCTTTACTGGGGACAGCGGCTCCTGCGCCGGTTGCGAAGCGCTCTGCGGGTGAACTTTTCGGACAAACGCATCCGCGAGCGACCGACAAAGGGGAAATGGGCACGCAGGCAGGGAAATCGGTTGCAATGCGAAGGAGCAGATTTCCAATGCTTCATTGATCGGTGGGTGAACTGCTTTGCTGGACTGCTGGTGTTCCCCGGTCCTGTGCGGCCTTCAACTTGCTGAAAATTGATTCTTGTTCCGCCTCGTGAAGGGTCTTCGTCTTCTCAAACTCAGCTTTCGCCTCTTCCTGTTTTCCCATCGCCTGGTAAAGACGTGCCAGTCTCCAATGAGGATCCTGGTCGTTCGGCGACAACCTGATCGCCGCTTTGAACTCCTTCACGGCGTCCGTCTGACGGCCGCTATCCGCATAAAGGATACCCAGATCGACATGTGCTTTTGCAATACTCGGATCGATTTGAACTGCCTTCACGGCCAACGGCAATGCTTCCTCCTGTTTCCCTAAATGAATATCCGTGTCCGCCAAAAAAGCCAGAGCCTGCGCACTCTCAGGTACGTTCGCCAATTCTGCCTGGAACTCCTTCGCTGCTTCCTCAAACTGATCCTGAGTCCACAGCAGATAGCCAAGACCAAAATGTGCGTTCGGTGCCTTGGGGTTTGCTTTTACAGCTGCGCGAAACTCGTCCATCGCCCCCTGGTGATTTTGCATTGCGTCGAGCGCTTCACCCGCCAGCATGTCCGCTTCGGCCGACTCGGCATTCAATTCGAGGATCTGGTGATAGGTGTCGAGAACACACTGATATTGTTTTGACCACATGCAGCTCTGCGCGAGTACAAGACGATAAGGAAGATTCTGCGGATCGCTCGCTGTCACTTTCCGCAGGTAAGGAACGGAGGCGGCATACTCGCCCAGGCCATAGTGAGCCATCCCGATCAGTATCTCCAGGCGAACCGCATCTGCCGATGAAGGTGCTGCGCCTTTCAGCAACGGAGACAATGTGTCGATGGCCGCCTTCAACGCGCCCGACTTGAACAGGGCCAAACCGAGGTCCAGGCGGACGCCCGACATCCCTGGATTAAGCACCAATGCCTTCCGGTAGAGGGGTACCGCTGCGGCATAATGCTCCTGGCGCGCTTCAATCAAGCCCAGATGCGCGTAGGCTTCGGCATCGCCCGCATTCACCTGAAGGATTGAGCGCCACGCGCCCGCCGCCTCAACAAACTGACCGCTTTGTTCGAGCGCGAGCGCCGTTTGGCGCTTCTGGCTGATTGACGGCGACTGAGCAGCGCACTGCACCCATGCCATCGCCAGCATCCCGGCGGCAAAGCCGCATTTTACAAATAAGTTCACAACAGCTCTCTCTGTATGTTCGCTCCCATTACAGGCGCCATGCAAATCGTTTAAGGCCAAAAAATGCGCAGAAAAAGGGCGCGGCATGGTTTGCCATGCCGCGCCCGGGTTATGAAACGTTCCGGTTCAGAAGGTGATCTTTCCACCTAGTTCCAGCACGCGAAAGTCGAAGTCGCTGGTTACGGAACCGAAGTTTCCGTCACCGCTGCTGGAGTCTATGCCTGTGAAGTTGGTGTGGTTGAAGGTATTGAACGACTCGAACCGAAGCTGAAGCTTCGTGCCTTCACCCGGGGTCAACGGAATGTCCTTGAACAGCGAGAGGTTAAAGTGTTGGAACCCGGGACCTCTGACCGTATCCTTTCTGGCCGTGCCATATCCGCCGGTTGTGCTGAGCCCGCTCCAGGCTGTTGCCGGGGTGGCAAAAGACACCTTGGAGAAGTAGTGGCCTACCCCGTTGACGGTCGATTTCGGATTCAGGTAGACCACCGGCGAAACCAGGTCGGGACGATTACCGCCGGCGCCGAGTCCCACAGTATCCACGCCAGTCAGGCTTATGTTATTCGCACTTCCCGTCTCCAACGAAGTGATGCCCGAGATCGACCAGTTACCGATGATTTCACGCGCTGCCAGGTTCGACGAGGTCTTGAAGAACGGCAGTGCGTAAATGTAGCTCGCGTTGAACATATGACGCCGATCAAGACCGGCATCGCTACCCTTATCGAACTTTGCGTTGTACGGAGCAGTCAGTCCCGCTAGGTCGTTCTGGCCGATATCGATGTTGTGGGACCATGTGTACGAGAGTTGCGTGGTCAGCCCGTGCTTACTGTCCATGCGGAGGGTGCTCTGCAGCGAGTTGTAGTTGAAGTTGGTTTCGTTTTCTTCCTGGTTGATGTTGTTGTATCCAGGGAAATTACGGAACGGGTTCGCGTTGGCGCCACCTGCAACCTTTTGGCGGTCAGTCAAGTCGCTCAAAGGCAGCACGTTGAGCTGGCGGTCGTTGTTCTGATCCCAGCCGGCAGAACCTACATACTGGATCGCAAAAATGACCGACGCCGCGATCTGGTGCTGGACGCCGAGGCTGTAGTCAGCGGTCCCCGGAGGCGGATAGTTGTACTTGATGGTGGTCATGGTCGACGGGAAGAGCTGTGATGTGGTTGCTCCTGTCAATGCGCTGGTATTCGGGTTCGAGAACAACACGTTGTTGCCCGAAGGCTGATAGGCAAACGGCGGGTTCAACGCCGCGTTGTACACGTCGTTGCCCTGAACGCGCTCATAGAACATGCCCACGCCGCCCCGGATCACGGTCTTTCCGTTCCGGGCGATAT
>Ga0116217_10002028_pt1 | contig 19076 bp, 8 predicted proteins | sample Sb_taG_6_FD_89697 | JGI IMG/M metagenome (GOLD analysis project Ga0116217, IMG submission 89697) | Peat soil microbial communities from Weissenstadt, Germany - Sb_50d_4_PS metaG | ecosystem: Environmental > Terrestrial > Soil > Wetlands > Peat | place: Germany: Weissenstadt | collected 2010-09-21 | reverse complement strand
GCCGGCAAGGGCGAAGGCGCTGGCGACGGCGCCGAAGAGGTCGGCGACCGTCTCGCGGCGTTCGAGGAGTTCGACGATCGGTCGGCGTGTGGGCCGGGGATCGACGTGCGGTTTGCGGCGCTTGCGGCGATGCATGCGCATCCTCCGTAGCCTGCGGCTGCCGGGAACGGGATCAAGGAGGCCCGGCGGCCGAGGCGGTGCGAATGTGCGGACTTTATCGACAGGGGGGAAGATTACAACGCCGAGGTGGCGATGGCAAGAAGAAAAGGCGAAAAAATGCCGTGCGAATATAAACACCAGTGGGAGAACGACTTACGTCGAACCGAGTCGTGAGTGACAGTCGATGGGGCCTCTCCCCGGTTGAGCTGGAGGTTCACAGCGCGCGTCGCTTCGGCCCAATTTCCTCCCTGCCGAATCGTTTCATGGCCGCCCCGAAGTGTGTCTGTGTCGCGCGTGAAACGAGGCAGGGTTCAATGGCGTGTAACAGGGGGCGGTCCGGGGCTGGTTCAGAATGGGGTCATTTTGGGTGGCGCGGGGCCGTGGGGCAGGCCGCCGGCCTGCCGGCATTCTCCGGCAGGCCGCCGGCCTGCCCCACGGCCCCGCGCCACCTGCTTGTGAACCATGCCGGCGGTCCGGGCGTTTGGCATCGTTTCGCGAAACGATCAATCTTGCGGCTTATCTCCTCTTGTCGTCCTCCATGCGGTCCTTGATGGACCCCACCGCCTCCGCGGCCAGCTTGGAATAGAAGACGTTGTTATCGCCCGCCAACTTCTCCAGTGAGGCGATGCTGGCGCTGCCGCCGACGTCCGCCAGCACCTTGATCGCCTCGCTGCGGACGAAGACGTTCGGATCGCTCAGCAGCGGCAGGATGGCCTTCTCCGCGACCACCGGCTCCATTGCCTTGAGGGTTTGGACCGCCTTGCCCCGGTCATGGACATCGGCCACACGCCGGGCGATCGCCGACGCCGCCTCGTCCCCTTTCACTTCCCCCAGGGCCTCGATCACCGCGGCGTGGAAGCCCGGGTCGAAGCCTTCCAACCGCTTGGCCAGCGCCGGCACCGCCGCCTTGCCGCCCCAGCGGGCCAGGCCCTGCGCGGCCGCGCCCCGCGCCTCCGCCGACTGATCGTTGAGCATCGTCTCCAGTCGCGAGACGACCTCGGGGCGCCGGTCGTCGAGCGGCGGCGTGGCCGCGATGCGGCGGGTGGCCTTCCGGCGCAGGTTCGCATCCGCCGACTTCAGGTCGCCCAGCGCCTGCGCCCATTCGTCCTTGGCCAACGGCACGCGCTCGCGGACCGCCTCGATGACCCCCTTGACGTGGAGCGTGTCCGGCCCGGTAACCTTCTCCAGGGCGGGAAGGCTGGCCGCGCTCCCGATCTCCTTGATGACGTTGAACGCCCAGAACCGAGTGGGGCCGGCGTACCCGTCCTCCAGGTACGGGATGACGGCCTTCTCGGCGGCCGGGCCCATCGCCTTGAGGACGTCAAGCACGCTGAGCGGCTCGGCCGGCAGCCGGGCCGCGAGCGCCTCGGCCGAGCGGGGATCCTTCAATTCCTTCAGGGCCTTGACCACCGCCTGGCGCACCGCGGGCGCCGGATCCTCCAGCAGCTTCGCCAGGGCCGGGGCGGCTTCCTTCGGGTCGCAAGCGGCCAGGGCCTGCACGCCCGCCGTCCGCGTCGCGGCCTCCGCCGAGGTCAGCAGCCCCTGCAAGCCGCGCCGCACCTCGTCGAGGCGCTCCCGCGGCGGCGCCTGCTGCAAGGTGCTCGCCGCACGCTGCCGGGCCTCCTCCGCGGGCGCTTTCAGCTCGGCCAGCAACTTCGTCAGCTCCTCGCCCTTCGGCCGTCCGGCCGGGCGGGGCGCCACCGCCGGCGGCCGCGCCGGATCCACCGGGTTGGCCGGTCCGGCGACCGGCGGCGGGGGCTGCGCCGCGCCGGGCCTCGCCAGGGTCAACGTTGTCGGCTCGCCGTGGACCGTCTGGCCAGCGTCGTTCCGGAAGCACACCTGAACGAGGACCTTGACTTCGCCCTGCGCAGGCGGGGCCAGCGCCAGCACGGCCACGCCCTGCGTCCCCTCGATCGTCAGTTCGCTCGAGCGGGCGCCGGCCAGCCCGTCCCAGCCGTTCACCCCCTTGCGGGGCATTTTCACCTCGTCCGCCAGGCCGTACAGCACGGCGGGCGAGCGCACCTTCCCCAGGGGGTCGTTGGCACGAACAACGGCGCGGACCTCGGTGCCCCCCGCGACCGCCACCGAGCGGAGCGCTTCCGGCGCGTCGATGCGGCCTTCCAGCAGTCGGTGCAGCTTGTGGACCGGCACGGCAAAGCTGATGCCCGTGTTCTTGATCTTGGCGACGGCCACGCCGGCGAGGGCCCCCTGTTCGTCCACCACCGGGCCGCCGCTGTTGCCGGGGTTCAGGTCGAGGGCCAGTTGCACTTCCTTCAACTCATTGCGGTCGCGGCGCAGGGCCGACACGTGTCCCTTGGTGACGGTGATGGCCGGGTGGCCGTTTTTCGGGTCGAGTTCCTCGCCGAAGGGGAAGCCGAAGGCGTACACCTGCATCGTTTCCAGCAAGTCCGGGCTGTGCTCGCAGTCGATCGGCCGCGGCGTGTTCTTGACGCCGCTCACCTTGAGCACCGCGAGGTCGGCGTCGGCGTCGTCCCCGACGAGGACGGCCTTGGCGGCCTGTTCCTGGTCGGTGCCGCTGCGGAAGATGGCCGTCAGTTCGGCGACGGGGTGGCCGCCGGCCCCTTCCAGGGCCATCGGCCCGCGCGGGGGGCGCGGGAGGCGGGGCGGGCGCGGCATGAGCGGCGGGCGCGGGAGGAACGGCCCGGCCGGCGGCGGCGCGCCGGCTGCTGCTTCCTTCGGCGGGGTGACGACGTGGTGGTTGGTGACGACGTAGACCGTGTCGCCCTGCGAGCGGACCACGAAGCCGCTGCCGGTCGCCCACATGGTCGGCGTCGTCGCCTTGATGAAGACGCTGGCCTCCTTCAACTCCTTCAAGGGCAGAGCGCCGGCCTTGCCCGGCGGGCCGTCTCCCCCTTGCGGGGCCGGCCGGATCGGCTCCTTCGCGGGCGGAAGCGCCGGGGCCGGTCCCTTGTCGGGCTGCGCGGCCGGCGGATCCTCAACCGGAGCGGCGACGGGCCCGTTCGGCCCGGCCTGGGCGACCGCTGCCGCATCCGGGCCCTTCGAGGCGTAGACGACGGCGGCAATGATACCGCCGACAACGAGAAGGGCGAAAAGACCAACGCCGACACCGAGCACGACCAGCAGGCCCAGCGAGGAGCCGCTCTTGGGGCGGGCAGGGGCTTCGTCCTCGTCGTGATAGCGCCGCGAAGGTCGCCCGCCGCGGGCCACCGGGGGGACGGAACCGGAACCCGACCGGATGCCGTCGTCCGAATCGTCGTCGCGCCGCGAGGAGATGCGTGCGCCGCATTCCGGGCAACGGACTTTGCCGTTCCGCTCGGCGCGCCTCGAATCCAGTTTGGCGCGACACTCAGGGCAGGTGCGGGGTAGTGACGCCATGGTGTGATTCTCCGGCAAGCGAGAGGGCGACCTGGCACAGAACGGGGCTGTCGGTGTCGTCCGCCGAGCCGGACCGCCTCCTCATCACGAGAGGAGGCCCGTCGGCGAGCGAGTGAACCCTTGGGAAGTCGCCCGGCGACGTATGCGCCCCATGACAGCGATTCTAACCCAACCGTGTAAGGTTGCAACACCCTCGGGGTGCAAAAGGGCCTGCGCCGCTCGCGGCTTGGCGGACACCCTCACCGGGGGGTGGGTGAGAGCGGCGATCCGGGAAGGCCCTCGCTCCCGTACCCGAGGCGCGGGGAAGCGTTCCGTATCGCCTCTAACCCTTCGCCCGCGCGACCAGGAACGGCTGCAGCGCCTGGGCCGCCTGCTTCGGTGTCGGGTAGCGCCGGGCCGGGTCCTTGGCCATCATCGACGCGACAACGAGCTGCAACCCCTCGGACACGGCACGGTTCAGCGCGGGCAGCGGCCGCGGCGATTCGCTGGCGTGCCGCATCAGCAGACGGACGAGGTTGGTCTCCGGGAACGGCACCTGCCCGGCGAGGGCGTGGTAGAGAGTACACCCCAGGCTATAGATGTCGGCACGGATGTCGGCCGTTTGTACGCTGCGGGCCTGCTCCGGAGCCATGTAGTCGGGCGTCCCCAGCAGCGAGCCTTCGTTGGTCAGCTCGAAATTTCCCCCCGGCGATGTGGCCGACTCCTCGTCGAAGAGGGCCTTGCCCAGGCCGATATCCATGATCTTCACGGCGGCCTTCCGAGTGGACGCCGGCGTGCTGCCGACGAGCATCAGGTTACCCGGCTTGAGGTCGCGGTGGATCATCCCCTGCTCGCAGATGTGCTGCAAGCCCAGAAGCGCCAGGTAGACGATCCGCACCGCCTCGTCGGGCGGGAGTTGGCCGCGGCGCCGGATCACGTCCTCCGCCGTCTCGCCGTCGAGGTATTCCATGACGATGTAATGCAAGCCGTCGATCTCGCCGACCTCCAGGCTGCGCACGAGGCAGGGATGATTTAGCTTCATGGCCAGGCGGGCCTCGCGCTGGAAGCGGGCCAACAGCTGGGGGTCCCGGGCCCTGGACGGCGGCAGCACCTTGATGGCGACGGGTTGGCCGAGGGTGTGCAGCGCCTTGTAGACGCCGGCCATGCGCCCCTTGCCGACGCGCTCGAGGATCTTGTACGGCCCAAAAAAGAAGTGATCGACCTTGCCGCGCATCACCAGGCCGGCCTGGTACTCGGTGACGTAGCCGCTGGCGACGAGCCACGATCGAAAGCCCACGAGATCGTCCGGGGTGCGGGACTCGGCGCGCCAGCGCTGGAGGAGGGGGCGCACCTGCGCGGGTGTCAGCAGGCCGCTCTTGGCGAGCAGGTTGCAGGCGCTCTCCACGGATTGCGGTTCCATCGACCTGGCCCTCGCGGACGGCCCGGCGGCTAGGGCTTCGCCGGCGGCTTGGTCTGCCAATCCCACAACTTGATGGCGTCGCCGCAGGAGGCGATGGTCTTGCCGTCCGGCGAGAAGGCGACGCCGCGCACCGCCTCCTTGTGCTCCGTCGAGCGCTTCAACTCCTTGCCGGTCGCGACCTCCCAGACGCGGACAGTGCTGTCGGCCGCACCCGTGACCACGCGCTTGCCGTCGGGCGAGAAGGCGAGGCACAACACCTTCTCCTTGTATTGCTCGAAGTGATGCACCGGCTTCAAGGTCTGCAGGCCCCACAGGGTCAGGTCCTTCTCGTCGGCGACGATCACGTGAGTCAACTTGGGCGCCACGGCCAAGCAGATGATCTCCGCCCGCGGGACGGCGAACCCCTTGCCAACCTCCTTATCGGCCACCAGGTCGGCGACGTGGATGAGCCCGTCTCCGCTGGTGGCGAAGACGAGGCCGTGGCCGTCGGCCGAGAAGGCTGAGGCGACGGGATTCCCCCAAGTCGTACCCGAGAAGAGGTGATCGCGCCGCCCAGAGTCGGTCGTCTTCTGGACCGTGACGAAACCATCCGACTGCGTCAGGATCACCGAAGCGCCGTCCGGGGAGATCGCCCAGCCGCTCCTCTGGCCCGTGCCGACCTCGTAGATGACCTTCTCGGTTTCGAGATCCCAGGTGGTGAAGCCGCTGTCTCCGGCGACGCCCACGGCCTGCGAACCCTTCCCGGCAAAGCCGACCAGCGTGATGGCGCCGACGGGCCTCTTCAGAGTCTTCAGATTCTTGCCGGTGGCGACATCCCAGAAGCGAACGGTCCGATCCTTGCCGCCGGAGAGCAGCTTGGTGCCGTCGTGAGAGAAGGCCACGGACAGCACCGCGCCGTCATGCCCCGTGAACGGCGACTTCTCGGCTGCGGGCGCCGGCTTGTCGGGCACCGGCCCCTCGGAAATGGGCTTGTCGGAGGGCGGCTCGGGCAAGGGCTTGTCCGGGTTGGCGGTTGCGTCCGGGTCCCACAGGCGGATGCCGTCCGTGAAGTCCCAGGTGAGAACGTGCCGGCCGTTGGGGGCAAGGGCGTACGTGACGACAAGCTCCTTGGGGCCCATGAACTGTTTCGCCTCCTTGCACGTGGCGGCGTCGAGCAGGCGGATCGGGCCCTTTCGTCGAATGTTCCCTTCGTCAACGTAGCCGCTCCCGCAAAGGAGGTAACGACCGTCGCCTGACCAGCTCACCAGAACGGACGCGTCGGTGAGCGGTCCGGAGTTGCGCAGCTCTTTCCCGGTCTCCAGGTCGCAGACGCGTACGACCTGGTCAGACCCCATGACGGCAAGTTCCCGGGCATCGGGGGAGATCGCGCGCCCCCGCACGCTCGACGGGACAGACAGCCGACGCGGCGCGTCTGGCTTCTCCACGTGCCAATCAAAACAAACGCCGTCCTCAGCGTCGGGAAAGGGGGCAGCGAAGATGTGCTGACCGTCAGCCGAGGCGCGAACGACAGCCACCGGCCCCTTGGGTCCCCGGTAGCGGGCGACTTCCTTGCCCGTGGCCAGTTCCCAGCGGCGAACCTCGCTGTCTTCCCAGAGGAATTTGCCGTCGGCGTCTTTGGCGATTTCGTCCCCTCGACGAACGGGGCCCCCTGCGCCCGTGACGATGTGGCGGCCGTCCGGGCAGAAGGCCGCGGCGCTGACCCCAGTCGTGTGCCCCGTGAAGTTCCTAAGCACCTCTCCCGTCTCGGCGTCCAGGAGCACCAGGTGGCCCTGGATGACGCCCACGAGCAACTGGCGACCATCCGACGACCAGGTGAGGGAGGATGCCCAGTCGAGCTTCTTGCCGGCACAGTCATGCAACTGCTTCTTGTGTTCTACGTCCCAGACACGGATCTTGCTGGGCCCGAAGGCAACACGCTTGCTGTCCGGCGAGAAAGCAATCGGCGCACCCACCCCTTGGCTCGCCGGGATGAGGACCATCCCCGAACCGGCGTCCCCGGGCGCGTCCCCGGGCGCAGGTGCGGGCGGAGTGGGCGGCGGGACGGGGTTGCTGTCCCCCTTCGGCGGCGCGGGTTTCCCGGCGTCGGGCGCGGGTTCCGGCCCAGAACGGCCCGGTGGCGTGGGCGCGGGGGCCTGTGCCACCGGGCCGGCCGGCGGCGGCGCCGACTTCCAGAAAAGGGCGGTCCCCAGCAGGCCGAGCACCAGCACGCCGATGCCTCCCCCGACGGCCGCCAGTAGCCAAAGGCGCTTCTTGCGGCGGTCCGCCTCGTCGGCCGGGTGACCGTCCTTGCCCCCCGGCTTGCGACCGCGCCGCGGCCATTCGGCCGTCCGCCCGCCCTGCTGAGAGCGGCCGGATCGGCTTTTTTCCGGGGCGTCGTCGAGGGTCAGGGACGCCCAGGCGTCCTCGGATCGGGCGGCGTCGCGGAGGGGTCGGAACCCATCGCTGGCCAACGTCCCCTCCCGGCAGAAGGGGGTCAGGTCCTCGACCAGCTCGGCCGGCGTCTGGTAGCGATCCTTGGGGTCTTTGGCCATCAAGCGGTCGAGGATCGCCTGCACCCCCTCCGGCGCCTCCACTCCCCGCTCGGCCAGGGGCACCGGCTTCTCCATCTGGTGCTGGAGCAGCACCTCGGTCGCCTCGGTGCCGGCGAAGGGCGGCCGGCCGGTCAGCAGGACGTAAAGGGTACACCCCAGGCTGTAGAGGTCGGCGCGGATGTCGGCCGCCTTCGAGTTCAGCGCCTGCTCGGGTGCGATGAAATCCGGCGTGCCGATGACCGCACCGAGCCGCGTCATGCCTTTGTCACCGCTCCCTTGCAGGCGGGCCAGCCCCATGTCCAGCAACTTGACCACGTTGCCCCGCGGGGCGGTGCCCGGCGAGGCGCTCACTTCGGTGGCGGCGGGGGCTCGGCTGACGAGCAGGTTGGCCGGCTTGATGTCGCGGTGGACCAGGCCCTTCTCGTGGGCGTGCTGCAATCCCAGCGCCGCCTGCCGGACGTAGTCGCACGCCTGCGGCCAGGGCAGCCGGCCCTGTTCCTTGACCAGTCGCGCCAGGTCCATGCCCTCCACGTACTCCATCGCGAAGTAGTGAGTGTTGCCCGCCGGGCCGGCGTCGTAGGCCAGCACGATGTTGGGGTGCGACAGCGCCGCCGCCATCTGCACCTCCTGATAGAAGCGCCGGACGGCCTCCGGGCTGCCGAGCTTCTCCTTGCGGATCACCTTGAGAGCGACGACGCGCTGCATGTGCTGGTGGCGCGCCTTGTAGACCATCCCCATGCCGCCCTCTCCCAGGCGGTCGAGGAGGACGTACGGCCCGATGGTCAGGTCCCCGGCGCGGCCGGCGGCCACGGCGTTGAGCTGGAAGCGCGTCAGCCAGCCGCGCTGGAGGATCACGCGAGCGAGTGGCGTCGGGGCCGGATCCATCGCCTCGGGACACGTCCGCAGCTCGTTGAGCTGGGCGTCGCTGAGCAACCCGCTGGCCCGGAGGTTGTCGCAAAATGAGGGCGGGGCGCTACGTTTGGCGGGCATCGTCGGCCTCCGGCTAACACAGCAGGTATCCTAAGTTGGGGAAGGGAATTGTACCGCGGGAAGGAAGAAGTGTCCATTACTGTAGCCCGCGGCGGCAGGCGAGGCGTCCCGGCCGCCGCGGCGCCGTCGTTGCTCCCTGACGCGGCAGTCCCTCTGGTAGTCGCCGGGCCGGTTCGGCCCCGGACGGCACGCGATCGGTGCCTCACGGCCCCGGGTAGACATTGACGAGCCGTGATCGCGGGGGGCGGGTGATCGCCGCTCCCCCTCGCCGGCCTCCAGCGCAGCGAGGGCCCCGACCACCGCTCCGGCCCGGCCGGTCGCCGGGCTCCCGGGCCAACAGGCGCAACGCCAGGTCGGAGAAGGCGGCCGGCGCGGCGCCGGCGGCGGAAGCGGGGCGGTATTAGGGATTTATGCTGCCTGAAAAATGACTTATCTGGGACGGCTCAGATCGGGGAGGGGGAAGGAAACAGTGATGGGGCCGCCGCCTGGCGGCGGCCTCCTGAGAAGTACCGGGCCGGCGGGCGCCGCACGACCTGCCGTGCGGCGCCCCGACCCGACGGCGTGCCGGCGGGATCACCACCCGTAGGTGGGAGAGAAGCCCCAAAACGCGAAGGCGTTGTGCGCCAGGTGCGCCTGGTACTGCAACTGGATCTGCAGGTAGGGATTCGGCAGGAGGAGCAGGCCCAGCCCGCCGTCCACGCCGGCCAGCTCCGCCGCGCCCAGCTCCCGCAACAGCCCCGCCTCGGGCTGGCCGTTCGTCCCCGCGCTCCGACGGTTCGTTTCGTTCATGGCATCACCCTTTCCGGACTCGGTGCATTCCGCCAGGTCGATGACGGAGTTGTTACGCATGGCTCGCTCCTTCCGCGAATGAGTTGCCGTTGGTCGAGCCAGTCAGGGCGGCCGCGAGCGGCGGCCGCAGAGAAGGCACGCCGTCGTCGCTCTGCGCCCGCCACAGGGCTGCGTACCGGCCGGCCCGGGCCAGCAACTGGCGGTGGGACCCTTCCTCCACGACCCGGCCCTGGTGCAGCAGGTAAATGAGATCGGCTTGCTTGACTGTGCTGAGGCGGTGAGCCACCAGCACGACCGTCCGACCTGCCAACACGCTGCGGAGGCTTTCCTGGGTCGCGCGTTCCGTGGCGGTGTCCAGGTGGCTGGTTGTCTCGTCGAAGATGAGCACCTGGGGCTTCCGCAGCAGCGCCCGGGCGATGGCCAGCCGCTGCCGCTGCCCGCCGGAGAGGTTAGCGCCGCGCTCGCCGATCACCGTCTCGCAGCGCTCCGGCAGGCGGGTGATGAACTCCTCCAGCCCCGCCGCTCGCGCCGCCTCCAGCACCTCCTCCAGGGTCGCCCCGGGCGCGCCCAGGGCGATGTTCTCCCGCAGCGTGCCGTTGAAGATGGCCGCCTCTACTTCGCCAAGCGTTCGGCGGACCGTTCTCAGACACGAATGCCGCGGACCAGGGCAAGCAGCCGGCTGAAGTACGCCCCGTCGTCGGGGACCGCCTCCTGGAAGTGCGCCAGGTGCGGCGCCGCTTCCGCCTCCCGCCCCAGCAGCACCAGCGTCAGCCCGCAGCGGGCGTGGGCCAGCACGTCTCGGCCGCTGATCCGCAGGTGCCGGGCGCAGTTGTCCAGCACGTCCTCGGCGCCGCGGCGCACGTCCCCGGCGAGGATGCGGACGATCTCGCGTGCCGTGGCCTCCGCGTCGATCCGGAAAGCGATCTGGTAATCGGCGATGGCCCGCGGGTCGCGCCGGTGATAGCGGGCGTTGCCGCGGGAGACGTAGAAGCAGACGTTCCGCGGCTCGAGAGCCAGTGCCCGGTCGTAGTCCGCGATGGCGCCGGCGAAGTCGTTGCGCAGCACACGAACGCCGCCGCGCTTGTGGTAGGCCGTGGCCGCCCTCTCGGGTGGCAGCCGGGCCAGCGCCCGCTCGAAGTCGGCCAGCGCCCCCTCCAGGTCCCCGGACTCCTGGCGGGCGCTGCCGCGGTTGAGATAGGTAACGATGTGGTCCGGGTCGATTGCCAGGGCGCGGTCGAAGTCAGCCAGGGCGCCGGCCAGGTCGCCGGCGCCCTGCTTGAGGGCCCCTCGATTGTGCAGAACTGAGGCGCGGAAACGGCCAGCGGCGCCTGTCAGGGCCCGGTCGAAGTCCGCCATCGCACCGGCCGCGTCGCCCAACGCCAGGCGGGCCCGGCCACGGTTGTTCAGAGCCTCCGGGTAGTCGGGCCGCAGGGAAACGGCCCGGTCGAAGTCGGCAACGGCCTCGCCGAGCCGGCCGAGGAGCTGGCGGACCAGGCCGCTGTTGTTCCAGGCCTCGGCGTAGCTGGGGTCGTTTTGCACCGCCTGACGAAAGTCGGCCAGCGCCCCCTCGAGGTCCCGCCGGACGAAGCGCTCGATCGCCCGGCGGTTCAGGACATGGGCCTCCGGTGGGGAAGGCGACGGAATCAATTCAGCGATCGCATTCGGGGAAAACATGACTCAGCTCCTCCAGGCCAGTGCGGGCGAGGGTCGGCGGCGGTTAGTGCCAGGGGTAGAGGTGGACGTTGCTGCTGGCCGGGCCACCCAGTTTGTCCTGCCAGCTGCCGACGATGAACACGGACGTCCGCAAGGGATCGGGGACGCTTTCCACATCGATCTGGTTGGCGCCGCGGGAATCGTACAGCTCCAGGGAGGTCACGCCGAGGCCGTTGCTGGAGGCGCTAGTGTAGTTGATGGTGGTCAGCCCGGCGTAGGCCACCGAATGGTCCGTAATGGTGATGTGCTGCGGGCCGTCGCTGTAGCTATTGAGCAGGACAGAGCTTCGCCCCGAGGTGTTGCTGACGTTGACCGTCCCCTGGATGCCCGCCAGCGAGCCGTTGTCGTTGCCGACGACGATCGAGTCCGAGCTGAGGGTGTTGCCGTTGATGCTCCAGCTCTGGATGTTCGCGGTCACGCCGGACGGGACGGCGGCCACTTGCACGTTATTGATGCCGCCGACCGTGTTGACGTTGAGGGTGCGGATGACGCCCGGGTCGAAGGTGGCCGACGCGCCATTGAGCGTGGCCTTGACGCCGTAGCCCCCGCCCGAGGCGAAGTAGGTGTCATCGACACGGATGTTGTCGTTGTAATTCTTGCCGAGCTGGTCGCCGTTCACGTTGAGGTCGTACTTGCCGGTGAACTTATTGCTGCTGTTCCAGAGCGGGCTCAGGTAGAACTTCTGCGAGTTGCCGTCGGGGACGATGAAGGCGTTGTCCTGGCGGGACCAGTAGGGGGAGACCAGGTCGCCGTTCAAGCGGTAGTTGTAGCTGCCGGCTTCGGGGCCGTCGCAGATCTGGCCGCCGCCGGGGCTGAGCGAGGCGGGGAGCGAGGCGGGGGGATAAGCATGGACCCCGTTCTTGTCCGGATCGGAAATGGTCTCCACCAGCTCGTGTGAGAATGTCGCGGTGATCGTGTTATCCAGCACGCTGGTATGCGGCAGGAAGGTCGCTGCCAGCGAGACGATGTGAAGGATCTGGTGGTTGTTGAGGTCCCAGTGGTTCCAGGACAAGGTGGATCCTCCCTGCGTCGGATCGAAGACGGCGACGTAGATTGGAGCGTGCTGCGCGTCGTCGTTCGACCCGGGAGCATGGCCGGGGTGGCTGGCGATGCTATTCTGCACGAACTGATCGACGAGGTCTTCGGGGTGGTCGCCTGCCGTGGTCTCCGCCACCGTGTGGTCGTCCTGCCAGAACCCGGCGAAGGTGGCCCGTCCGTCGCTGCCGTATTGTGTCAGCCCGCTCAGGTAGGGGCCGCTCAGCAGGCGTTTCGCGGAGGCCACCACTGAGTTTTCCTGCGCCTGGCCGGCCTGCCTCCAGTAAGCCCCGGCGAAGATGAAGTACACGTTCGGGTTCTGCATGCCGTCGTTGGGCGCCGCGGTGAGGGGGGGGTAGGTGGTTTCCGGCCCGAAGTAGGGACTGAAGACGATGGTCGGGACGCGGCGGTCCTCGAGGGACTCGACGCTTGGGCGGGCGTGACGGTCGTTGGTCCGGGCGGGGCGGCCCGCACGGGACCGGCGTCTGACCTGGCCTCGGCGGCCCAGCAGCCTGGTGACGAAGGAGAACATGGATCGCTCCACGGGTTGGGGAAGGGGTCACTCGGACGGTGTCGGCCACGGCGGCCTCTACTACACCAAGCGTGCAGGCGACCCCGCCCAGACACGAATTTCGCGCCGGGGTCGTTTCGGGGCCGAATTCGCGACTCCGGCGGGCGCATTCTCCTGGACTTTCTCCCCCCGCCCGCGTACCATTCGCAAGGCAGGTCCGGGTAGCCCTGTGACGCCGCCGTCATCACCCGGGAAGGAGCACTGCCATGAGCCTCGACCAGAGCACGCGGCTGGAAAGCCTGATTGATCGCCTCAGGCGGGGCGACGGCGCGGCCCGAGGCGAACTGATCGCCTGCGCCTACGACCGGCTCCGCCTGCTGGCCCGGCACATCTTCCACCACGACTTCGCGCGCCTGGAGAACCTCCACGGGACCGACAGCATCGTCAACGAGGCCGTCCTGCGCCTCTTGCAGACGTCCGCGGGGGGAGCCCCGTGGCCGACGCCGCTCGACTTCTTCCGCCACTCCGCGGTCATCATCCGTCGCACCTTGCTGGACCTCATTCGCTACCACGACCGCCGGCGCCATGAGGCCGCGCAGGCGGACGCGGAACCGGCCGACCCGAGTGCCGACCCGGCCACCGTCGCCATGTGGACCGAGTTCCACACCAAGGTCGATGAACTCCCGGAGGAGGAGCGGGCCGTGGTCGAGCTGCACTGGTATCACGAGCTGTCCCAGGCCGAGACGGCCCGCCTCCTGGGCGTTCACGAGAAAGCGGTCAGCCGCCGCTGGCTGAGCGCCCGCCTGAAACTGGCCGACTGGATCCCGGGATGGGAACGACTCCTCGACCGCCAGGGGTAGAGCCATGTCAACCGACGAACGTGTCCTCGATTTGCTCCAGCGCTGGGAAGAGCTGCGGCAGCGGGGGAATGAGCTTTCCGCGGAGGAGTTGTGCGCGGACTGTCCCGAGCTGCGCGAGGAGGTGGCGCGGCGCCTCCACCAGCTGCGGGGGCTCGGTCAGCTTCTGAGCCCTGCGAGGGACCCGAGGCCGACGCTCCCCGCGCCGCCGGCCGACGGCGCGTCACCCGACCCCGAGCGGTTGGACCGCTACCGAATCGTGGCGCGGCTCGGGGCCGGGACGTACGGCGTGGTCTACAAGGCCTACGACCCCGAGGCCCAACGCCCGGTGGCGATCAAGGTGCCGCACCGGCATCGGGTGGGGTCGGCGGCCGACGCCGACGCCTACCTGGCGGAGGCCCGCACGCTGGCCCGGTTGGACCACCCCGGCATCGTGCCGCTGTACGACCTCGGCCGCACCGCGGACGGGCTCTGTTACCTGGTGTCGAAGTTCGTCGAGGGGACCGACCTTCAGGCCCGGTTGGCGCAGGGCCGGCCGCCCGTCGCCGAGGCCGCCGACCTCGTCGCCCAGGTGGCCCGGGCCCTGCACCATGCGCACCAGCGCGGCCTGGTCCACCGCGACGTCAAGCCGGCCAACATCCTCCTCGACGCGACCGGCCGGCCCGTGGTCGCCGACTTCGGCCTGGCCCTGCGCGAGGAGGAACTTGGCACCGGCCCGGTCTGCCTCGGCACACCCAATTACATGAGCCCCGAGCAGGTGTGCGGCGAGGGCCACCGGGTCGATGCCCGCAGCGACGTCTACAGCCTGGGCGTGGTCCTCTACGAGATGCTCACCGGGCGCCTGCCGTTCGCCGCCGACAACCTGCTAGCCCTGTTCGAGCAGGTCAAGGCGCAGGAGCCCCGCCCGCCGCGCCAGCGCGACGACACCATCCCGAAGGAATTGGACCGAATCTGTCTCAAATGCCTGGCCAAGCGCGCCAGTGACCGCTACAGCATCGCCCTCGACCTGGCCGAGGAACTGGAGCACTGGCTCGAGAAGGCGAGCGGGGGGCGTCAGCCCCCTGATTTGAGTCCGAATCAGGGAACTGACGCCCCCCGCTCGCCGGCCACCCAGTCCGGCGCGCCGGTGAAAATGATCCCCAAGGGGCTGCGCTCGTTCGACGCCGCCGACGCCGATTTCTTCTTGGGGCTGCTGCCGGGCCCCCGCGACCGCGACGGCCTGCCGGACAGCCTGCGCTTCTGGAAGCGGCGGGTCGAGGCCACCGACCCCGACGAGGCCTTCAGCGTGGGCGTCCTGTACGGCCCGAGTGGTTGCGGCAAGTCGTCGCTGGTGAAGGCCGGCCTCCTGCCTGGCCTGGCCGGGCACGTGCTGGCCGTGTACGTCGAGGCGACGGCCACGGACACCGAAGCGCGGCTGCTCCGGAGCCTGCGCCGCCACAGCCCGGCCCTGCCCGACGCCGCGGGCCTGGTGGACGCGCTGGCCCACCTGCGGCGGGGGCGCGGCGCTCGTAGTGACCGCATTCATGCGGTCGGCGGGGAGGCTGCCCCGATGAATCGGGGCACTACGAGCGCGCCGAAGGTCCTGCTCGTCATCGACCAGCTCGAGCAGTGGCTGCACGCCCACCAGGAGCCGCAGCACGCCGAGTTGGTCCGGGCCCTGCGCCAGTGCGATGGCGAGCACGTCCAGTGCCTGGTGCTGGTCCGCGATGATTTCTGGATGGCGACGACCCGGTTCATGCGCGACCTGGAGGTCCCGTTGCGCGAAGGGCACAACTCCGCCGCGGTGGACCTGTTCGACCTGGGCCACGCGCGGCGGGTGCTGGCTGCCTTCGGCCGCGCCTTCGGCGCCCTCCCCGAGGGAGAAGCGACCCCGGAGCAGCAGCGCTTCCTCGACCAGGCCGTGTCGGGGTTGGCCCGCGAGGGCAAGGTGATCCCGGTGCGGCTGAGTCTCTTCGCGGAGATGGTCAAGGGCAAGCCATGGGTGCCGGCCACCCTCAAGGCCGTGGGCGGCGCCGAGGGGATCGGCGTCCTCTTCCTCGAAGACACCTTCGCCGCCGCGACGGCCCCACCCGAGCACCGCCGCCACAAGCAGGCCGCCCGGTCGATCCTCCAGGCGCTGCTGCCCGAGCCGGGGACCGACCTCAAGGGGCATATGCGGCCGCGCCAAGACCTGCTGAACGCCTCCGGGTACGCCCGGCAGCCGCAGGAGTTCGAGCGCGTGCTGGAGATCCTCGACGGCGAACTGCGGTTGGTAACGCCGACCGACTCCGAAGCCGGGGGCGGGGAGGGACTGCCGGCGGCCGACGGCCCGCCGCCGACTCCTTCCTACCAGCTGACGCACGACTACCTCGTCCCCGCCCTGCGGCAGTGGCTGACGCGCGAGCGGCGGCAAACACGGCGCGGGAGGGCCGAGCTGCGGCTGGCCGAGCGGTCGGCCGAGTGGAAGGGGCGGCGCGAAAGGCGACATCTCCCCTCCTGGTGGGAGTGGGCGACCATCCTGGCCTTCACGCGCCGGCGCGACCGGACCGGGCCGCAGCAGGAGATGGTGCGCGCGGCCACGCGCCATTACCTGGCCTGGGGTGCGGTGGCGGCGCTGCTGCTCGCGGCCCTGGCGCTGGGCGGGCTGTACCTCCGCGCCCGAAGTCTCGTCAGCAATCTCATGGTGGCCAAGGTTTCCGAGGTCCAGGCCATCACCGCCAAGCTGGGGGCCTCCCGCCTGTTTGCCGATCCTCGTCTGAGGGAAATCCTGGCCCAGCCCGAATCGGGCCAAGGTGAAGAACACCTCAACGCCAGCCTGGCGCTGCTGCCGGTGGACACGGGGCAGGCGGCTTACTTGCACGACCGCCTGCTGAAGGCCGATCCGGAGCAGCTGCTGGTCATCCGCCAGGCGTTACAGGATCACCGGCAACAAGACCCGGAATGGCTCTGGGAAGTCCTGCTGGATAGGAAGAAGCGCTCGGAGTCGGAGCGCCTGCGGGCGGCCTGCGCCCTGGCGGCGTTCGAGCCGAACAGCCCGCGCTGGGACGACGAGGTCAACAGCGCCGTCGCGGGCTGGTTGGTGGTGGAAAGTCCGTTTGTGATCGACAGGTGGACAACAGCCTTCAAGCCGGCCCGCGAGCAACTCATCGCTCCCCTCAAGAAGATCTTCCGGGACCACCAACGGCCCGGGTCGAAGCCCCTGATGGCGGCCAAAGTCCTCGCTTCCTATACCGCCGACCGGCCGGACGAACTGGCGGAACTCATCAAGGATGCGGATGGCGAGCAATTCAAGGAGCTGCTGCCGACCCTCTTCAAGGCCCCCCGGGAACGGATCCTTGCCGCAATGCAGGCCGAATTGGCGAACGAGGATCTCGACGAGCGGAAGGCCGATCTCTGGGACAATCCCTCCGACCCTCGCTGGACCGATCCCGACCGCAACTTGGTCCGGACAATCGAAGATGTTGGCGAGGGCCAGTTCTGGCCGCGCTTCGCCCTGTGCCAGACGCTGCCGCCGGCTGACTTCGAGCGGGTCGCGCGGGGGCTGAAGCCGTCGGGCTACCGGCCGATCTGTTGCCGCCCCTACGCCGCCCCCTCGGGGGTTCTGGTGGCCGCCGCCTGGGTCCGCGACCGCCGGGACTGGCAGATGGAAATCGGCCTGAGCGCCGAGGAGATGCGTGCCAGGAACGCTCACTGGCGCCAGGAAGGGTTCCTGCCCCTGGACGTGACAGGCTACCTGGAGCCGCGTCCCGCCGGGATCGGAGGGATCGAGCACTACGCCGCCCTCTGGGTGGCCAGGGACCCCGCGGAGGAAAACCCGGCGGTGGTGGGCGCCGAAATGCAGGTCGGCGAGCCGGAGGCGAAGTCTCTCTATCATCAGGACTACGTCCCCCGGACCCTCACCCAGCTGGAGCGGGGTGGGGAGCAGCGGCACAGCTCGGTGTGGTGGAAGCCCGCGCGGCCCGCCGACTTCTGCGCCTTCAGCAAAGAGTCCGAGGAGCAATTGCGGTACGAGTACCAGCTGGGCCTCAAGCGCTTGCAGGTGGACGTGCGCGTGTCCGGGGCGCCCGCGCCCCCCAGCACCGGCGAGGAGTACGGCCGGGAGCTGAAGGAGGCCGACCAGGCCTTGCGGGCCAACCCGAAAAGTCCCGCCCGCCTGAGGCACGGGATCGCCTATTTCTACCTGGGCCGGGACAGGGAGGCCCTCGCCGATCTGAACAAATTCGCCACCGACTTCCCCGGGGCGGAGGGTGAGGTTTATTTCTACCGCGCCGTCGCCCACGCCCGGTCGGGGGACCGGCGCGCGGCGGAGGCCGAGCTGGGCAAGTTCCGGGACATGGCCGAGTCGATTCGGAAGCACAACCTCCCCCGGGTCCCGGAGCTGGCGTGCAACGAGGCGATCATACTGGCGCACCTGGACCGGGCGGGTGACGCCGTCCGGCTGCTGGCGGAGACGGTCAAGGCTTACGGCGACGATGCCCGGGTCCTTTTCCTCGCCGCCGATGCCCGCGCCTATCTGGCCCGGACGGACCCGGCGCGGGCGGACGAGCATGCCACCCGCGCGGCGGCACTCCTGCAGGAGGCCATCGACCGGGAGCAACTCGCCGACGACCGCCTGTTCGTCGGCTACCGCGACGCCTGGGCGGAGCCAGACCTGGACCCGATCCGGGAACACTGCGCGTTCGACTGCCTGCTGGCCCGTGGCCACCTCGAACGGCAGTACGCCGGCGTCTGGCTCACCAGCACCGAGTTCACTTCCGAGGAGTCGCACGGCCTGACGCCGGCCATGCACCGCGAGCACTGGCGGCAGCTGGCGCGCGAGAACTACCGGCCCGTGGCGATTTCCGTGGCCTGCGTGGGAAAGGGGCGACTGCCGGTGACCGCCTCGGTCTGGCACCGGCCCATTATCAGCGACCGCACCCGGGACGAGCAGGCGCGGCGCCAGGCGAATGCCGCCGTCGCGCTGCTCCACCTCGGGCAGCCGGGGGCGGTCTGGCCCTTGCTGCGCTACGACGAGAGGTCCGCGGCCGGCGAGGACCCCCGGCGGCGCACCTACCTGATCCACCGCTTCGCCGCAATGGGCATCGACGCGCGCCGGCTCGCCGCGCAATTCCTGTCCGGCAAGCACGACGTCTCGGTGCGGCGGGCCTTGTTGCTCAGCCTGGGGGAATACCTCCCGGACTCGCCGGCGGGCCAGCGGCCGGCCCTGGCCGACGAACTGCACTTGCTCGCCTGCTACCGCGACGACCCGGACGCCGGGGTCCATGCCGCGGCCGAGTGGCTCCTGCGCCGCTGTGGCTATCACGAGGAAATCGGCAAGACCGACGCCGACCTGTCCACGGCATCGACGGGGGAGCCCGCGCGCGACCGCCAGTGGTACCTGACCCGAACGAACCGGCACACCCTGGTGGTGGTCCGCGACCCGCGGCCTTTCCTGATGGGCTCCCCGGGCTACGAGCCGGGCCGCGACGGGACGGAGCTGCGGCACGCGAGGAACATCGGCCGCTCCTTCGCCATCGCGACCAAGGAGGTGACGGTGGCCCAGTTCCGTGCCTTCCTCTCCCAGCACGACTTCCGGAGGGAGAGCACGACGATCCCCGATGGGCCGATCATCAACGTGACCTGGTTCGAGGCGGCCCTGTACTGCAACTGGCTGAGTGAGAAGGAAGGCCTTCCCAAAACGGAGTTCTGCTATGAGAAACTGGGGAATGACCTTCACCTCGCGAAGGACTACCTGAAGCGCAAGGGCTACCGCCTGC
>Ga0116217_10002027_pt1 | contig 19077 bp, 12 predicted proteins | sample Sb_taG_6_FD_89697 | JGI IMG/M metagenome (GOLD analysis project Ga0116217, IMG submission 89697) | Peat soil microbial communities from Weissenstadt, Germany - Sb_50d_4_PS metaG | ecosystem: Environmental > Terrestrial > Soil > Wetlands > Peat | place: Germany: Weissenstadt | collected 2010-09-21 | reverse complement strand
GTTTCTTGCCGGGTATCGGCAGACGCGGGGTCCCTCGACTCCGCAAGATCGTCCGCGAGCGGACGATCTTTCTGCGCTCGGGATGACAGAGTATAGGGAAACCGATGCCGACGCGCACCCCTCGTTTGTGGGGGTGCCTGCAAAGTGCAGAGATCCTTCGTTGGGGGTCCTTGGCTTTGCCAAGGACTCCGCTGCCTCAGGATGACGGCGTGGGGAGGGTGAACGCGGCCATTCGATCTCATCCGAAGACCAGGCCGTCTGGCTGGCGCAGGAGGTGCCAGGCTTCGCGGTAGTGGGCGTAGGGGTCGCGGCGGGCGTAGCCTTTGGGACGAAACAGCAATGACCTGTGCTCCGTCACCTCGCGCACGGGCAGGATGTACCAGGTTTTTTCCGGCAGAATGTAGACGGCTACGAAATCAATCTCGGAAGCGGTGTAAGCGTGGGCCTGGCGGTTGGCGCGATGGTGGACGCCGACCAGATAGAGGCCGTTCAACTTGTGATTTGTGGTTTTGACCTGCACGCGCCAGATGTTTTTGCCGGTGTCGACCACGAAGTCGTAGCGCTGCATGTGTCCGTAGGGCAGAGATAGGGCGAAGCCCAGGCTTGAGGCTTTGGATAAGAAATCCAGCTCGCCTTGTTCGCCTTCTTTTGGTTTTGCGCTCCCTTTCTTGGACGCTTGCCGGGCGCGGCTTTCCTCGGACGCTGGGGTGCGTCCGCGGGTGGCGCGCTTGGGTTTACCCATTTGTCGGGAAAAACGTCCTTGAGGAGAAGTCGCTGCAAAAGAAAAGGCGCAAGCTGGAAGCTTGCGCCTTATTTGATCTCTACTTCTAGATTAGCAAATCCGGAGGGGTAAACCCGCCAAATTTTGAAGTTTATTTCTGCCGCTGAATCAGGAGTTTGGCGGGAATTGGGTGGTTTAGGGGGCTTGACAACTTTTCGGCACTGCCGGCTTTTGTGGGCAATTCTCGCCTTTCGGCCCGCTGCCGAGCTTCGCTCGGCTGGACAGCCGGGGGCGGCTGTCCCCACGTCATTTTGCCAACGACCAACGGCCAACGACGGCTTCTTTACTCCCACTCGATTGTGCCGGGGGGCTTTGACGTGATGTCGTAGACGACGCGGTTCACGCCTTTCACTTCGTTGACGATCCGGCTGGAGATGGTTTTCAGGACCTCGTGTGGGAGCGGGACCCAGTCGGCGGTCATGCCGTCTTCGGAGTGGACGGCGCGGATGGCGCAGGTGTTGGCGTAGGTGCGCTGGTCGCCCATGACTCCGACCGACATCACCGGCAGGAGCACGGCGAACGACTGCCAGATTTTCTGGTAGAGGCCGGCTTGCTTGATTTCGGTTACCACGATGTCGTCACAGTCGCGCAGGATAGTTAGCCGTTCGGGCGTGACTTCGCCGAGGATGCGGACCGCGAGGCCCGGTCCGGGGAATGGCTGGCGTTGAAGAATTTCTTCGGGCATGCCCAGGTCTCGGCCGATCTTGCGGACCTCGTCTTTGAACAACTCTTTCAGCGGCTCGATTAGTTTGAGCTTCATCGTTTCGGGCAGTCCGCCGACGTTGTGATGCGACTTGATGATCTGGGATGGGCCGCGCACCGAGCGCGATTCGATTATGTCGGGATAGAGCGTGCCCTGGACCAGCCATTCGACCTTGCCTTCTTCCTGCTCGATGCGATGGGCCTGCTCGTCGAATACGGCGATGAATTCGTTGCCGATGATTTTGCGTTTTGTCTCGGGATCGGTTACGCCCGCCAACTTGCTCAGGAAGCGATCGGTGGCATCGACCGCGACTACGTGCAGGCCCAGCTTGTCGCGCAGGTTTTGCTGGACTTTTTCGAACTCGTTCTTTCTGAGTACGCCGTTGTTCACGAAGACCGAAGTCAGGCGCGAGGGAGCTTTGCCATCTCGTAGGGCGCGATCGACCAGTGTGGCGGCGACGGCGGAATCCACGCCGCCGGAGAGCGCGCAGATCGCGCGGCCAGTGCCAACCGTCTGCCTCACGTTGGCGATGGTTGCATCGATGAAGTGCTGCGGAGTCCAGGTAGGTTTGGCGCCGCAGATCACGAGCGCGAAGTTGCGCAGGATGTCGGTGCCGGACTGAGTATGGCGCACTTCAGGATGAAACTGCACTGCCCACATCTTCTTCTCGGGATTCTCGATGGCGGCGACCGCGTTGGGCGAACTTGCGGTCAGGCGAAAACCTGCGGGCAAATCTACGGCTTCGTCGCCGTGCGACATCCAGACGGAAAGTTTTTTGGGTAAGCCGTGAAAAAGACGCGAGTCATCTTTGATTTCGACATTGGCATGACCGTACTCGCGTTTGTCCGCGGCGCGCACTTTGCCGCCTAGAACGTGCACCATCAACTGCAAGCCATAACAGATGCCGAGCACTGGGACACCGAGCTCGAAGACGCGGCGGTCGGTGTTGGGAGCGTCCTGGTCGTAAACCGAGCAGGGACCTCCGGAGAGAATGATGCCTAAGGGACTGTAGCTGCGGATTTCGTCGAGACTGGCAGTACAGGGAAGGACGACCGAAAAAACGTTTTGTTCGCGGATGCGGCGGGCGATCAGTTGGGAGTATTGGGCGCCGAAGTCGAGGACGACGATAGATTGGGTTTCCACGGACGAGTGTCTCAAATCGGAGAGTAAGTGTAAAGAGGAAGGGCGCTTCTGGCCGCTGGCTGCTGGCTCTTAGCTTGTTGCGTCTCGGACGGAAGGAAAATGCAAGATGACGCGATGTTAGCAGTCGACGCAACGCGTAAGGCTTCGTGCTGCGAGCTGACTACAGAGATCCTTCGCTCCGCTCAGGATGACAGCGTTAATTTATCCCGACTTTTGCAGGTCGTTAGCTATTTGCTGGAACGTCGCTGAGGATTAGTTCGGTTGAGTCGACTGCGGGGCTCGAGTGAGTACCGGAATCGAAATACGTGCCTGCCTGGGGCAACGGTGGCTGCGTCGTCTCGGCGCTCACTGGCGCGTCTGGCATTTCTACCATGGCCACGTAGGCCGCCAGGCGTCCCATGTACAGAAAATCTGTGACCGCGAAGTAAAGAAGGGTCACCAGCAGCACACCGCCCAGCACTACGCCCGCGGGCAGGATCATGGCGAATCCTAAAGGAAACGCAACCGCAGAGCTGGCTACGACGAATGCGGTGATGTGGGCGAGTCCGAACCACGTCCCCGCCGCGAAGATTGATGCCGAACGAGTCCGGCACAGATCGACTGCGTCTGCGATCGCGCCGAATGTGTCCTGGCCGTCGGCAACGACGAATATCGCTGCAAGCGAGAGAAACCAGTTCAACGTGGACCATGCGATCCAGACCAGCATGGTGAAGGTCAGGATGATCAGCAGAGCGCTGCCCGGGGCGGGGTCGGTGGGCCGTGACGCCGATTTGCCAAGAAGAACGGCGGCAAGACAGCCTACGACGGCCGCGAGCGTCGTGCCGAGCCGGAAAAAGTTGAGAGTGAAGAGAGCATGAAATCTCCAAGGTGTTTCTGTGCGCGCCGGTGTTGAAACGTCGCTGTCAAGGAAATAGGCCAGCAGAGCTTTTATGGTCGCTGCACGGGCCAAGGACGCGACTACGATCCAGGCAACTCCCAGAGTTAGTGCCAGCACTACTACAGTCTCGACCACGCGAAATCCGCTGCCCCTAAAAATATGCATTACCGCGCGAGAGATCAGCACTGGATGCCTGGTTCGCAGTAAAAGTAGATCGCCCTTGCTGACTGGCAAGGTGTCCAGATACTCAAAGAAGGAAAATATCAGCAGGAGGCCAGCTGCGGCGCCGAAGCTCCAGCGCCAGACAATCTCCGCCAGTCCAAACGATGGACGGCGAAGGATGGCGCGGAAACCTTCGAGGGTGGGCGAGCGGAGTTTCATGCAAGGTTAGGATAGCGCAACTTGGATTTAGTTTGAGCAGGACAAGGAACCAGGCATAGAAATTCCCGGCAACCGTCTTGCTGAAGTGGTTTCGTAGGGATCCTTCGACTCCGTATCCGATTCGCTTCGCGAATCAGATACTGCGCTCAGGATGACAGAGTGTGACAGAGGTTCAGCGCACGACGATATTCGCGAGTTTGCCTGGCACTACAATCACTTTTACGACCTGTTTCCCGGCGATGGCTGTCTTGATTTTTTCGGCTGACAGGGCGCGTTCGCGGATTACTTCTTGCGATGAATCCACGGGGACCACGATCAGGCCGCGCAACTTTCCGTTGATCTGCACCGGAATTGCGATTTCCTCTTCCTTGGCCAATGCTGGATCGTACTTCGGCCAGGGCGTCCGAAGCAGACTTCCCTTCTCGCCCAACATTTCCCACAATTCGAAGGCGAGGTGTGGAGCAAACGGTGCCAGCAGGATGACGAGATCGCGCTGGACTTCGAACCACAGCTGTGCCGGAACCACTTCCGCGGGCGAGTGCGCCGCGCGTTCTTCGACGGCATAAAGCTCGTTCACCAGTTCCATGATTGCGGCGATCGAAGTGTTAAAGTGCCAGCGTCCCTTGAAGTCGTCGCTGACGCGCTTAATGGTCTGGTGAAGTTTGCGTTGGATTTTTCGCGCCTCCGGCTGTAGAGACGCTGCCGGCAACGTCGCTCGCTCCGCTCGCTGAGACGCAGCAAGCTGCGTTTCTACAGGGGCATTTCTTGCGACGAAGCGATAGATACGTGCCAGCGTACGACGGATGCCTTCTACTCCTTCATCTAGCCAGTCGAGTTCGCGATCTGGTGACGTCGCGAAGAGCGTGTACATCCGAGCGCTATCCGCGCCATATCGAGCGATCATCTCATCCGGAGAAACTATGTTGCCCAAGCTCTTGGACATCTTCGCTCCGCCTTTAATGATCATGCCTTGGGAAAACAAGCGCTCGACGGGTTCGTCGTTTTTTACCAATCCCATGTCGCGCATGAACTTGGTCCAGAAGCGCGAATAGATGAGATGCAGAATGGCATGCTCGATCCCGCCGATGTACTGATCGATCGGGAACCAGTACGCCACAGTTTTGGAATCGAAAGGTGCTTGGTCATTGTGCGCGTCGGTATAGCGATAGAAGTACCAGGACGAATCGACGAACGTGTCCATGGTGTCGGTCTCGCGGCGGGCCGGGCCGCCACATTTCGGACAGATCGCGTTTACGAATTCGGGCACTCGGCTCAGCGGTGAGCCGCCGGTCAAGGTTATGTCCACGTTCTCGGGCAAGATGACGGGGAGGTCTTTTTCCGGGACGGGCACGATCCCATCCTTCTCGCAATAAAGCATGGGGATCGGCGTACCCCAATAGCGCTGGCGCGAGATGCCCCAGTCTTTCAGGCGATAGGTGACCGTGGCTTTTCCAAAACCATTCTTCTCGGCATACGCGGACATCTCCTTGACTGCTTCTTCGCAATCGAGACGGCTAAATGGCCCTGAATTCACCAGTGTGCCGTTCATGGTGGTGAACGGAAGCGTCGGTTCGACACTGGTTTCTTCGGGATCGACGGATCGAGGCACGATCACGAGCCGGATCTTGAGGTTGTACTTGCGGGCGAATTCGAAGTCCCGTTCATCGTGCGCTGGCACGCTCATGATCGCGCCCGTGCCGTAGTCCATGAGGATGTAATTCGCCACCCAAATGGGAATGCGTTCTCCGTTGAAGGGATTGATGGCGAAGTAGTGAGTATTGACGCCGTGCTTTTCGATGGCGCCAATGTCGCCCACTTCTTTGGCCTTGCGCTGCTCCGCAATCAACTGATCGACCTGCGCGCGCAATGGGTCATTGTTCCGGGTGAGGCGGGCGACCAGCGGATGCTGCGGCGCGAGTTGGACGGACGTCGCCCCGTAGATAGTGTCGACGCGCGTGGTGAAAACGGTGATGGTCGATTCGGGTGAATCGGTCGCGCCGTCGAGCTTGAAATCCACGAGCGTGCCCTCGCTGCGGCCGATCCAGTTGCGCTGCATGGTGCGCACTTTCTCGGGCCAATCACCGAGTTTATCGAGATCGCGGAGCAATTCCTCGGCATATTGCGTGATGCGCAGGAACCACTGCTCAAGTTCGCGTTGCTCCACCAGCGTGTCTTCGTGCCGCCAGCAGCAGCCATTCACGACCTGCTCATTGGCGAGGACCGTGGCGCACTTCGGACACCAGTTCACCACGCTCTTTTTGCGATAGGCCATGCCTTTCTCGAAGAGCTTCAGGAAGAACCACTGATTCCATCTGTAGTATTCGGGCAGGCAGGTCGTGACTTCGCGTGACCAGTCATAGGCAAAGCCCAGGCGCTTCATCTGCGCCTTCATGTTCGCGATGTTCCGCAGCGTCCACTCGCGCGGGGGCGTGTTGTTGGCAATGGCCGCATTTTCCGCAGGGAGACCAAACGAATCCCACCCCATGGGATGAAGCACGTTGTAACCGTTCATCCACATGTAGCGGGCGAGCGCGTCGCCGATGGCATAGTTGCGCACGTGTCCCATGTGCAACACGCCCGAGGGATAGGGCAACATTTCGAGCACGTAGTATTTCGGCTTGGTGGAGTTGGGCTCGGCGGCGTAGAGAGATGCGTCCTGCTGCCAGCGCTCGAACCATTTGGCCTCGATGCGCTGGGCATCGTAGCGGTCTTCGGCGCGATGGTCTGCGGCGCGGTCGTCGTGAGTGATAGATGTGCTTTCTTTCTGTGGCATAGAAGGAGAAAGTGCGTGCCGGATAAACCTTATATTTTACAACGAAGAGCGGCTGCGGCGTGGGCGCTCCCGCGCGCGAGAGTCAGCGGTACACATCCTTGCGGTGTCCAACTTCCAAAACCAATAGTGTGATTTTCTCATCCTGGATATCGCAAATTAGACGGTAATCGCCAACGCGGTATCGCCAAAGCCCCTGTTTATCGCCATGAAGAGGCTTACCCCACTGGCGTGGATTCTCAGCGGATTTCAGGCGTTCACGGAGAAATCGAATGATGGATTTTTGAGTCGGCCCGTCGAGCTTTTTAATCTGCTTTTCGGCGCTCCGGGTAATCTCAATCGTCCAGACCAAGCCTGCGCTCCAGCTCTTCGAGTGTGATGGTCGGTTCGCGGCGCTCCAACGCGGCGATGCCTTTCAGGTAGTCCTCTCGGTCTTCCAAATATTGCCGGATCGCCTCGCGAGCATAGTAGCTCTTGCTGCGGCCCGTCTCTTTGGCAAGAGAGTCGAGCTTTTCTTCAAGTTCGGGTTCGAGTCGGATGCCTAGCATGTTAAACATGTTTAACATAGCAGATTTGGGGAATGAATTCAAGGGTTTAGGTGAACTGCGGAACTTCGCTCCGCGGGACAGCCGGGGGCGGCTGTCACCACGTGATTTATCTTGCTACTAGCTTCTTCAGCACTGCGATATTTCTCTTGTCGTCTCCCGGTTTTTCGATCGGGGTTTCGGCGATGAAGGCGGCTTGGGATAGGCGAGGGTCATTGAGCAGACGGCGAAACGGTTCGAGGCCAATGCTTCCCTTCCCGATGTGTTGGTGGCGGTCCAGCTTCGATCCGCGGGCAGCTTTGGCGTCATTGCAATGCCATACGCGGACGTTTTTCAGACCGATCGTCTCGTCAAGATGCGCTAGCGTCTGGCCTAATCCGACTTCGCTCACGATGTCGTATCCGGCAACGTGGGTGTGACAGGTATCGATGCAGGCAGCGATGGGAATCAGGTCGCGAAGGCGGTCCAGCACTTCGGCGACTTGTTCGAAACTTCCGCCCAGGGAATATTCCGCGCCGGCAGTATTTTCGATCAGGATGGTGAGATTGCTTTTGGCGAGATCGAGGCCTTGGGTGGCGGCCGCGATTGCCGCGGAGGTCTGAAGCAAGCCGGCTTCACGATCGGCGCCACGGAATGAGCCCGGGTGGAGAACCAGAAAATCAGCACACAAAGCCAGGGCACGTTCCACTTCGCCACGGAAGGCGGCGATTGATTTCTTCAGGAACAGCGGCGTCGTACTTGCGAGATTCACCAGATAGTTCACGTGGATGGCCATGGGCTTGAGGTCATATTTCTCTCGCAGGCGCATCATCTCGTCACACTGCGGACGGCTCAGTTCATACGGCGCCCACTGGCCCGGGCTGGAGGAGAAAATCTGGAAGGTATTGCAGCCCAGCCGATAGGCGCGTTCGGCCGCATTTTGGACGCCGCCAGCGGTCGAGGTATGAATGCCGATGCGTCGCGAGGTCAGGCGAGGCGGGCGCTTGGGTACGGGCAGCTTGAGGATGTCCTGCTCGTCTGCGATGGAACGGGGCATGAAGAAAGTATAGCGAGCGGTCGAGATCCGGCGCCGGTCGTCGCACAGCCAGCAGCCCAGGTTTGCGATGTATGCGCCTTCGACGATAGACTTGAACCTTTCGAGGTGGGTTCATGTTAGTGGTCATGCAGGCGCACGCGACTGAAGCGCAGGTGCGCGCCGTCTGCCAAAAGATCGAAGCGCTCGGCTATCGCGCCCACTCCATTCCAGGGGCGGAGCGGACTGCGATCGGCATTACTGGAAACAAGGGCGAAGTCGAGCCCGGCACGCTGGAAGAAATGTCGGGCGTGCAGGAGGTCATTCGCGTCACCAAGCCTTACAAGCTGGTCAGTCGCGACTTCAAGGAAGAGAACACCATCATTCGTTTCGCTGGCAGCGATGCCACGATTGGTGGCCCGGGACTCGCGATTATCGCTGGGCCTTGCGCGATTGAGAGCCGGGAGCAGGCCTTTGCTGTGGCTGAGCGCGTCCAGCGTGCGGGGGCACAGTTCTTTCGCGGCGGGGCTTACAAGCCGCGCACATCTCCGTATTCGTTTCAGGGTCTGGGCGAAGAAGGCTTACAGATCATGGCTGACGTGCGTGAGAATTTTGGCCTGCGGACAATTACCGAGGCCATTGACCACGAATCGCTCGACCTGGTTGAGCAGTACGCCGACATCATTCAAATTGGCGCCCGCAATATGCAGAACTACTCTCTGCTCCGTCGTGCGGGTCGCTCGAAGCGCCCGGTCATGGTGAAGCGCGGGATGTCGGCTACGCTGGAAGAATTTCTGATGGCGGCCGAATATGTGATGAGCGAAGGCAATTACAACGTGATTCTATGCGAGCGCGGCATCCGCACTTTCGCCGACCACACTCGCAACACGCTCGACCTGAGTGTAGTTCCGGCCGTGCAGCGGCTCAGCCACTTGCCCATTATTGTTGATCCGAGCCAGGGCACGGGCAAGCGAAATAAAGTCACTCCGCTTTCGCGGGCCGCAGTGGCGGTCGGCGCGGATGGCTTGATTATCGAAGTCCATCACGAGCCGGACAAGGCGCTGTCGGACGGCATGCAGTCGCTGTATCCCGATCAGTTCGACGAGTTGATGGCGCAGGTTCGGCAGATTGCGCCGGTGGTGGGGAGAACGGTACCAGTGGTCATGGCTCGTCCGAACGCGCTTTCATCAGTGTCATCAGAGTCTGCTCGCGGGTCCTCCGTTGCTCCGCTAACTTGAGAAAGCTTCTTTTTATCGTTGTCCTCTCACCTGTTGCCGTGGCCCTCGGGTGGTGGTATTTCCACGAGCGGCAACTCACCGATTACGGTCCGGCTTACCATGAGTACGCCTACATCACAAACGGAAAGAGCAACACGGTTACCGTCATTGATCTGCGGACGTTTCAGCTCGCGAAGACGATTAAGGTTGGGAGCGAACCTACTGGAATTGCGGCCAACAGCAAGAAGAACGAGATCTATGTTGTCAATACGGGATCGAGCAACGTCAGCGTGATCGATGCCGAGCGTAACGCCGTGGTGGCGACCATTGGCGTGCACGGCAAACCCTACTTCATCGATATTTCTGCGGATGGGAAGCGGGGATATGTCGCAAACTCAGGCTCAGCGAATGTTTCGGCGATTGATCTCGACAAGCGAGTTGTAGTCGGTAATGTTCGGGTGGGAGCTTCGCCGGGGCTGGCGAGAATTTCGCCGGATGGCGCAACGGTGGTCGTCAGCAACCGCGGCGACAACACCGTCTCGCTGATCGATGCTGAGCAGCTTACGGTTCGCAGCACGATTCCGGCGTGCCAGCAGCCGGAAGACATTGCCGTCCTGCCGGACAGCAGCAAAGCATTCGTCGCTTGCGCGGCGTCGGGACAGGTCGCGTCGATTGATTTAAAGAGTGACAAACTGTTGGCCTTGCTGGACGTAGGCAAAACGCCCGTCCAGTTGGCGCTCAAGCCGGACGGCGGTGAGCTGATGGTCAGTAACTTCGATTCGGATAATATTTCGATCATCGAAACAACGACCAACGAGGTTGGCGGAAGCTATCTGATCGGCACTCACCCGGCGCGTGGGATTGTTACTGCAGATAACTCCCGTTTTTACGTCAGCAACTTTGGATCGAACACCGTGGCAGTTTATGACATTGATATTGGAAAAATGATTGCCACGCTGCCGGTCGGCAGCCATCCGGATGGGTTGGCGCTGACGCAGAGCCAGAACTATTTGCTGGTTCTGAATTCGGGTTCAGGAGATGTCACGGTCATCCAGAAGCGGACTCCCAGCAAGAAATTCGAGCCGGGTGAGTATTCCCTGCTCACTATGATTCCGGTTGGAGTTCAGCCGAACAACATCGTGGTGAAATCGTTCGTGTCGGTTAAGCCGGCATCAAGGTAAATTGTCATTCTGAGCGGAGGAGAGGCTTCGCGAAGCGAAGCATCTCCGTAGTCGAAGGATCCCTACGCAGCCGAGTCCGTCCATCTCAGATTCAAGCGTTTTCCTCAAGGACGCGGTTACTGAAGCTGGTGAGAATTCCCCGGTGCATCTCAGCCATGGTTGGCGGTTGCAGGGATCCTTCGACTCCGCCTCTGCTTCGCTTTGCGAAGCAGAGGCTACGCTCAGGATGACAGAGGAGGGTGGGCTTCGTTCGCTTTCGCGAAGCAGAGGCTACGCTCAGGATGACAGAGGAGGGTGGGCTTCGTTCGCTTTCGCGAAGCAGATGCTGCGCTCAGGAGACAGAGGAGCAGGTTGCGCACTACGCGTTTGCGCCACAGCACTTCTTGTATTTTTTTCCGGAGCCACAGGGACAGGGATCGTTGCGTCCGATCTTGGCTGCGCCGCGTACCACTTGCTGCACTGTCTGGAGATCGCCAGAACCGGCCATGCGAGCCTGCTCCAGCTCACGGCGTTTCTTGCGCTGGAAGGCTTCTTCAATTTCGTCGACAGACGTAGCCACTTGCCGTGGCTTCCGCCCATTGCCATCGCCGCCCATTCGCGGAACCGGCACACCGGCTTCCGGACCTGCGCCGCTTCCATCCACAGGTCGAGGGGCTCCGCCCTCAGTAGGCCGCTCCAAGATCTGCATCAGGTAGAGATAACGGACCGTCTCCTCCTGGGAGCGCTGCATCATGGCCTCGAACATGTCAAAGGACTCGCGCTTGTACTCCACCAGCGGATCGTGCTGACCGTAGCCGCGCAGGCCGATGCCCTCCTTCAAGTGGTCCATGTCGCGGAGGTGGTCTTTCCATTGCGAGTCGAGCACGCTTAACATGATCATGCGCTCGTGATAGCGCATGGCATCGGGGCCAATCAGTTTTTCCTTGGCGTCGTAACGGGCCTTGAGCTTGTCGAAGATCGCGTCGCCCAGTTCCTGCCGGTTCAGAGTTTCGGGCTGGATGCCTTCCGCCAAAATATCCACGCCGAAGCGGGTGAAAATGGCGTCCTTCAGGCCCTTGAGATCCCAGTCAGCGGCATGAACCTTGACCGCGCAGAACTGATCCATCAAATCGCTGAGGATGCCGGAAACGTAATCCTCGAGGATCAACTCTTTCTGGTCCACGCCCTCCAGCAATTGATGACGCAAGCCGTACACCGCCTCGCGCTGCTTGTTCATCACGTCGTCGTATTCGAGGAGATGTTTGCGAGCTTCAAAGTTCTGCGCTTCGACGGCCTTCTGCGCACCTTCGATGCGACGGGAGATCATCCTTGATTCGATCGGGACTCCCTCTTCCATACCCAAGCGCTGAAGCAAGTTGGAGACCCACTCCTTGGCGAAGATGCGCATCAGGTCATCTTCGAGCGAAAGATAGAAACGAGAAGAACCGGGATCGCCTTGGCGTCCAGCGCGGCCGCGAAGCTGATTGTCGATGCGGCGAGCTTCGTGCCGCTCGGTGCCGAAGATGTGCAGCCCTCCCGCGGCGATGACTTCTTCATGCTCTTTGTCGGTCTGCTCTTTGTGACGATTGAAAATCTCCGTCCACTGATCGGTAGGAACTACGTATTCGTTGCCGGCGTAATACCAGACGGTGCTCTTGGTGTCGTCGACCACAGCTTGAACTTTGCCTTGCGCGGCTCGCAAAGGCTGCGCGATTCCTTTCTTCACGCATTCCTGCTTAGCCATGAACTCAGGGTTGCCGCCGAGCAGAATGTCGGTACCGCGGCCAGCCATATTCGTGGCAATTGTGACCATGCCTTTGCTGCCGGCCTGAGCCACGATTTCAGCTTCCTTTTCGTGCTGCTTGGCGTTCAACACCCAATGCTTCACGCCTTTCTTTTTAAGCAGATCGGAAAGACGTTCGGATTTCTCAATCGACGTCGTGCCAACCAGCACCGGCTGGTCGGTTGCGTGCAATCTCTGGATTTCATCGGCGGCGGCGAAGTACTTCTCTTTTTCAGTGCGGTAGACCACATCCGGATTCTCCAGGCGCAGCAGCGGCTTGTTGGTGGGGATGACCATCACTTCCAGCCGATAGATTTTGTCGAACTCGGGCGCTTCGGTTTCCGCCGTGCCGGTCATGCCAGCCAGCTTCTTATACATGCGGAAATAATTCTGGAACGTGATGGTGGCGAGCGTCTGGTTCTCGCGTTCAATCTTGACGTTTTCCTTGGCTTCAACCGATTGATGCAGTCCATCGGACCAGCGGCGACCTGGCATCAATCGGCCGGTGAACTCGTCGACGATGATGACTTCGCCATCTTTCACCACGTATTCCACGTCGCGGTGATAGAGGGCATGGGCCTTTACAGCGGTTTCGACGTGATGCTTCAGGTCCCAATTCTCCGGGTCGGCAACGTTGCCGATGCCCAGCAGTTCCTCAACTTTTTCCCAGCCCACGTCGGTAACCGTAATGTTCCTGTGCTTTTCGTCCACCACATAGTCGACGGTGTATTGCTTGGGCTCGCCGGGAGCGACGTCAATCTCCTCGCCCTTTTCGAGCTTGGGGATTATGCGATTGACCTTGGCGTATTTGTCGGTGGATTCTTCACTGGCCCCGGAAATGATGAGGGGTGTACGCGCTTCGTCGATCAGGATGGAATCGACTTCGTCGACGATGGAGAAGTTGTGGCCGCGCTGCACGCAATCGTGCAGGTCGAATTTCATGTTGTCGCGGAGATAATCGAACCCGAATTCGTTGTTGGTTCCGTAGGTGACGTCAGCGGCGTAGGCTTCGCGGCGCTGCTGATCGTCGAGATCGTGAACGATGACGCCCACGCTCAGGCCAAGGAAACTGTACAGTTTGCCCATCCACTCGGAGTCGCGCTTGGCGAGATAGTCGTTCACCGTGACCACGTGCACGCCACGTCCGCTCAGGGCATTCAGATAGACGGGCAAAGTGGCGACCAGGGTTTTTCCTTCGCCGGTCTTCATTTCTGCGATCTTGCCCTGGTGAAGAACAATGCCGCCGATGAGTTGCACATCGAAGTGGCGCATGTTCAGGACGCGACGGCCGCCTTCACGGACCACGGCGAAGGCTTCGACCAGCAGCTCATCGAGGACTTCGTTCACCAGCTTAGTGCGCTCGGTATCGAGTTGTTTCCGGCGATCCTGGTCGGCATCAGGCTCGTCTGGAATTTTGGCCAGGCGTTCCTTGATCTGCTGACGGAATTCGTCCGTTTTGGCGCGCAGCTGCTCATCCGTGAGCTTCTGCATGGCAGGCTCAAGCGCGTTAATTTCCTCGACGCGAGGCATCAGGCGCTTGATCTCGCGCTCGTTCTTGGTCCCGAAAACTTTAGCTACCAGAGCATTAATCAAAATGAGAATCCTTGGAGGGCACTACACCCGCTATCCCAGAAGCCTAGTATAGAAGGTTAGTATATTAGATGCGTGCCTGGCGCGTAAGTCGCGAGCAGGGCTTCTCAAGCAAACTTTCCAAAAAGAGCCGCTTAAAATCACCGAGGACAACGAAAGCAGGATTTGAGGCCGATTTCTCGGCGGGATCTCCGGCCACAGCGCAGTAGCGTGTTTTCAGGTATATTTTCCCGCTGGCCCAATGCCGACCTTCTACGAACTCTTCCGCGAATGCGCTACGCGCTGGCCTGACAACATTGCGCTTGAAATTCAACGCCGTGATCGCGTGGAGAGCATCACTTACGACGAAGCGCGGCGCATGGCGGAGAGCATTGGCCGCTGGCTCACGGAGAGCGGGTTTCGACCGGGCGCACGGGTTGCGATTCTGGCTGATAATCATCCGCGCTGGATTACTGCGTACCTTGGCATCATCGCAGCCGGTTGTGCAGCGGTTCCGTTGGACACGGCGTTTCATGCCGATCAGGTTGCGAAGTTGCTCAAGGACAGCGGCGCTTCCCTGCTGTTCTGCGATGTGCGGCATCTGGCGGTCGCCCAGAAAGCCGTGGAGGGAGTGTCGGTCCAGATTTTGTTAACGGATTCTGCCGAGCTTCGTTCGGCTAGACAGTCGGGGGCGGCTGCCCCCACGCGAGCTAATCTCGACAGCATCTTTGCGGCAGGGCCGGGGAACTTTGTTCCTGTCCTCTCTAAGGATGACGATCTTGCTTCGCTGCTTTACACCTCTGGCACTACTGCGGATCCCAAAGGAGTGATGCTGACGCACTCGAACCTTATGGGCGAAGTGCGGGCCGTATTCGGCTGGGCGCATATCGGCCCTGAGGACGCGCTGCTCGGCGTGCTTCCCCTTTTTCACGTGCTGTCGCAAATGGCGAACTTGCTGTTGCCTCTGGTGAAAGGCTCCCGTGTCGTTTATCTCGAAACTCTGAATACGACGGAGTTGCTTCGTGCACTGGCAGAGCGGGAAATCACAGCGTTCGCGGTGGTGCCTCAGTTTTTTTACTTGATCCACGAACGGATTTTCAAGGAAGTTTCGCAACGCGGAAGATTCGCGAGTTGGTCTGTGCGAACGATGATGGCAATCACACGCGTCAGCCGAAGATTCGGATGGAATCCTGGGCCCATTCTCTTTCCTCGAATCCATAATACGTTCGGCCGCAAGATGCGCTATCTGGTGACAGGCGGGTCACGCTTTGATCCTGAAATCGGACGCGATTTTTGTGCGCTGGGAATTGACATCTTGCAGGCCTACGGCCTTACCGAAACCAGCGCCGCCGCTTTCGCCACTTCGCATGCGGACAACGTCATTGGCTCGGTGGGCAAACCGCTCGAGGGCGTGGAAGGAAAGATCATCGATCCTCAACCGCAGGAAGACGGCCAAGCAGTTGGCGAAATTGCGATTCGTGGTGCCATCGTGATGAAAGGCTATTGGAACCGGTCCGACGCCACAGCCGCGGTTCTCAGGGATGGCTGGCTGCACACTGGAGATCTCGGCTATTTCGACGCCGGTGGAAATCTGTTTATCACTGGTCGCATGAAGGAAGTCATTGTCCTCAGCAACGGGAAAAACATTTATCCGGAGGAAGTCGAAGCGCACTATCTGAAATCCCCCTACATTGGCGAAATTGCCGTCATGGGCCTCGAAGGCCGCCCGGGTGAGGAACGGTTACATGCCGTGGTGGTGCCGAATTTTGATGTGCTCAAACAGCGCAAGATCGTCAACGCAAGAGAGGTCATCCGCTACGACATTGAAAACCTCTCGGCACAACTTCCTTCGACTAAGCGAATCGGAAGTTATGAAATCTGGCAGGACAGTTTGGCGCGGACGACCACGCGAAAGTTGAAGCGATTTGAGATCGAGAAGCGGGTGCGAGCAAATCAGGCGGAGGGCCGGTCGGGGGATGCGGAGCTTAGCTCGGAAAAACCCTTAAGCACGGAAGTCGCCCAGTGGCTGGAACAGCCCGAGGTGCAACGCGCGCTCAAGATCGTGCGTGAGGCGGCAAGAAATAGGCCTCAATCAATCCGACCCGGCGACAACCTTGAACTCGATCTTGGGTTGGATTCGATGCAACGGGTGGAGCTTCTCGTCGCCCTTGAACAAGAGATTGGCGGGAGCATCGAGGAATCGCGTCTGTCAGAAATCTACACCGTACGCGAACTGGTGGATGCGGTGCGCGAGAGCGGAGCCAGCGGCGTGGTTGGTACGCCCCGCGCGCACTTCGCCGGCTGGAACGCAGTATTGCAAGATGAACCTGCAGACCCTGAGCTCCGAATCCTGCTCGAGCGACAGCCATTCAAGGAAACGTTCTGGTATGTGGTGAGCCGATTGATCCAGATCATCGCTCTCGACCGCTTTCATTTACGCGTTTCCGGGCTAGAAAAACTTCCTGCTCACGGACCATTTATTATTTGCTCGAATCACCAAAGCTTCATCGACCCGATCACCCTTGCAGGCGTTCTGCCTTGGCTGGTATTCCGCGATACCTTCGCGGTGGGGACCAGCGACATTTTCGGCAAGGGCTTCATGCGGACACTGGCGCGGTGGGCGCGCGTCGTTGTGGTGGATCCCGACGCGAACCTGATTCCTGCCATGCGCGCCGGAGCCTTCGGCCTGCGGAATGGCGGAGTGCTCTTGCTTTACCCTGAAGGCGAGCGTTCGATTGATGGCCCGCCGAAGACGTTCAAGAAAGGTGCCGCGATCCTTTCTATTCACATCCAGGTGCCAATTGTTCCGGTGGCGATTGAAGGTTTTCATGAAGCTTGGCCGCGGGGCAAGAAATTTCAGAAATTTGCGCCGCTGCGGATAAGAATCGGCGATCCGATTTGTCCACCACCCGCAGCCGAGGCCTCGGAAGAAGCGTACGAAAAGCTCACGGCGGAGTTGAAGGACCGAGTAATGGAGATGTGGGAGCAACTGCGAAAGCGCACCTCTGTAGAAACGTAGCTCTGCTACGTCTCCCAGTTATATCTACGCGGGAGACGTTGCGAGCAACGTCTCTACAGGTCACTTGGCGCGTGGATGTGTCTGGTCGTACACCTCCAACACGTGCTTCATGGAAAGTTGGGTGTAGCGTTGGGTGGTTGAAAGGCGTTCGTGGCCGAGCATCTCCTGAATCGAGCGCAGGTCGGCGCCCTCCTCGAGCATGTGTGTGCCGAAGGCGTGACGCAGCGTGTGCGGATGCACGTCCGGCGAGAGGCCTTTCGCGACAGCGACCTTCTTGATGATTCGTCCCACGCTGCGCGTCGTGAGCCGTCCGCCGCGCTGATTAATCAGCAGTGCGGTCGTAATCTTTTTTCGTTCCGCTAACGTTTGCTGGCGCAGTGGCAAGTACGCAGCGAGCGCCGCTTTCACCGAATCTCCGAAGGGAACATAACGTTCTTTCTTACCTTTGCCGCGGATCAGAATCGCCTCTGAGCTCAAGCGGATATCGTCGAGATTGATGCCGATCAACTCGGAATTACGGATACCGCATCCATAAAGCAGTTCGAACATGATGCGGTCACGTTCGGGAAAGGATGCCACCTCGGGCATCTGCCCGTCGAGCACGGTGTTCATTTCTTCGATCGTGGGGACGCGAGGCAGCTTTTTCGGCAGCTTCGGTGTAGAAACCAATGCGGCAGGATTTTGTTCCACCACTCCCTCCTGCGCCAGCCAGCGGTAGAAAGAACGGACGGCAGCCAGAGCTCGCGCAACCGAGGTTTTCCCAAGCCCTTTTTCGTAAAGATGGGATAGAAATCCGCGGATCGTCAGGTGATCGATGCTTCGCCAGTCGCGTGCGCCCACGTATGCCGCAAAATTGTCCAAGTCGCCGGTGTAGGCTTTGAGAGTGTGAACCGACGCGTTGCGCTGGCGCAGCGAATGCAGGAACTTGTCGATGGCCTTCTCGACTGGCGTACGGCTCGATTTCTTATCCATATCTCCCAAAACCATTCTCACCACTAGAGTCACAGAGACACAGAGGACGCGGAATTCTTCCCTGTGTCTCTGTGACTCGGTGGTGAAAAATCACGTACTATCTTGCCTTCGCTCTCGGATGGTGCTTCTGGTACACGCTCTTCAACCGATCGAGCGCCAGGTGTGTGTAGACCTGCGTGGTCGAAATATCAGCATGTCCCAGGATGGTCTGAACCGTACGCAGGTCGGCGCCATTCTCGACCATGTGCGTGGCGCAACTGTGGCGCAGCATGTGCGGACTGGCATTGCGTCCCATGCTCGACGACGCGGCCCGAACCACTTGCCAGACGCGCTGGCGAGTCAACTTGCGCGCACCGCGTCCGAGGAACAGAAGTGGCGATGTGCGCACTCCCGCTAGCTTGGGCCGTGAATGCTTCATGTACTCGGCCAGCATTTCCTGCGCAGATTTCCCCAAAGGCACGATCCGTTCTTTATCGCCTTTGCCACGAACCAGTACATATCCGAGGTCCAGCTTCAGATCTTCAAGCTTGACTGCAACCAACTCCGAGACGCGGAGCGCTCCAGCGTAGAAAACTTCGAGGATTGCACGGTCACGGAGTGCAATCGCTTCAGCGTGCTTGTGCGTGAACCCAGGAGGCGAACCGCGCAAGATGATTTCCATCTCGTCGCGAGCCAGCGACTTGGGCAACACCTTCCATTGTTTCGGCGAGTCAATGTTCAGCGTGGGATCGTGCTCGATAAGCTTGTCGAGCAGCAGATAGCGATACAGATGGCGTAACGCTGAAAGCTTTCTTCCCACCGATCTCCCGTCGACCGAGTTTGTGAACAGTTCCTGAATGAAATCGCGCACGTCGTTGCGCTGTGCATTCAGCAACGTGCGCTTGTGCTTCGCCAGGAATCCAGTGAATTGACTCACGTCGGTGGTATATGCAGCGACAGTTAGCGGCGCCAGTCCCTTCTCGATTTTGAGGTAGTCGAGAAAGCCGGAGACCACGCGAGAGTTGGCGTCTGAAGGCACAAGGAGAGTATGAGCGTTATCGGACGCTAGAAGAAGTAATAAAACAGATGCTGTAGAGACGTAGCTCGCTACGTCTCCCGTTCACGAAGAAATCACGTTTGGAACTGAGGGCTAAAATCACGAACAC
>Ga0116217_10002021_pt1 | contig 19097 bp, 15 predicted proteins | sample Sb_taG_6_FD_89697 | JGI IMG/M metagenome (GOLD analysis project Ga0116217, IMG submission 89697) | Peat soil microbial communities from Weissenstadt, Germany - Sb_50d_4_PS metaG | ecosystem: Environmental > Terrestrial > Soil > Wetlands > Peat | place: Germany: Weissenstadt | collected 2010-09-21 | reverse complement strand
TCACCCGGGACCACATCCTCGACAACATCACGGTGTACTGGCTGACCGGCACCTGGGCCTCGGCGGCCCGGTCGTACTGGGAGGGCGGACGAGCCGCAGCTCTTGCGGCCGGCCAGGCTCCTCCGGCGGTCTCGATCCCGGTCGGCTTCACCACTTTCCCCGGCGAGATCTTCCGCGCGCCGCGCAGCTGGGTCGAGAAGTCGTACCCCAACCTCATCTACTTCAACGAGGTCGACAAGGGTGGTCACTTCGCGGCCTGGGAAGAGCCCGAGCTGTTCGCGACCGAGCTCCGCGCCGCGTTTAGGACGCTGCGATAGCCGGCGCGTTGGGACGGCGCGCGCTTGGCGCCCGCCGTCCCCTTGGGAGACGGCATACCTCGCTCCTGTCGTGCTCTGGAGCTTGAACACTACGAGGCATTCATCTCCACGAAGCTCGGCGACGTGCCCGGCATCGCCAGGCTCGACTCGCACCTGACGATGAAGACCATCAAGTCGCTCGGCGGTCAGCTGATAGCCGCAGCTCGGGGTTCGGCGGCGAGCCGTGATTTGCGCCAATGAGCAGCGCCAGCTCGCAGCGCATCTGCTGCTCTGCCTCCACCGACGTACGGCTGAGGCTCGCGTACTCGCCACACCTCGGACAGACGCCGACGTCCTCGTGGAACGAGTACACGCATCCGCAAAAGCAAGCAACATCAGTCATCGTCATCACCGCTCTCAGCAATTGGGTCTGAAGTGAGGTACGGCTGAGATGACCGTTCGGTTCGTGACGTCGGCACGCCAACCCCAGATCGCTCGACGGCCGAGATCATCCGGCGCGGGTGAGGGCCGATCACCCGCCCGAGGCTAGAGTGGCCGCGGATGGCACCCGGCGAACCACAGGACGTGAGCGAGCTGGCGGCGGAGGCGTTCATCTACGGCTTCCCGCTGGTGTTCGACCTGCAGCAGGTCGTGCGGTTCACCCGGGAGGGGATGGGGAGCCTGCCCGCCTCGCCGTTGAACACGTTCGCCCACGCGACCCAACTCGCCGGTCCCAACGACACGTTCGTGTCGATCAACAACGACACCGTCTACTCGATCGTGAACGTCGATGTCAGCGGCGGGCCGGTGAGGGTCGAGGTCCCCGATTCCCATGGTCGCTACTACGTCATGCAGTTCGTCGATGCGTGGACCAACAACTTCGCCTACGTCGGCGAGCGTGCCACCGGCACCGCGGCGGGGAGCTATCTGCTCGTCGCGCCGGACTGGGACGGCGAGGCGCCCGCGGGCGAGACGGTGATCCGGTTCCCGACCGCAGTCGCGTCGATCGTCGGGCGGTGGGCGGTCAATGACGAGGCGGACATGCCGGCGGTGAGGGAGCTGCAGGGCGCGCTGAAGCTAACGCCGACCTCGGCCGGGCGCGGACTGCCCGAGCCGGATCCGGCAGTGCCGGAGGATCTGCGGTTCTTCGAGGAGCTGCGCGTCTGGATGCAGGCGTTCCCGCCCGCCGAGCGCGACCGCGAATACCAGCGGCGGTTCGAGCCGCTCGGCTTGTTCGCCGCCGACTCCCCGTACGCGGACGGTGATTCCGATCTGGCCGCCTGGCTGCGGGCCGGGATCGCGGCGGGGCGTGAGCAGACGGAGCACGCGCTCAAGCACGGCTCCGGCCCGACGCAGAACGGATGGAACCTGACCTACCACGTGTTCGACTACAACCTGGACTTCTTCGAGGTCGGCGCGCTCGATGACGAGCAGTGGAAGCTGCCCGACGGACCGGGCCGATATGTGCAGCGTGCGCTCGCGGCCCGAGGCGGTCTGTGGGGAAACCACGGGTACGAGGCCGCGTACGCGATGGTCTATGTCGACGCCGATGGCAACGAGCTCGACGGCTCAAGGAGCTCCGAGCTGCGCTTTGTCACCCAGCCGCCGTGCCGCGCGTTCTGGTCGGTGACGATGTACGACACGCCCGAGTTCTACCTCGTGGCCAACCAGATCGACCGCTACTCAATCGGAGACCGCACTCCGGGACTGCACACCGCCGAGGACGGGTCCCTGACGATCGTGATGCAGCCCGACGAACCGACCGAACCCGAGCGCCGGGCCAACTGGCTCCCGACCCCCAACGGGACGTTCAGGCCGATCCTGCGTATGTACGAGCCCGACGAGGCGGTGTTCGATGGCCGATACGAGCTGCCGCCGATCACCCGGCACGCGGAGTGACGAGGAGAGCATGCCCGAGCCGTTCGAGGAACGATCAACGTCGACATCCGGGACTCGCGGAGAGGACATTTCAGCGCCGGCGGTTCGCCGCGTGCCATTGCTCGGCGCGGATCGCCCAGCGCTCATGATCGCGCCACCGCCCACCGATCTTGAGGTAACGCTCCGAGAACCCTTCGCGAACGAAGCCCAGTCTGCGCACGAGCGCGATCGACTCGGCGTTCCCGGGCTGGATGTTCGCCTCCAGGCGGTGCAGACCCAACTCCGTGAACGCTCGCCGCAACACCAGCTGCAGGCCCTCGGTCATGTAGCCGCGTCGGGAATGGGCGGCGACGCCGCCGTAGCCGATGAACCCGAACTGGGCCACGCCGCGGACGATCTCGTTGATGTTGATGAAGCCGACGATGGCGCCGTCCTCCCGCCGGCACACGAGGTGCGGCTCGTAGCGGTCATCGTCCACCCGGCTGAGCAGCCTGTCGAACTGCTCGGGCGTGGTCGGCGGGGCAAGCCACGGGCGGTGGAGGTTCCGGCTGGAGCGCATCGCGGCGATGAACTCGTCGCGGTCGGCCGAGATCGGCGGGCGGAGCACGACGCGCAAGCGGGGCGAGTCCGTCGGCTGGGGCTCGGCCGGCATCGGCGCTATTGCGAGTTCAGGTAGGTGATGACCGCGAGCACGCGCCTGTGATCGTCGGACGAAGGCGGCAGGCACAGGGAGCCGAAGATGCTCTTGACGTGCTTCTCGACCGTGTGCTCGGTGACGAACAGGCGCTCGGCGATTGCTCGGTTAGAGCGCCCCTCGGCCATCAACGCCAGCACCTCCCGCTCCCGCTCGGTCAGCTGCTCGAGCGGGTTGTCGGCCTGCCGGCGCCGGCCGACCAGCTCCGCGACGACGGCCGGATCGAGCACCGAGCCGCCCTGACCGACGCGGTTGACACTCGACGAGAGCTCGTCGAGGTCCGACACGCGCTCCTTGAGCAGGTACCCGACGCCATCGGTTCCGGTCGAGAGCAGCTCGAGCGCGTAGCGCGTGTTGACATGTTGGGAGAGGACCAGGATTCCGATTGTCGGCCACCGCTCGCGAATGACCTTTGCCGCGCGCAGCCCTTCGTCTGTGTGTGTCGGGGGCATGCGGATGTCAACGATCGCGACGTCCGGGCGGGTGCGCTCCAGCAGTTCGAGCAGGGCATCGCCGTCGCCGACGAGCCCGACGATCTCAAAGCCGGCTTCCTTGAGCAGACGGGCGAGGCCTTCGCGTAGGAGGACCGCGTCGTCGGCCAGCGCTACGCGCACGGAATCTCCGCCCGTAACGTCGTGCCTCGCCCGGGTGGACTTGACACCGTGAAGCGGCCGCCGAGCGCCTCGACGCGGTCGGCCAGTCCCCGCAACCCCGACCCCCCGGCGGTGGCGGCACCGCCGATGCCGTCGTCGGCGATCTCAATGATCAGATGCTCGCCGTCGTCCGCGGCGGCGACCCGGACCTCGCTGCCGTGAGAGTGCTTGGCGGCGTTGGCCAGCGCCTCGCTGGCCACGAAGTAGGCGGCGCTCTCGACCTGGTCGGGGAGTCGCCGGTCGAGCGACAGCTCGAGCCGGGTCGGGAGCGCGGCCCGGCGGCAGAGCTCGTCGAGCGCCGCCGCCAGCCCGCGCTCGGTGAGCAGCGGCGGATTGATTCCGTGAGTCAGCTCGCGTAGCTCTGCCAGCGCCACCGCCAGGGCCTCGCGGGTCTCGCGCACGAGCGGCTGCGCCGGCGCCTGCGCCGGCAGCTTTGACTCCAGCAGGCCCAGTGACATCGCGATCGAGACGAGCCGCTGCTGGGTGCCGTCGTGGAGATCCCGCTCGATCCGCCGCCGCTCGGCGTCGGTCGCCTCGACCAGCCGGGCACGCGATGCCTGGAGCTCGACCAGCCTGGCGCGCAGCTCGGCCTGCAGGCGCTCGTTCTCGAGCGCGAGGCTGGCGGCGGCACACACCGAGCTGACGAGCTCCGCGTTGTGCTCCAGCACCGGATCGTGCAACAGCGCGGCGATCGGCTGTCCGTAGTGCTCGACGAACGTCGCCCGCCGCGCGCTGTGGGCGTCCGGGAGCGCGACCGGGCGGCCGTCACCGTCGACATAGCAGTTCTCGGCTGGGAACCAATAGGCGAGCTCCAGCGACGGGTCGCCGAGGGCCCGGGAGAGCGCGTCGCGCAGGTCGCCGGACGGGCTCTGGGTGCCCAGCTCGACGACCAACCCCGCGACCATGCCGCGCGCCAGCCGCCGCTGCACGAACACGTACAGGACGGCGATGGGCACGGTCGCGCTCGTGTAGAACCAGACGGTCGCAGGGAGCGAGCTCAGCGGGTCGCCGAGCAGATCGAAGGTCACAGTCCAGACCAGCGCCAGGAGCGAGGCGGAGCCCGCCACCAGCACCGGCGCGACCGCGCGGCGCTGTGCCGGGCTGGACCGCACCCACCGAGTGACGAGCACCGTGATCACGGTCGCGATCACGACGCCGCCCACCAGGCGCTCGAGGTTCAGCCAGGCTTGGGCCTTGTGATTGTCGTGTACGACCTGCAACAGGTTGTCCGGGCATCCCGGACAGCGGATCCCCGCTTTGTTGCCGTAGAGCATCGCCAACAGCTGCATGCAAAACAGGCCGGCCGTGGCCCATATCAACGAGCGATCGAGTCTTCCTCGCAACCGCCCGGACGGAAACGAGAGCAGCAGGTAGATCAGGCCGACGGCCCACACGTACTGGATCGCCGATCCGAACGTGTACAGCCAGGGCGCCGACGCCTCGCTGAGCTGGCCGGCGAACCACAGAAAGCCGGTGATCACCATGACTGGGCCAAGCCGGTTCTCCGGCCGGCTTCGCCACGAGGCAAGGCCGCAGCCGATCAGCGATGCCCCCACCACCAGCGTGAGCACGGCGTCCGGCTCGGTCGGCCGGTCAGGTGGCTGGTGCGCCGCCAGCCACGCCGCCCCGGCGCCGGCCACCACTCCGGCGGCTGCAATCGCGTACAGCCTCGCCTTCATAGCCGCAGATTCTCGCGCCTCGGTCACTCGCTCGCGATAGCCGCAAGTACGTCGAGCTTGGCCGCCCGCCGCGCCGGCCAACTGGCGGCGGCGAGCCCGAGGAGCGCGGAGAGGACGAGGAAACCGATCAGGCTGGGCACCGGGATGGCGATGTTGGTGACGCTGCTCTGCCTGAGCGACGAGGCCAGCGCGGTTCCCAGGCCGGTCCCGATGGTCACGCCGACGATGGCGCCGAAGAGCGCGATGATCACGGACTCGGAGCGGATCATCTCCCGGACCTGGCGACGTTTCATCCCGACGGCACGAAGCAGGCCGATCTCGCGCGTGCGCTCGAACACGGAGAGCATGAGCGTGTTGACGATGCCGACCAGCGCGACCAGGATGGCGAGTGCGAGCAGGACGTATACCAGCCCGATCTCCTGGTTGACCTGGCTCTTCTCGGAGCTCTCGAACCCCGCCCGCGTCTTGTAGCTCACATTGGCGTACGGCTGGAGCACGCGGTTCAGAGCGCTACCGATCCCGGTTGCACCGGGCGCCGTCCTGAGCAGGACGCCGACCGGGAGGGGGTTGTTGAAGTGCGAGAGGAAGAAGCCGTCTCCGACGATGAAGCTGCCGATCAGCGGGTTGGGCTTGAAGATCCCGCCGATCCTCATGGTCGTGGACCCGGTTTGCGCGAACTTGACGGGCACCACCGAGCCGACCGACAGCCCGTCCGAGGTCGCCGTGTTTGTGTCGAGGAGCAGTTGGCCGACGGCCATCGCCGGGGCCCCGCTGCCGGAGGTGATATGCAGGTTGACGGTCTGCGATAGGCCGGCGGGGGATGCGGCGGCGAGGCTCGAGAGCGAGCCTCGGAACTCGAACTGTCCCCGGTAGACCGTCGTCGTCGTCGTTACTCCGGGCAGGTGGGAGACGGCCGCTGTAACCGATTTACTGAATCCGCCCGACCCGGTGACGATGTAGTCGGCGTTGACGGCACTGTCGACTTGGCTGGCCGCCGATTTGCTGAGCGAGGCACCGAGCACGGCGATCGTCGAGACGAGCGCCAGACCGATCATCAGGGCGCCGGCGGTCTGCGCCGTCCGGCGCGGGTTGCGCATCGAGTTCTCACGGCCGAGCCTTCCCGGGATCCCGAGCAGTGCGGCCGGCGCGCGTCCGAGGCCGCTCGAGAGCGGCCGCGCGATGATCGGGATGAGCATGCCGGCGGCGACGAACACGGCGAGCGCCCCCAGGCCGACCACTCCCACGGTCGGCTTGGCGAGCCCCGCCAGCACCAAGGCGAGGCCGGCCAGCAGCACGCCCAGTCCGGCGATCACGCGCCGGCGCCGCAACGACTGCGGCTGATCTTCGCTGTGCTCGACCAGCGCGGCCACCGGCGGAATCCGTACGGCGCGACGCGCCGGGACGATCGCCGAGATCACGGTCACGCCGACGCCAACCGCGATCGCGACAATCACCGTGCGCGTCTCGAACACGAGCGGCGAGGACGGCAGCACGATGCCGAACGCCTTCAGGAGCGCCTTGAGGCCGAGCGCGGCCAGGACCCCGAGCCCCAGCCCGATCAGCGAGGCCGCCAGCCCCGTCAGTGCGGCCTCTCCCAGCACGGATAGGAAGACCTGGCGGCGGCTCGCGCCGACGACGCGCAACAGCGCCAGCTCACGGGTCCGTTGACCGACCGTGATCGAGAACGTGTTGAAGATCGTGAACGCGCCGACGAACAGCGCGATCGCCGCGAAGATCAGCAGTGCCGTCGAGATGAACGAGAGCGCGTTGTCGACCGCGTTGGAGAGCTCGCTGGCGACGGTTTGCCCGCTGACGACCTCGACGCCGGGCGGGAGAATCCGGGCGATCGCCAGTTGCAGCTTGACGTTGTCGGCGCCTGGAGCCGCCAGGACGCTGATCGAGTTGTAGTGGCCGCGGGAGTTGAACAGCGCCTGTGCCGTCTGCTGGTCGAAGCCGGCCAGTGTGACTCCGGCCAGATTGTTGTCGTTGCCGAACGTGACGATTCCCGTGATCGTGAACGTCTGGGGCCGGTTGGGCAGGTTTATGAGCACCCTGTCGCCAATCGCGAAGTGGTGCTTCGTCGCCGTCGCCTTATCCATCACGACGTCGTCCGGGGTCGTTGGAGCGCTCCCCTGGACCAGTCGATACGGGGACAGTTGGCGGTCGGGGTCGAACGAGAACCCCAGGGTCGAGCTCCCCCCGCCACCGATCGCGTTGCCATCGCGCGTCATGAACTGCGCGTAGCCCTCGACTGCGCCGTAGACGTATGCGACTCCCGGCAGTGCGCGGACATCTGCCGCGACCGACTGCGGGACCGGTTTGCGGCTTTCGGTGCTGTTGATCTCGGCCGCGGTGTCGTTGAACGCCGCCTTGCCCCGGATCTGGAAGCTGACGTGCTCGTATGCCGTGCCGATCAGCGTGTTGAACGTCCGGTTGAGGGTGTCACCGAGGATCAGCGTTCCGGTCACGAACGTGACTCCGAGCACGATCGCCAGCGCGGTCAGCGCCAAGCGCAGCTTGCGGGCGAGAAGGCCGTTGATCGTGACCCTGCGCATCTCAGCTGCCGAGCTGCTTCATCTGTTCGAGGACCGCGTCGGCGGTCGGAGAGAGCAGCTCACCCACCACCCTGCCATCGGCGAGGAACACAACGCGATCGGCGTAGGCCGCGGCCAGCGGGTCGTGGGTGACCATCACGATCGACTGACCGTGCTCGCTCACCGACCGGCGCAGGAACCCGAGCACCTCCGCGGACGCGTTCGAGTCGAGATTGCCGGTCGGCTCGTCGGCGAAGATCAGCTCGGGCCTCGAGATGAGGGCTCGGGCGCAGGCGATCCGTTGCTGCTGGCCGCCGGAGAGCTCGCTCGGGCGGTGGGAGAGCCGGTCGGCGATGCCGAGCTGCCCGACCAGATCATCGAACCAAGCCTGGTCGGCGGTGGCGCCGGCGAGGTCGATCGGGAGCGTGATGTTCTGTGCGGCCGTCAGAGTCGGCACGAGGTTGTAGGACTGGAATACGAACCCGACCCGGTCGCGCCGCATCTCGGTGAGGGCGGCGTCGTCCAGCAGCCCGATCTCCTCCTCGCCGACGAACGTTCGTCCCGACGTCGGCTTGTCCAGACCAGCCATGCAGTGCATGAGCGTCGACTTCCCGGACCCCGACGGACCCATGACGGCGGTGAACCGGCGCCGCTCGAACTCGACGTTGACGTCGTCGAGGGCGCGCACGGCGACGTCGCCAGCCCCGTAGGTCTTGCCCAGGTCCTCGGCTCGGGCCGCCGGCGCTGCCGTTCGATGATCGGGGTGGTCCACACCTACAGAGTGACGGGCCCGGTAGGTTCTGAGAAGCCGGACAGCAGGAATCTTGAGTGGTACTGCTAGCCGTACCACCGCTCGGGCGAGGAGGCCGTCGACTCTCGGCCCGCGGGCCCTGCGCGCCCGCGCCCCGGGCTGGCGATCGGCTCGGTGAAAGGCAGCAGGGAAGGAGGGCGGCTGGGGGCGCCGGCGGGGGAGGTTTGGGCGCTCACGCAAGCGTGTGTGGCGAGTGTGTGCCGGAGTGTGTCGAGAGTGTCACGGGGATGGTGCATGGCGCGCCAACACCGGCGCCAGGTCCGAGCCGTGGCGTGTTGAGCACACTCGCCGTGCATAACACGCCACGCCTCGACATCCGGTGCGCGATTGGCGTGTTGTGCACCATCGCAACGGCCTCCGATCGCATCGGGTCCTCGCCGAGAGTCGACAGCCATCGAGCAGACGGCCCGAGACCGCCACCGAACCGAGCGCGAGAGCCACACCCGAAGGGCGCGCGAACGCGCGCCCCTAAATCCCCTACGCCGGCGGCGCAATACTCTCGCCAGGGTGGGATCCACCGACGATGCTCGTGGCAACTGGGGACGGCGTCGGCCGCGTCGCGCCGGGCGCGCCAACAGCGACGCCGAGCGGCGGGCGCTGGCGAAAGCCCATGCCCGGCCGTCGCCGTGGGCGGCCCCGCCGGTGCGCGAAGGCTTCGCCTCGTTGGCAGTGGACGGAGGTGCACAGGGGAGCCCGCCGATGGCTGCCATTGGGTATGTGCTCAGGGCGGCGGATGGTTCGCTGCTGGCGTCGCACGCCGAGGTCATCGGCGTCGCCGGCGCGACGACCGCGGAGTACCACGCGGTGCTCGCCGGCCTGAGGCGCGCGCACGAGCTTGGACTCGACAGAGTCGACGCTCGCAGCGACGCGCGTCTCGTCGTTTCGCACCTGTGCGGCGAGCGGAGGCCCAGAAACCCCACGCTCACCGCACTCGCAGACGAGATTCACGAGCTGACCACGAGGATCGGAAGCGTGATCGTCAACTGGATCCCGAGCGAGGCGAACGGGGCGGCGCACGCGCTTGTCGCCGAGGCACTTGCTCGCGCCGCGGCCCGCACCGAGCCCGAACGGCCTTGACAGGCTCATAGATAACCGTTAGCCTCTCGCCATAGATAACGGTTAGAGAGGAATTTTGGCCAGTGCCGGAAGCGGTCGCAGCGCCGAGCAGGGAGCCATCGCACGGCTACCAGTTGCGGGTCGTGCAGGAAGTCCTGCTGGCCCTGCTCGCGAAGGAGCCGTCGCACGGTTATCAGCTGCGGGCCAGGTTGCAGCTCGCGCTCGGCCCGTTGGCGGAGGTGCTGAACGCCGGACACGTGTACGTGACGCTCAACCGGCTCGAGAAGGCCGGGCTGGTCACCTCCGAGCGGGTCGGCCAGGCCGACAGGCCCGACCGCAAGGTCTACGAACTGACCGCGGCCGGGCGCGAGCGGGTGATGGACTGGCTGGCGGATACGAGCTGGCCGAAACCTGCGCCCGCGGAATTCCACCTCAAGCTGGTGGCGGCCGCGGCCGCCGGGCTGGGTGACCCGGTGCGGATCGTCGACGCGCAGCGGCACGAGTTGCTGGAGGGTCTGGGGGCGGTGCAGCGGGCCGCGTTGGCCGAGCCCGAGGGTTCGGTAGCGGGACTGTTGCTCGAGGGCGTGGTGCTGAGGCTGCAGGCGGACCTGCGCTGGCTCGAGGCCTGCGCTCAGCACTGGACTTCCAAGAAGGGACGATGATGCAAGCCATCAACTCGCAGGTGCACGGCGGTCCGGTCGTTCGGACACGCGGGCTGGAGAAGCACTTCGGGCAGGGACCCGGGCTCGTGCGCGCGCTCGACGGCGTCGATCTGGAAGTCGCGCGAGGGGAGACAGTGGCGGTGATGGGCCCGAGCGGCTGCGGCAAGTCGACGCTGCTGCACCTACTGGGCGGCCTCGAGCGTCCGTCGGCCGGCGAGGTGTGGCTCGAAGGGCGCCGCATCGACCGGCTCAGCGAGCGCTCGCTTGCTCGCTTGCGTCGCCACGCGGTCGGCTTCGTCTTCCAGGCGTTCCACCTGATGGAGGAGCTCACCGCGGTCGAGAACGTCGAGCTGCCCGCACTGCTGGCCGGGCGCTCGCCGCGCGCGGCCCGGCGCCGGGCGATGGAGCTCCTGGATCAGGTCGGGCTCACCGATCGAGCCGAGCATCTGCCGTCGGCCCTCTCCGGCGGCGAGCGTCAACGGGTGGCGATCGCCCGGGCGCTGAGCAACGAGCCACTCGTCGTGTTCGCCGACGAACCGACCGGCAACCTCGACAGCGGGGCCACTCGGGACGTGCTCCGACTGCTCGACCGGCTCCGCGCGGGCGGCCAGACGCTGGTGATCGTCACCCACGACTCGCGGATCGCCGCGACCGCCGACCGGCTGGTCTCGATGCGCGACGGGGTGTTCGTCGAGGAGACGAAGCTGACCCATGGCACGTCCCGGCACCTCGGCGAGCTCGCCGGGCTCGAGGGGTGAGGAGATGGGCCGTCTCGTGCTCATCTGCCGCCTGGCCGCGCGCGACCTGCGCCGGCGCCCCGGCGAAGCCGTGCTCTTGCTGCTGGCGATCGTCGCCGCGACCACCACCCTGACGCTCGGGCTGCTGCTGCACGGCGTGACCAGCCATCCCTACGACACGACCAGAGCGCAGACGGCCGGGCCCGACGTGGTCGCCAACGTCACCCCGCTGCCCAGCGGCCAGCCCGCTGACCTCGCAGCGCTGCGGGCGCTGACACGGGTCCACGGCGTCAGCAAGTACAGCGGGCCGTACCCATTCGTCCAAGCCGTCGCACGCCGAGATGGGCATGAGGCGGCGGTGCAGGTCGAGGGGCGCGATTCCGCGCCCGCCGCGGTCGACCGGCCCAAGGTCACGGAAGGGAGCTGGGTCCGTGGCGGGGGGATCGTGGTAGAGCGAAGCTTCGCCGACGCGTTCGATCTGCACACCGGCGACCTCGTCACGCTGAACGGCCGGTCGTTCCGAGTGGTCGGCCTGGCGGTGACCGCGGCGATGTCGCCCTATCCGGCCACGTTCTGCCTCACTCCGTGCGGACTGGGGACCCTGCCGCCGCCGAAAGGCGCGCCCCCCCCTCTGGATCCCGAGGCGCACCCCGGGCTGATCTGGATGACCCCGGCGGATCTCGGCAGTTTGGGCTCACAGCCGTCGGCGATGTCCTACATCTTGAACCTTAAGCTGGCCGACCCAGCCGCGGCGCCAGCCTTCGCCAACGACCACAGCTCGGCGTCGTTCAGCGCGCCCTCGCTCGAGGCGTGGCAGGGTCTCAGCCGAGACGACGCCAACCTGGTCCGCAACGAGCAGCGGGCGCTGCTGACGGGCAGCCTGCTGCTCAGCCTGCTCGCGCTGGCCAGCATCGGCGTGCTCGTCGGAGGCCGGATGGCGGACCAGATCCGGCGCGTCGGACTGCTCAAGGCGGTCGGCGGCACACCGCGGCTGATCGCCGCCGTGCTGCTCGCCGAATACATGGCGCTGGCCCTGATCGCCGCCGCGCTCGGGCTCGCGATCGGATGGGTCGCCGCTCCGTTGCTGACCAGTCCCGGCGCCGGCCTGATTGGGAGTGCCGGCTCGGCTCGAATCACGACGTCGACGGTCGAGGTGGTGGTTGCGGTCGCCCTGGCTGTGGCCGCCGTCGCGACGTTCGTTCCCGCCCTGCGCGCATCGCGCACCAGCACGGTGCTCGCGCTCGCCGACTCGGCGCGGCCGCCCCGCCGCATGCATTGGCTGATCGTGGTCTCGGCGCGACTGCCCGTCCCGCTGATGCTGGGGTTGCGGGTGGCCGCCCGCCGGCCCCGCCGTACGGCGCTGTGCGTCCTCAGCGTCGCGATCACGGTCACGGGGATCATCGCCGTCCTGGCCGCCCACGTACAGCTGAGCGCCCAGCAGGTGGTCGGCTCCTCCGGGTTGTCGAATCCCCGCGCCGATCGTCTCAACCAGGTGCTGTTGGTGATCACGGTCATGCTGATCGCGCTCGCCGCGGTCAACGCGGTCTTCATCACGTGGGCGACGGTGCTCGACGCAAGGCATTCCTCGGCGCTCGAGCGGGCGCTCGGTGCGACCCCGCACGAGGTGAGCGCGGGACTATCGGCTGCCCAGGTGCTGCCCGCGCTGGCGGGCGCGATCCTGGGCATTCCGGGAGGGATCCTGCTGTTCAATGCCGTCTCCCCGACGAGGTCGGCGCACGTTCCGCCCGGGTGGATCGTCGCGGTGCTGGTGGCTACTCCGGTGGTGATCGCGCTGCTCACGGCGATACCGGCACGTCTCGGGGCGCGCCGGCCCGTCGCCGAGATCCTCCAGGCGGAACTGGCGTGACGCTGTGGCCGGCGCTCACGCCGGTCGGCGCGGGCGCTCGAGATCAGGCGGTCGGCCAGTCGTGGACCGGCGCGTTTGAGTGCATGTGCTCTCGGTAGAGCATCGTCATCCGCCGCAGCGCCTCGTGCCGGTCCATCGAGCGCTCCTCGTAGAAGCGGTGGAAGGTCTCGGTCTGCCAAGAGGCGCCGTTGCGCAGCGTCACGCAACGCCGCTCGATTATCCCGAGCAGACGGTCGGCGTCGGCGGAATCGACGCCGCTGCGTGCGAGGCCCTCGCGGGCGAGGGGGAGCAGTCGTCTGAGCACGAGCTCGGCCGCCGGTACCTCACCCAGCCCCGGCCAGTACAGGCGGGCGTCGATTCCGTCGCGGGCCCCGGCGTGGAAGTTCTCCTCGGCCGCGGAGAACGACATCTGCGACCACACCGGACGCTCATCGTCGGCGATCACGCGTAGCAGGCCGTAGTAAAGGGCGGCGTTGGCGAGGATGTCGACGACGGTCGGGCCGGCGGGCAGAACCCGGTTCTCGACGCGGAGGTGGGGCTGGTCGCGAACGACGTCGTAGATCGGGCGGTTCCACCGGTAGATCGTGCCGTTGTGAAGGCGCAGCTCCCCGAGGCGCGGAACGTCCCCGCGCTCGAGCGTCGCCAGCGGGTCCTCGTCCTCGCACACCGGCAACAGCGCCGGGAAGTAGCGCACGTTCTCCTCGAACAGGTCGAAGATCGAGGTGATCCACCGCTCCCCGAACCACACCCGTGGGCGAACGCCCTGCGCCTTGAGCTCCTCCGGACGCGTGTCCGTCGCCTGCTCGAACAGAGCGATCCGGGTCTCCCGCCACAACTCCTTGCTGTAGAAGAACGGCGAGTTCGCGGCGACCGCGAGCTGCACTCCGGCGATCGCCTGAGCGGCGTTCCAGTGGCGGGCGAACGCATCGGGGTCGACCTGCTGGTGGAGCTGCACGCTCGTGCATGCGGCCTCGGGCGCAATCGTCTCGGCGTAAGTGGAAAGACGCTCGACGCCGGCGATCGAGATCTCGAGGTCCTCGCCGCGGGCGGCGAAGATCTGCTCGTTGAGTAGTGCGTAACGGGGGTTGGCGCTGAAGGTCTCGCCGTGCAGATGCTGGGGTCCGATCGTCGGGAGGATCCCGATGATCATCATGTGCGCGCCGACCGTGCGCGCGTGCTCGTCGGCGTTGTTGAGGCTCGCGCGAGCGTCCTGCTCGAGGTCGGAGAACACGTCGCCCTCGAGCAGGCGCGGGGCGACGTTGATCTCGAGGTTGAACTGCGCGAGCTCGGTCTGGAAGTTGGGGTCGGGGATCGCCTCGAGCACGGCCGCGTTGACGAACGCCGGCTCGCCGACGTCGTCGGTGAGGTTCAGCTCGATCTCGAGGCCGAAGGACCGGCGCTCAGGATGAAACTTCGCCTCGGAGAGCATGCGGGCGAATACGTCGAGGCAGGCCCGGACCTTGCGTCTGTAGCGTTGACGGTCGTCCCGGCTGAACGCCTTGGCCGCGACCTGCTGGCCCATGCGCACAGTATGGCCAAACGAGGTCCGCCGGCGACACTTTCCATCCCCCTGAGCGGAAGGACGTGGCCGGCATGAAGTTCGAGCAGATTCTCACTCAGGTCGACGATGGCATCCTGACGATCACGCTGAACCGGCCTGATCGGCTGAACGCCTGGACCCCGACGATGGCCGGCGAGCTGATGGCCGCGCTCGACCTCGCCGACGCGAGCGACGAGGTGCGGGTCGTGGTCGTCACGGGCGCCGGTCGCGGTTTCTGCGCCGGTGCGGACCTGTCCGGCGGCGGCGAGACGTTCGACCGGCGCGGGCGTGAGGCCGATGGGGCGGTGCATCGCGACATGGGCGGGCGGTTCACACTGCGGGTGTTCGAGTTGACCAAGCCCGTGATCGCAGCCGTCAACGGGCCCGCCGTGGGCGTCGGCGCGACGATGACGCTGCCGATGGACATCCGGCTCGCCTCCGAAGACGCTCGCTTCGGGTTCGTGTTCGTGCGACGCGGAATCGTTCCCGAGGCCTGCTCGAGCTGGTTCTTGCCGCGGGTGGTCGGGATCAGCCGGGCTCTCGAGTGGGCGTCGACGGGCCGCGTGTTCTCGGCCCAGGAGGCGCTCGAAGGCGGGCTCCTGCGGAGCGTCCATCCCGGTGGCGAGCTGCTCGACGCGGCTCACGCGCTCGGGCGGGAGATAGTGGAGAACACGGCACCGGTGTCGGTCGCGCTTGCTCGCCGGATGATGTGGACGATGCTCGGCGCCGAGCACCCGATGATCGCCCATCGCGCCGACTCCCGGGGCATGTTCATCCGCGGTCAGTCGGCCGACGCCCGCGAGGGCGTGACCGCGTTTCTCGAGAAGCGGCCTGCGGTGTTCCCCGACCGCGTCAGCGACGGCCTTCCCGACATCCTCGTGGGCCGCGAGGGGCCGGCGTTCGAATGAGTCCGCCGATGACTTCTGAATGCGAGTCGGGTCTTAGCTGCTGAACCCCAACCGAAGGAGGACGAGATGTCAACAACGGCGAGCAGGATCGACCAGATCAGCCTGGTGATCGTCCCGTCGACCGACCAGGATCGGTCGATCGAGTTCTACGAGAAGTCACTGGGCTTTGAGAAGCGCACCGACATTCCGTTCGGCGGCGACTATCGATGGGTCGAGGTCTACCCGCCCCACGGCACGACGGGCATCGCGCTCGCGCCGCCGCGGCCGGGCGAGGAGGTCAAGCCGGTGGAGACCGGAATCGCGCTGACGACGGACGACATCGACGCGACCCACGCCCACCTGCAATCCAAGGGCGTCGACGTCGACGCCGAGGTCTCCCGGATGGGCGACCCCGTGCCGCCGATGTTCTGGTTCCGCGACCCCGACGGCCACTCGCTGATGGTGGTCCAGCAGGCCTGAGCGCGAGGGTCGTCGCTTGACGGCCGGAGCCGGGAATGCCACGATCGCGCGAAACTTGTGATTGTGGGCGGTGCGTTGAGCCGGGCGGTCCGCCTCTGATTTGGAGGTGTCTGCCTGGTTCGGATCGTCTGTGCCGTCCTGGCCTTCTCGGCGCTGGCCGTCCTTCCGGCGGGAGCGCTGGCCGACAGCGGCGGTCACGGCCGCGGCGCTGCGGCGGCATCGTTCGTCGCGCGCGGGAGCGCTGAACAGGCCTATGTGACCGGTCTCCGTGGCGGCGAGCGGCTTGTGCTCGTCAACCGCCGCGGTCGCCGGGTCCAGTCGAAGCGGGCCGATGCGCTCGGCGGGATCGTTTTTCGCAACGTCAAGCCCGGAGCCTGGTATCGCGTCCGCGTCCCCGGGCGCGGTGGCGCCGAGTCGCCCCCGTTCACGGTCATCTCGCTGCGACCGGCTCCGCCGAGCACGAGCATCTTTGACCAGACGCTGCCGACGAGCGGCTACGGCTATCTCACGACCCGGGACGGAACGAAACTGGCGATCGACGTGCGACTGCCGAGCGGCAGCGGTCCCTACCCGACCCTGATCGAGTACGCCGGCTACGGCTACGCCGACCCGGCCGGTCCCGATAGCGGCATCGCGCAGATCGCCAATCTGCTCGGCTTCGCGGTCGTCGACGTCAACATGCGAGGCACCGGCTGCTCGGGCGGGGCCTTCAACTATTTCGAGCCGTTGCAGAACCTCGACGGGTACGACGTGATCGAGACCGTCGCCCACCAGCCGTGGGTGATGCATCACCGCGTCGGGATGATGGGCATCTCCTATGGCGGCATCAGCCAGCTGTTCGTCGCCGCCACCGACCCGCCGGACCTGGCGGCGATCTCGCCGCTGTCGGTGATCGACAACACGGCGACCACCCTGTATCCGGGCGGGCTGCTGAACACGGGGTTCGCATTGTCGTGGGCCGAGGACCGCGTCCACGACGCCCTGCCGGCATCGCCGACCGGCGGCCAGGCGTGGGCGTACAAGCGCATCCAGGATGGCGATCAGACGTGCAAGGCGAACCAGGTCCTCCATGGAGAGGCGGTCAACCTGATCGCCGACGTCCACGCCAACGCCTACTACCGCCCGTCAGTGGCCAACCCGCTGGCGCCCATCACGTTCGTACACAAGATCAAGGTTCCCGTGTACCTCGCGTGCCAGTGGACCGACGAGCAGACCGGCGGCCACTGCGCGGACCTCACCCAGCACTTCACCGGGACGAAGCGTAAGTGGTTCACGTTCACCAATGGCGTACACGCCGACTCACTCGACCCGGCGACGTTCACGCGCTGGTTCGACTTCCTCGAGCTGTACGTCGCGCAGGTGGCGCCGAGGATGTCGGACACGATCAAGGCACTGGCGCCGACGCTGTACCAGGAGGCGCTGGGAATCCCCGGGGTGAAGCTGCCGGATGACCCGATTCAGTCAGAGCCGAGCTACGCCGCGGCGCTCGCCGCGTTCCAGCGGCTGCCCCAGATCCGGATCCTGTTCGACAACGGCGCGGGCGGCTCGACTCCGGGCAGGCCGGTGCCGGCGTTCGAGCAGTCGTTCTCGCGGTTCCCGATTCCCGGGACCCGCGCTGAGTCCTGGTATCTGGCGGCTGGCGGTGCGCTCGTCTCCCGCCCGCCGGCGAAGCGAGGCGCCGATCAGTTCACGTGGAACGCCCACGCTCTACCCCCGACTGACTTCACAGGCAACACCGGCTCGGCGCCGGGCGGTCTGTGGACGGCCCTGCCCCAGTACCAGTGGGAACAGAATCCGCCGGGCACGGCGCTGTCGTACGTGAGCGCGCCGCTGGCCGCGAACACCGTCGTCGTCGGCGGCGGAGCGGTGCAGGCGTGGATCAAGGCCTCGGCTCCGAGCGTCGACCTGCAAGTGACGGTCTCGGAGGTCCGGCCCGACGGCAAGGAGACGTTCGTGCAGTCCGGGTGGCTGCGAGCCAACGAGCGCAAGCTCGCCTCCTCGAGCACGCTGCTCCAGCCGGTGCCGACGTTGCGCAAGGCCGATGTCAGGCCGCTCCCGAGGGGTCGCTGGACCGAGGTCACGATCCCGCTGTATTACGAGGGCCACGTCTACCGGCGCGGCTCCCGCATCCGGGTCGTGATCGCGGCTCCCAATGGCGCCCAGCCGATCTGGGCGTTCGCCGACACGCGGCCGAAGGGGCAGGCGACGGTGAAGCTCGCCTACTCGCGCAGGACCCCGTCACGATTGGTGCTACCGGTCGTGTCCGGGATCAACGTGCCCACTGGGCTGCCTCCGTGCCCGGGGCTGCGCGGCGAGCCGTGCCGCACGTATCAGCCGTTCGTCAACCACACTGCGTAGCGGCGGCGTTGCGCCTCACGCCGGTTCGAGCGCGCGGTCCAGCAGTGCGAACAGCTCCGTGAAGTGACGCTCGCAGGCGGCCTCGTTGAACGCGGCCGTGTCGGACATCGTGTATCCGTGACGAGCGCCCTCGTACACCTCGGTGCGGTGACGGACGCCGGCATCGTCGAGGGCCCGCTCGAGCGCCTCGATCTGCTCGGCGGTCATGCTCGGATCCTGGTCCGCATGGCCGAAGTAGAGCTCCGCGTCCAGCTCCCCGGCGGACCGGTGCGGGCTGTCCGGGGCGTCGGTGACAAGGCCGCCGGCGTGGAAGCCGCCCAGCGCCGCGACCCGGTCGGGGTATGCCGCGGCGATTCGCCAGCCGACCCGCGCGCCCATGCAGTAGCCCGTGATCGCGACCGGGCCCGAGGCCTGCTCGGCGAGCACATCCAGGTACGCGGTGCCGTCCCGTGTGATGTTGTCGGGCGTCAGCTGCTCGATCATCGGCCGGACGGACTGCATGAATCCGGCTCGGTTGTCGGGATCGGTCAGGTTCGGCACCGGCAGCACCGGCGCCCGGCCCGAGCGGTAGAAGAAGTTGGGCGCGAGGACGATGTAGCCGTTCGCCGCGATCCGGTCGGCCATCTCCTCGATCCGCGCTCGCAACCCGATCGCGTCCATGACGAACAGCACCGCGGGGTGCGGACGATCGTCGTCGGGCCGCGTCAGGTACGCATCGGCCACGCCGTCCGCGGTCGTGACATCGATTTTCGAGCTTTGCATCAGGCCAGCATCGCACGTCGCCCGCGTGCCGTACTCACAGCGACGCGAACTCCTCGAACATCGCCCGCGCGGTCGCTGTCCCGAGGGGGACGTACTCGACGAGCAGCCGCTCGTTCGGCGAGTGGATGTTCGCGTCCGGCAGCGAGAACCCGGTGATGATCGTCGGGATCCCCTTGGCCGCGAGCGCGGGGACGATCGGCAGC
>Ga0116217_10002020_pt1 | contig 19102 bp, 21 predicted proteins | sample Sb_taG_6_FD_89697 | JGI IMG/M metagenome (GOLD analysis project Ga0116217, IMG submission 89697) | Peat soil microbial communities from Weissenstadt, Germany - Sb_50d_4_PS metaG | ecosystem: Environmental > Terrestrial > Soil > Wetlands > Peat | place: Germany: Weissenstadt | collected 2010-09-21 | reverse complement strand
TCGCAGCCCAGCTCCATCGCCAGAGCGGCGTCGGATGCCGTGCCGATGCCGGCGTCGAGCACGACGGGAACGCTCACGGCCTCGCGCAGGAGCGCGATGCTGTAGGGGTTGCGGATCCCCTGCCCGCTGCCGATGGGCGCCCCCAGCGGCATCACGGCGGCGCAGCCGAGGTCCTGCAGGCGCCGCGCCAAAACGGGGTCGTCGGTGGTGTAGGGGAGCACAACGAAGCCCTCGTCGACGAGCCGCTCGGCGGCGCGCAGAAGCTCGGGCGCGTCGGGCAGGAGCGTGTCCTCGTCGCCGATCACCTCCAGCTTGATCCAATCCGTGGCGAAGGCCTCGCGCGCAAGCTGGGCGGTGAGCACGGCGTCGCGCGCGGTGCGGCAGCCGGCGGTGTTGGGCAAGAGCCCCACCCCCGCTTCGTCGAGCACGTCGATCAGCGACCCGCGCGCGTCCGCATCGATGCGCCGCAGCGCAACCGTGACGAGCTCGCAGCCGCTGGCCGCGATCGCCTCGGCCAACAGCCGCAGCGAGGGAAACCCCCCCGTACCCAGGAGCAGCCGCGAGGCAAACGCCCGCCCGGCGATGGTCAGCTCGTCGCTCATCCGCCCTGCATGGCCGTGAGCACCTCGATCCGCGCCCCCTCGGAGAGCGCGAAGGCCTGCCACTCCCCGCGCGGAACGACGGCGCCGTCCACCGCCACCGCGACGCCGCGCGCGTCGAGCGCGAGCCCCAGGCGCGCGAGCACGGCGGCCACGGTGTCCCCCGCGCGCAGTTCCGACTCGGCGCCGTTGAGGAAAAGCATTTTAAACGACCCCCAGAGGGGGTCGAAGGTGGCCGCGTAGAGCCGCAACTTGGGCGTGTAGAAACCGATCGGGCCGACACCCGGCGAACTCGTTGGGGCGCAGGTCGCCCACCAGGCCCCGGGCGATGAGCCGCGCCGTGAGCGGAGCCAGGAGGATGCCGTTGCGGTGGTGGCCCGTGGCCCACCAGAGCCCATCGAGCGCCCCCGGCCCGATCGCGGGAGCGTTGTCGGGGGTGCTGGGGCGCAGCCCCACGCTCAGCTCCTCGATGCGAAGCTCCTCGATCCCCGGCACCAGCTCGTGGGCGTGGCGCAGCAGCTCGTACACCCCGCCCGCCGTGGGCTGCAGGTCGTGGCCGCGCTCCTCCATGGTGGCGCCGAGCACATAGCCCCCGTCGCCGCGGGGGACGAGGTAGCCGCCGTGAAAGCGCACCACCCCGTTCAGGAGCCCCGGCCCGGCGGGGTCGCGCAGGCGCAGGATCTGGCCCTTGAGGGGACGCACGGGTATGAGCGCGTCCGCGGGCAGCCCCAGCTCCGCCGTCCAGGCGCCCGCGGCCAGCACCACGTGATGGGCGTCGATGCGCTCGCCGTCCTCGAGCGCGACCCCCGTGACGCGCCGGCCGTCCTCGATGTCGTTCCCAGCGACGTCAACCCCGGTCGCATGTTGACGATCGTGCTGGACAGCAACGACATGAACGTGCTCGCGCACCTCCACCCCCTCCAGCTCGCAGGCGCGGCGCAGCGCGGCGAGCACCAGGCGCGGATCGACGCTGTGGTCGTCGGGAGCGTGGAGGGCGAGGCGGATCGTGGGCGTCAATGCGGGCTCCAGCTCGCGCGCCGCGCTGGGGAGAAGGCGCCGCGCACGCAGGTCCAGTCCCGCGCGGAAGTCCAGCTGGCGCTCCAGCTCGCGCGCCTCGTCCTCGTCGCGGGCAACCACCAGCGTGCCCGTGCGGCGCAGGCCGACGTCCATCCCCGTGCGCTGCTCCAGCTCGGCGGCGAACTCGGGCCACATCGCGGCCGAGCGCAGCCCCAGGTCGAGCACGCGCTGCCCGGCCTCGCCGAACTCGACCTCGGCCACGGGCGCGAGCATCCCGGCGGCCACGCGCGAGGCGCCCTCGCCCGTGCGGGCGCGCTCCAGGAGCGTCACCGACAGCCCGGCCCGGCGCGCGCGCCAGGCGCTGGCGAGCCCGATGATGCCGCCGCCGACGACGACCACCCGGCTCGTCCGCCTCCGACCGACTGCGCCACTTTCTTGGGAGCTGGACATTGGTGTGATGCTAGTCAGTGTCAGACTCCGAGCATGTCCGTGGACGACCGCCGCGCGCGCCTGTCGCGGGCCCGCCTGTATCTGGTGTGCGACGCAAAGCCCGGCGGGCGCGAGCTGCTGGACGTGCTGGGCGCGGCGCTGGCGGGTGGCGTGGACATCGTGCAGCTGCGCGAGAAGGGCATGGAGGACCACGCGCTCATAGCGCCGGCGCGCGAGGCCGCCCGGCTGTGCGCGCGAGAGGGGGCATTGCTGATCGTCAACGACCGCCCGCTGGTGGCGCTGGCGGCGGGGGCCGATGGCGTGCACGTGGGCCAGGAGGACATGCCGGTCGCGGAGGTGCGCGAGCTGGTGGGCGAGGAGATGCTGATCGGCGTATCGACGCACGCCCCCGCGGAGATCGACGCGGCGGGTGAGGCCGACTACCTGGGCGTGGGCCCCGTGCACGCCACCCCGACCAAGCCCGGCCGCCCGGCTGTGGGCCTGGAGCTGGTGCGCTACGCCGCCGAGCACGCCCCCAGGCCCTTCTTCGCCATCGGCGGGATCGACAACGAGAACGTCGACGCGGTGCTCGCGGCGGGCGCCACGCGCGTGGCGGTGGTGCGTGCGATCGCGCAGGCCCCGGACCCCGAAGCGGCGGCGCGCGCGCTGCGCGAGGCGATCGACGAGAAGAGGTGGCCGCCGGCGCTGGTGGCGGCGATCGCAGTGGCCGTGCTGGTGGCGGTGGCGGTGCTGGTGGGCGCGGCGACCGTGCACGACCTGAGCCGTCGCGGGGGCTCTCTCCCCGGGGCGGCGTTCCTGGCCGCCGTGCTGCTGATGCTGGCGAGCGGCATGTACCGCCGCCGCTACTGGGCGGTGCTGAGCTTCGAGGGGCTGCTGGCGTTTCAGATCATCGTGACATCGCTGGCGCTGGCGGTCGCCTCGACGCTGCGAGCCGCGGCGGTGTGCGTGGTTGGCATCGGGTTCGGTGGATGGCTCTTCTGGAAGCTGGTGAAGGTCATGGGCCGCCTGCAGGCTCAGCACCTGCGATAGGCTCGCCCGGATGCCCGAGTCAGGCTACGACTGCATCGTCATCGGCGCCGGTCCCGGCGGCTACGTGGCGGCGATCCGCGCGGCGCAGCTGGGCCGGAGGACCGCGGTGGTCGAGCGTGACAAGCTGGGCGGGCGGTGTCTGAACTACGCCTGCATCCCCGCCAAGGCGGTGCTGCGCTCGGCCGATCTGCTGAGCGAGGTGCGCGAGGCGGGGGACTTCGGCGTGAGGGTGAGCGGCGTGGAGGTGGACTACGCGGCCGTGCAGGCCCGCCGCGAGAAGGTGGTGGCGACGCTGGTGGGGGGCGTGGGGGGGCTGTTCAAGAAGAACGGGATCGAGGTGATCGAGGGCGCGGCGACGCTGGTTGACCCAGGCCCGCCCACTCGCGTGCGCGTGGGCGCGGATGAGATCGCGGCCGGCACGGTGATCCTGGCCAGCGGCTCCCAGCGCAGTCCGATCCCGGGCGTGCAATTCGGCGGGCGCGTGATCGGCACCGAAGAGGCGTGGGCGCTGAGCGAGCTGCCGGCGCGCCTGGCGGTGGTGGGCGCGGGTGCCTCGGGCGCGGAGATCGCCTCGGGCTACGCGCGGCTGGGCAGCGAGGTGCTGCTGTTCGAGATGCTCGATCGGGTGCTGCCCACCGAGGACGCCGACATCTCGCGGCTGGTGGAAAGGGGCCTGAAGCGCCAGGGCATCGATATCCACACCGGCACGCCCGTGCGAGACGTGAGCACGACGGACTCGGGCGTGCGCTTCAGCTACGGCGGCGGTCAGACGGAGGGCGGCGGTCGGCCCGCGGGCAACGGTCAGGCCCAGGACGGCGGTCAGGCGCAGGACGGCGGTCAGGCGCAGGACGGCGGGCGGATCGAGGTCGAGGTGGACTACCTGGTGATAGCGGCCGGCCGCACCCCCGACGTGGAGGGCCTGGGCCTGCAGGCCGCCGGCGTGGAGCTGGACGAGCGCGGCCTGGTCAAGGTGAATGGCGCGCTGCGCACCACCGCGGCGGGCGTGTACGCGATCGGCGACCTGGTCGCGGGCCCCGCGCTGGCGCACAAGGCATCGGACGAGGGCATCATCGCGGTGGAGGACTCGGCGGGCCTGGCGACGCATGCGCTGTCGCTGGTGGACATCCCGCGGGCGACGTTCTGCAGCCCCAACGTGGGCTCCTTCGGCCTCACCGAGGAGCAGGCGCGCGAGCAGGGCCACGATGTGGTGGTGGGCAAGGTCCCCTACGGAGCCGTGGGCGGCGGCACGGTGTATGGCGACCGCGCGGGCCTCGTGAAGGTGGTGGGGGAGAAGAGGTACGGCGAGCTGCTGGGCGGCCACATCGTCGGCAGCCGCGCCACGGAGCTGATCCAGGAGCTGGTCAACGTGCGCATGCTCGAGGGCGGCTACGCGGAGGTGGGGCGCATCGTCCACGGCCACCCCACGCTCTCGGAGGCCGTGATGGAGGCGGGGCGGGCGGCGGATGGCTGGCTCATCCACGGCTGAGGCGGCGTTCTACTTCGACCTGGCCAGCCCGCTGGCCTATCTGGCGGCGGAGCGAGTCTTGCATGTACTGCCCGGCGCCGTGGAGTGGCAGCCTGTGCTCGCCCGAGAGCTGAGCCCTGCGGGAGACTTCGACGTACCAGCGATCGAGCGGCGCGCGCGCGAGCTGGGGCTACAGCCATTGCGCCTGCCGGCGGACTTCCCGTTCGACAGCGAGCCGGCGATGCGCGTGGCCACGTATGCAAAGTCGATCGGCCGCACGGTGCCCTTCGCCCAGGCGGCCTTCCGCCAGGCGTTCGCGGGGGGGCACAGCCTGGCGCAGACAGACAACGTGCTCATTGCAGCTGCGGCCTGTGAGATGCACCCAAAGGCTGTGCTCAAGGGAGCGGAGTTGACCTCGATCCGGGAGCAGCTGGCGGCCACCACGGCGCAGGCGGCGCGAGCGGGAGTGAGCGAGGTCCCCGCGGTGCGGATCGGCGAGCGGGTATTCACGGGAGAGCACGCCCTGGAGCAAGCGTGCTCGTGCGAACAGGAGGAGGCGGCGAGAGCATGAGGGCCAACCGCGCCTACCGCCTGATCGTGCGGCGCGGCGGCTGGGCGCCGGCCGCGCTGGCGGACTCCAGCAGGGTGGATCACATCGAGGTGGTGGAGATCGACGGCGGCGAGGTCGTGCTGTTCTGGGACCTGCCGCCGCTGGCGGCGGCGCGGCGCTCCAAGGCGCTGCGCGAAGAGCTGGGGCGCTTGCAGGCCGAGGAGTTCCTGACCCGCTGGAGTACCGTGGAGAGCTGATGGAGGCCCAGCCCGACCCTGAGAACGCGCGCGCGGAGCGGACCCTCCCCGACCCCGACACGGCGCGCGAGTGGCTATCGACGATGACGCTGATCCGCCGCTTCGAGGAGCGCGCGGGCGAGATGTACGCACGCGCGAAGGTGGGCGGCTTCCTGCACCTGTCGATCGGCGAGGAGGCGGCGATCGTGGGCGCGGCGCGGGCGCTGCGCGAGACGGACTACTTGATCGCCACCTACCGCTCGCACGGCCACGCGCTGGCGCGGGGCACGCCGCCGGAGCGGGTGATGGCCGAGCTGTTCGGGCGCGTGGACGGCTGCTGCAAGGGGCGGGGCGGCTCGATGCACATGTTCGACTCCCAGCGCCGCTTCATGGGCGGCTACGGCATCGTCGGCGGCAACCTGCCGATCGCGGCGGGCATCGCCCTCTCCAGCGACTACCGCGAGTCCGACGAGGTGACGCTGTGCGTGTTCGGCGACGGGGCCTCCAACCAGGGCACCTTCGGCGAGACGCTGAACCTGGCGGCGCTGTGGAAGCTGCCGGTGGTGTTCATGGTCACGAACAACCAGTTCGGCATGGGCACCTCGCTGAAACGCCACAGCGCGGTGACGGATCTGCAGCGCAAGGGCGAGAGCCTGGGCGTCCCCGGCACGCGCTGCGACGGCATGAACGTGCTCGACACCCAGTCGGTGGTGGGCGAGGCCGTCGAGCGGGTGCGCAGCGAGCGCCGCCCGATGCTGGTGGAGGCGATCACCTATCGCTTCCGCGGCCACTCGATGGCCGACCCCGAGGAGTACCGCTCAAAGGAGGAGGTCACGCACTGGCGCGAGCGCGACCCGATCCCCGCCTTCGGCGCGCTGCTGGAGCGCGAAGGGGTGGTAGATGCAGCTGAGCGGGCGCGCATCGACAAGGGGGCGATCGCGCGCGTGGACGCCGCGGTGGAGTTCGCCGAGAGCTCCCCCTTTCCCGAGCCGGGGTCGCTGTACGACGACGTGTACGTGCTCGACCGCCAGGCGCGGGGTAGGTACTGGTGATGGCGCAGGCGCGAGCGATCGCCGGCCGGCCGGAGGGCGCGGGCTGATGTCCGAGCTGCGCTACCGCGATGCCCTCAACCAGGCGCTGCGCGAGGAGCTGGCGCGCGACGAGCGCGTGCTGCTGATGGGCGAGGACATCGGCGTGTTCGGCGGCGCCTTCAAGGTGACCGCCGGCCTCTTGGAGGAGTTCGGCGAGGGGCGCGTGCGCGACACCCCCATCAGCGAGAACACGATCGTGGGCATGGGCGTGGGCGCGGCGATGACCGGCCTGCGCCCGGTGGTGGAGCTGATGACGGTCAACTTCGCGCTGCTGGCGTTCGACCAGATCGTCAACCACGCCGCGCACATCCACTACATGTTCGGCGGCCAGGCGCGGGTGCCATTGGTCGTGCGGATGCCCCAGGGCGCGGGCCACCAGCTGGGCCCCACCCACTCGCACTGCCTGGAGGCGATGTTCCTGCACGTGCCGGGCCTGCTGGTGGCCACCCCCGCCACCGCCGCGGACGCCAAGGGCCTCCTGAAGAGCGCGATCCGCGACGACAACCCGGTGATCTTCATCGAGCACGAGTCGCTGTATGGCGTGCGCGGAGAGGTGCCCGAGGGCGAGGACCGCCTGGTGGACTTCGGCCACGCCGCCGTGCGGCGCGAGGGCAGCGACATCACCATCGTGGGAGTCTCGCGCATGGCCCTTACCGCGGAGCGCGCGGCCGAGGGGCTGGTGGCCGAGCACGGCGTGCAGGCCGAGGTGATCGACCCCCGCACGCTGCGCCCGCTGGACCTCGACACGATCCTCGCCTCCGTGGCCAAGACCAACCGCTGCGTCGTCGTGGAGGAGGGCTGGCCGCACGGGGGCGTGGGAGCGAACCTGGCGGCGCTGATCTGCGAACAGGCATTCGACGACCTCGACGCCCCCGTCAAGCGGGTCTCGGGAGCCGACGTCCCCATGCCCTACTCCAAGCCGCTGGAGGACATCGCCTACCCGCACGAGCCGCAGGTTGTGCGGGCCGCGCTCGAGGTCCTTGGAGGCGTGCGGGCATGACCGAGATGGTGATGCCACGGCTCTCGGACACGATGGAGGAGGGCACGATCCTGCGCTGGCTCAAGCAGGATGGCGAGCACGTGGAGCGCGGCGAGGAGCTGCTGGAGATCGAGACCGACAAGGCCAACATGACCTACGAGTCAGATCAGGAGGGCATCCTGCGGATAGTGGCCCAGGAGGGCGACACGCTGGCCGTGGGCCAGACGATCGCGCACATCGGCGCGGCAGAGCCAGACGGAGCAGAGCCGATCGAAGCTGAACCAGTGAGAGCGGAGCCGGTCGAGCAAGAGCGCATCAAGGCATCGCCGGTCGCCAGGCGCATAGCCCAAGAGAACGATGTCGATCTGCAGAAGCTGAGCGGCACCGGTCCAGGCGGACGCATCGTCAAGGCCGACGTGGAAGCGGCGACTGAGCCGGACGAGACACCAACGGCCCAACCGGCGCCGCCCGTCGAGGTCGCCAAGGGCGAGAGCACGATCCAGGAGCTGACGCGCACGCAGCGCACGATCGCGCGGCGCATGGCCGAGTCCAAGGCCACGATCCCCGACTTCACGCTGAGCATGGACGTGGACATGCAGGAGTGCGTGGCGCTGCGCACGCAGCTGAAAAGGCTCGCCCAGCCCGACGCCCCCACCTACAACGACATGGTCGTCAAGGCCGGCGCGCTGGCCCTGCGCGAGCACCCGCGCGCAAATGCCAGCTACCGCGACGGCAGCTTCGAGCTGCACTCGCGCGTGAACGTGGGCGTGGCGGTCGCCGGCGACGATGCGCTCGTGGTACCCACGGTGTTCGACGCCGACACCAAGTCCGTCGGCGAGATCGCCCGCGAGACGCGCGCGCTGGCCGAGCGCGTGAGGGACGTCACGATCACCCCGCCCGAGTTGGGCGGCGGCACATTCACGGTGTCCAACCTCGGCATGTTCGGCGTCAAGAGCTTCACAGCGATCATCAACCCCCCGCAGGCCGCGATTCTCTCCGTGGGCGCGCTGGAGCCCCGCGCCGTCGTGCTGGCCGGCGGCCCCGACGGCGGCGGTGAGATCGTCGTGCGCCACATCATGTCCATGACCCTCGCCTGCGACCACCGCATCCTCTACGGTGCCGACGCGGCCAACTTCCTCGCCCGTATACGCGAGCTGCTCGAACAGCCGGCGGCGCTGACACTGTGACGATCAAGGAGAGACGCGATGCGATGCCCCAGGGCCGCCCCGGCGCGCTCCCGCTGCTCAGGGCGTATCTCGCCCTTAGCCTCGGCCTGGCGCTGTTCTGCGCCATGATCTGCCCGAGCGCGTCGCTCGCTCGCCCGCGGGCCGCGCCGAGAACCGTGGCCACATCGGAGGCGGTTATCTGCCGCCGCATCCGCGCGGTGGACGGCGCTCGGCATCTGGCGGGTGGGCGGCGGCGGCTGACGATCCTCGCCACGGGCGACTCGATGATCTATCCGATCGAGGAAGAGCTGGCGCTGAACGCCCCGCGCGGGGTGCGCGTCGTGGAGGATCGGCACGACGGAACCGGGCTGACGACGAATACGGTCGACTGGAAGCGCCTGTCCGCGCGCCAGGCCGCAGGGGTCAAGCCCGACGTGACGGTGATCTCGCTCGGCGGGCGCGACGGGGGCATCCCGCTGCCCGACTCAAGCCATCGGCTCATCCCCTGCTGCGGAGCGGAGTGGCTGGCGCTCTACGCCGCGCGCGTGCGGCCGCTGGTGGAGGCATACCTGCGCGGCGGCCGCGGTCGCGTGTACTGGCTGCTGCTGCCCGCCCCGCGCGAGGCCCTGCGCGCGCCGCTGTTCGAAGCCGTCAACGACGCGCTGCGGCTGCTCGCCAGGGAAGTCGGCGGCGCGATGCGGCTGATACCGGTCGATTCCACAGTCGCGCCCGGCGGCTATACGGAAGCGATCGAATACGACGGCATGCGCTTCAATCCGCGCGCGCCCGACGGCATCCACCTCAACCACGCGGGGGCGTGCGTGGAGGACAGCCTCGTAAACGCGGCCCTGCGCGAAGAAGGGATTCTCAGGTGAACTGCGTGTAGTCGTGGCGGATGCGCTCGCGCCCGCGCGTGCAGTAGACGTGCGCGTTGTACTGCACGGCGATCGCCGCATAGCGGTTCTCGGTGCAGCGGAACCCTTCCACGCCGCCGCAGGTCCCCTTGACGCCGCCGTGCTTGATGCGGCAGCGGTAGTAGGAGCGCACCAGCCGCTGCGCCTGCGCGCAGCTCGCGCCGCCGCTGACGCCGACGTAGGTGACGTATGTGGGCCCAAGGGACTGTTCCTTGCCGCGGATGTTGCAGCTGCTGGCGGCCCTCGCCACCGGCCCGGCGCCCATCGGCGGCCCGGCCGCGGACCCGCGCGCGCCCCCCGCGACCGCCAGGAGCAGCGCCGCCCCCGCGAGGGCGAGCAGGATCGGCAGGTGTCTCATCCCGGCAAGTCGAAGCATCGTCGAACCCCCTTTGCTTGAATCCTGCCGGTTGTGCGACCGGCGAGAGGCGCAGACGTTACCCTAACCGCCGTAGGGTCCACGCCAAACGTAGGCCCACGCCAAAACCCGTTGGCCGTCGGCGCACCGAAAGCAGGGGGGCTCGGCCGGTAAATGCTGTTCCCGACGGTCCAGTTCGCGATCTTCTTCGTGATCGTGCTGACGATTTCCTGGGCGCTGATGGGGCGCCCGCGGCTGTGGAAGCCCTTCATCGTGGCCGCCAGCTACGTCTTCTACGCCTCCGCGAGCTGGCGCTTCTGCTTTCTGCTCGCGGGCGTCACGCTCGGCAACCAGCTCGCCGCGAGGATGCTGGGGCGCACCGCCGGAGAGCGCCGCCGGCGCCTGATCCTCGCCGCCGCGATCGCGCTGGACCTGGGGGCGCTGGGCGTCTTCAAGTACTACTCCTTCTTCGCCCAGCAGTTCGCCGATCTCTTCCACCTCTTCGGGCTGGGGGTGCCGCTGCCGCTGGTGACGATCACGCTGCCGGTGGGGATCAGCTTCTTCACCTTCCAGGCGATCTCCTACGTGGTGGACGTCAAGCGGCGGCTGGTGGAGCCCGCGAGCCTGATCGACTGCGCGGTCTACCTGAGCTTCTTCCCGCACCTGATCGCCGGCCCGATCGTGCGCGCGAAGGAGTTCATGCCCCAGCTGGCCTCCCCGCGCGACCCCGACCACGTGGCGGTCGGCCCGGGGGTCTGGCTGATCGCGCTCGGCCTGGTCAAGAAGGTGGTGATCGCGGACTTCCTCGCACGCACGCTCGTGGATCCGGTGTTCGCCGTCCCCCAGGCATACGCGGGCCCCGACGTGCTGCTCGCCGCCTACGGCTACACGGCGCAGATCTACTGCGACTTCAGCGGCTACACCGACATGGCGATCGGCCTGGCGCTGCTGCTGGGCTACGTCTTCCCGCAGAACTTCCGCAGCCCCTACCGCGCCACCGGCTTCCAGGACTTCTGGCGGCGCTGGCACATGACCCTCTCGCGCTTTCTGCGCGACTTCCTCTACATCCCCCTGGGGGGCAACCGCGGCGGGCGCCTGCGCACCTACCGCAACCTGATGCTGACGATGGTCCTCGCCGGCCTCTGGCACGGCGCGGCCTGGACGTTCTTGGCGTGGGGCGCCTTCCATGGGGCGGGGCTCGTCGCCGAGCACGCGCTGAAGGGGCGTATCCGGGCGCCGGCCTGGCTGAAGTGGCTCGTGACCTTCCATTTGATCGTGTTCGGGTGGATCCTCTTCCGCTCGCAGAGCCTGGCGCTGGCGGGCACGTTCCTCGCGCGCCTCTTCACCCCCGGCCCCGCGACGCTCTGGAGCGCGACCGCCGTGGGCGCGATCGTGCTTACGATCGGCTTGCAGCTGCTGCCCGCGCAGCCGCTTGAGCGCCTGCAGTGGCGCCTGGAGCGCATGCGCCCGCTGGCGCTGGCGATGGGCCTGGCCGTCCTAATAGCCTTCGTCGCCGCCACGGTGCCCAGCCAGGGCGTCCCCCCCTTCATCTACTTCCGCTTCTGAGATGAGCAGCCCGCACGACGACGACAGCCTGATGGGCCGCTTCGAGGGCCACGGCCTGCGCGACCGCCGCGCGCGCGACGCGGTCCTCACGGTGGCGCTGGCGGCGCTGCTGCTGGTGCTCGCGCAGGGCGCCTCGATTCGCAACGCCGGCGAGCAGCTGAGCCCGGGGGTGGAACGCAACCTGGTCCTGGCGGTCGGAAGGCCCGCCGGCTGGATCGCCGAACGCCTGCCCCTGGCGGGAGTCAGCCACGCGGCCACGTCATGGCTCTCCCCCAACGTGAACCTCGGCGGCAGGGGCTTCACCTCCAGCGCCGCCGCTGCCAGCGCCAACCAGATCCCCCCCGTCACCCCCGACGCCTTCGACCCCGCGAGCATCGGCGCCAAGCCCCCGCCCCGGCGCCAGCTGCACACGCTGCTCGTCACCGGCGACTCGATGTCGATGCCGCTCGACGCCGACCTCGCGCAGCGGCTCGCCCCCAGGGGCGTGCGCACGATCCAGGACCCCCACGTCGGCACGGGCATCTCCAACACCTTCATCGTCGACTGGGGCAAGCTCTCGGCGCTGCAGGTCCAGCAGGACCGCCCCGACGCCGTCGTCGTCTTCATCGGCGCCAATGAGGGCTTCCCGATGAGCAGCGCCTCGGGCGGCCGCGAAGTGCCCTGCTGCGGCGCGGAATGGGCGGCGATCTACGCCAACCGCGCGCGCCAGATGATGGACACCTACCGTCAGGAGGGCGCCGCGCGCGTCTACTGGCTCACCCTCCCCACCCCGCGCGAGCCCGCGCGCCAGGAAATCGCTCGCGTCGTCAACGCCGCCGTGGAGGTCGCCGCGCAGCCCTGGGCCGATGAGGTGCGCGTGATCGACACCGTCCCCACCTTCACCCCCGGCGGCGTCTACCGCGACGCCATGAGCGTCGGCGGCGTTCAGACGATCGTGCGCGAGGCCGACGGCATCCACCTCAACGAAGCCGGCTCGGGCCTGCTCGCGGGGATCGTCCTCGCCCGGGTCGGGCAGGACTTCAGCTGGTGAGCCGAGCGGGAGAGGCTCCCGGCTCCGTCAGCCGACCCGCGGAGAGCGCCATCCGGTCAACGCTAGGCTGGAGGAGATGAGCATCCTCGAACGATCCAGCCCCGAGCTGTGGGTGTGCCAGCTGGGCAAGGTCCCCTGGCGTGAGGCGCTTGACATGCAGGAGCACATCAGGGCAAAGCGTCAGGCGGGCGAGCTTCCGGACACGCTGCTGCTGCTGGAGCACCCGCCCGTCTACACGCGCGGGCGCCGCTCGCAGGCGGGGGAGCTGGCGCTGGGCGAGGACTTCTATCGCCGCGAGGGGATCGAGATTGTGGACACCAACCGCGGCGGGCGCGTGACCTACCACGGACCCGGACAGCTTGTCGGCTATCCGATCATGGGCGTCACCGACGTGCTCGCGCACCTGCGCACGATCGAGCAGGCGCTCGTCGCCGCGCTCGCGCAGGAGGGGATCCTGGCCCGCAGCCGCGTCGACGACGGGCCGGACTACACCGGCGTGTGGGTGGGAAAGCGCAAGATCGCCTCGCTGGGCGTGCACGTCTCGCGCGGCGTCAGCACGCACGGCTTCGCCGTCAACGTCAACAACGACCTCGAGCCCTTCTCGTGGGTCGTGGCCTGCGGCCTGCCCGATGTCGAGATGACCTCGATCGCGCGGGAGCTGGAGCCGGAGCGCACCACCGGAATGGACTGCGTCCGCCGGCGTGTGGCGTATCAGCTCTGCCAGGCGCACGAACGGCGCCAGCGGCTCGTCTCGCCGCGACGGCTGGGAATCGCGGCGCCCGTCGCGCCCACCCGGCGCGAGGCGGTGCCGGCATGAGCCCGACCGAGACGCCTACTCCCGAGCGCGAGCGCGGGGTGGGCGGGACTCGATCGCGCGCCAACCCCGGCGGCATGGACGTGCTGAAGGTGCTCGGCTCCGATGTACGGCCGCTGCGCGAGCGCAAGCCCCCGTGGCTCAAGGTGCCCCCGCCGGGAGGCGAGCGCTACCGCGAGCTGAGCGAGCTGATCCGCGCGGAGAACCTGCACACGGTCTGCCAGGAGGCCGCCTGCCCCAACGTGGGCGAGTGCTGGGAGCGCGGCACGGCGACGTTCATGATCCTCGGCGACACCTGCACGCGGCGCTGCGGCTTCTGCAACGTCAAGACCGGCAGGCCCACCTGGAACGACCCCCTGGAGCCCGCGCGCGTGGCGCGCTCGATCGCGCGCATGGGCCTGCGCCACGCCGTCATCACCTCGGTGGACCGCGACGACCTGCCCGACAAGGGCGCGTCGGCGTTCGTGGGCGTCATCCGCCAGGTGCGCCGCCAGGCGCCGGACTGCAGGGTCGAGGTTCTGACCCCCGACTTCCAGGGCCAGGAGATGCCCCTGGCGAAGGTCATCGCCGAGCGCCCCGACGTCTTCAACCACAACGTCGAGGTCGTGCCCAGGCTGTACCCCGTCGCGCGGCGCGGCTCCACCTTCAGGCGCTCCTGCCGCGTGTTGAAGCTGGCCAAGGAGATGGGCGGCGCCGATGTCGTGACCAAGTCCGGCCTGATGGTCGGCCTCGGCGAGAGCTACGAGGAGCTGCTCGAGACCTTCGGCGCGCTGCGCGAGCAGGGCGTGCAGGTGCTCACCGTCGGCCAGTACCTGCGGCCCTCCGAGCGCCATCTGCCGGTCGTGCGCTACGTCCACCCGGACGAGTTCACCGCGCTGGAGCAGGCGGCCCATAAGCTCGGCTTCGAGCATGTCGCGGCGGGACCGCTGGTGCGCTCCAGCTATCACGCGGATCAGCACGTGCCTCCCGGGTCAGAATAGGTAGAGGCGGGCGCGACCCACCGCTGACGGCATGAGCGCCGCGGCAGCCTGGCCCCATGTTCCCCCTCAAGGACAACATCCCCCGCGAGCACTTCCCGTATGTGACGATCGCGCTGATCGCGCTCAACGTGATCGTGTACCTGATCTCGCTGCGCCACGGCGGCAGCTTCTTCGGCGGCCCCAGCGAGGGCGTCGTCGTGCACTACGGCGCGATCCCATATGAGCTGACCCACCCCAGCAGCCACTGCGACCTGATCGCCGGTCCGTTCGGTGCTCAGGAAGGCATCGCCTGCACGGGCCAGCCGGGGGTCACCGGCACCCCCTCCCCCCAGCCCGCCACCTGGGAGACCGCGATCAGCTCGATGTTCCTGCACGCCAGCTTCCTGCACATCTTCGGCAACATGCTCTTCCTCGCCATCTTCGGCCCCAGCGTCGAGGACTCGATGGGCCCCTGGCGCTACATCGCCTTCTACCTCATCGGCGGCCTGATCGCACTCGCCGCGCAGACGGCCGTGGACCCCAACTCGACCGCCCCCACCCTCGGTGCGTCCGGTGCGATCGCCGCCGTGCTCGGCGGCTACATCGTCCTCTACCCCCGCGCCCGCGTCCTGACCCTGATCTTCATCGTCTTCTTCGCCACGGTCGTCGAGCTGCCCGCCTTCGCCCTGCTCGGCTTCTGGATCCTCACCCAGGTCTACCTCGGCGCCGCGGGCCTTGCCGGCGCGGCCGAAGGGGGAGTCGCCTACTTCGCCCACATCGGAGGCTTCGCCTTCGGCGCCGCGCTCATCTGGATCTTCGCCCGCAACCGGCGCACGGTGCCGCCGCGATACCCGGTGTACTGAGCGGTGTGTTGAGAGCCCCGCCGGGGCCCCGCGAGCTCAGGAGCCGGCGACCTCGCGCGCCATGCGCGCCTGCTCGTGCTCGAAGGCGGGGGCCATGTGCTCGAGCGCGGCGCGGTCGAGTCCCGCCTCGCGCGCGACGGCCCGCCAGCGGCCGGCTGCCGCGGAGACCTCGCGCAGCACCGAGCGGGCCCGATCGCCAGCGAGGCGAAAGTGCTCGGCAACGCCCATGAGGGGGTCCAGGCGGGCGGCGTCGGTGTCGTAGTCGATGGCGGTGCTCAGGTGCTTGGGTCCGGGTCGCGGGTCCGGGTTGAGGTCGAAGGCGGGAGACAGCGACCACCCGGCGGTGCTGGCGCGCAGGAAGCCGTGGTTGCGCAGGTGGTCGTCGGTGTTGCATATGAGGATGGAGAAGGCGATGCGCCGCCACAGCTGCCGCAGATCCTCGCCGGCGCTGGGGGAATGGCGCTCGATGACCTCGGCGATGTCGAGGTAGCTGCCCTGCTCGCGCTCGCCGGCCTCGAGCATGGTCATGGCGCTGACATAGCCGACCCGCTGAGCGCCCGCGCGGTCGAAGCGATCGACGATCAGCACGGCCCTGCCGTCGATCAGGTGAAGCGTGTGACGCGGGACGGAGATGCCCGCGTCGCGGGCGAGCGCCAGGGCCACGGCCTCCCAGCGGATGACGTCCCAGTCGTCGCTCGCGGGGCGCGGGAACTTGGCGATGGCCACGCGGCCGGCCTCGTCGAGCACGTGCGCCTTGGGCCGTGCGCCGCCCAGCGAGCTGCCTGCGCGCAGGAGCGAACGCAGGTCGTCCTCGCTTGCCTCGTCGCGCTCCAGCCGCCGCGCGGCGTCGAGCAGCCGGGGCAGGTCGAGGAGGTGCGGAACGCCGCTGCGCTCATCCGCCAGGTAGGCCGCGGTGGCAGGGTCGCGCAAGCGCAGCGCGCCCTGGCGCAGGTCGTCGCGCACGCCCAGCAGATAGTCGATCTCCCCGAAGCTCCGCTCGCCGCCCCCCTCGTGGCGAGCGCGGCGATGCTCGGCCCGCTGGATCAGCCTGCGCCCCCAGCGGTCGGGCGCGCAATCCGAGAAGGCCCCGAAGATCGCCCGGCCCACCGGCGTCTGCTGCTGCCCTTCGGCGAGCGGCAGCAGCGGATCGAGCTCGTAGGCGTCGCGGTGGGCAAGGTATTCCGCGCCGTAGCTGAACGTAGCCGACTCGCTCCCGCGCCGGCGGTGCGAGTAGAGCCGTCCGGCGAGGACGTCCTCGCCCCCGATCCGCACGACGACCTCGATCTCGCCCTCAGCCATCGCCCCGGCCGGTCAGGCCGCGCGGCCGCACGCGCCGGGGAAGCCGCTCCTCCGAGCGCAGCCGCCCGACATCGGTCTCATATGGATCGAGCGCCTTGGGCAGGCTGTCCAGCACGCCGAGCGCGCGCAGAACGCGCAGCAGGTTCTCCACGCTCACCCCCCCGTCCCCCCCCTCCAGGCGCCCCAGCGTGTCGCGCGAGACGCCGGAGCGGTCGGCCAGCTGAGCCTGTGTCAGCCCGCGCAGCTTCCGCCACGTGGCAACGTCATCCGCCACGAGCGCAAGCGCGCGGCGAACCGGAGGGGGCACGGGACGAGGTGGACGAGCATTCCGGAGATCATCAGCTTTCTGCGGCATATAGCCGACGTTATAGCAGATAAAGCCGTATAATTCGGCCCTTGAATGTGCAATCTATAAAGCTCGATGGTCATTTGATGCGCGTGGCCGGCGATAGGACCTCGACGACCAGGTCGGGGGCGCTGCCGAGCGCGCCGTCCGAGAGCGGCGGGCGGCGCTCCGCCCCCCACCAGGCGATGTCCGGCGCGAGATACTGCCCGCCCGCAAGCGCGACGAAGACGTCCTGCAGGAGCAGCCCGCCTCAGCGGTCCGCTCCTGCCAGCCGCGCAGCGCAAAGAACAGCTCCCCCTGCACGGAGGCCGTATGGCCGCCCGTGGGCGGCATCACGACGGCCTCGCCGTCGATGAGCTCGACGTGCATGCGCCAGCCCGCCGCCGCCTGCAACGCAAGATACTCAGCGGACTCGATGGGAGGATGTGCGACGGTGGCCACGCGCTCCATGCTAGAGAACCCGCGCGAGCATCGGTGGTTGGCTTGATGACGGATCGGTGCACGGGCCGTGCCGGCGCGTGCAGTACTGAGCGCGCAGATCAGGTCGGTAGAATTGCGCTTATGACGACCAAGGAGCGGCTGCACCGGTTCGTGGACGATCTTTCCGAGCAGGATGCCGAGCGAGCGCTTGAGCTCGTGGAGAGCGAGTTTGAGGACTCGGTGATCGCCGCGTTTCGCAACGCCCCCGAGGACGACGAGCCGCTGAGCGCCCGGGAGGAGGCCGCGCTGGCCGAGGTGGCGGCCGACCGTGCCGCGGGCGTGTCGACGATCCCCTTCGAGGAGATCAAGCGCAAGCATGGGTACGCGTGAGCGAAGGAGCCTGGTCGGTCGCGTTTGAGCGACCTGCCGACAAGGATCTCGACCGACTCGACACCCCGATCAAACGGCGTGTGCTTGCGGCGATCGACCGTCTTGCAAGCGAACCGCAGACCGCGAAGCTGAACCGACTGACGAGCCGCCCCGAGTCGCGCCTGCGTGTCGGGGACTGGCGCATCCTCCTGGAACTCGACGTCGAGGCGCGTACGATCGTCATTCTGCGCATCCTGCCTCGCGGACGCGCCTACGACCGGTAGCCTCACCTTGGGACGAGTTCTCCGTGAGAGCGTGTCGCCGATGCCTATCCCGTCGCGCCCGTGTCCACGCGGATAGCGCTCTCGACATCCGCGCCGCGGGGGGTCAGGCGCCAGGCGTTGGGGCCTCCCTTGGTGTGGCCGTTGCCGCTGTTCTCGATCAGGCCGAGGTTGGACAGGCGCATCAGGAGCTTTGAGACCTGGCCCTGGTCGGCCACGCCGGCCTGCTCGGCGACGAGGCGGTTGCTGGCGCCGGGGGCCTGGGCGATCACCGCGAGCACGCGCAGGGTGCGGTAGGTCAGGCGCATGTCCAGGCCCTCCAGCGCGTCGCCGGCGCGGCGCGCGGGGCGGGTCGGGCGTTTGGGGGCGGGGCGTTTCAGCTCGCGCTCGGCGGCGCTGGGGCCAAGGTAGGGGAGGACGATCGTGCACATCAGCTCGCCCAGCAGGGGGCTGAGGGGGGTGGAGCGCAGCGCGCGGGCGTGGACGATGGCGAGCACTGCCCCGACGACGCCCTCGGCGGCCAGGGGCGGGGGGTCCTTCCTGGCCTCTTTGCGGCCCTCGTCCACGGCGGCGATCAGTGTTTGCAGGATCCGGGCGCGGTGATCGAGCACGCGCGGGCCGGCGGCCAGCGCCTCGACGATGCAGATGCTGCGCAGCTCGGGCTCGTCGTCCAGCAGGGCGAGCATCGCGGCGAGGCCCGCGCGGATGCGCTCGCGCCAGGCCGTCTCGGACTCGTACGCCTGCACCACGACGCGCGCGGCGCGGGCGATCGCGTCGTCGAACGCCGCGATGAAGCAGTCTTCGCGGTTCTCGAAGAGGTCGTAGAAGGTCTTGCGCGACACGCCCGCCTTCGCCACCACGCGCTCCACAGACATGCGCCCGTAGCCCTCGCTCGCCACGACCTGCCTGGCGGCGAGCAGCATCCGCGCGCGCTGCACCTTGGACACCCGCTCGCGTGGGACCACCTCCCGACCGGGGCGCCTCTGCGCCCCTGCCCTTGCGTTGCGGGAAGCCATCGGAGCGGTCACCCCTATTTCTTCTTGCGCTTCTTTCCGTGCTTTTTGGCCTTCGCCTTCGCGCAGCCGGTGACGGCGATCTTCACGTTCTGATTGAGCTGCGCGCCGTTCTGGCCGGTGATCGTGAAGGGCATCGTGAGCTTCTGGGCGCACATGCTGCCCTTGGCCTTCGCGGGGATGACGGCCGCCAGGCCGGAGTGCGGGCCCTCGGGGAGCGACAGCTGGAAGCTCGAGATCGGGGCGTCGGGGATGGTGGCGAACTTGCTCGTGGTGATGCCGTGCTTGATG
>Ga0116217_10002014_pt1 | contig 19127 bp, 18 predicted proteins | sample Sb_taG_6_FD_89697 | JGI IMG/M metagenome (GOLD analysis project Ga0116217, IMG submission 89697) | Peat soil microbial communities from Weissenstadt, Germany - Sb_50d_4_PS metaG | ecosystem: Environmental > Terrestrial > Soil > Wetlands > Peat | place: Germany: Weissenstadt | collected 2010-09-21 | reverse complement strand
CCGCCCGCGAACCCCGGCCCCCCGCCACCGTCCCCCTGTGGCTCGGAAAGAAACTGCGGCCATGCTGAAGTTTCTTCCCAAGCCGCGGTGGATGGGGGAACGGCGGGGGTGGATGGGTCGCCGGCGGCGGTGGATGCGGCGATCGCCGCGGTGGCGGCGCGGCAGAACGGCAACGTCACGCGCCGGCAGTTGCTCGAGCTCGGACTCGATGATGGTGGGATCGCATGGCGCGTGAAGATCGGTCGGCTGTACCGCGTCTTCCGGGGCGTATACGCGGTTGGCCGGCGCCCTGTCACCCCGCTGGAGTGGGCGAGTGCGGCCGTGCTCGCCTGTCGCCCCGGCGCCGCCCTCAGCCACGGCTCCCCGATGGCGCTGTGGGGCTACTGGCGCCACTGGGACAAGCCGTTCGAGGTGACGGTCGTCGACGACCGCCGCACCAAGGGGATCCGCGTTCACCGCAGCACGACGCTCCGCCAGCGCGAGATCACGACCCAGCTCGGGATCCGCGTCACCTCGCCGGCGCGGACGCTGCTCGATATCTCCCCGCGCCTGAACGACCGCGCGCTCAAGCGAGCGGTCAACAACGCGCTGGGCTCGCTGTGGCTGAGCGAGGATCAGCTCGCCGAGACGCTCGCACGCCACCCGACCGCGCACGCGAGCAAACGGATCGCGAAGCTGATCGGCTTGCCGGGGACCCGGACCCGATCGGGATGGGAGGACGACTTCCCGAGGTTCTGCGCGGACCACGGCTTGCCGGCGCCGGTGATGGGTGCTCCCCTGGCCGGCTACATCGTCGACGCTCTTTTCCCGGTCGAGAAGGTCATCGTCGAGCTCGACAGCTGGCGCTTCCACAAGGGCAAGATCGCGTTCGAAACCGATCGGGAAAGAGACGCGGACACGCTCGCGCGCGGCTTCGTCACCGTCCGCGTCACCGAGGAGCGCCTCGACGAGCGACCAGGCGAAGAGGCGATCCGGTTGCATGCGATCCTCGCGACGAGACGCGCCGCTCAGGCTCCCAACGCGGCGTAGACGAGCTCGTAGGCGCGCACCGCGTCCTTGGCCTGCTGGGCCTCGCGCAGCGCGGCGTCGTCGATCCGCGCCGCCACCGAGTCGATGAACCGCCACTGAAGCACCGACCGCTTGACCGCGCCCACCTGATCCTCGGTGTACGGGTACAGGTCAAACCCCAGCCGCTCGCCAGAAGACCCATAACCGCACCGCCGCAACTCCAGCGCGAGCTCGAGCGTCTCCATGAACGCGGTGGCGCCGACCATGTTGTCGTCGTCGGTGATGCCCCAGCCGGAGTTGGCGTGCAGGTGGCCGAGCAGGCCTTCGGAGGCGAGCAGCGCGGCGTACTCGGGCAGGTGCTCGCCGTTCATGATCAGGTGCTGCCAGTCCATGTTCACCTGGACGTTGTCGAGCCCCTGATCGCGCAGCTTTCCGGCGACGAACAGGCACATGCCGATGTTTCGCATCAGGATCTTCATCGCCGGCTCGGAGTTCTTGTGCTCCAGGAACAGCTTGACCCCGTGCTCAGCGCACACCGACGCCGCCTCGCTCATCCCCTCGATCAACCACATCCACGACTCCACGTACGGCGTCTGGAACGGATAGTTGTAGCCCTCGCCGCCCGGCCAGATGATCAGGTTCGCTCCGAGCGACCCGGCGAACGCGGCCGCGTCGCGAACGATGCGAACTGCCTCCGCGCGCACCGCGGGGTCGGGGTTGACCAGGCCGCCGCGGCCGAACCGGGGATCCAGGTGCAGCCCGCCCGCGATGCAGTACACGTCGTGATCGGGCCCGAGCGCCGCCCGGACCTCGTCCAGATTCGAGGGCGAGAGCTCGTCGGGATAGTGGAACTCGTAGCCGTCGATCAGGTCGCCGAGCCCCTCCACCGCCCGGTGCACCTTCTCGGCAACCGGCTCGGGCCCGTAGGCGTGGCTCGGTTGGTAGCCGCCGGGGACGAATCGCGTGATCATCGGTCCGAATGCCCAGATGCCCAAGCTCGTCTTCATTCACCGCTCCTTCGAGGTCGTGGTGCCGCGGCGATCTTATTCGCGATTGGCTGGTTAGCGCTAACATTTCGCGCAGGAAAGGCATTCGAGGGGGTCAGAGCCTTCGACGGATCCCGAGCACGCGTGATCGCCGATGACGGCATAAGCTCGATAGAGCCAGGCGGACGAGATGACCTCGATGGAGCCGGGCACGAAATGACCTCGATGGAGCCGGGCGACGAGGTGTTCACGCGGCGCCGGCCCCGCGCGCCGGTGATGTCGGACGTCGGGCGGCTCGCCGGCGTCTCGCACCAGACGGTGTCGCGGGTGATCAACGGGAGCCCCCACGTGCGGCCCGAGACGCGCAAGCGTGTGGTCGCGGCGATGGAGGAGCTCGGCTACCGGCCGAACCCGGTCGCCCGCGCGCTCGTGACCGGCCGCTCCCGGACACTCGGGGTGGTCAGCTTCGACACCACGCTGTACGGCCCGGCATCCACGCTGTTCGGGATCGAGCAGGCCGCCCACGAGGCCGGCTACTTCATCATCGTCGCCAGCCTGAAGGCGCTCAACCGCTCGTCGGTGACTGACGCGGTCGAGCGGCTGCGCCGCCAGGGGGTGGACGGGATCCTGGTGATCGCCCCGCACGAGGAGGCCGGCGATGCGCTGCGGCACACGCACGCCGACGTGCCGATGGTCGCGGTGGAGGCAGGCCCGGAGGACGGGGTCCCCGTGGTCGCGGTCGATCAGGTGGCGGGTGCGGTCAGCGCGACCAGGCACCTGCTCGAGCTCGGGCACGAGACCGTGTGGCACATCAGCGGACCGCCGGACTTCATCGAGTCCCAACAGCGGATGGAGGGCTGGCGCGCGACGCTCGAGGCGGCGGGCGCCGAGCTGCCCGAGCCGCTGGTCGGTGACTGGAGCCCGCGCGCGGGCTACGAACTCGGCCGCCGCCTCACCCGCGATCCCGCCGTCACCGCGGTGTTCGTCGCCAACGACCAGATGGCGCTGGGTTTGCTGCGCGCGATGCACGAAGCCGGGCGCGAGGTCCCGAGCGAGCTCAGCGTGGTCGGCTTCGACGACATCCCGGAGGCGCCGTACTTCCTGCCGCCGCTCACGACGGTCCGGCAGAATTTCAACGAGATGGGGACGCGCAGCCTGCGGCTGCTCCTGCGGACGATCGAGGTCGGGGAGCCGCCAGCGTCGCGGTCGCTGGTCCCGCCGGAGCTGATCGTTCGTGCGAGCACGACGGTCGCGGCAGGCCGGTAAGCGCCTGGGCCGCCGCGACCCGAGGCGACGAAGAAATGGGGCGCTGAGAAGGAAACCGTTGCAGGAGCTTTATGTGATCGCTAACATCGCGCCGCTGGACACAACGCAGAGTCGAGAGAGGAGCCCGCAACAGGAGCGTACTGTCGCCTTTACGGCGACGGGATCGGCCGCCATCAGTAGTAACTACGTCATACGCGGAGGGTTTCCGCACATGACGACAGCCGGCAGGAATGAGACGGTTAAGGACGGCTTAAGCACAGTGGACAAGGGCGGCGGCTCTTGAGAGCTAGAGGCGGCCTGCGTTGTTTTTCAACGTTCGAGAGGAGGACGATATGGCTGATGAGGACATCATTCACGACGCGGTCGAACGCCTCGAGTGGGATGAGCGCAAGGAGGAGGAGACACCGTTCAAGAAGTTCCGCCAGCTGACACGGCGGACGGCGCTGACCGGCGGAGCGGCGGGAATCGCCGCGATGATCCTTGAGGCCTGCGGCAGCAGCAAGAGCAGCAGCACGGCCACGAGCAAAGCCGCCACCACGCCCAGCAGCAGCAGTGCCGCGGCCGGCATCTTCGGGGTCAGCGAGGCCTACCACTTCGTGTTGGTCAACCACGTAACGACGAACATCTTCTTCACGCCTACGCAGAACGGCGCCGCGGACGCGTGCAAGCTGCTCGGCTGCTCGTACACGTGGACCGGCTCGGCGACCAGCAACGTCTCTGAGATGGTCAACGCGATCAACAGTGCGGTGAGCGCGAAGGCCAACGGGATCGCTTCGTCGTTGATCGACCCGACCGCGTTCAACGCGCCGGTCAAGTCCTCGCTTTCCGCCGGGATCCCGCTCGTGGCGTACAACGCCGACGAGCCGCAGACAGGCCGGCTGTCATACATCGGTCAGGACCTGTACGTGTCCGGCCAGCAGATGGGCAAGCACATCCAGAGCCTGCTGCCGAGCGGCGGCGACATCGCTCTGTTCATCGCCACGCCCGGCTCGGCCAACATCCAGCCGAGGATCAACGGCGCCATCGCCACCCTCAAGAGCACGCCGAACATCAAGTACTCGGTCGTCGCGACGGGCGCCGCGGTGCCGGCCGAGCTGACCGTGATCAGCTCTTGGGCCACCGGGCATCCGAGCGCCAAGGGGATGTTCGCGGTCGACGCCGGCTCGACCCAGGGCATCGCGCAGACGATTCAGAAGCAGGGCCTGAAGTCCAAGGGCTGGGTCGGCGGCGGCTATGACCTGACGCCGATCACGGAGCAGCTGCTGGCCGCCGGCTACATCGAGTTCACGATCGATCAGCAGCCATACCTGCAGGGCTTCCTGCCGATCCTCCAGCTCTACTTGTACAACGCATCGCAGGGCCTGTCTGGCATCGCGGACGTCGACACGGGCCTGAAGTTCCTAGACAAGACGACGGTGGTCCCGTACAGCTCGACCAAGAGCCGCTACGAGGGCACCGGCACCGCGCCGGGCGTTCAGAAGAGCTAGCAAGACTGGGCCGCCGGCAGTAGGGTTTTAGGCGTTGGCAGTTGAGTCCAAACCAAGCCCGCCGCCGGCACCCGCTTCCCCGGAGCGCCCGACTTCGAGCCGGGCCTCCGGGAATCCCGCGCTCCGGTTGGCGACGCGGTTTCTCTCGCTCCGCGAGGGCAGCATCATCGTCGTCACAATCGTGACGATCGTCTACTTCGCGTCAAGCACGAGCAACTACTTCACGTACGCGAACTTCAAGGGGCTGCTGCCCTACTTCTGCTTCCTCGCGATCATGGCGGCGGGGCAGGTGTTCGTGATGACGCTCGGTGAGATCGATCTGTCGATCGGAGCGCTGTATCTGTTCACGCCGTTCATGTACTGGAAGCTGACCCAGGCGGGGATCCCGCTCGTCCCGAGCCTGATCCTCTCGCTGGTGATCGGTGCAGGGCTTGGTGCGGTCAACGGCATTTTCGTCGCGTACGTCGGAATCGCGTCCTTTGTCGCGACGCTCGCGATGCTGTTCTTCCTCGATGGTCTGACGCTGATCATCTCCCACTCCGAGCAGATCTCGATGCCTGGTACCTCAGTGGTCCATGTCGGGACGTTCGCCCAGATCTTCGGCGCCGGCACGTACTCCGAGCTGATCTGGGCGATCGCGATCGCGATCGTCCTGCAGATCGTCCTGGCGCTCACACGCTGGGGGATCTACACCGTTGCGACCGGCGGAAACCGCCTTGGCGCGGCCGAGGCCGGGATCAACGTCCGGCTCGTGGTCCTCCGCAACTTCATGCTGTGCGCGGTCACCGCCGGCATCGCCGGGATCCTCGAGGGGGTCCGCACGTCCAGCATCACCCCCGATCCGTCCGGCTCGAACCAGTTCCTGCTGTACGCCGTCGCCGCGGTGATCATCGGCGGGACGCTGATGACCGGTGGCGAGGGGACGGTCATCGGCGCGCTGATCGGAGCCCTGTTCATCGGCGTCCTCCAGGACGGGATGGCGATCAAGGGCGTCAGCGCCGACTACCTGTACTTCTATCTCGGGATCGCGGTGATCATCGCGATGACGATGAACGTGCTCGTCCGCCGCGTGCGAGTGAGGTCCGGACGTGCCTGACGCTGAGAAGGCATTCGCCGGCGAGCGCATCGAAGCGCTGCACGCGGCGGCGGACGATGTGCTGCGCGTCGAGCACATCGCCAAGCGCTTCGGCCCGATCACGGCGCTGCGCGATGTCAACCTCCATCTGCGCAAGGGCGAGGTGCTGGGGCTGCTCGGCGACAACGGGGCCGGAAAGTCGACGCTGATCAAGATCCTGTGCGGCTTCCACAGACCCGACTCGGGATCGATGTGGTGCAAGGGCCAGCCGTACGCGCCGAAGAGCGTCGACGACGCGCGGGCCCACGGGATCGACACCGTCTATCAGGATCTCGCGCTCGTCGATCAGCTGACGGCATACCAGAACCTGTTCCTGCACCGGGAGAAGCTGTTCAGTCCGTTGCCGTTTCTGAACAACATGATGATGCGCCGTGAGTCGCGTAAGGCGCTCGACGAGATCGGGATCAACATCCCGCGGCTCGACGTCCCGGTCGCCCGCCTATCGGGCGGCCAGCGCCAGGCGATCGCGGTCGCGCGGACCGTCTCCAGTGAGGCCGACATCCTGCTGCTCGACGAGCCGCTGGCGGCGATGGGCGCGAAGGAGGGCGGGATGATCCTCGACCTGATCGGGCGCCTCAAGGAAGAGGGCCGCGTCTCGATCATGATGATCCTGCACAACTACGTGCACGTGTTCGCAGCCTGCGACCGCGTCAGCCTGATCGCCGACGGCGTGATCGCGCTCGACAAGCCGACGTCCGGGACGACCATCGACGAGCTGAACGAGATCGTCGTCGAGCAGTACCGCCGGGCGCGCGCGGCCGAACGGGCCGGCCGCGAGGCTCAAGACAACGCAGCATGAGCGGAGTGGTGCGGCCGTGAGCGGCGGTCCGTACTCGATCGGTGTCGACTTCGGCACGGAATCCGGCCGCGCTGCGCTGGTCGACCTGAGCAGCGGCGACGTGCTGGCCACCAGCGTCGTCCGCTACCCGAGCGCCGTCATCGATCGGACGCTCCCCTCGACTGGCGAGGAGCTACCGCCCGATTGGGCCCTGCAGGACCCCGACGACTGGGTGACGGTGGTCGAGAGGGCGGTGCCCGACGTCGTCAAGCAGGCGGGCATCGACGCCGCGGAGGTGGTCGGCCTCGGGGTCGACTTCACCTCGTGCACGGTGCTGCCGGTCACGAGCGACGGGGTGCCGCTGTGCACGATCGAGCAGTGGCGAGCGCGCCGGCACGCCTGGCCGAAGCTGTGGAAGCACCACGCGGCGCAGCCGGTCGCCGACCGGCTGAACGAGGTCGCGGTCGAGCGCGGCGAGTCCTTCCTCGAGCGGTACGGCGGGCGCATCTCGTCGGAGTGGTACTTCCCGAAGCTGATCGAGGTGTGGCTCGAGGACCGCGAGATCTACGACGAATGCGACGGGTTCATCGAGGCGACCGACTGGATCGTGTGGTGGCTGACCGGGGTCGAGTGTCGGCAGACCGCGACGGCCGGGTTCAAGGCGATGTGGTCACCCGAGGAAGGGCTGCCGCCGACCGCCTACTTCGAGGCGGCCTACCCCGGCTTCGACAAGCCCGGCGAGAAGCTCGGAGACTCGTTCGTGCCGCTGGGAACGCGCGCGGGCACGCTCCGCCCGGAGGTTGCGAAGCGCACCGGTCTGCCCGAATCGGTGGCGGTGGCGGTCGGGAACGTGGATGCGTGGGTGTCGGTCCCGGGGGTAGGCGTGGACGGACCCGGAACGTATGTGGTCGTGATCGGGACCTCGATCTGCGACATGATCGTCCACCCCGAGGAGACCCGGCTGCCCGGGGTCACCGGAGTCGTCAAGGACGGGATCCTCCCGGGCCTATACGGCTACGAGGCCGGGCAAGCGGCGGTCGGGGACATGCTGGCGTGGTTCGTCGACGACCTGGTCATGGATCCCGACAGCTACGCACAGTTCGAGAAGAAGGCGGCCGAGATTGGCCCCGGCGAGACCGGCCTGGTCGCGCTCGACTGGTGGAACGGCAACCGCACGATCCTGGCCGACGCCGACCTCACCGGCGCGATCTTCGGGCTCGGCCTGCAGACCACGCGCGAGCAGATCTACCGCGCGCTGCTCGAGTCGATCGCGTTCGGAAGCCGCCGGATCATGGACAACTTCGAGGAGCACGGGCTCGTGCTGTCGGAGATCGTCGCCTGCGGCGGGATCGCCGAGCGCAGCCCGCTGATGATGCAGCTGCTCGCCGACACCAGCGGACGCGAGGTGCATGTGCCCGAGGTGAGCGAGATCCCCGCCCGCGGAGCGGCGCTGTTCGGCGCGGTCGCGGCCGGTGCGTTCGAGGACATCGGGAGCGCCGTCGAGGCGACGCGTCCCAAGAAGGTGCGCACCTACACGCCGGACCTCGAGGCCAAGAAGACCTACGACCGCGTGTACGAGATCTACCGGAAGCTGTACGAAATGCTCGGCCGCACCGAGGTACGGCTCCTGCACGACCTGAAGCGCATCCGCACGGAAAGGAGAGAGGCGTGAGCCGGCAACCTCGAATCGGTCTGCTCGGGATCATGCAGGAGCTCTACGACGACATGATCCCGGGGATCACCGAGCGCCAGGGCGAGTACGCGGCGGCGGTCGCGAACAAACTGGCTCCGGTCGCGGACGTCCGGTTCACGCGGCCCGCGCGCAACCGCGAGGACGTCGAGGCGATCGCGCGAGAGCTGGTGTCGGTCGACGTCGACGGGATCGCGATCGTGATGCTCACGTACGGGCCGGCGATGCGCACGGTGCGCGCGCTGCTGCAGACGCCGGTGCCGCTGCTGCTCGCCAACATCCAGCCCGAGCGCTCGATCACCGCCAAGTGGGACATGGCGGACCTGACGTACAACCAGGGGATCCACGGCGCCCAGGACCAGGCCAACGCGCTCGTTCGATCGGGCTTGCCGTTCTCGGTGATCACCGGCGACTGGCAGTCGGCGCAGTTCGAGCGCGGGTTCGAGGACTGGGCGCGGGCGGCGCAGGCGGTAACTGCGGCGCGGCGCACGCGGATCGGCCTGCTCGGCTACCCGATGAACGGCATGGGAGACATCCTGTACGACCCGCCGTCGTTGCTCAGGCGAATCGGACCGATGATCGTGAGCGAGGACCTCGGCCCGCTGGTGAAGAGGATCGAGGCGGTCACCGACGCCGAGGTCGACGCGGTCCTGGCGCGTCACGCCGAGGTGTTCGACGTCGCGAGCGACCTCCCGCGCGAGCGTCATGCATATGCCGCGCGGTTCGAGGTGGCGATCCGGGGCCTGCTCGAGGACAAGGGCTACGCCGGCTTCTCGTTCCACTTCGACTCGATCGGCGGCGACGGCCGGTTCAAGCAGCTGCCGCTGCTCGCCGCCTCCGACCTGATGGCCGACGGCTACGGGTTCGCCGCCGAGGGCGACACCAACACCACGACGTTGATGTGCGCCGCCCAGACGATGATCGGGGACGCGCACTTCAGCGAGATGTACGCGATGGACTGGGAGCTCGACTCGGTGCTGATCAGCCACATGGGCGAGGGCAACTGGAAGATCGCGCGTAGCGACCGGCCGGTGAGGCTGATCGATCGCGAGCTCGGCATCGGCCGGCTCGACAACCCACCCACGCCGGTGTTCTCCGCACAGCCGGGCCCCGCCACGACCGCCGCGCTGATCCCGATCGAGGGCGACTACTACCGCCTCGTGGTCGGCCGCGGGGAGGTGCTCGACACGCCCGAGCTGCCGAATGTCGAGATGCACTACTTTCATTTCCGCCCGGATGCGGGTATGGAGGAGTTCATGAACCGCTGGCTGTCGCTCGCCGGACCGCATCACTTCGTCACGAATCTCGGCGACCACCGGGTCCGCTGGCGCCGGCTCGCGGAGCTCCTCGACATCGAGTACGTCGAGATCTGAAGGTGTGGCGCTGGTGGTGGCGCAGTCCCTGATCGCGGACGTCCTCAAGGCGAACCGGGCCCTGCAAGCGCACGGCCTGGCGCCGCTCACGTGGGGAAACGCGAGCGGGATCGACCGCGACGAGGGCCTGATCGTGATCAAGCCGAGCGGCGTCGCCTACGACGAGCTGACCGAGGGCGACATGGTCGTGGTCGACCTCGACGGCAACGTAATAATCGGTCCCCACCCACCCCGCCGGCCGTCGACCGATACCCCCACGCACCTGGTCCTGTACCGCGCGTTCGAGGAGATCGGAGGGATCGTCCACACCCACTCGACCTGGGGCGTGGCGTGGGCCCAGGCTCAGCGCGAGATCCCGCTGCTCGGAACCACCCACGCCGATCTGTGCGCGTGCCCGATCCCGGTGACTCGCGCGCTGACCGACGAGGAGATCGCGTCCGACTACGAAGGGGCGACCGGGACGACGCTGGCCGAGCTCATCTCCGAGCGCGGACCGCTCGAGCTTCCGTGTGCGCTGGCACGAGGTCACGCGCCGTTCTGCTGGGCGGCGACTCCCGCCAAGGCGGTCGAGGTCGCCGTCACGCTCGAGGAGGTGGCGAGGATGGCAATGCTGACCACGCTGCTCGAGCCGGGGGCGCCACCGCTCCAGTCGGCGCTCCGCGACAAGCACTACGAGCGCAAACACGGCCCGCAGGCATACTACGGGCAGCCGTGACGAGCGAGAACGGACTCCGACAAGCCGAGGCCAAGATGCGCGACGCGGGTCAGCCCGAGGAGGCGATCCGCAACTTCGCCAGCGCATATCGGCGGCTCGAGAGCGGCGAGTCGGCGATGCTCCCGAGCGCCGAGCTCGAGCCGGCCGGCGACGTGGACGCGCTCGAGGATCTGCCTGAAGCCGACGCCGGCGCGCTCGATCGCGTCGCGGTGATCAAGCTCAACGGCGGCCTGGCGACGACGATGGGACTGCGCAGCCCGAAGTCGTTGGTAGAGGCGCGCGACGGGCGGTCGTTCCTGGACATCATCATCGGGAACACGCTCGCGCTCCGAGAGCGGTACGGCGTGCGCCTGCCGCTCGTGCTGATGAACAGCCAGGCCACGCGCGCGGACACGACGCGGGCGCTCGAGTCACACCCGGATCTCGACACCGGCCTGCCGGCCCACTTCCTCCAGAGCATGGAACCGAAGCTCGACGCCGAGTCACTCGCGCCCGTGAGCTGGCCGCAGGAGCCGTCGCTCGAATGGTGCCCGCCGGGGCACGGTGACGTGTACAGCTCGCTGCGCAGCTCGGGGATGCTCGATGCGCTGCTCGACGACGGCTTCCGCTACGCGATGATCTCCAACGCCGACAACCTGGGCGCGGTCACCGACGCGCGCATCGCGGGTCACCTCGAGCGCGGCGAGATCCCGTTCCTGATGGAGGTCGTGGAGGGAACCGAGGCCGACCGCAAGGGGGGACACATCGCACGGCGGCGGGGCGACGGGCAGCTCGTGTTGCGCGAGACCGCGCAGACACCGCCCGAGGATCAGGAGTCGTTCCGCGACTACCGTCGCTGGCGTTACTACAACACGAACAGCCTGTGGGTCGACCTGCGCGTGCTCAAGGAGAAGCTCGACGAGACCGGAGGCGTGCTCGAGCTCTCGCTGATCATCAACCGCAAGACCGTCGACCCGCGCGACCCGAGCTCGCCGCCGGTGCTCCAGCTCGAGAGCGCGATGGGCGCCGCGATCGGCAGCTTCAAGGGCGCACAGTTGTTGTGCGTGCCGCGCGCGCGGTTCGTTCCGGTCAAGACCACCGATGACCTGCTCGTTCTGCGCTCAGACGTCTACACGCTGTCCGATGACCTCGTCGTCTCGGCGGTTCCCGAGCGCGTCGGGAACCTGCCGTACGTCGAGCTCGACCCCGAGTTCTACAAGCTGCTCGACGACTTCGAGAAGCGCTTCCCCGGCGGCGCCCCATCGCTGCGCGACGCCGCCAGGCTCGTCGTGCACGGTGACGTCACCTTCGGCGAGGGCGTCCGTGTACGCGGAGCGGTCGAGCTCGACGTCGACGAGCCGACGCTGATCGACGCGGGAACGACGCTGGAGCCGTGAAGCTGTTCGGTTGAGTCAGCTCTTCTTCGTGCGCGTTCCCCTCGCGCGCGAGCTCGTCGAACGGCTCGCCGTCGAGCGGCTGGCGGTCGAGCGCGTGCCGCTGCGAGTCGAGCCGGTGCTCGCCTTCGCCGTGCTCGCGCTCGGCTTCGACGCGCGGGAGCTCGTCTTGGATCGAGGGTTCGAGCGCGACGCCGCCGGGGCCTTCTGCGTGATCGCGGAGCGCAGGTTGTCGAAGTCCTTGAGCGCCTGCTTGTTGGTCTTCGCGGCTTCGCGACGGAGCGCCGCCAGCGCGGCGGTCACTTCCTTGTAGCTGCCCTGCGCACCGCGACCGAGGTGGGTGCCGAGCGTCTTGAGCGCGTCGTTGGCGTCGTCGAGACGCTTCTCGAATCGCGCGATGGATTGCTCCACCTCGCGCCGCGTCGCCGCGGACGTCGAGGCTGCGCGTGCGCGTACGCCTCTGGTGGCGCTACTCGCGCGCGAGGCGGGCTTTTTCGTGGCTGACTTCCTGGCTGGAGGCATCGCCTTCTCCCTGTTGAAACTGAACGAGTGCGGCAAAGCTTTGCGTACTGAGCGGTCGCATGTCACCACATAACGACTTTGCGTGCGTTACCGGTGGTGCCGCGCCCTCCAAACGCAAGCTATTGTGACCCGATGGACGAGGCATCGAGGCGCGGTCCGATCACGATCGTACTGGCGGACGATCACCTGGTTGTCCGCGCCGGACTGCGCATGCTCCTGCAAGCCGAGGAGGGGTTCGAGGTCGTGGCCGAGGCGGGCGATGTGGCGACGACCGAGCGGCGCGTGACCGCCTATCACCCGCGCGTGCTGATCCTCGATCTGAACATGCCGGGCGAGCCCAGCCTGCCGGCGATTCCGCGACTGCGCCAGAGCGCGCCCGACACGCAGATCGTCGTGCTGACGATGCAGAACGACCCCGCGTTCGCGCGCGAGGCGCTACGCGCCGGCGCGATCGGGTACGTGCTCAAGGAAGCCGCCGAGGGCGAGCTGGTGCAGGCGGTGCGCCTGGCGGCCGAGGGCCGCACGTATCTCAATCCGGAGCTCGGCGCGCGGCTGGCAGCGGAACCACAGGCCTCGAACGGCCCCCCCGACGATCTGTCGGCGCGCGAGATGGAGGTGCTCCGGTTGATCGCGCTCGGTCACACCAACACCGAGATCGCCTCAGCGCTGTACCTGAGCGTTCGCACGGTCGAGTCGCACCGCGCTCACATCCAGCAGAAGACCGGGCGCACCACGCGCGCGGCACTCGTCGCCTACGCCCGCGAGCACGAACTGCTCTAACTGCGTCAGCCCGCGCCGCCGGCGCCGGCGATCTCGTCGCGCGTAGCGTGCGCGTACGCTGACTTCGGCACCTGCATCAACAACGGCCGGTGCCCGCTGCGCGAGCTGCGCACCGCCGCCACCGACGCCACCACCGCACCCGTGTGCGTCCAGGTCACCGGTGCGGGGGCGTAGTGCAGCAGCGCGGTCCATGTCGCCGGTCCGACGATTCCGTCGACCGTGAGTCCCTGGGCGGCCTGGAAGCTCTCGACGGCGGCCTGCGTCGCCGGGCCATAGTCACCGTCGATCGGGATCGTGACGCCGGCCGTCGCCAGGTGCTCCTGCGCCCACACGACGAGGTCCCCGAGCGAGTGGAGCTTCAGGATCGGCGTGCTGGTGGTCGGCGTGACGCCCGTGAGGTTGCTGGCGCCGATCGAGATGCTCTTCCAGCCCGTGCTGCTCGCCTGCTGCCAGTCCCACCAGGAGACGCCGGCGGCGCCGTAGGTGCGCGAAAGCTGACGGAAGCGGATGATCTGTCCCATCGGCGGGTTCTGGTAGACCTGCCCGAGCGGGTCGATCGCGCGCTCGTACACGCCGTTGTACGCGTACGTGTGCGCGTACACGGCGTTGACGGTGGTGCCGATGTCCATCCAGTACATCTGCGGCGAGTTGTACTGAGCCCCGCCGGGACCGAGGAACACCGAGTACGGGAAACCGGGGTGGTAATCGACGTACGGGAATCCGGCGAGTGCCACCGGATAGCTCTGACCGATCAGCTTGCGCAACTGAGTTATGTAACTTTGGGCGGCGACGTACTTGCCCTCGTATTCACTCTCGGCGTCGATCACCAGGCAATCGGCGCCGTCGCGGGCGGCCTGCGCGCCCATCTGTGCTTCGAGAAGAGGGTGGTTTCCATAAACGTATTGCCACGCGCACACGCGCAAACCGGCGGCATGGAGCGTCGAGACGACACTCGGGTTGAACTGCGACCACATCGTCGGACCGTCGCTGCTCTTGATGATCAGCGTGCTGACGCCGTACTGGCGCGCGGTCGCGATGATCGACGACAGCGTTCCGCCGGCCGAGCGTGAGATGTACCAGATCCACATGCCGCGGCCGCCGAGCGAGTCGGCCGCCTTGTGGATCGTGTGGGCGCTCGGCTTCCTGGAAGCTGCCGCCATCGGGACAGCAGAAAATGCGAGTCCCGCCAACAGCACCCCGACGAGCAGGGCCACAAAGCGCCTACGGTGTTCGGTCATACGGCCTGCCACCAATGCCACCGTACCGTAGAACCCTGGCAGCGCGCACAAGTTGCGTTGCGACGTGAAGGAGTTACCTGCCGCATGCCGTACCGATTCGGTCGGCACGCGGCAGGTGTGGCTTTAGAAGTGGACCGCTACTTGATGAACAGGATTTCCGAGTACTTCGGCAGCGGCCAGAGGTCGTCGGCCACTACCTTCTCGAGCCTGTCGGCGGCGTCGCGGACAACGGCCATCGCCGGCACGACCGAGTCGCGCATGAACTCGGCGTGCGCCTCGAGCTCGGGCGGCTGGTTCTCGGCCAGGTTCGCCGACTCGAGCTTCTTGATCGCCTCGGTGAACTCCGCGATCAGGTCCGAAGTCTCGCCGGCGAGCTCGCCGAGCTGGGCCTCGAGCAGCAGCGCGAGGTGACGGGCCGCCGCGGGCAGCAGCATCGTGCGCCCGATCGACGCCTGGGTTTCGGCCTCGATGTTGAGCTTGGTCACGTACTGCTCGAGGAACACCTCGTGGCGGGACTCGAGCTCGCGGCGGGACAGCACGCTGTGCTTCTCGAACACGTCAACGGTCTCGTCGGAGACGAGATACGGCAGCGCGTCGGGGGTCGCGCGCAGGTTCAACAGACCCCGGCGCTCGGCTTCGGCGTGCCACTCCTCGTCGTAGTTGTCGCCGCCGAAGATGATCCGCTTGTTGGCGGCGTAGCTCCGCTGGAGGATCGGCCGCAGCGCATCCTCGAGCACGGCGTCGCGCAGCGGATCGCCGGCCGGCGGACCGTCCTTGACCGCCGCCTCGAGCTCGTCGGCGAGCTCGTCGATCGCCTCAGCGACGATCGTGTTGAGCACGGTGTTCGGGAGCGCGGGCGACTGGCTCGAGCCGAGTGCGCGGAACTCGAACTTGTTGCCGGTGAACGCGAACGGGCTCGTGCGGTTGCGGTCGCCGCCGTGCTTGGGCAGCTGCGGCAGCACCGGCGTGCCCAACCCGAGGAACGACTGTGCCCTGGTCTCGGACGTCTCACCGCGCTCGAGCGCGCCGAACACGTTCTCGAGCTCGGCGCCGAGGAAGATCGAGATGATCGCCGGCGGCGCCTCGTTCGCGCCGAGGCGATGATCCTGCCCGGGCGAGGCGATCGACGCGCGCAGCAGGCCCTGGTACTCGTTGACGGCCTGGATCACCGCTGCACAGAAGAACAGGAACTCGAGGTTCCGGTGCGGGGTATCGCCGGGCTCGAGCAGGTTCTTGCCGGTGTCGGTGCCCATCGACCAGTTGTTGTGCTTGCCCGAGCCGTTCACGCCCGCGAACGGCTTCTCGTGCAGCAGGCACACGAGCCCGTAGCGCCGCGCGACGTTCTGCATGATCTGCATCGTCAGCTGCTGATGGTCCGAGCCGACGTTCGAGTTCTCGAAGATCGGCGCGATCTCGTACTGGTTGGGGGCCACCTCGTTGTGCCGCGTCTTGACCGGCACGCCGAGCTTGGCCAGCTCGCGTTCGGTCTCGAGCATGCAGGCGAGGATCCGGTCGGGGATCGACCCGAAGTAGTGGTCGTCAAGCTCGTGGCCCTTGGGCGGCTTCGCGCCGAACAGCGTGCGGCCGGTCGTGATCAGGTCGGGCCGCTCGAAGTAGTACTGCTCGTCGATCAGGAAGTACTCCTGCTCGGGACCGATCGTCGTGAACACGCGATTCGCGTCGGTGTCGCCGAACAGCTTGAGCGCCCGAACCGCCGACTTCGACAGCGCGTCCATCGAGCGCAGCAGCGGGATCTTGTGGTCGAGCGCCTCGCCCGTCCACGACGCGAACGCGGTCGGGATGCAGAGCAGCGTGCCGTTCGGGTTCTCGAGGATGAACGCCGGCGAGGTCGGGTCCCAGGCGGTGTAGCCGCGCGCCTCGAACGTGGCGCGGATGCCGCCGGTCGGGAAGCTCGAGGCGTCGGGCTCGCCCTGGATCAGCTCCTTGCCCGAGAACTCCGCGATCGCGGTGCCCTCGTCGGTCGGGGCGTAGAAGCTGTCGTGCTTCTCCGCGGTCGAGCCCGTCAACGGCTGGAACCAGTGCGTGTAATGGGTTGCGCCCCGCTCCATCGCCCATTCCTTCATCGCGAGCGCGACCGCGTCGGCGAGCGACGTGTCGAGCGCCTCACCGCGGGCGAGCGTTCGCTGGAGGCGGCTAAAGACGTCGGAGGAGAGGCGCTGGCGCTGCACGGCGCGGCTGAACACGTTCGCGCCGAACACCTGGTTGTCGGAGAGCGTGAGATCGGGAGCCCCGAGTGCGCCTCCGTTGGGAGCCCACTGCGCGGCGAGGACATTCTGCTGGCGGATGCGAGGCATGCGTTATCGATTCCTTCCATGTGGGCGCCACGGCGCCACGGCGGCGCAGACGCGTACGAAACCCCACCTCGGCGGGGCCGAGGCGTACGGACGACAGGTTAACGCGGGGTCGTGGCGGCCGTCATTATCCGGATGTCCAAACTGGCCCTGGCAGATGGCCAAAGGTCGTCTCGCCACCCCGCCGTGAAATACTCGCGGGCGTGCCGTTCAACCCAGAGCTCGGCTGGAGCGCGTACGTTCCCGATGAGGGGCGGTACGAGCGGATGCCGTACCGCCGCTGCGGGCGCAGCGGCCTGCAGCTCCCGGCGATCACGCTGGGACTGTGGCAGAACTTCGGCGACGACCGCCCGCTCGCGAACAGCCGGGCGATGATCCGGCGCGCGTTCGACCTCGGGATCACCCACTTCGACCTCGCGAACAACTACGGCCCGCCGTACGGAAGCGCGGAGATCAACTTCGGGCGGATCTACGAGGAGGACCTGAAGCCCTACCGGGACGAGATCGTGATCTCGACCAAGGCGGGCTACGACATGTGGCCGGGCCCCTACGGCGAGTGGGGATCGCGCAAGTACCTGCTGGCGAGCCTGGAGCAGAGCCTCAAGCGGATGCGGCTCGACCACGTCGACATCTTCTACTCGCACCGGTTCGATCCTGACACGCCGCTCGAGGAGACCATGGGCGCGCTCGACGCCGCCGTCCGCCAGGGCAAGACGCGCTACGTCGGGATCTCCTCCTACGGCCCCCGCCGGACCGAGGAGGCGGCGCTGATCCTGCGGGAGCTCGGTACGCCGCTGCTGATCCACCAGCCGTCCTACTCGCTGATCAATCGCTGGATCGAGGAGGAGCTGCTCGACGTACTCGAGCGCGAGGGCGTCGGCGCGATCGTGTTCTCGCCGCTCGCCCAGGGCCTGCTCACCGGCAAGTACCTGGACGGCGTGCCCGACGACTCGCGCGCGCGGATCGGGAACTACTTCGACGAGGGCATGCTGACGCCCGAGAACCTCGCGCGCGTGAAGGGACTGAACGAGATAGCGCAGCGGCGCGGCCAGTCGCTCGCCCAGATGGCGATCGCGTGGGTGCTGCGCGATCCCCGGATCACGAGCGCGCTGCTCGGCGCCTCGAGCGTCGCCCAGCTCGAGCAGAACGTCGCCGCGCTCGATCGCCTCGACTTCGACCCCGCCGAGCTCGAGGAGATCAACCAGCTCGCGGTCGAGGGCGGCATCAACATCTGGGCGACGTCCAGCGACGGATAGCTTGGGGCCGCCTACGGCGGCGTCCGTGGGGCCGTTCCGCCCGGCGTCCATGCCGGGCGGCCGGACGGAACCGGCCCCACAGACGCCGAAGGTGCGGACCGTGGCCGGGCCGTGTCGATGGCCCGGCCACGGTCCTGGGGTGGAGGTTTAGTGGAAGTGGATGTTCAGGCCGCGGCCCTCGATGCTGAACTTGTATGCGGTCATCGAGGTGAACGTGGCGCCTGGGTTCAGCACCACTGATGGCCATCCCTGCACTCCGTGCCGTAGCCGTTGAGGACCCAGTTGTTGTCGTAGCCATGGGCGATCTGCAGCTGCTTGAACGGTCCGCTGGTCCCATCGGGCAGGTTCGTATCGCGGATGTACTCACCGATTGGGTGCAGCGAGCGGAAGTCGTACGCCGTGCCGCCGACCGGCACGAAGTACGGCGCCTCCGGGATCAGGTTCGTGTTGACCGGCGTGTACTCGTCGCTGTTCAGCGCCAGCAACTGGTGGTACACGGTCGTGGTGCCCTCACCCGCCAGGTTGAAGTAGGTGTGGTTGGTGAGGTTGATGACGGTCGCCAAGGTCGACGAGTCGTTGCGGGCGCACACGTTGTTACATCAAATTGTGAGCGCTAACACGCATTCTCTCAAAACGACCGTCGGCGAGTCAAGGGTTCACGATCCGATCGCAATTCTTTTGCGAGATATGCGCGCCACAAACGGCTCTTCGTGGAATTCCCTACGGGGCGCTCGACGACGTCGTGACGATCTGGCCGTTGTTGTTGACGTACGACTCGGACGGGGCGTTGTGGATCAGCACCGTGAACGTCCCGTGCGGGAGCGAGCCGCCGCCGGTCACGGCCTTGGCCTTGCCGTTCAGGCCGGCGGCCACCTCCCACGCGACCACGTGACGGCCGGGCGCCACCGCGGTCACCGCCCAGTCGAACTTGGCCGTGTGGCCGGGGGCGAGCGCCCCGAGCGCCCACGTATTCGAGTACGCGGTGACGGCGCCGCCAGGGCTGCCGCTCCCGTCGGCCGGTCCGGGCTGGCAGCCGGCGTTGCACGTGCCCGGAGGCCGATCGACCACCCACACCGGACGCGAGGGGTTCGCGAGCCCCGGCATCTGCAGATCCTGCGCGAACGCCGCCGCGTCGGTGCCCTCGCCCGCGGGCGCGGGATAGGCACAGGTGACGTTGCAGATCGTCACCGCGATGTTCGGGATCGTCT
>Ga0116217_10002012_pt1 | contig 19132 bp, 16 predicted proteins | sample Sb_taG_6_FD_89697 | JGI IMG/M metagenome (GOLD analysis project Ga0116217, IMG submission 89697) | Peat soil microbial communities from Weissenstadt, Germany - Sb_50d_4_PS metaG | ecosystem: Environmental > Terrestrial > Soil > Wetlands > Peat | place: Germany: Weissenstadt | collected 2010-09-21 | reverse complement strand
TGGCTTGGCCTGGCTTGGCCTGGCTTGGAACTGGGGAGCGGGAGGAATTTGGATTGTCCCGGACAAAACTGCTCTCGTATGTGTTTTCCTAGCGCCGCGAATCCTTAAGAGCGCTGGCAAGAGCGCGCATATCGGCCCAGGCCAGCCGCTTGTGCGCGGGCTGACGAAGCAAGTAAGCGGGATGAAGCATCGCGAGCGCCGGGATCGTGCGGCCGCTCCCGAGCGGGTAAGTGAACCACGAGCCGCGCACGCGCAAAATTCCTCCCTTGACGCCCAAAAGGGTCTGAGCCGAGGAGCCGCCGAGACAGACCAGGAGCTGAGGGTCGGCGAGCTCGATCTGTCGCGTGATGAACGGCAAGCAGGTCTGGGTTTCCTGCAATGTCGGCGTTCGATTGCCCGGCGGCCGCCAGGGAATGATATTGGCGATATAAACTTGCCGTCGATCGAGTCCGACGGCGTTCAGCATGCGATCCAACAATTGCCCGGCTCTTCCGACGAATGGGCGGCCGATTCGGTCTTCGTCCCCGCCCGGGGCCTCGCCGACAAACATGATCGAGGAGCCTGGAACGCCATCCGCGAACACGAGCTGGGTCGCGGTCCGCTTCAATGCGCAGCCGTCGAAATTCGCCATGAGCGACCGCAGCGTGTCCAAATCTGTCGCTGCTGCGGCGAGAGCGCGAGCTTGAGTTTCGGCGGCTTCGGGCGGGCCAACCTGCGCAGCGCTTTGCCGGACAGGCGATCTCATGTCCGGCGCCGGCGCCGACCGTTCGGGCGCTGCGGCGGGCGCAACCGCCGCGCCGCGCCACGCCGCAGTCGCGCTATCCGCGAAGCGGTCATGGGGTGTCTCGCCAAGCGCGCAATCGACGCCGGCGCGAATCCACCAACGCAGCGCCTCAGCGGCTTGGGTCGCGCCGAGTTGGAGATGGGGTGAGTCCTTCATTGACCATATCCGTACGACCCGCCGAGGATGCTTGCGCGGCCGAGCCAAGGCAAATTAACATGTTGAGCGCCGAACCGCGCCCGTGCGCGGGAACACGGCCGCGGTCGAACAGATACCACGGGAACGCCAAGCACCGCGCTGATGCCGGAAGGGATCATGACTGAGGAAGCGGGACTGCCTCCGCGGGAATCGATGCAGTACGACGTCGTGATCGTCGGCGCCGGTCCCGCCGGCTTGTCCGCCGCGATGCGATTGAAATCGTTGGACGCCAATATCTCTGTCGTCATCGTGGAAAAGGGCTCAACCGTAGGCGCGCACATTCTTTCCGGAGCGGTGATCGATCCGATCGGGCTTGATCGGCTCATGCCCGACTGGCGGTCCGAATCGGAATGCCCGCTCAAGACCGAGGTCGCAGCCGATCAGTTCTATTTTCTTACCGCAAGCGGAGGCGTCAGACTGCCCAATTGGGCGATGCCGAAGCTCATGGGCAACCATGGCAATTTCATCGGTTCGCTGGGCGCGATCACACGCTGGCTCGGCGCCCGCGCAGAGGCGCTCGGGGTGGAAATCTACCCCGGCTTCGCCGCGACCGAGCTTCTGTTCGGCGACAAGGGTGAAGTCCTGGGAGTCGCGACCGGCGATATGGGGATAGGCCGTGACGGCGAGCCAAAGGCAGGGTTCACCCGCGGCATGGAGTTGCGCGGCAAGTACGTGCTCCTCGCGGAGGGCGCCCGGGGCTCCCTTTCGAAGCAGGCTACCGCACGCTATCGTCTCGACTCCGCGAGCGAGCCCCAGAAGTACGGGATCGGCCTCAAAGAATTGTGGCAAGTCTCCGACGACCGATTTTCACCGGGCCTCGTCCAACATACATTCGGCTGGCCATTGTCACGTGGGACGAGCGGCGGCTCGTTTCTCTATCATTACGGCGACCGGCTCGTTTCGGTTGGGTTTGTGGTGCATCTCAACTACAAAAACCCGACGCTCTCGCCCTTCGACGAGTTCCAGCGGTTTAAGACGCATCCGCTGGTGCGCGGGACTTTCGCGGGCGGCAAGCGCATCGCCTACGGTGCGCGCGCGATTACGTCCGGGGGTTGGCAGTCGGCGCCGAAATTGGTCTTTCCGGGCGGCGCGCTTATTGGCTGTTCGGCGGGGTTCGTGAATTTCGCTCGCATCAAGGGATCTCACAATGCGATATTGTCGGGGATGTTGGCCGCCGAGAAAGTGCGTGACGCGTTGGTCGCCGGTCGGGCCCATGACGAACTGAGCGATTATGAAAATTCTTGGCGAGATTCCGATATCGGCCGCGACCTTTACAAGGTTCGCAATGTAAAACCACTCTGGTCGCGATTCGGTCTGGTTGCCGGCGTGGCGCTTGGCGGTTTGGACATGTGGACTAACGAGCTGTTCAAAGCGTCGATTTTTGGCGCCCTCAAGCACGGCAAGCCGGACAGCGATACGCTAAGGCCAATATCCGAGGTCACTCCGATCGTTTATCCGAAACCGGATGGGGTCGTGACCTTTGACAAAGCGTCGTCGGTGTATGTGTCGAACACAAACCACGAAGAGGATCAGCCGATCCATCTTCGTTTGCACGATCCCGATGCGCCAGTCCGGGACAACCTTCCCCGTTACGGCGAACCCGCGCGACTTTATTGTCCAGCTGGCGTTTACGAAGTGGTTTACGCGGACGAAGCAAGTCGCGAGGGCCCTCGCTTCGTCATCAACGCGCAAAATTGCGTCCATTGTAAAACTTGCGACATCAAGGACCCGGCAAGAAACATTGTTTGGACCCCGCCGGAAGGTGGGGGCGGACCGAACTATCCGGATATGTGAGCCGCGATACGGCGCAAAATCGCCGCTTTCGCCTGCAAGCAAGGGATACGGGAAGGATTCTCGTTTGGCTGCTCGATCAGATTATAGTCCAGCATCCAAAGGCCGCGCATTCACGTCGTTGTTTGCCGGCTGACAAACGTGGGAAATCGCAAACATGCAAAGACGATTTAAGTATTGCACGCCGTCGGTAGCCTTTCTCTTGGCCTTGAGCCTGTCAGCCACGAGTGGGGCCGCCTTGGCCGCTGCGGTCCAGACAGAATCTGGATCCGGGACGTTAGAAGTCGGCGACAGCCAACCAGGCAATTATCTATCGGCTCTTATCGCCAGCGCGGACCGTGACACGCTCGCCGCGGAAGTCTACTACCGGGAGGCGCTCCGCGCCGATCCTCGAAATCCCGATCTCCTTGGGCGCGCGTTCGCTGCTGCTCTCTCTAATGGCGACGAATCGAGCGCCAACGCGCTTGGCGAACGGCTCCTCACCCGCGATCCGAACAACAGTCTGGCGCGCCTTGCAATTGCCGTTCACGACATTCAACAAGGACAATTCGCGGCTGCGCGCGCTCACTTGGCGGCTCAAGATGCATCGCGAGCGCGGGATGTGACGACGGCGCTCCTTACCGCTTGGTGCTATGCGGGGCAGTCGGATCTCCACCGCGCGCTCGATGCACTCGACCGCATTCGCGACCGGTCGGTGCTTGCTTTTCGCGATTATCACGCGGGACTGATCGCCGGGCTGCTTGGAAACTCCGCGGAGGCGCGGCGCAGGCTAAAATCAGCGTACGAGGATGACAAGAACAGCCTGCGATTCGCTGATGCTTATGCACGAGCGTTAGCGGCGCAGGGCGATGTGGCCGGCGCGAGCAAAATATACGAGGAATTCTCGGCCGTTATTCCCCACCATCCGCTCATCGAGCGAGCAGTCGCGGACCTGAAGACGAATCAGGCTCTCGATCCGCTTGTTCATGATGCTAAAGAGGGCGCCGCAGAGGCGCTCTATGGCCTGGGGAGCGCAGGCAGCCGTCAGGGAGACGAGCTTCCGGCCCTCGTCTATCTTCGATTGTCGCTTTACCTTCGACCGGCGAACGATCTGACTGCGGTGACGCTTGCGAGTCTTTTCGAACAGCTGAAGCAAGGCGATCAAGTCATCGCCGCGTACGAATTGGTGCCGGCGTCGTCGCCCCTGAAAATGGGAGCGGATATCCAAATCGCGCTTGAACTTGATAGTATGGGCAAAACCGATGAGGCGATGCGGCGCCTCAACGAAATCATCGCGGCGCGGCCACACGATGTCGAAGCCCTGAGCTCGCTGGCGGAACTGCAGCGATCCGCCAAGAAATACGTTGAGGCGGCCGCGACTTATGACCAGGCGATTGCGGCTGTTGGAATTGCGCAGCGCGAGAATTGGACACTCTTTTATTTCCGCGGAATTTGTTACGAGCGAGCCAAGCAGTGGCCGAAGGCGGAGGCGGATTTCAAAAAAGCTCTGGAGCTCAATCCGGATCAACCGCTCGTTCTCAACTATCTTGGCTATTCCTGGGTCGACCAGGGACTCAATCTGGAGGAGGCTTTCAAGATGCTCCGCAGAGCGGTCGAGCTGCGGCCAAACGACGGGTATATCGTCGACAGTCTAGGATGGGCTCATTTCAAGCTGGGACAATACGCGGAAGCGACTGAGACGCTGGAAAAGGCGATCGACTTGAAGCCGGCGGACCCGGTATTGAATGATCACTTGGGGGACGCATATTGGCGGGTCAACCGCCGCATTGAGGCGCACTTTCAGTGGAACCATGCCCGGGACATGGGGCCAGAGCCCGAGGACCTCCCGGCGATTCTGAAAAAGATCGAAGGTGGTCTTCCAGACGTCACAACCGACACCGCCGCGCCGGACGTTGCGCCGCACAAGGAAGGTGGCGGTTGAGGGCGCGGCATTTGGATCAATGCGATGGCTACGCGCCCCGGCCAAGATTAATCTAACCTTGCGCGTCGTCGGACGGCGCACCGACGGTTATCACGAACTTGAAAGTCTCGTGGCGTTCGCGGGGCTATGTGACTCGCTCGGGTTTGAGCCCGGCGCCGATCTCATTCTTGACGTCCTCGGTCCGCGCGCGCTCGAGGCCGGCCCTGTCAAAGAGAATCTGGTATTGCGCGCTGCGCGCCTGCTCGCGGCGCAAATCCCTGGGTTGACCCTTGGTCGCTTCCGACTCATCAAGCGCTTGCCCGCTGCGGCCGGACTTGGCGGAGGCTCTTCGGATGCGGCGGCGGCTTTGCGGTTGCTCGCCAACGAGGCTCAATTGTCGATCGACGATCCGCGACTGCGCGCGTCGGCTCGCGAGACGGGAGCAGATGTTCTCGCCTGCCTTTTTCCTCACGCCCGAATGATGAGAGGCATCGGCGATCAACTCGGCCCAGTGATTGCGCTGCCAAAGATTTTCGCCGTCCTCGTCAACCCCCAAGTCGAAGCGCCGACGCCAAAGGTTTTCGCGGCGCTTGGGCTCACGCCTGGATCAAAATTGGAATCGTCCGCCCGATCGTCCCTCGCCCTGGGACCCGATGCGGCGGCCACTCTGGAGTCCCTCTCACTCAGCGGTAACGACCTGGAAGAAGCGGCGACGCGGGTCGCGCCGGCAATCGCCGTCGTGCTCGAAAGATTGTCCCGAGTCCCGGGGGCAAGGGCGCCGAGAATGTCCGGATCAGGAGCAACCTGCTTCGCCTTGTTCGGCGATCGCCGCGGCGCGATTACGGCGGGGCGCATCATCGCGGCGGAACACCCAGACTGGTGGGTCGAGACGACCGTCCTTCGCTAAGCCGGGCGCGCTGTGACGAGAAGGAAAGGTCTTTGTGTGGCCCTCTTCGTGTCGCCACAAGCACGGTCCCTGGGCGCCGTTTGATGACATTGACCTCGACGCCCGACAATCCTGCGCCGCCAGGCGGGATCGAGGAAGATATCAGCGCCGCCGACGGCGTGCGGTTGCGAACGGCACGCTGGACGCCATCATCGGCGATCGGAACAGTCGTGGTTCTCGGCGGGCGCGGCGAGTTCATCGAGAAATATTTTGAAGTGATTAGCGAATTGTTGGCCCGCAGCTTTGCCGTCGCGACGATGGATTGGCGCGGCCAAGGCGGGTCCGATCGCCCGTTGCGAGATGCTCGCAAGGGTCACGTCGACGATTTTGTTCAGTTTGAATGCGACTTGGACGCCCTGGTCGAAAAGATTCTGGCGCGCGAATGTCCGCGTCCCTGGTTTGGACTCTGCCATTCGATGGGCGCGGCGGTGCTGCTTGGCGCCTTCGAAGGCGGGCGCTGTCCCTTCGAGCGCCTCGTGCTGACCTCGCCGATGATTGCCGTGAAGGGCGTAAACCATCGCGGCGCGACCAGTTTTCTTCTCGCCGCGCTCGATAGCCTGGGCATGGGCGGCGCCTTTACGCCCGGCGCCGCCGGGGACAGCCTATGGCTGTCGCCATTTGAGGGAAATGTTTTCACGTCGGACGAAGGAAGGTTTGCCAGAATTGCGAGACTTGTCGCAGCGACTCCCGAACTGAGGTTGGGCGGGCCGACGATTCGTTGGACTCGCGCGGCTTTTCGCCATATGAGGCGCCTCGACGATTCCAAGTTCACACCGGGAACATTGACGCCCATGCTTATTGTCGCGGCCGGCGCGGATCGGGTGACCGACACTGCCGCAACCGAGCGGTTCGCTTTGCGCCTTGGAGAGGCCCGAATTGTTGTGATCGACGGCGCACAGCATGAGATTCTGATAGAACGAGACGTCCTGCGTGCACAGTTTTGGACGGCGTTCGATCGATTTGTCCCCGGGTCCTCGTCGAAGCCATGTCAGCCGTAATGACGCCAGGCGAGATCTAGGATCAATTCGAATGGGCTGGGCGGCGGACACCGAGAGGAATCGGCTTGCCCTCGCGATTCTCGTCGGCTTCTTTATCGCGCGTCTCGTTTTTGCTTTCTCGCTGGGGCTCGGGGTTGATGAAAGCTACACGCTTGCAATCTCGCGGCGCTTAAGCCTCTCTTATTTCGATCATCCCCCATTGCATCAGTGGATTGCCCATTTCGCCGCTCTCGCGATGGGCGAGAATGTCCTCACGCGTCTGCCTTTCATTGCCATGTTCTTTGCAACGGGTTGGATCTACTATCGACTGACCTGCGAGCTGTTCGATCCTCGGGCAGCGCTAGTCGGGCTTTTTGCGCTGAATGTGAGCCCCTTTTTCTTCGCCTCCGCCGGAAGCTTTATCGTCCCCGATGGCCCGTTGCTTTTTGCGTTAGCGATGACCGCGCTCGCGGCTGCGCGTCTATTCTTTACGAAATCGCGCGATGATGCTTCGGCTTGGCGTCTGTGGCTGATGGTCGGGGTTGGCCTGGGTTTGGCGGGACTGTCGAAGTATGGCGCTGCGCTCAGCGCAGGCGGATTGGCGGCGTTCGTTCTGCTAGCGCCCGCCCAGCGGCACTGGCTCAAGCATCCTGCCCCGTATGTCGCGGCAATCGTCGCGTTCGTCATGATAGCGCCCGTCATCTTATGGAACGCGCGGCACGGCTGGGCGTCTTTCGAATTTCAGGGCGCTCGCGGCGTCCCGGAAAATGAATTACACCCGGCGCGTGTATTAACAATGGCCATCGGTGAGATCGCTTACCTTTCCCCCTGGATTTTCGCGGCGATTTTTGCGGCTTTGGCTCATGCCTTTCGTCACGGGCGGGATGAGCGCCGCATGTTTCTTATATGTCTGGGCTTGCCGCCGATCGTTGTTTTCACCGCCACTCCGCTTTGGGGCGCCTCCGGCTTTCCTCATTGGGCGATGCCAGGCTGGTTTCTTACGTTCGCACTGATGGGCGCATGGCTTAGCGAACACCGTATTTCCAACAGGGCTCTCCGCGGGTGGGCGCTGTTTTCATCTGCCGTTCTCGCGGCGCTCGTAGGCGTCGCGGCCTTGCAAGCCTCAACGGATCAGCCGTTCGGCGTAGTGGCGGCTGGGCTCGGTGTTTCCGATCCAACGTTGGAAGCGGTTGATTGGCATGAATTGAATAAAGCAACGCTCCTTGGCAAACCGCCCAGCTTCGTCGTCTCCACAAAATGGTCAGACGCCGCCAAAATTGCGCTCGTTTTCGGCCCAAAGGTCCCCGTTTTCGTATTCTCGAAGGATCCGCGCGGTTGGGCTTTCTTGGACGAAAGCGAAAAATTCATTGGACGGGACGCAGTGATTGTCACCCGAACGACTGAACTCGATTCGGCGCTGGTCGCCGCAAAACCCTATTTCACCGCGTTGGGGCAACCTCAGTTTTCCACCGTCGGGCGACTCGGCCGCGCCGAAATTCAGCTTGCGCTTATCCCTGCCGATGGCCTAACGCGTGGGCTTCCGTCGCCTTATCCGAACGCGACCGGCTGGTAGCGTTGGCTATCGCCGAATCCAACATGTATGGCGGAGCATGGCGCCCGAAGCACCCCCGTGGCGATCGAACTCGACACTTTCAGTCGTAGTTCCCACGTATCAAGAGGCTGCCAACGTCCCGCTGCTTTTCGACCGCATGAAGACCGCTCTCGACGGTTTGCCGTGGGAAATGATCGTCGTCGACGATGACTCGCCTGACGGGACCTCGGATGTCGCGTTCACGATCGCGGCGGACGATCGTCGCTTGCGTTGTCTGAGGCGCGTCCGTCGCTCCGGTCTCGCGGGGGCCGTCATCGAGGGGTGGCTGTCATCGAGCGCTGACTTCCTCGCTGTCATTGACGGCGATCTTCAGCACGACGAGACGATAATCCCATTGATGTACAAGACGCTCGCCAAAGGTCCTGGCGATTTGGCGATTGGAACCCGGGTGAACGACGGCGTCAGCGATGGCGCGCTATCTCCCGCGCGGCAAGCGTTGAGCAACCTGGGGGTTTGGTTCTTCCGACGACTGACTGGCGTGGCCGTCAAGGATCCGATGAGCGGCTTCTTCATGCTTCGGCGCGAAATCGTCTCCGGGCTCGCGCCGCGCCTTTCGCCCGATGGCTTCAAGATCCTGGTCGATATCATCCTCACGGCTGGCGACAGTCTGACGATCGTCGAGGTTCCGTACGTGTTTCGCAAGCGGCTGATGGGGGAATCGAAATTGACGCCTCTGGTCGCCATCGATTTTCTCGGCCTGGTCGCCCATCATGCGACCGGTGGCGTCTTGCCGATCCGGTTCGTATTGTTTGCGTCGATCGGGGCTGTTGGCCTCGTGGTCCACATCTTGGCGCTTTCGGCCGTTCTCGACTGGGCCGGAGCGTTGGATTTCAACTCCGCGCAATCGATCGCCACGGCGCTCGCCATGGCGAGCAATTTCATCTTGAATAACGAAATTACCTACCGCGTCCACCGCTACCGGGGGCTGAAACTGGCTCGAGGCTTCGTGGCGTTTGGTCTGGGCTGTAGCGTTGGGGCGCTTGCCAACATCGATGTCGCTTCGTGGGTGCACAAGGTCAATCAGACTTGGTGGGTCGCCGGACTCGCGGGCGCGCTTTTGAGCGTCGTTTGGAATTATGTCGTGAGCACGAATCTCATTTGGCGACCGGGTCGCCGCGATTGAGGTTCGACTCCGTCGATTTGCCTGCCGAACTCAGTTTTGCCGCCGGGCGTCACGCCACCGCGGGAAGGCGCGGTTCGACGCCCGATGATTGCGAAATTCCGTTTCCCGAAGCGCTTGTCCGATCACATTTGCGGCCTTCGGGATAGCAACCTGCACAATTGGGCGAGGGTCTCCCGCTGTTGCGGTCGCGGCACGACCATATCGACCATTCCGTGGGCGTGCAGGTATTCAGCCCGCTGAAAGCCATCCGGGAGACGCTCTCGAATTGTCTGTTCGATCACGCGAGCGCCGGCGAAACCGATTACCGCGCCGGGCTCGGCGATGTGCACATCGCCGAGCATTCCATAAGACGCGGTCACGCCGCCCGTGGTTGGATTGGTAAGGACCACAATATATGGGAGCCTAGCGGCGCGGAGACGTCGCACAGCGACTGTGGTGCGCGCCATTTGCATTAGGGCAAACATGCCTTCCTGCATTCGCGCGCCTCCTGACGTCGTAAAAATCATGAAAGGCGTTCGTCGCTCAACAGCCGCCGCCATGCCTGCGATGATTGCTTCACCAGCCGCCAAGCCGAGACTTCCGCCTTGAAAAGCAAAGTCTTGCACCGCAACAGCGACGTCTTGCCGCTCAAGTTTGCCGAACGCAACCGTGACCGCGTCAGCTGTACCCGCCTTGGCCCGGTTTTCTTTCAAGCGATCCGCATAACGTTTGATGTCGCGAAACTTCAACGGATCGGATGGCGTTTCGGGAGTGATTGCCTCCTCGTAGTCGCCATCATCAAAAAGCGATGACAGACGGGCTTTGGGGCTAATCCGCATGTGATAGCCCGAGCCCGGGACAACCATGAGATTGGCCTCCAGGTCTTTGTGGAAGACCAACTGGCCGCTCTCCGGGCACTTGACCCAAAGATTTTCCGGCGTGTCCCGACGGAGCAACGAGCGTATCTTTGGCGGCACAACGTTGGAGATCCAATTCATTGACTGTCTCGTCTCCAATGGATCGACCGCGAATTCCGCGGTAAGGTCACTTTGCGACAGCTCGCACGCCGCGGGCGAGCTCTCCGACGAGCCCAGTGACTGTTGCGATAGTCGCCGAGGTTGCGGCGCCGCCGTTCAGCGATCGTCTAATTCCTTCAACAAGGGATGAACCAACCGCCACGCCGTCAGCCACTGCGGCAATCGCAGATGCGCTCTCCGCATTTTTCACGCCAAACCCAACTACGACGGGGAGTTGAGTGTGCCCCTTGATTCGCATGACGGCCTCAGCCACCAGTTTGGCGTTCGGCTCAGCGGATCCAGTTACGCCTGTGATCGACACAAAGTACACGAAGCCGGCAGCGTTCCTGAGAATCGCCGGCAGACGGGCTTCGTCTGTGGTCGGCGCCACGAGCCTCACGAATGCAAGTCCGGCCTGGCGGGCGGGCAGGCAAACCTCGTCGTCTTCTTCAGGCGGGCAATCGACGATGATCAGTCCGTCGACGCCCGCCCTTTTCGCGTCAAACAAGAACATCTCGACACCATACACATATATGGGATTGTAGTAACCCATCAAAATGAGAGGCGTGTCCGGATCCGCAGCGCGGAATTTGCTCGCCATCTTAAGCGTCGCCCGCAAGGTTTGACCGGCCTCGAGCGCCCGCCTTCCGGCGGCCTGAACCGCGGGACCGTCGGCGATCGGGTCGGTAAAGGGCATGCCGAGTTCGACAATGTCCGCTCCGGCCGCAGGCAGAGCCGCAAGAATGGCGGATGACGTTTCGAGGTCTGGGTCTCCGCCCATAACGTAGGTCACGAGCGCCGCCCGGCGCTCAGCGGCGACGCGCTCTAAGCGTCCAACAAGGCGTGCTGTCATGTCTGGCTGGTTAGCACGACGGTCAAATTCGGGAAAGTACTGCCGGCAGACTGCACCCTCGCATCGAAGATTGCTCTCGACCCGGGGCGCGAATTTCGATAAGCGGGACGCGAAAAGCGCATCAGCAACGCGGCCAGCGTGCGCGAGCTAACCAGGGGGGAATATGAAACTAGCCCTATCGCTGACGCCGTGCCTGTTGGCGCTGTGGACGCCGCTTTACAACTCGACAGAACCTTTCCTGTTCGGCATTCCATTCTTCTACTGGTTCCTGCTGTTGTTGGTGCCGATCTCCGCGCTGACGATTTTCGCTGCGGATCGTATTGGAAATCGTTGATGAATTGATGATGTTCGACCATCTGAATATAGCAGCTACCGTCGTTTTCTTGTTCTTCTTTGGATTTGTGACGGTGCTTGGCTTTGCCGCCGCGCGTTGGAAAGCCGCCGATCTCGATCATATCGCTGAGTGGGGCCTTGGGGGGCGACGGTTCGGCCCATGGATCACTTGGTTCCTGTTGGGCGGAGATCTTTACACCGCCTACACCGTCATCGCGATTCCGGCGGTCGTCTTCGCCGTCGGCGCCTATGGATTCTTCGCGGTGCCCTATACTATAATCATTTATCCTTTTCTGTATTTAACGATGCCGCGGCTGTGGGCGGTTTCTCATAAACATGGCTACATGACTGCGGCCGATTTTGTGCTTGGCCGCTATGGCCATCGAGGGCTGGAGCTCGCGGTCGCGCTCACAGGAATTCTGGCGACGATGCCGTACATTGCGCTGCAACTCGTCGGTCTAGAGAAGGTCATTCTGGCGCTTGGTGTCACCGGTCAGGGAATATTCGTGCATGCTCCGCTCACGATAGCGTTCGTTATTCTCGCCTTATATACCTACAAGAGCGGCCTGCGCGCGCCGGCGATGATCGCGTTCGTCAAGGACACGATGATCTACATTTTCATTATTGCGGCAATTGTCTTCATTCCCTACAAGCTCGGCGGCTTCGGCGCGGTCTTTGAGGCGGCGGGCAAGTCATTCGCCGCCAAGACGGCTGCCGATCCGAAGCTGGCCGCGGGGCTCATTCTGAAGCCCGCGCAGATCGGACCCTTCATTACGCTCGCCATCGGTTCCGCGATGGCGCTATTCATGTATCCGCACGCGTTGACCGGCGCGCTCGCCGCTTCCAGCGGACGAGCCATACGCTTCAATACGATGACGCTGCCGGCCTATTCCTTCGTGCTCGGCCTGATCGCGCTGCTCGGGCTCATGGCGATCGCGGCGGGCGTTAAGGTCGGCACGCCTCAGGACGCGGTCCCGCAGGTCGTGCTATGGGCGTTTCCGAACTGGTTCGTCGGCTTCTGCTTCGCGGCGATTGCGCTCGGAGCGCTGGTGCCGGCAGCCGTGATGTCGATCGGCGCCGCCAACACCTTCACGCGCAATATCTGGAAGCCATTCATTCATCCTGAGATGTCGCCGCGCGAGGAATCCCTGCTCGCCAAGCTGGCTTCGCTCGTTGTGAAGATTGGCGCGCTGGCGGTGATCTTCCTCATGCCGACGCAGTTCGCGCTTGACTTGCAATTGTTGGGGGGCGTCTGGATGGTGCAGATTTTCCCGGCGGTGATTTTCGGCCTCTACACGCGGTGGTTCAGCGGTTGGGCGCTGCTGATCGGCTGGGCGGCGGGTATGATTGTTGGCACGTCGCTCTCCTGGACGGAGAAGGCTTGGGTTCCTGTGCATGCGCTCAAATGGGATATGCCCCTTGTCGGCGCCGTCGATCTCAATCCCGGCTTCGCCTCGTACAACGGCTTAACCGCCGTGATCGTCAACTTTCTGCTTGCGGCGGCGCTTTCATTGGTCGTGCGTTCACGCGCGAGCGACGAGACTTCGGCCGAAGACTACGCGGATCGGGCGCTCGCTTGACAACCGAGTCGCCGCCACGGGCCGCGGCGGCGGCGCTCGAGCAACGAATTTGGCCTTTGCGCGTTTGCGATGCAACCCGTGAGCTTTAGGAACTTGTGATGTCCGAAGTGGAGCCGAAGTCCGTGGAGAAAGCCCCGTCGACCGAAGAGACGTGGGTACGCCGCGACTTTTCTAGTGTTCGGGGCTTTCAAGTTGTCGGCGCGGAGGACCACGCGGCCGCCCAAAAGGCGGGCGCCGCCGAACCTTGGCGCGACGCTCTGAGAGGTGAATTGGCATCGCGCGCGGAGCGTTTTCATCAGGCCGTCGACGCCGCAATTGTCCTTTCAAACGATGGTATAGTTCGATGGTTGGGCGATCCGGTAGCCAGATTGACCCCCGGTCCAAACGTGCTAACCCCCGGGACTGTCATCCTCGCCGACGAGGCCTTGCCGGCCGCGTCTCAAGAAATGGTAAAGAATCGAATTGACCTCTGGCTCGCGTCCATGATGCGGCGCGTCCTCGGACCGCTTTTCGCGCTCGAAGCTCCGCAAGAAGGATCGGAGGTCGTTCGCGAATTGGCCGGCAAGCTCTCGCAGTCGCTTGGGATTTTGGAGCGCGAGCCGATCAGAGGGCAGGTCAACGCGCTCACACAAAACGAGCGTGCGGAACTGAGAAAGCTCGGTGTGCGTTTCGGCGCCTATTATATCTTTGTGCCGGCGCTGGTTAAGCCCGCGGCGAGAACCTTGGCGCTTCAGTTGTGGAGTCTGCAAGCGCCAGGCGACCCTGACGCGCTCATGCGGTCGCTTGGCCCGCTTGCGTCGTCGGGCCGGACCTCCCTCCCGCTCGATGGGGGAATTTCGCGAGAGAGCTATCGCGTCGCAGGGTACCGTCCGTGCGGCGAACGGATTGTCCGTGTCGACGTAGTCGAACGTCTCTCAGGCATAATCCGTGAGGCAATTGTTGAGGGCGCTGTGCGAGTCGCGCCCGGGCATCCAAGCCATCGATCGCCGAATGGGTTTGTCGTCAGCGGCCAAATGACGTCGTTAACCGGGTGCTCAGGGGGACAATTCGCCTCGATATTGCGATCGATGGGATTCCAAAGCGTGCAGATGAGCAGAGCGGATTTTTTCGGATCTCCGTCGGGTATCGAATCGCCTCAAAAGGGTGAGCCCTTTGCGCTGGCGGCGCACGATCAGGCCACGCCGCTTGTCGCGTGCGAGAAGGGGGCGTCCGCCGACCTGGTTTTGGCTTCGCCGGGAACGTCGCCGGCTGATGGCGCCCTTGCCGACAGTGCGCCGCTCAACGCGCCCGCCGTTACTTTATGCTGTGACGCCTCGGCCGCCTCGCCCGGCGCCGAGTCTACGTCCTCCGAGACATCGAGGACCGGCGGCGAGGGCGCAAAGAATGCCGACCTGATTGACGTGTGGCGGCTGGAAAAGAGCGCGCACTCTCGCCGGGGGGCCGGGCGAAAAACCCAATTCAATCGAAGCGGGCCTCCCTCGGGTGAGCGCTTGAGGATCGGGACGCAAGGGCCTCCCGGCGATGTTGGCGTTAAGCCCCTCCCCGCCTCCGAACGAGCGCGAAACAAGAACCAACACTCGGAGCCGTCTTCGACCTTGGCCTTAGCGGATGCGCGCAAAGCGGCCACGCCACGGCCTCCGCGCGCGGATCCGTCGGATGACGTCGCCTCCGACGAAAAACATCGCCAAACGGCAGTCAATCGTGATATGCCCCGATCTCGTTCAGCGTCAGGGCAGCAGCCGAGGGCGAAAGTCGACCCGAACTCCCCGTTCGCCAAGCTTCTTGAGCTCCGATCGCTGCTTGTGGGACAAGCCAACAAGCGCCCCTAGCGGCGCCTACATCGTTGACGGGATCAAACTTCTCATAGCAAATGCGCTCGTAGGTTCGGCAGTCAAGCGCTAGCGAGACGCAATTCGTACCCTATGTAAGCGGATCACGAGGAACTGCTTATGACCTATGTAGTTGTGGAAAACTGCATAAAGTGTAAATATCTGGATTGTGTGGAGGTTTGTCCAGTTGATTGCTTCTACGAGGGCGCAAATATGCTCGTCATTCACCCGGACGAGTGCATCGATTGCGGCGTGTGCGAGCCGGAATGCCCTGCTGAGGCAATCAAGCCGGATACTGAACCAGATTTAGCCTTTTGGCTTAAGTTGAACGCTGAATACGCCAAATCTTGGCCCAATATAACCAGCAAGAGAGACCCGCCGCCTGACGCCAAGGAATTCGACGGACGAGCCAACAAGTTTGCCGAATTTTTCCTTCCCGAGCCGGGACAAGGCGACTGAGCGCGATGCTCCCGCCCTTGGACGCGACCGGGGCCAAACTCAATGCTCTATCTTCCTCTTTGATTTTTCGACGATTTTGTGCTAAACGACGAATTAATCACGGAGCGGAAGCCGCCAGGCGTCCTCGGCGGGCTCGTTAACAGAGAGTCCGCATGCTGTTTTTGAAGAGCGGTGGTGGTGGGTGCACGGTAATGAGTGCGCGTGCGCGAACTCTTGCGCGTGGAGAGTCTAACTATGACGGCGCGTAATAAGTCGAAAAAGACAACAAAATCAAAGACAAAGAAAGCCGGACCAGCGTCCAGCGCGAAATCGACGAGAAAGCGCGTCGCAAAGGCGCCCTCGTCTGGCGCCCGAAATCGGCTCGGCAAAAGCAAACCGGCGTCGAGTGTCCGGGTCGTGCGCAAGGCAATTCGAGAGAAGATAAAAAGTGATATATCGAAACTTTCGAAACGAAAACGTAGAAGTTCCGCTGGTGGAACGGCGGTTCGTGCGCATGGCGCCGCAAAAAGGCCTGTCAAGGCCGCGCGGAGAAAAACGGCGGCGCCGAAGAGTCTGAACAAGGCGATGAGAAGCGCGAGCGTCGCCAAAGCGCGGTCGATCGAGCGGGCAACCTCGAAAGAAGTGGAAGCGAAATTGCGGTCGAAGTCAAAGGATAGCCGGAACGCGCAGGAATCGCCAACGCCCACCTACGAGGTGATGACGCCTTCCGCCGCAGAAAGGCCGGGTTTCGCCGAGGCTAGTGGGCCTTTCGAATCCCTCGAATTGGCGGCGCCGACAAAATCGGCGGCGTCCGCGGTCAAGGTCCAGAAGACGGCGGCGCCCGAGGAGGCGTCCTCGTCTGCGAAATCGGTCAAGGGCGCCGGCCAGCGGCACGGTTTCAAGCTCAACGAGTTCGTTGTTTATCCCGCTCATGGGGTTGGCCAGATTATCGGCATAGAGGAACAGGAGGTCGCGGGCTTCAAGCTTGAACTGTTCGTCATCAACTTCTCAAAGGACAAGCTGACCTTGCGTGTCCCGACCTCCAAAGTCTCGGCAGTTGGCATGCGCAAGATATCCGATCCCGACACCGCGAGGCGCTCATTGGAGATTCTGACCGGACGCGCCCGCGTCAAACGCACCATGTGGTCGCGCAGGGCTCAGGAATATGAGACCAAAATCAACTCCGGCGACATCAACGCGATTGCTGAAGTCGTGCGCGACCTTTACCGTTCGGAGGCGCAACCGGAACAGTCCTATTCGGAACGACAATTGTACGAGGCTGCTCTCGACAGGATGGTGCGCGAGATCGCGGTGGTCCAGAAGTCGAATGAAATAGACGCGTTGAAGACGGTCGAGGCCCAACTGCAGAAGGGTCAAAGTCGAGCCTCCAAGTCCGGCGGCGCACAAAGCGTGGCAGGTGAAGTCGAACAAGCCGCTTGAGAGTTCCCGCGCCGGCGTCCTTGATGATTCGGAGATCCCGACCTTCGGCCGGGTTCGAGTAAGCGGCGTTCGCTCTAATTCTAAATGCGAACTTTCGTGAACAACAGCAACGCGATAAGCGCCGTCTAAATCATTCTGGCGCGACCGTGGCGGATCGCAAGGCAGTCGACCCGCGGGAACCTTGCGCGCTTCTCGACGCCGCGGGGCCGGCGGTCAATTCATCCCGAGCGCGGCCAGATAGAGATCGAGGACCGTCTCCTCCTCGATCCGTTTGTCGCGGTCCTGCTTTCGGATCGATACGATCTTTCGCAGGATCCTCACGTCGAAGCCGTTCGCCTTGGCTTCGCCATAGACATCCTTGATGTCGCCGGCGAGCGCCTTCTTCTCCTCTTCGAGGCGCTCGATCCGTTCGACGAAAGCGCGCAGGTGACCGGCGTTGATCTCGCCTGTCCCGGGCTCGATGATCTCGTTTGCTTTCGCCATTGCCGAATCCATGATTTCGCGCGTTTCGCAGAGGGCGACGGATCGCCCCAAACGTCTCTTCGCGTCAAGTCGCCAGAGACGGTTTTCCCCGGCCGCGCTTCCTCGCCCGGCTGCCGTAATCCGCCGGCGCGCGTGCTCGCCGATCGGCGACGACGGGCCGCACCAGGCGGGCGATGCGCACGGCCCAGGCGAGCGCATCCTTCCTCTCGGCGATAAGATCCTGCCTGATCTCGATCAGCGCGTTGGCGAGCCCACGCGAAGTCGCAATCGCGTCGATCGTGTCGCCCGCAAGCGCCCCGTCATACGGTTCGTTATCGCCGATGTCGTCGGCCGTCAGATCCGACTCCGCGAGGAGCGCGTCGATCAACGGCTTGCGAATCCGCTCGTCGCGGTCCCACAGGACGCCGATCTTCCAGCGGCGGGCATCCCCGCGCCAGATAGGTGTGAAGGAATGGATGGAGACGAGGGCCGGAGGCTCGCCCGTCGCAATCATCGCATCGACCGTCGCCGCTATCTCTTCCCGGTAAGGCGCCCAGAATCGCGCGCGGCGGCGGGCGATCTCAGCGGGATCAGCGTATGCGTTGCCCGGCACGATTGCGCCGTCGGAGTAGCGCATGACCAAGGTCGGATCATCCACGCCCCGGTTCGGGTCGATGACTAGGCGCGAATAGGTCGAGAGCACCGCCGGCGCGCCAAGCTCAGCCGCAAGCGCGCGGGTCACTTCGGCGGCGCCGATGTCATAGGCGATGTGAGTCTCAAGCGCCTCGCGCGGCAGCCCGAGCGAGCCGTATTCAGGGGGAATGGTGTTGGAGGCGTGATCGCAGACGATGAGCGCCCCGGCGTCGAGCGCGCCCGGAACCGCTTCGAAGGGAGAAAACCCACTCTCGGCCGGCTTGAGATCAACGCGCTGAGTTCGGTCCATCACCCGGCTTCTGCTTGAGGGTTGCGGCGAGACTATGATCGCGTTCGGCCGCCGATCCAGCACGTCACTCCACTGAAATCTCAGGTCCTTTACGCTTCAGCCGGCGATGGTCGCGCCGCCATCGACGACGATGGTCTGTCCCGTCGTGAATGAACCGGCCCGCGACGCGAGATAGACAGCCGCGCCGGCGATTTCGTCCGCCTCTCCGATTCGCCCAAGCGGCGTCGTCGCGGTGACCGCCTTGAGCGTCGCCGGATTCTCCCACAGCGCGCGCGCAAAATCCGTCCTGACCAGGCCTGGCGCAATACAATTGACACGCACATTGTGCCTTCCCCACTCGACCGCGAGATTGCGCGCCAACTGAAAGTCGGCGGCTTTCGAGATGTTGTAAGCGCCAAGGACTTGCGTGCCCTTGAGCCCGCCGATCGACGAGACGATGATGATGGAGCCGTCCTTGCGTTCGATCATGCTGGGCGCGGCCATATGGATCAACCAATGGTTGGCGAGCACGTTGTTCTCGAGAATCTTGCGGAACTGCGCGTCCGAGATGCCCTCCATCGCCCCGAAGTACGGATTGGAAGCCGCGTTGCAGACCAGAATGTCGATCCGGCCGAAAGCGCTGTTTGTTTCGTCGACGAGGCGCTGAAGCTCCTCTTTGGACGAAATGTTGGCTGCGATCGGCTTCGCCGCCTCACGTCCGCGCATGCGATTGATGGCGAGCGCGGTCTCGGCGCAGGCCTCGGTCTTGCGTGACGAGATGACGACGCTCGAGCCATGCTCGGCGAGCCGCTCGGCGATGGCGCGGCCGATGCCGCGCGAGGAGCCGGTGACGATCGCGACGCGCCCGGTCAAATCGAAAAGGCTGGTCAAAGCTCCCTCCCTACAAGCGATAGGCCGGCTCGACGATGCGTTGTTCGCGAGACGCGTTAGG
>Ga0116217_10002011_pt1 | contig 19134 bp, 18 predicted proteins | sample Sb_taG_6_FD_89697 | JGI IMG/M metagenome (GOLD analysis project Ga0116217, IMG submission 89697) | Peat soil microbial communities from Weissenstadt, Germany - Sb_50d_4_PS metaG | ecosystem: Environmental > Terrestrial > Soil > Wetlands > Peat | place: Germany: Weissenstadt | collected 2010-09-21 | reverse complement strand
TTCCTGAACTTCAAGAACTACCTCCAGTTCTCCCGCAAGCGGCCGCCGTTCGGGATCGCCCAGATCGGCAAGAGCTTCCGCAACGAGATCACCACCGGCAACTTCATCTTCCGCACGCGGGAGTTCGAGCAGATGGAGATGGAGTTCTTCGTGCCTCCGCCCGAGGCCGGACGGTGGTTCGAGCACTGGCTCGAGCAGCGGATGAGCTGGTGGACGCGGCTGGGGATCCGCCCCGACCACGTGCGCCTGCGCCCGCACGACACCGAGGAGCTCTCCCACTACTCGAGCGCCACGAGCGACATCGAGTACCTATTTCCGATCGGGTGGTCCGAGCTCGAGGGGATCGCCAACCGCGGCGACTTCGACCTGCGCCAGCACGCGGAGTACTCCGGCCAGAAGCTCGAGTACGTCGACACCGTCTCGGGCGACCGCTACGTGCCCCATGTGATCGAGCCGGCGGCGGGCGCCGATCGGGCGATGCTCGCGTTCATGGTCGACGCCTACGACGAGGACGAGATCGAGGGCGAGACCCGAACCGTCCTGCGCCTCCATCCCCTGCTGGCGCCGGTCAAGGTCGCGGTCCTGCCGCTGGTGCGCAAGGACGGGCAGCCCGAGCTTGCCGCGGAGATTTATCGCGACCTGCGCGAGCGCGTGCAGACCGAGTACGACGAGGGCGGCGCGATCGGCCGCCGCTATCGCCGCCAGGACGAGATCGGCACTCCGTGGGCGGTTACGATCGACCACCAGTCGCTAGAGGACCGCACGGTCACCCTGCGCGACCGCGACAGCCTCGCGCAAGACCGGGTCCCGATCGGCGAGCTCGGCGAGGAGATCGAGCGGCGGCTGCGGGCCGCCTGGCAGTCGCCGAAGCTCCAGGGGTAGTTCCGGGTGGCGCATGCGCCACCCGGCCGCCCGGCGCATGCGCCGGGCGGGGCCGGGGTGCATGCACCCCGGCCTTCATACTTTGGATATGGCGATCACCGCCGACCAGGTCTCCTACGAGGATCTGTACGCCCGTTGGGAGGCTGGAAACTGGCGGGCGACCGGCATCGATCTCTCCGTCGATCGCGACCAGTGGGAGAACACGTTCACCGAGTTCGAGCGCCGGGCAGCGCTGTGGACCTACTCGATGTTCTTCCACGGCGAGGACGCGGTGGCGGACAACCTCTCGCCGTACATCGACGCCGCCCCGCGCGAGGAGCAGAAGTACTTCCTGGCCACCCAGCAGGCCGACGAGGCCCGCCACGCCGTGCTGTTCGGCCGATTCATGCGCGAGGTCGCCGGCCACGGCCAGGACATGGACTCCTCGCTGGAGGCGACACGGCCGGGGCTGACGTGGGGGTTCCGGAAGGTCTTCGAGCGGCTCGACCGGATGGCCGACGAGCTACGGCGCGATCGCTCGCGGACCAAGCTCGCCCAGGCGATCGCGCTCTACCACCTGGTGATCGAGGCGGAGCTGGCGCAGCCCGGCCAGCACTTCATCGACGAATCCCTGACCCGGCGCGACCTGCTCCCCGGCTTCCGGGAGGGGATCCGCAACGTCTCACGCGACGAGCAGCGCCACATCGCGTTCGGGGTGAAGATGATCGCCGACCTGATCCGCGAGGACCCCGACTGCGTGGCCGCGATCGAGGAGCTGCTCCGCGAGGTGCTGCCGTTCACGAGCGCCGTGTTCGTGCCCCCGGACTGGGATGAGCGCTACGTGACCGTGATTGGCTTCACGCTCCAGGACATCTATACCCACGGCGCCGACGCGCTCGACGCGAGGCTGCGCGCCGCCGGAATCGACCCGCTGACGCTGCGGACAGGGCTGCCGTTCGACCTCCCGGCGCCGGAGCGGGCCCGCCGCGGGCTGGCGCTGCCGCTCGCTGCTGCTGCGCAAGATCCGTCCCAGCGGCAGCGTGCGGATGCTGGTCCGGGCGGGAAAGCTGTTCGGATAGCCGTCTGTTCGGTCCGGCGTTCGAAAGCCGCGGACCTGGGTATCACTTCTTATAAGAGAAGCTCGTGTCCAGCGCCGTGCTCGAGGGCGAGGGCGAGCCCCGCGAGACGATGGAGCGTGTGAACGGCCAAGCTTCAGCCAACGGCGACGACGTTTGACGCCCCGGCGGCGTTCGCGGTGTCCGCGCGCGTCCGGACGACGAGCTCGCGGCTCCCGGAACCTCTCAGGGGGAGGGTGGCCGTGAACCGTCCCCGGCGGGTCGCGACGATCTTGTGCGCCACCAGGCGCCGGTGGCCGTTGTGGATCGCGTAGACGTCGATCGTCGCGTGGCGCTTCGCCGGCGTGATCTGGCCGCTGACGCGCAGCGGCGCGGTCGACTCGAGGCTGACCGCGATCCTCGGCGCCACGGCGATCTCGGCGAGGGGTGACACCACTGCGGGGGCGTCCCGGTGGAGCGCCTGCACGAGCGTGTTGCGCGTGAGCTCGAGCGAGGCGCTCCACGTGCCGTCGGCGGCGGTGGTGGCGGCGGCGATCGTGGCGGTGGCGCCACCGGGGGCGAGCTTCTGGATCTCGACGAGCGCTTCGCCCAGCGGCGGCCCGTGAAGCATCTGGAGCTGGCCCGTGAGCGCGACTGTCGCCGGTGCGATGGCGGGGGCGGCGGGCGCGGTCAGGTTGAGCTTTGCGGGCGTGCCGGCGAGCTGGGCGACCACGGGGCGAATCGAGGGCAGGCGGGCGAAGAAGGCGTTGCCGGGACAGTCGGTGGAGTCGCCCTGGCGGTGGCCGGCCACGCGCGGCAGCGACACGTGGGCCCCGGGCCTGAACGGCGTGTAGAACGCGTCCGCGGGGTCGACCACGACGGTCACGTTGCCGAGCGTCGGGAGCCCGTGAAGCGAGAGCTTCCACGCCAGCAGGTGCTCGAGCGCATCGATCGCCGCGTGTGAGGGGACCACGTCCGTGAACGTTCCGAGGACCGCGACCCCCGTCGATTCGAGGTTGTAGCCGCCCGCCTGGGCGCCGACCACGGCCTGGTCGATCCCGCCCTTGCGCGCCTCCCAGATCCGGCCGAACAGGTCGATCACGAAGTTGTAGCCGATGTCGTTCCAACCGCGGACGAACCGGTGGAACTGGTAGATCGCGAACAGCATCGCCGGCACCTCGGCGGCGCTGTAGCCGTTGGCGTTGTCGGTGTGGTGGACGAACGCCAGCTTCACGTCGCCGTACGCCGGCGGAAATGCCGGCGGGGCGCCGTGGGACCACGCCTCGCGGGCGATGATCGGCGGCTGTCCGGGGCCGGCGTCGAGCATGGGCTGCGCCAGCGGGAAGGACGCCGCCTGCGCCGCGCCGGGGATCGGGACGCTCACGAAGTGGAGCCGGACGCCGTGGACGGGCGTCGACGTGCGCAGCTGCACGAGGTCGGCCGGCCCGGTCCAGATCGGATCGCCGATGAGCGGCGTGGGTCGGGCCGGGCGATCCGGGCCGTGGCCGAGCTCCGACGCCAACGCCCAGCGAGACCAGCCGCCGGTAGCGGCGCGCGTGCGCACCTCGATCCGGGCATCGGCCGGACCGGCCCACTGCACGCCGACCAGGGCGAAGCGGTGCGGGGCGGCGAGCTGCTTCGATTCGCCGTCGAGCGATCCGACCCAGCGGCTGAAGATCGAGGCCTGGCGGTTCGATGCGTGCTCGAGCGCGCCGGCGAGGGTCGTGGCGGGCGAGACGAGGGTGGCGGCGGACGCCGCCGCGGCGCCGGCCAGCACCGTGCGCCGTGTCAGCCCCGACGAGCGGTCGCCGCTCATCCTCCGCGATATGGGGGTCGGGGTGGCCGAGTTCTGCGCGACCCGGCCCGTCGCGCGGCAAACACAAAATTGATGCCGCACACCAGCAGGACGAAGATAGCGATTATCGCCGTGACCGCAAGCCCGGGGGAGACGATCAGGACGATGATCGCCACGGCGACGGCGATCCCGAGATCGATCAGGGCGGGCGTAGGCCTCACAGCGGCAGCCGCCGAAACACGGGACGGGGAAGGTGTCGCAGACCGCTGAACACGTAGCGCAGCGTGCCAGGGACCCACACCGTGCGTGATTTCTCTCCCAGCGCCCGGACGGTGCACTCCGCCACCAGCTCGGGCGTGGTGGCCATCGGCGGGCGCTCGAGTCCGGCGGTCATCCGGGTGACGACGAACCCGGGCCGGATCACGAGCACGCGGACCTCGCTGTCGGCGATCGAATCCGACAGTCCCTGCGCGAGCGCGTCGAGACCGGCCTTCGCGGCACCGTAGACCGCGTTGCTCGCCCGCGGCCGTTCCGCGGCCACGCTGGAGAGCACGACCAGTGTGCCGCTCCCCTGGCGGCGGAGCTCGCGCACGCAATCGAGCATCAGCGACCCGCAGTCGAGGAAGTTGACCCGCATGACCTCGATCGCCTCGTCGATGTCGGCATCGAGCCCGTCCTGGGCGCCCAGTACGCCGACCGCCAGCACGACGACATCGAACCCGCCCATCGCCGCGAACGCGTTCCCGATCTCGCGCTGGTGGCTCTCGATGTCGTCGGCGTCGAGGACCCCGACCATCCCGTCCTGGCAGCCGTCTCGCTCGAGCGAGACCAGCGCCGCCTCGAGCCGAGCCCGGTCGCGTCCGAGCAGGAACGGGTGGACAGTGTCCTTCGCGGCCAGCCGGCGGGCGATCGCGAGCGCGATCTCCGAGCTTCCGCCGACGAGCAGCAGGCGCGTGCTCATCGCCCCACCAGGGCGGTGCGGACGGCCAGGTCCGAGCGCCACAACCCCTCGGGGTCCACCCTGTCCCGGATCGCTCGCCATTCGGGCAGGCGCGGGTACATGGACTCGACGGCATCCGGGCCCAGCCGGGCGTCCTTGGTCAGGTAGACGCGGCCTCCGGCCGCAGCCACCAGCGCGTCGCAGTGGCGCAGCGCGCGCTCGAGGCCCAGGGCCGACCGGGGCAGGTCGAGCGCCAGCGTCCACCCCTCGATCGGGAACGACAGTGGCGCTCCGTTCGACGGACCTAAGTCCTTCAACACGGCGAGAAAGCACGGAACGCGGGCCCGGCGGAGCGTCTCGATCACAGCTCGCAGAACATCGTCGCGGTCTCCGGGCACGACGGGCTGGTACTGGAGCAGCCCTTGCCTGCCGTACAGCCGAGGCCAGGCGTCGAGGACGTCAAGGGGGAACATGTGCGCGCCGAAGCTCTCGAGCCGACCCCGCTCCCGTCTCGGCGAACGGCGGAAGCGGAGCTCGTTGAACGTGGCGACCGTCTCTGCCCGTACCATCCACGCGAGCCAGCCCCCGGGCACGGTCGCGCGGGACTTGACGGTCGGCCGGCCCTCGACCGGTGAGCCGGCCACGTGCTCGGCCCGGGTGACGATCCCCCGGCCCGCGCGGGCGCCGAGCAGATCGAGCCACGCGACCCGGTGTGACCCGCCGGGCGCGGACAGCAACGCCAGCGCGGCTTCGAGATCCTGGGCGCGATCGGTGTCGACCGCGAGCAGCGACCCTGGCACCGCAGTCAACGCGATGCGCGCCCACACGACCACCCCGGTGAGGCCCATGCCGCCAAGGGTCGCCTCGAACAGGCCGTCGGGGGACCGCGGCTCGAGCTCGAGCACTTCCCCCCCGGCGGTCAGCAGCCCGAGCGCCTGCACGTGGCTCCCGAGGGTGCCCGCGGTCCCGTGGTTCTTGCCGTGGATGTCGCTGGCGATCGCGCCGCCGAGAGTCACGTGCTGGGTGCCGGGAACGACCGGGACGATCAGGCCGTACGGGACCACCAGGTCGAGCAGCTCGCCGATTGTCACGCCCGCCTGGGCCGTCACGGTCCGCTCTTGCGGATCGAACTCAACTTGCTTGAGCAACGTCATGTCGATCGCGACGCCCCGAGTCAGCTGGGCGGCGTCGCCGTAGCTTCGCCCCATGCCCCGCGCGATCGCTCCAAGTCCTCGCCCACCCCAGCCGGCCACGGTGGCGCTGAGGCTCTCGACATCGGGCGGCCGCAGCAGCTCGACAGCCGCCCGGCGGCCGCCGCCCCAGCCGGTGATGAGACCGGGCTCGGTCGACAGGCCCGCGGCCGTCGTCGTCTCAGGTGACGTCATGGACGGCAAATCCGAACAGCACGAGCCAGATGGCGATGAGCGAGAGCAGCCATCGATCCCGCAGCAGGAGCTCCTCTGGGGACTCTCCCTCCCCCGCGCGCAGCAGCATGCCGTAGCGGAGGAGGCAGCCCACGAACGGAATGATCGTCAGCGGCCGCCACGGGATCCCGTCGATGACCGGGAGCTGCGAAGCCCAGACGCAGTAGGCGAACGCGGCGCACACGGCGCTGCCGATCACGGTCAGCCGCAACCAGGGCTCGCCGTAGTGCTCGAGCACTTCGCGGCGGGATGAGCCGTCGGCCGCCGTGCGCCGCAGCTCGGAATGGCGTTTGCCGCCGGCCACGAACAGCGCCGCGCAGCTGATCACGAGCACGAACCAGCGCGACAGGGTCACCGGCGCCGCCACCCCGCCCGCGACCGCGCGCAGCACGAACCCGCCCGCGATCGCCCCGACGTCGAGGAGCGCTATGTACCGCCACACCATCGTGTAGCTCAGCGTCAGCGCGAGATATCCGGCACCCACGACCGCCAATAGCGCGCTGAGCGCCGCGCACAGGGCGAGGCCGGCCACCATCAGGCCAATGCCGAGGGCAACGGCTGTCCGCGGTTCGAGCTCACCGGCCGCGACCGGGCGGTGGCGCTTGCGTGGGTGGAGCCGGTCCTCGGTCGCGTCGCGGACGTCGTTGATCGCGTAGATCCCGGAGGCCAGCAGGCAGAAGGCCACGAACGCGATCGCGACCCGCGGGGGCACCTCGTCGTCGCCGAGCGCCCCGGCCGCCCCCGCTGCGGCGAACACGAGCGCGTTCTTGGTCCACTGCTTCAGGCGGATCGTGGCGATGAGGGCGTGGAGCGCGCCCCGGCGTCGTTCGCTCGGCGGGGCGAGTGCGCCCTCTCTGGTGGCGGAGCCCGGAAGAGCACTCGCCGGTATCGGGTCACGTGTGTTCATCGCTCGTGCCACGCGCAACGCCTCCTCCGAGGGTCGCATGGGCGACAACGTAGGGTGGGTTCCTGAACTTCAGGTGTACGGTCGATGAGGAGGCTCACAGCATCTCGGCGCCCGTCACGGTTCCCGAACATGACGGCCTCGCCTCCCAGCGGCCGATGAGAACCTTCACAACTCGGAGCTGACGACGACAGATGAGGACCCTCTCAGGAGCTCTTTAGGGTCGGCTCGGAGATCCACGCCACCGTTGTCGTCGATGCTGGCCCCCGCCAGAGCCCCGGCCCGGCGCACTCCGTCGTCGTTGGGCACCACCCGGAGGCCACCTCGCCGGCGTCCCGGCCGGCTGTGGCGAGTCCGGCGCGTCGCCGTGGTCGCGGCCGGTCTGTGCCTGATCCCGGCCCTCATCTCCTACGTCCACGCGCTCACGCAACCGTCGAACTCCACGCTCGGCATCCGCACCGTGGAATGGCTCCGTGACAACGGCGCGCGGGGGCTGGTCAACCAGGTCGAGAACATCTACTACTCGCTGAACGCGCCGGCCACCGGCGGCCCGGCGCTCCGAGCGCTCCCTAAGCAGACCGATCTCGCGACATCCGCCGGCGCGCGCCGTCATGCCATTCATTACTACCGACCGCCCCGAATCCGGCCGCTCACCCACCCGGCGCTTCGCGGGGAGGGCGTCTGGCACGCCACGTTCGCCGACGGCGGATCGCGGCCGCCGGTGCTCGTCACCAGCTTCCGCAGCGATCCGCTCAACTACCCCCAGATGGTCGCGGGCGTCGCCTGGATCGACCACACCCGCACCTCCACGTGGCTGTATCCCGGCCGGCTCGAGCCGGCGGTGACCCTTCCCTCGCGCGGTCCGATGGAGGTGCCGCCGGAGCTTCGCGGCAGCCTCGTGGCCACGTTCAACAGCGGCTTCAAGCTCCAGGACTCGGGCGGCGGGTTCGCCGAGGGCGGCCGCACCTATGCGCCGATGAAGCCCGGGCTGGCCACGATCATGCGCTACCGCGACGGCCGCGTCGACGTGAACGCCTGGCACGGCGGCGCGGACGTCGGACCGACCATCATCTACGCCCGCCAGAACCTGCCGCTGATCGTCTCCGGCGGCAAGCCCAACCCGAATCTCTCCGACGGGCCGGAGTGGGGCGCGACGCTCGGCAACGCGATTCGCGTGTGGCGCTCCTCCGTCGGCGTCGACCGCTACGGCAACCTGATCTACGCCGCCGCGGACTATCAGACGGTCGGTTCGCTGGCGGCGATCATGATCCGCGCCGGCGCGGTCCGCGCGATGGAGCTCGACATCAACACCTACTGGACGAGCTTTATCAGCTACCGCTACCCCGGCGCACGCCAGCCCGCCAACCTGCTGTCGAGCATGGATCGCTCGCCCTACCGTTACCTCACGCCGGACGACCGGGACTTCTTCGCGGTCTACGTGCGCTGAGGGGTGGCGCCTCCATCGCAGCCGCGCCTCACGAAGACGTTGGTGAGACCGGCGCCGCTAGCGCAGCCGGGCCCGCGCGGACACCACGAAGCCGCCAGGCGCCTGTCGCGCCGCCACGCCCTCCACGTACACGTGCGGGTTGCTGAACACGGTGACGGTCGCCAGCCCGCCGAACGGCACGTCCGGTTGCACGACGAGCTGACCGTTGACCGCCGCCACGGTCGCGTCGACGGTGGCGCTCACGCCCAGCAGCGTCGCCGTGCCCCGCAGGGTCAGCTGCCCGTTGCCCGAGGCGACCGGCTCGACCGACTGGAGGATCGGGAGGGCGGTGCGCAGGTCGGACTCGGTGACGAGTGCGCTGGCGGTGAGCTCGTTCCCCTGCTTGTGCAGCGTGGCGTCGCGCACCGTGAGCAGACCGCTGCCGAACTCGGTCGCCGAGGCGTCGAGCGTGCCGACGTCGCCGGCCTGGTTCAGCATGCTGCCGAGGTGGCCGGGGTCGGTCCGATAAGCGCCCATCCGGATCACGACGTGGTCCGCGTTGTGCCACAGGAGCTTGATCGCCGGGAACGCGCTGACCTTGACCGACAGCACCTGACCGTTTCGGGCCAGCTGGTCGCGGACCCGCTGCTCGGCGATCGAAGGCAGGAACAGCTGCGTGAGAACGAGCAGCAGCACGATTACGCCGGCGGCGGCGATCGCTGATATCCGGCGCATCGCCCGGGAACGTTAGGGCGCGGACCGCGCGGACCGGGCCCAAAGCCTCAAGCACGCCCCGCGCTCCACCGATACGGTGGGAAATGCGTTCGTTGCTGTTCTCGTTCGCGATTGTCTTGGTGTGCCTGGGAGCCGCCGTCGGCGCGTTCCTCGCCGGTCGGGGCAGCGGCGCCGACCTCAGCCTGGCCAGCCGCGCCGGTGCGGTCGCGGGCTACCAGGAGGGGGCGCGCGCGGGCATGAACTCGGGCCGGCACGACGGCTACAGGGCCGGCTACGGGGCCGGGTATCACAAGGCATACACCACCGCGTATCGCCACGCCTACAGGCAGGCGCTGAAGCGATGAGGCAGGCCGAGGGAGGGTTTCGGGTGTTCAGCCTGGCGGTCGTGGCGATCGCCATCGCGGCGTTTGCGGGCGTCGGCTACCTCGTCGGACGGGTCGAGCGGACATCGCAGGCCAGCGCCGCCAGCGTGCAGGCGAGCGCGGCCTCGGTGACCTACAGGCGGGCCGAGTCGAGCGCCTATCACCGCGGCTTCAAGGCCCAGTACGGCCGTGGGTTGGCCGCCGGCACGGCCTCGGGCACGAAGACGGGGGCCCACCTCGGGCGCTCGGCGGGGCGCGCCGCGGCCGCCAGCGCGGCCGTCACCGACCAGGCGCGGGCGCTCGCCGCCGCACTCGCCTCGACGCCGGTGGCGCTCAAGCGCAACCCGAAGACCCGCATCTGCGTGCCGGTCGGGGGCGGCCTGTGCGAGGTGCTGGGCCCGGGGGTCACCGGGAAGCAGTGTCCGCGGGCGTCCACGCCCAGCGCCGAGGGCGGGATCGTGTGTGTGCCGCAGGTGCTGGTGCAGGCCGCCCAGGCCGCCGGCGTTCCGGGGCTCGACACGCTCACCGGAGCCGCGAGCTCCGGGTCGGCCGGCGTGTCCTCGACGGGCTCGGGCGTCGCGTCGACGGGGTCGGGCGTGTCCTCGACGGGGTCCGGCGTCGCGTCGACGGGGTCGGGCGTGGCCCCGGCCACCGACGCTAGCTCAACAACCCCCTAGCGACCCGCACTGACTGTTCCATCACCGGGCCGATGTCGAAGTCGGGCTCGCTCAGCCGCCGCACCGTGATCCCGTCGGCGAGCGCGAACATGAACGCGGCGATCGCGTCGGCGTCGGCTCGGAGCGCGATCACTCCGGCCTCGCCCTTGGCCCGCAGCGCGTCGGCCATATGGGAGCGCGTGCGGCGGCCCAGCTCGGCGAGCTCGGAGGCAATCTCCTCGTTGCGCTGGGCGAGCGTCAGCAGCTCGTAGGACATCACGGCGGCGGTCGGCCCCGCGCCGAGGAAGTCCTGGAAGCTCTGCACGAGCGCCGCGAGCACGTCCTCGGCGCTCTGCGCGCCACCGATCGCCCGCTCGAGCGCCGCGATCCGCACGTCGCACTCGCGCCGGACGACCTCGCCCAGCAGCCGCTCCTTGGTCGCGAAGTAGTAGTGGAGCAGCCCCCGCGAGACGCCGGCCTCGCGGGCGACGACATCGAACGTCGACCCGGCGATCCCGCGGGTGGCCACGCTGACCCGCATCGCCTCGACGATCCGCGCGGCTTTGTCGCTCGCCAGCTCGCGCGTCGGCGTGAGCGTGTGCGCAGTCGCGGCTTCCACGCCCGCGATGATAGTCGCGGATCGGGCGGCTCGGGCTCCTCACAACGATCGAGGGCGCCCACAGGGGCGCCCTCGAGGCAGTGATTGTGAGCCGCGGCTAGGCGGAGCTGACGGGGCTCGCCGGAGGCGCCGGTGCCGGAGGCGGCGGCGGCGGCGTGTACTCGAACTCCTCCTCGGCGCCGAACAGCGTGTCCAGCACCTTCGAGCGCAGCTTCTCGCTGGCGGCGAGGGCGATCCCGCCCGTCACCACAACCAGCAGCACGCGGCGACCGAAGCGGCGCTTCTTGCGGACCCGGTGCTTGGGGGCCTCGCTCAACGCGATCGAGGCCTCGCGCAGCGACTCGACGGCGTTGCGCAGGTCGTGCTGGAGCTTCTTGTCCTCGATCAGCGCCCGGTGCGGCGACTTGCCGTTGCTCAGACGCACGTAGGCCCGCTTGGATGACTCGAACGCCTGCTGGACGTTCGCGCGCAGCTTCGCGTCTTCGATCAGACGCGCGATGTAAGGGTTGGACCGGAGGCTGGCCACGTCAGCTGGGCCAAAACTGAGCTTCTTGCTTCGTGTTGCCATTTCACTCCCTCGGAAACTATGGGCTGTGCTACCCAGCATACGAGACTGAGCCTCAACAAATCAGCTTTCACCCGCTATGTACCGAATCCGACATAGCCGGCAACATGAGTTTCACATGGCGGTCAAGCGACGCCGCTGGCGAGGCGCTTGACCGCCGTCGCCCGCCTCGGGGCCACCCGCCGCTGCAGCGCCAGCTCCAGGACCTCGCCGATCTCCGAGACGAAGCTGAACTCCAGGTCCTTGCGCAGGTGCTCGGGGATCTCGTCGACGTCCTGCTCGTTGAGCGCCGGCGCGATCACACGGCGGATCCCGTTGCGCTGCGCGGCGAGCGCCTTCTCCTTGAGCCCGCCGATCGGGAGCACCTGACCGGTCAGCGTGATCTCGCCGGTCATCGCGACGTCGGAGCGGACCGGCCGCCATGACAGCAGCGACGCGAGCGCCGTCGCCATCGCCACCCCGGCGCTCGGGCCGTCCTTGGGGGTGGCGCCGGCGGGCACGTGGATGTGGACGTCGTGGGTCGCGAACCAATCGTCCCCGAGCCCGGGCACGAGCTCTGACGCGTTGCTGCGCACGTACGACAGCGCCGCCTGGGCCGACTCCCGCATCACGTCGCCGAGCTGGCCGGTGATCGTCAGCGCGCCCTTGCCCGGCATCGCCGTCGCCTCGATGAACAGCACCTCGCCCCCTACCGGTGTCCACGCCAGCCCCGTGGCCACCCCGGGCCGGGCGGTCCGCCGCCGGGCCTCGCTGAAGAAGCGGCGCTTGCCGAGCAGCTCGCGGACCCGCGGCTCGGTGATCGTCACCCGGCGCGCGGCGCGGCCCTCCGCCACCCGCATCGCGATCTTCCGGCACACGGCCCCGATCTCTCGCTCGAGCTGGCGGACGCCGGCCTCGCGCGTGTAATTGGTGAGGATCGTCTTGAGTCCCGCGTCGCTGAACGCGATCCGCGAGCGGGCCAGGCCGTTCCGCTCGATCTGGCGTGGCACGAGATACCGCTTGGCGATCTGGAGCTTCTCCTCCTCGGTGTAGCCCGCCAGCTGGATCACCTCCATCCGGTCGCGCAGAGGGCCCGGGATCGTGTCGAGCGTATTCGCCGTGGTCACGAACATCGCGTTCGAGAGGTCGAACGGCAGGTCGAGGTAGTGGTCGCGGAAGGAGTGGTTCTGCTCGGGGTCGAGCACCTCGAGCATCGCGCTCGAGGGATCGCCGCGGAAGTCGGCGCCCATCTTGTCGATCTCGTCGATCATCAACAGCGGGTTGTTGGCGCCGGCGTCGCGCAGGGCGCGGATGATCGTGCCGGGCATCGCGCCGATGTAGGTGCGACGGTGGCCGCGGATCTCCGCCTCGTCGCGGACCCCGCCGACCGACAGCCGTTCGAACTTCCGCCCCAGCGCCCGGGCGATCGAGCGGCCGAGCGAAGTCTTGCCGACGCCCGGAGGGCCGACGAAGCACAGGATCGAGCCCCGCGCATCGGGCTTAAGGCGGCGGACGGCCAGGAACTCGAGGATCCGCTCCTTGACCTGGTCGATGTCGTAGTGGTCCTCGTTGAGGATCTCGCGGGCGTGCCCGAGATCGAGATTGTCTTCGATGGATTTGTCCCACGGCAGCGCCGCGATCCACTCGAGGTAACCACGGATCACGCCCCATTCCGCCATCGCCGGCTGGAGCCGCTCGAGCCGGGCCAACTCGCGGTCAGCCTGCTTGCGGACCTCCTCGGGGAGCTCGATCGCCGCCAGCTGCTCGCGCAGCTCGTTGACCTCGGCCTGGACCTCGTCGGCCTCGCCGAGCTCCTCCTGGATCGCCTTGAGCTGCGAGCGCAGGAAGTACTCGCGCTGGCCCTTGTCGAGCTCGGATTGGACCTGGGACTGGATCTTCGAGCCGAGCGCCACGACCTCGAGCTCGCGGGCCAGGATCTCCGACAGGCGCCGGAGCCGCCTGGCCACGTCGACCTCCTCGAGCAGCTCCTGCTTCTCCTCGGTCGGGAGCCGCAGCGCGCCGGCGATGAGGTGGGTCAGGACGCTGGGGTCCGCGACGTTGGCGACCATCACCTGGAGCTCCTCGGGCAGGTACGGGACCTGCTCGACGATGTCGGTGAACGTCTGCTGGACGTTGCGCATCAGCGCGATCAGTTCCGGCGTCTGCTTGACCTCGTCGGGCGCCGCCGAGACCTCCGCGACCAGATACGGCTCGGTCCCAACCCAGCTTTCGATCCGGACGCGCTGGCCGCCCTGGATCAGCACCCGCAACGTCCCGTCCGGCACGCGGACCATCCGCGCGACCACGCCGAGGACGCCAACCGAGTAGAGATCCTCGGGCGCCGGCGTCTCGACGTCGGGCGTGCGGCTGGCGACCATCGCGATCGTCCGGTCTCCCCGCAGCACCTCGTTGACCAGCTCGATGCTTCGCTCCTGACCGACGTTCAGCGGGATCAGCATGTCCGGGAACGTGACCGTGTCGCGCAGCGGCAGCACGCCGACCCGCTGGGGCAGCTCGCGCGTGCTGGCCACGGCCACCTCCCGCGGGCCACTGTCGGGGACGCCGACCTCGATCACGACTCGCTGCTCTCGATCGACACCGGCCCGCGGGCTCGCCGCTGGACGAGCGGCAGCTCGATCCGGAGCATCCCCTCCTCGTAGCGTGCCGTCGCCTGGTCGGGGTGGACCTCGGTGCCGAGCTCGATCATCCGCCGGAAGTAGCCGCGCTCGATCTCGACCTGCTGGTAGACGCCGCCCTCGACCGCGGCCGGCCGGCGCCGGCCGGACAGGATCAGCGTCCGCCCCTGGATCTGCAGGTCGAGCTGATCGGCGTCGACGCCGGCCAGCTCGGCGGTCACGATCGCACGCGGCGGATCGTCGGCGTAGACGACATCGACCGCCGGCGAGAAACCCCCGCCGCGACGGGTGAGGCCGGTCCGCTCGAGCATGTCGCCGAACAGCTCGTCCATCTCCCGGCGCATGCGATCGAAGTTCGCGAACAGGTCATGCTCAGGCATAGCCGGGAGGTTACGCGGTCGCCGTTGCGCGATCAGGGCCGCGCCGCGGCGGGCGCGACGGTGTACACCGCGCCCTCCTGCGCCAGCTCAATCGGGCCGCCGAACGCCTGGCTGGCCTCCGCCAGCGTCCAGTCGGGGTCGAGCTCATCCGAGAAGTGCGTGACGACCACGCGGGCGGCGCCGGCGCGGCGGGCGTGGTCGCCGGCTTCGTGCGGGGTCAGGTGACCGCGGATCCCGGTGCGCTCGGGCCGCGGCAGCGTCGCCTCGATCAGCAGCATGTCGGTGTCCTGGGCGAACTCGACGAGCGCCTCGTTGGGGCTGCAATCGGCGCTGTAGGTCAGGCGACCGCCGTCCGGCGTCGTCAACTCGATGGCGAAGGTGGTCGTGTAGTGCGGGACCTGGCAGAAGCGGACCGAGAACGGGCCGATCGAGAACTCGTCGGGCCCGTCGTACTCGTGCAGCGTGAACGCGCCGTCGACGAGATCGTCGTTGCCCCAGCAGCCGACGATGTGTCGGAAGACCTCGCCGGCGCCGTTGGGCGCGTGCAGCTCGGGCCGGGCGGGGGTGTCGGTGCCGGGCCATCCGGCGACCGGAACCGGCTGCTGTCGGGGCGCGTAGGTGAGCGCATAGGCGAACGGGACGAGGTCGAGGAAATGGTCCGCGTGGAGGTGGCTAATCAGGACCGCGGAGACCTCGACGTAGTCGACGACCCGGCGCAGTTTTGAGAACACCCCGTTGCCACAGTCGAGCAACAACGAAAAATCGTCGTGCTGCACCAAATACCCGCTACACGCGCCGCCCGCGTCCTGCCACGAGGGCGACTTGCCCAACACGGTGATCTGCACACCGCTCCTCTCTCTCCGTAGAGTCTGACACTCTAGCCTCGTGGCGGCACTGCACACGCAAATGCCCGTGCTCATCGTGGCCGCCGCGACTCAGTTCGAGCTCTCGCTGTTGGTCTTCGGCGGCCTGGCGATCGTTGGTGCGCTGCTGTCGGGAATCGCCCGCGAGACGCTGCTGTCGCTGACGACGATGTTCGTGCTCGTCGGCTTCGCGCTCGGCGCCGGCGGACTCGATGTTCTTCACTTCGACGCTCATTCGGCGTTCGTCGATGACCTCGCGATCGTCGCGTTGATCGTGATCCTCTTCCGCGACGGTCTGGAGGTCGAGGGCGAGATGCTCACTGAGCACTGGCATCTCCCGTTGCGCAAGCTCGTCCTGGCAATGCCGCTGACCGCGGGGATCGTTGCCCTTGCCACCCATGCGCTGACCGACCTGTCGTGGACGGAGTCGTTCCTGCTCGGGGCGCTGCTCTCGCCGACCGATCCGGTTCTCTCGTCCGGGGTCGTCGCGAACCCTCGCGTGCCGCGCCTGATCCGCCACTCGCTGAACCTCGAGTCCGGGCTGAACGACGGGCTCGCGCTACCCGCCGTGCTCGCCTTGAGCGCGACGCTGGCCGTCGGCGGCGGTCATTTCGTGTGGTGGCGGTTCGTGCTGGAGGACGTCACAATCGGCGTTGCGACAGGGCTGCTCCTGGGGTTCGTGGGCGCCAGCCTGATGCCTCGCCGCGAGAAGAAGCTCGAGGGGGGCATCCCCGGATATCAGAAGGCCCTTTACGCGCTGGGAATCGCGTTCGCGACGTACGGGCTCGCCGTGCTGCCACCACGCGGCAACGGGCTGATCGCGGTGTACATCGCCGCGATCACGCTCGGGATCCGGCGCCCGGATCTACGCTCCTACTTCGAACGGCAGTCGCCCGACCTGGTCGAGATCGTGAAGATCGGGATCTTTGTCGTGTTCGGATCGCTGCTGACCCTGCACGGGCTGTTCGCCGACGGCTGGGCGGCGGTCGCGATCGCGATCATCGCGCTGGTCGTGGCGCGGCCCGCGGCCGTCATGATCGCGCTGACGGGGACCGCGACCGACAAGCCGACGAGGGCCTTCATGGGGTGGTTCGGGCCCAAGGGCGTGTCGACGATGACGTTCTCGCTGCTGGTCCTCGACGCCGGGATCGCCTCGGGCTCGCGCTTGTTCAACCTGGCGGCGCTGGTCGTCGTGTTCTCGATCATCGCCCACGGCGTCACCGACACGGTCGGTGCGGATTGGATCGCACGCCGGGCCGAGCGCAAGTCCGCGCGATCCGAGGAGGAGTCAGCGGCCCTGGTTATCAGCCAGGCTCAGTGATGGTCGTTGCCGCCGCCGTGGCGGTCGGGATCCAGGATCCAGCCGAGCAGCACGGCGATCAGGACGAAAACGATGAATCCAATGGCTAGCGGCCAGTACACGAGCGTTGGAACCTTATAGGTGCCGGACGCGTCCTGCTCCGGCCACGCGCGCTCGGCTACGCGTGCAGGGCGACCTGCTCGCTCGCCGACGGGAACGCCCAGGCGACCTGCATCCGGCGCTCCTGGCGGAACACAAAGCGCATCTGGCGCGGCGGCCGCAGGCCGTCGGGGTGGTTAGGTCGGTAGGTGGCACAGGGACCCGCCTCGCTGACTGCGCAGAGCAGGTTTTGGTGAAAGAAGCAGTCCTCGCAGCTCACTTTGGCTGCTCCTGTGCGACCGTTAGACATACCCGGCTCCAACCCCTCGATGCTTGATGCGTGCCTCAGACGACGACTGCATCAAAGCGAACTTCGCGACCGGCGCGCAACCCCGATTCTCGGAAAACGCACGAACTTCGCGTCATGCCGTTTTCCCTGCAAACAGCGGGCATTTTCGACTGCGCAGCGAGAAGCGCCCGCAATTTCCGTAGCTTTCCCGTGATGGAACGAGACGGCCGACAGGAGCTGGTTTCGCTCGCCGACTACGAGCGGGCGGCGACGGAGCTGATCGACCCCGGGGCGTTCGGCTACTTCTACGGCGGAGCCGGCGACGAGATCACCATGCGCGACAACGTCGCCGCCTGGAGGCGGCTGGCGATCCGCCCGCGGATGCTCGTCGGCGTCGGCCAGCGCGACCCATCGGTGACGCTTCTGGGCAAGCCCCGCCCGCATCCACTGATCATCGCCCCGATGGCCGTCCAACGCCTCGCCCACCCCGACGGCGAGATCGGCACCGGTCGCGCCGCCGCTGCCACCGGCACGATCATGTGCCTCTCGACCCTCGGCACAGCCAGCGCCGAGTCGCTGGCTCGGGCCGTGCCCGACGGCCCGCGCTGGTTTCAGCTCTACGTGTTCTCCGACCGCGGGGTCACGCGAGAACTGATCTCGCGCGCGGTCGAACACGGCTACGAGGCCCTGGTCGTGACCGTCGATCTGCCGATGCTGGGCTGGCGCGAGCGCGATCTGCGCTCTGGCGTACGCTCGGCGAGCGCGCACCCTCTAGCCAGCGCCCACGCGGTCAGCTCGGAGGGCCCGGTGGAAGCGGCCGGCCCGCTGAGTCCAGACGGCATCGCCGGGCTGCTCGACCCCGACCTGAACTGGCCCGACATCGAGCACTTCGCGTCTGACAGCTCGCTGCCGGTGATCGTCAAGGGGATCCTGACCGCTGAGGACGCACGGCTGGCGGCGGAGCACGGCGCCCGGGGCGTAGTCGTGTCAAACCACGGCGGCCGCCAGCTCGACACCGTGCTCGCGGGCGCCGATGCGCTGCCGGCCGTGGCCGACGCCGTCGGCGATGTCATCGACGTGATCGTCGACGGCGGGATCAGGCGCGGGACGGACGTGCTCAAGGCGCTCGCGCTCGGGGCTCGTGCCGTGATGGTCGGCCGCCCGCTCGTGTGGGGACTGGCGGTCGACGGCGCGGACGGGGCACAGCGAGTGATCGAGATCCTGCTGGCGGAGCTCGACCTGGCGCTGGCGCTCGCGGGCGCGCCGAGGGCCGCCGAGCTCGATCGCAGCTTCGTCACGCCGGCGCCGTGGACAGCCGGTTGACGTGAACGTACTCGTCACCGGAATCACCGGATACATCGGATCGCGCCTGGTGCCGCGCCTGTGCCGTGACGGGCACGAGATCCGCGGCTTCGCCCGCCATCCCCGTGCCGGCTCCGAGCTGACGGTTGTACAGGGCGACGCGATCTCCGGTGAGGGGCTCGAGCAGGCACTGGAAGGCATCGACGTCGCTTACTTCCTGATCCATTCGATGGAGACGAGCAGCGACGGTGCCTTCAACGTCCGCGAGCGGACGGCGGCTGAGAATTTCGCCCGTGCCGCCGGCAAGTGCGGGGTGGCACGCATCATCTACCTCGGCGGGCCGATGCCGACAGACGGTTCGCTGTCACCTCACCTGGCCAGCCGGCTCGAGGTGGAGCACATCCTCCTGGCGGCGACGCCATGTTCGGTGGCGTTCCGCGCGTCGATCGTGATCGGCGCCGGGTCGCGCTCGTTCCGCTTCCTCGTGCACCTCGTCGAGCGCCTGCCGGTACTGGCGGTGCCGGCGTGGCGCACTCACCGCTCGGCACCGATCGACCAGCGTGACATGATCGAGCTACTCGCCCGGGCCGCCACCAGCGACGCCGTCTGCGGTCAGTCACTCGACGCCTGTGGCCGCGAGATCGTCTCCTACGGGGAGTTGATCGATCGGATCCGTGATCACATGCTCCTCGACCGTCCAACAATTGGTTTCAACCGCCTGACTGTCACTCCGATTGCAAGCCGCATTGCGGCTGCCGTCGCCGGCGAGGACCCGGCACTGATCGAGCCGCTGATGGGAAGCCTCGAGCACGACCTGCTGCCGCGTGATGACCGGGCGGCCGAACTGCTCGGCGTCAGGCTGCACTCACTCGACGCGGCGATCGAGCGGTCGCTGAGGGACTGGGAGTCAACCGAGCCGCTGGCGGCGCGATAGCCACCTGGGT
>Ga0116217_10002010_pt1 | contig 19154 bp, 16 predicted proteins | sample Sb_taG_6_FD_89697 | JGI IMG/M metagenome (GOLD analysis project Ga0116217, IMG submission 89697) | Peat soil microbial communities from Weissenstadt, Germany - Sb_50d_4_PS metaG | ecosystem: Environmental > Terrestrial > Soil > Wetlands > Peat | place: Germany: Weissenstadt | collected 2010-09-21 | reverse complement strand
GGCCTCAGCCTAGCCATCAATCAATGCCTCGATCGCCAGCGTGGTCTTGTTTCGGGCACACCTCGGTCTGCCGGCGGGATTGCCGCCTTCGCCCTTTTGAAATCTCCTGTCGATGTTCTGTCGTTCGCCTGTTCTCAGTGAGCTCATTCGGAGGTGATTAGCCTTCCATGCGGGCAGCGCTCCCACAACGTGCAGGCGGCCCATCGTGGGCCGCGGTCAGCGTCCGGCAGTGGAGCGGTAGAAAAAGCCCTTGGTGATTTCGACGAGCGCCAGATACGCAGCTGTCACGATGATCAGGTAGACGAAAAACAGCGGCGGCGGTGCAACGAAACCGAACCACCGGCCCACTGAGAGAAGAGGAAGGACGATCGCGACAGCGACAGACCCAAGTGCCATGGCGACGAGGAACCCGCTCGGCCTGCTCTGGAAGAATCGCCGGCGCGTACGGAGGGCGAAGACCACCAGCACCTGGGTCGTGATCGACTCGATGAACCAGCCGGTCTGAAAAAGCGCCTCGCCGGCGCCAAACAGATGCAGCAAAGCGTAGAAGGTCAGAAAATCGAAGACGGAGCTGACCGGCCCGAATACTAGCATGAACCGCTCGATCAGCTTGACGTCCCACTTCACTGGCCGGGCGGTAGCCTCCTGATCCACCCGATCGAACGGAATTGCGATCTCTGACACGTCATAGAGCAGGTTATTCAGCAATATCTGGATCGGCAGCATCGGCAGGAAAGGCAGGAACAGCGCTGCGCCGGCCATGCTGAACATGTTGCCGAAATTTGAGCTTGAGCCCATCAGAACATACTTGGACACGTTCTGGACCGCGCTACGCCCGTCGACCACACCTTCGCGCACCACCGAGAGGTCGTGTTCGAGCAGGATCAGATCAGCAGCCGCACGCGCGACATCGGCGGCACTATCGACCGAGATCCCGACATCCGCAGCGTGTAGCGCCGGAGCGTCGTTGATACCATCCCCCATGAAGCCGACAACATGGCCGAGCCGCTTCAGCGCCAGTAGGATCTGATGCTTCTGCTGCGGGTTGACACGGCAAAACAAGTTGACCCCTGACAACTGTCCGATCAGCGCCTCGTCCGAGAGACGCGTCAGCGCGTCGCCTGTGAGTACTCCCGTGACCGGTATGCCGATCTCAGCGAAGACGTGGCGGGTCACGAGCTCGTTATCGCCGGTCAGCACCTTCACGGAGATGCCCGCAGCCGCCATTGCCTGGATCGTAGCCCCGGCGCTCGCTTTCGGAGGATCCAGGAAAACGGCGAAGCCGGAGAAAATAAGGTCGCTCTCGTCTATGATCGCGGCGGTCTCATGGCTCATATCGACCTCGCCGCTTGCTATGCCCAGCGCGCGGAATCCCTGCGCACCGAGCGCGTCAAGGGTGGCCTCGAAGGTACGACGCGTCTCGGCGTCGAGCGGCCGCTCCTCTCCGTCCGCACCCTCGTATCGCCCGGACAGCCGCAGGAGATCCTCAGGCGCACCCTTCACGATTAGACGACGCTTGGCGTCGTGCTCAACCAGGACCGAGACACGCCGTCGCTCGAAATCGAACGGCACCTCGTCGATCTTTCTCCAACCAGTCATGTCGAACGGATGGGCAGCGAGGATCGCCTCGTCGAGCGGACTCTTCATGCCGGTTTCGAACCGGCTGTTGATATAGGCATAGGCATAGGCGCGCTGACTCTCCGCGCCGCGCCCGTCGATCGCGCGCACGAGCTTGATCGTGGCTTCTGTCAGCGTGCCGGTCTTGTCGGTGCACAGCACATTCATGGCGCCGAGATCGTGGATTGCGGAGAGGCGCTTCACGATCACCTTTCGCTTGGACAACTCCATTGCCGACTGGGCAAGTGTGACCGTCACGATCATCGGCAGCAGCTCGGGTGTCAGCCCGACAGCGAGTGCCAGCGCGAACATCAGCGACTCCAGCACTGGCCGATGGAAAGAGATGTTCACCACTAGGACGAATAGCACCATCAACACGGTGAGGCGCATGATCAGCATGCCGAAACGTTGAATGCCGACCGCGAAGTCGGTGGCCGGCGGCTTTTCCGCAAGGCTCGCCGCGAGTTGGCCGAGCGCCGTCTTGCCGCCAGTTCGGCAGATCACAATAGTTGCAGTGCCGCTGATCACGGAGGTGCCGGCAAAGACGGCGTTCGACGCTCCGGCGGGGTTTTCGGCGCCCAAGGCTGCGTCGCTGGCCTGCTTCTCGGCTGGGTACGGCTCGCCCGTGAGGAGAGCCTGGTTGACGAAAAGATCGCGGCTTTCGAGCAGTCGCGAGTCCGCAGGAACGAGATCGCCAGCGATCAGCTCGACAATGTCGCCGGGGACCAGTTGGTCGATCGGCACCGAGAGGCTTGCACCGTTGCGCCGTACGGTTGCCTGCACCGCCACCGACCGGCGCAGCGCCTCAACCGCATTCTGAGCGCGGACTTCCTGGACGAAATCAAGTGTCATACTGATCGTTACGATGGTCACGACGATGAAGAAGCTCGCGATGTCGCCAGTCGCCGCGGACAACCCGCTCGCCACGAGCAGGATGATGACCAGCGGGTTGCGAAAGCGGGCGAGGAATTGTAGCCAGAGCGGCGAACGCTTGACGGTTGCGGCGTCGTTGGGTCCATAGGTCGTCAACCGCGATTGCACCTCTGCGGTATCAAGGCCCGCAGGGGTCGTTCCGAGTCGTTCGAGAAGCCGGTCTGTCGGCTCCTTCCAGATTTCTTCGGGGCCAAGTTCGCCATTTGCGGGGTCCTTGGCGCCATCGCGATGTGACCCGCTCACTTCTCCAGGTTCACGCGCATTCATTGGCTGTCGTTCCTTTGAGTGCCGCTCCAACTGCGCGCAACGATTGATCGCTAGAAAGTCGTTCAATGGACCGCCGTCGCGACGTAGCCAAGTAAATTGCCCTTTTTGGCAACTAGGAACCCACCCCTGATCTGTCTGTACTAGCGTGACCGGAGTCTGTGCTTCTAGCTTGGTGGCTTGCTCGGCGTCGGGCGGCCTGGAGCCATAAGCCGGGGGGTACTCGCGGAAGCATTAGTTCCGAAATGTGCCAAAGGCGAAAGCTTGTGCGTCAGCCTTCACTTCTTGTCTGGGTGTGCTCCGATCACTTCGCAAGCCATCCTATCGCCAGCTCCAAACCGGCATTCGACCTGGGTCATTCAATAGTGGCTGACTTACAGGCATGCTTTCCTTGAGCCAATTGCCCTAGCGACGGGCCCCCGCTGGCGGTGCATATTTATAGGTTCTGCGCGCGAATGCTACACGTACGTTGGCGGTCAGATGACGATGGAAAAAGATCAATCAACAGGCGGCCAGAACCGCGAGATACCCGAGCCTCCCCACCCGCGCGAGCGGCGCGAGCCGTTGCCGTGGCAAGTCCCCAAGGCCGCTGAGGAAGATCCCGAAGCGCTACGTCGCGTTCAGGCGATTTTGAACAGTTCGAGCTATCGACTGGCCGAGGAGGACGTTGATTTCCTCGCGCGCAACGACCTTCGCGGCGTACGCCTTCTGATCGAGTATCTTAAGCCGGAATTGTTAATTGCGGAGCATGGAATTCGTCACACCATAGTAGTCTTCGGCGGCACGCGCATCTGCGAAGGCGCAGCTGCACGCCGCAAGGTCGAAATGCTGCGCCGGGCATTGGCAGCCGATACTGGTAACAAGAACCTCGAGCGGCGGCTCGCAATCGCCGAGCGAATTCTGGCAAAGAGCCACTACTATGAGATTGCCCGCGAGTTCGGACGCCTGGTCGGCGAGGCCAACAGCGGCCACCCTGCGCCGCATACGGTTGTCATGACCGGCGGCGGCCCGGGTATAATGGAGGCGGCCAATCGCGGGACTTTCGACGTCGGGGCCAAATCCGTCGGCCTGAATATCAGCCTGCCGCACGAACAATATCCGAACCCCTACGTCACAGCTGATCTCTGTTTCAGCTTTCATTACTTCGCGTTGCGCAAACTGCATCTGCTTCTGCGGGCGCGTGCGCTCGTTGCCTTTCCAGGCGGCTATGGCACATTCGACGAGCTGTTCGAGGTCCTAACCCTGGTACAGACACGCAAGATCAAGCCGATCCCAGTCGTGCTTGTGGGCGAGAGCTACTGGCGGCGAGTCGTCGACATCGATTACCTGGTTGATGAAGGCGTCATCGATCCAGAGGATCGCGATCTATTCTGGTTCGCTGAAACCGCACAAGAGATCTGGGACGGCATCCTGCATTGGCATAAGCAAAGCGGCGAACCCCTGCCGCATACGCGTTGACGAGCTGTCTCACGCGAGTTCAGTCACGTCCCTCGCAATGTGATACGGCTCTGCAATCTGAATTCAGGGAGGATTTTCTTGAAGCTGTCTTTTCATGGCGCCGATCGAGGTGTCACAGGTTCTTGTCACCTGATCGAATCCGCCGGCCGCCATGTCCTCATCGATTGCGGCCTTTACCAGGGTGAGCATGAACTTGCAGAGGAGAATGCGGGTCCCTTCGGTTTTGATCCGACGGCCCTCGACTATGTACTGTTGACACACGCCCATCTTGATCATTGTGGACGCTTGCCGCTTCTCGCGGAAAGAGGCTTCCGTGGTGAAATCATCACGACCGCAGCCACGCGTGAGCTCACCCGGCTGGTGTTGCTTGATGCGGCCCAGTTGCAGGAGGAAGAGGCGCGCTACCTTGCCCACAGGGCAGCGCGACATGGCGCCAACCAGAAAGCGTTCCAACCGCTGTACTCGGTGCTCGATGCGCTCAACACCCTCGATTTCTTCGGGCGGACCGCCACATATGGACCATCGTTCGTAATCGCCCCGGGCATCCATGCGACCTTCCTCGATGCAGGCCATATTCTCGGCTCGGCCAGCATCTTCCTGCAACTCGAGGAGCGTGACCTTCACTGCGGAGTTCTGTTTTCCGGCGATCTCGGTAATATCGGTGGCCCATTGCTGCGAAACCCTGCGATCCCGCCCAAGACGGACGTCGTCGTGCTGGAAACAACCTACGGCAACCGCCTGCATAAACCGCTGCATCTCTCGGTCGATGAACTCTACCAGGCCATCAACGAGACGTTCGCGCGTGGGGGAAACGTAATCATTCCGACTTTTGCGCTCGAACGTGCGCAGGTGCTGCTCTATTTCCTACGCCAAGGCCTGGAACAGGACCGCCTACCAAATACGATGCAAGTATTTCTGGACTCGCCGCTGGCGATTTCGGCTACCGCAATCTTCGAGCATCACCCTGAATGTCTTGAGCCAAAGGTCGCCGAACTCTTCCGCAATAGCGGCGACCCATTCAACCTGCGTGGCTTGCACTTCGTTCGGGAGACGTCGGAGTCCGTCGCTTTGAACAGCATTAAAGGCGGGGCGATCATCATTGCTGGCTCAGGAATGTGCACCGGCGGGCGGGTCATGCACCATCTCAAGCATAATCTTTGGCGAGCGGACTCGAGCATCGTATTCGTGGGCTATGCCGCCGTGGGAACCCTGGCTCGCCGCATTATCGATGGGGCAAAGCAAGTCAGCATCTTCGGCGAAGATATCCAAGTCAAAGCCGGTATACACACGATCAACGGATTTTCTGCCCATGCGGATCAGGCAGAGTTGCTGGCATGGCATAAACAAGCTGATGCCAGCCGCACCTTCCTCGTTCACGGCGAAGAAGATGTTATGCGATCCTTTGCAGCCAAACTGGCCGACACACGCATCGAGATGCCGGCATTGAATGAGACTTTCGACCTTTGAGGAAAGCTCACAGGGGCAGCAATCCAATTAACAAACGCGCGCTGAGTTTGAGTGCACATATCTTGTCTGGCACCAGTGAACCACATGGATAGGAATGAACGATCGACTGAGTAAGGACGAGCGTGACGGCATTGACGCTTATTGGCGCGCGGCAAACTACCTTTCCGTGGGACAGATCTATCTGCTTGATAATCCACTGCTGCGCGAGCCGCTGAGACCGGCGCACATCAAACCTCGCCTGCTTGGCCACTGGGGCACGTCACCCGGACTTAATTTCATCTACGTTCACCTCAACCGGGTCATTCGCAACCACGACCTCAACATGATATTCGTCACCGGTCCTGGTCACGGTGCACCCGCAATCGTAGCAAACACCTATTTGGAAGGAAGCTACACCGAGTGCTTTCCCGCCATCACTCGGGACGCCGAAGGTCTAAGGGAGCTGTTTCGCCAGTTCTCTTTCCCGGGCGGCATTCCAAGTCACACCGGACCGGAGACGCCAGGATCAATCAACGAAGGCGGCGAGCTCGGCTATTCCCTCGCCCACGCTTTTGGCGCGGCCTTCGACAATCCAGACCTGATCGTTGCCTGCGTCATCGGTGACGGCGAGGCCGAGACCGGCCCGCTTGCTGCTGCATGGCACGCCAACAAATTCCTGAATCCCGCGACCGACGGCGTTGTTCTGCCGATCCTTCACCTCAACGGCTATAAGATCTCCAATCCCACCATCCTGGCCCGCATCCACCGAGACGAATTGACTAGCCTGCTTCGCGGTTACGGCTACACGCCTTATTTCGTGGAAGGTTTTGAGCCGGCCGCGATGCACCTCAAAATGGCCGACACTCTCGATCAGGTGGTTGCTCAGACTGGCGAAATTCAGAAACGCGCACGCACCCACGAAGAAGCCTTCCGTCCGCGCTGGCCGGTGCTTGTCCTTGTCACGCCGAAGGGGTGGACGGGGCCCAAAGAGGTCGATGGTCTCAAGATGGAAGGTACTTGGCGCTCGCACCAGGTTCCTCTCGCCGAGGTGCGTACCAATCCTGAGCATCTCGCCATCCTCGAACGATGGTTGCGCAGCTATAGAGCCGAAGAGCTGTTCGACGCTTCTGGCAGGCTGCGAGCGGAGCTTGCGGCGCTTGCGCCTGAGCGCGAGCGGCGCATGGGATCAAATCCGCATGCGAATGGCGGATGTTTGCTTAAGGACCTTAAGCTGCCCAAAGTTGAGGCTTACGCGGTCGAGATGCCTGAGCCAGGCGAGACTTACGCTGAGTCAACAAGGGTTCTTGGCACTTATCTGCGCGATGTGATGCGTCTCAATGCGGACACCCGCAACTTTCGCGTCTTTGGGCCTGACGAGACCGCATCCAATCGCCTCAACGCCCTATTCGAGGTTACCGACCGCACCTGGGATGCTGAGCGCCTCGACAGCGACGACCATCTCAGCCCAGACGGCCGCGTCATGGAAATCCTGAGCGAGCATATCTGCCAGGGCTGGCTCGAAGGCTATCTGCTCACGGGACGGCATGGCCTGTTTTCGAGCTACGAGGCCTTCATCCACATCGTAGATTCAATGTTCAATCAGCACGCAAAATGGCTGAAGGTGGCGAGCAGGGAGGTGCCTTGGCGCCGGCCCATCGCGTCGCTCAACTATCTTCTCACCTCCCATGTCTGGCGTCAGGACCACAATGGCTTCAGCCACCAAGACCCAGGCTTCATCGACCATGTTGTGAACAAGAAGGCGGACGTGATCCGCGTCTACTTGCCGCCAGACGCGAACACCTTGCTCGTTACTTTCGACAGGTGCTTGCGGAGCCGAAACTTGGTCAATGTCGTCGTGGCCGGCAAGCAGCCCGAGCTGCAGTGGCTTTCGCTCAAAGATGCCATTCACCATTGCGACGCCGGCATTGGTATTTGGGCCTGGGCCAGCAACGATGTCGATGGCGAGCCTGACGTGACTATGGCCTGCGCCGGTGACGTGCCAACCCTTGAGACATTGGCTGCGGCGAGTCTGTTAGGGGAGCATTTTCCTGAGCTCAAGGTCAGAGTAGTGAACGTCGTTGATCTCATGCGCCTGCAACCGCAGGAGGAACACCCCCACGGGCTTTCAGCCCGCGAATTCGATGCCTTATTCACCGCCGACAAGCCAATCATTTTCAATTATCACGGCTATCCGTGGCTCATTCACCGGCTCACCTACCGGCGCACCAATCACAACCTCCATGTGCGCGGCTATAAGGAGGAGGGCACCACGACGACCCCTTTCGATATGGCCGTGCGCAACAACATCGATCGCTTCCAGTTGGTGATCGACGTCATCGACCGCGTCCCGTCGCTCGCCACCAGTGCGGCATTCGTACGCCAGGCCATGCGAGACAAGCTGTCCGATCATCGCCATTACATTGTCGAGCATGGCGAGGACATGCCCGAGGTACGGGATTGGAAGTGGCCGATTTGTACTGTCAGGCGTTGAACACCCAGAGAGGCCTATCCGCTAAGTAGATCGGATGCGTGCGGAACCCATGATACGGAGCCAAGAATAGGCCCGATACATTGCTCCCACGACCTTCGCTTCACTGGCTTGAGTCTGCTGAGTTCATGTTGCAGGCGATCCGCAGGAAGGTTGGAGACAGAGGATGAGTTGGTTACCCCATGAGCGGCAGTGGGGCCCCGCCGCGGCAGGACCGGTCTGAGTTGGCCCACAAGGCCGATCCGAGCCAGGACGTCGTGCTCGTTGTCAATGCGGGCTCGTCCAGCATCAAATTCGCCGTCTATGGCGTGGGCGGTGATGGGCTCGATCGTCTGACCCATGGCGAGATCGACGGCATCGGGACGTTGCCACGCTTCCATGCACGCGATGCCTCTGGCGCCGAGATTACCGGACTGCCTTGGGCCAAAGACTCCAATTTCTCGGTTCACAAGCTGATCGAGGCCCTGATCGAATGGATCGAGCAACGATGCGGTCGCGGCAGGATCATGGCCGCCGGGCACCGTGTCGTGCTCGGTGGGCTCGAGCATACAGCACCCGTGCTGATCAATGCCGGCCTGCTTGAGCGGCTCCGCGAGCTCATCCCTCTTGCTCCCATGCATCAGCCCCGCAATCTGGAGCCGATTGAGGCGCTCGCGAAGTTGAACCCCAAGATGCCGCAGGTCGCCTGTTTTGACACGGCCTTCCATCGGACCATCCCCGAGATTGCGCAGCTTTACGGCCTACCACGGAAGCTCACCGAGGCAGGGGCGAGGCGCTACGGTTTTCACGGGCTCTCCTACGAATACATTGCCAGCGTCCTACCTCGGTTCGATGAGCGGGCTGCCGGTGGTCGCACGGCAGTCGCCCATCTCGGCAACGGTGCCAGCATGTGCGCGCTCGTCGGCGGACGCAGTGTGGCGACGACGATGGGGTTCAGCCCGCTCTCTGGGCTTCTGATGGGTACGCGTCCAGGCGAAATCGACCCAGGCCTGCTGCTCTGGCTGATGCAAGCCAAGGGCATGGCGGTGGAAGCAATCGAGGCCATGCTCTATCACGAATGCGGCCTCAAAGGCGTGTCGGGCATCAGCAGTGATATGCGTGATCTTTTGGCTAGTGATGATGCGCATGCGAGGCAGGCGGTTGATCTTTTCATTTACCGAATATGCTGGGAACTCGGCTCGCTCGCGGCCGCTGCCGAGGGCCTCGATGCCTTGATCTTCACCGCCGGCATCGGCGAAAACGCGAGCTCTGTTCGCGAAGCTGTCTGCCGCCAGTCGGCTTGGCTCGGTATCGAGCTCGACGCCGCGGCGAATGCACGAGGCGAGCAACGGATCAGTACGATCGCCAGTCCCGTCTCCGTTTGGGTGATCCCAACCGATGAGGAGCGCATGATCGCTATCCACACTTTGGCAATCCTTAAAGAGCTACCTAAGACGATTCTTTGATGAGGCTGAACGCATGGAGCATCGCGAAGCAGCAATCAATCCGAAATCGGAGCATTCGGTCCCATGGTTCTGGCCTTACGCGGCGGCAATCGAGCTTGGCGATGAAGGTCTCAGACTATTCAGGGACAACCTGAAATTCGTCGCCGAGGCTGGCGAGATCAGCGCTCCGTCGCCCCCCGAATGGGCAACGGACAATCGCGTCGTCCTTGATCTCGATACCATGCGCCTCAGGGACTTCTCGAAAACTGGAGCATCAGTCCCGCCGGTCCTCGTTGACCCGCCCTATGCCGGGCATAGCTCGACGATCACCGACTATGCCAAGGGCCAGAGCTTGGTCGAGACCCTGCTCGGGGCAGGCCTCGATCGCGTGCTCGTCACCGACTGGAAGGGCGCCACCGATGCGATGCGGAATTTCGATATCGATAAGTACCTGGCGGAAATCAACGTCGTGGTGGACGATCTTGGCGGCGCGGTGCACCTGATCGGCCTTTGCCAAGGCGGTTGGATGTGCGCCATGTTTGCAGCCCGCTTCCCGGAAAAGGTTAGGAGTCTGGTCCTTGCTGGCGCACCCATCGACACCGACGCCGGACATGGACCCATCAAGGAGCTCGTCCATAGGCTGCCTCTTGACATCTATCAGGAGATGGTCGACGTCGGCGGTGGCCGGATACTCGGCAAGACGATGCTGGCCGGCTGGAAGGACATGCATCCCGGTGAGCAGTTCATGGGCAAATACGTGGACCTATTCGCCCATATCGAGGACAAGTGCTACATCGAGCGTACCGAGCGCTTTGAACGGTGGTACGAAAACCCGATGGACCTGCCGGGCGTCTATTACCTTCAGGCGGTCAAGCTCTTGTTCAAGGAAAACCGGCTGGCTAAAGGCACATTCGTGGCCCTTGGCCGCAAGCTTGCGCTGAAGGACATCACCGTACCTACCTACCTTCTCGCCGGACAGTCCGACGATATCACCACCGAGGAACAGGTGTTCAATGCCGAGAAGCTCATCGGCACGCCTTCTTCCGCCATCATAAAGAAACTTGCTCCGGGTGGTCATATCGGCCTCTTCATGGGCCAGCGCACCCTGGCCGAAATCTGGCCGGAGATCGGACGATGGATCCTGGCATACTCTGCGTCACCGCGGTGACCGCCGAGCTCGAAGAGGAGGCTGTGCTTGGTTGCCACGAAGCAAGCGAGCCTTCGCCGTGCCTCCTAATGCAGGCTCTCGAGGACCAAGGCGATGCCTTGGCCGCCGCCGATGCAAAGGGTAACAACGCCCCGCTTGATGCCGTCCCGCTGCATCGAATGGAGCAGCCGCGTGGTCAGGACCGCGCCGGTCGCACCGATCGGGTGCCCATGAGCAATGGCCCCGCCTTCTACGTTCACAATATCCTCTGCAAGGCCGAGCTCACGCGTAACCGCAATCACGATGGCGGCAAAGGCCTCATTGATCTCGATGCGTTCGATGTCAGCGATCGTCCAATCTGCGCGGGCAAGAGCTTGACGGACGGCAGGGATCGGACCAAGGCCGAACATGCCCGGCTCGACCGCGGCAATACCGTAAGACAGGAGCCGCGCCATCGGCTGAAGACCTTGCTGCTCGGCCCAGTCCCGCTCCGCCACTATCATGGCGGCGGCGGCGCTATTGAGACCCGGTGCATTTCCGGCGGTAATCGTTCCATCCTTGCGGAATGCCGGATGCAGTTTGGCTAGAGCTTCGAGTGTCGTGCCCGGTCGGTTGTGCTCGTCCTTGTCGAAGACTTCCGGCCCCTTCCGGCTTTTCACCTCAACCGGAACAATCTCATCCCTGAACTTCCCCGCGGCTTGCGCTGCGGAAAAGCGCTGCTGGGATCGCACGGCCCACCGATCCTGCTCCTCACGCGTGATCTGGCGAGATTTGGCCAGATCCTCGGTGTGCCAGCCGGAGTGCTCGCCCGAGAACGCATCGTTCAGCCCATCGCGCAGCATGCTGTCGTAGATCTGGGCGTCGCCAAGCCGATAACCCCACCGCCCACCCGCGGCGAGATAGGGGGCCATGTCCATGTTCTCCATGCCGCCAGCGATCGCACTGTCCGACATGCCGAGCATGATTTCCTGGGCGGCGGAGACAATAGCTTGGGCACCGGAACCGCAGACGCGGTTGACCGTCATGGCCGGGACGTCAACGGGAAGCCCGCCATAGACGGCTGATTGCCGCGCTGGATTCATCTTGTTGCCGGCCTCGATCACATTGCCCATCACCGCCGTACCGATCTTGGCTGGATCAAGTTTTGAGCGGGCCAGTACGGCGCGCACCACGGTGGCGCCGAGTTCGGTCGCCGGCACCGATTTCAGACTGCCGTCGAACGTGCCGATCGCTGTGCGCAGCGGCGTGCACAGCACGGTTTCGCGTGTAGCCATTCTTCCTCCCTTGATGCCAATCTGCCAGCAATCACAAACGCAGGCCCCCATCGATCTCGAGGATGCGGCCGTTGTAGTAGTCGTTCTGCAGGATATAGAGCACCGTGCCGCCGATCTCTTCCGGCTCCCCCAATCGTCTCAACGGAATCGTCGAGATTATCTTCTCACGGATCTCCGGCTTAATGTTGGCCACCATACGCGTGTCGCAAAATCCCGGAGCAATGCCGGCGACGCGTATCTTGTAGCGCGCCAGCTCCTTGGCCCAGGTCACCGTCATGGCGGCCACACCTGCCTTGGCGGCGGCGTAGTTGGTTTGTCCGATGTTGCCGGCGCGAGAGATGCTGGAGATGTTGATGATCACCCCGCCGCGTCCGCCTTCGACCATGTGCACCGCGGCCTCACGACCGCAAAGAAAGACACCAACCAGGTCGACTGCGATCACCTTGTTGAAGTCGGCGAGCGACATCTTGTTTTGCACCTTGCCGTCCTTCACTTTGACCAACAAGGCATCGCGGTTGGTGCCGGCGTTATTGATAAGGCCGTCTACGCTCCCAAAGTCCTTACGCACGCTGGCGAAGAGCGCCTCCACTGCCGCCTCCTCCGCCACATTGGCCGGGTAGCTCTTGGCTTGGCTGCCAACATTTGCACAAAGGCGCGCGGTCTCCTGAAGCTTCGCCTCATCGAGGTCGACAAGTGCAATCCTGGCTCCTTGGCCCGCTAAGACCTCCGCCATTTTTTGGCCAAGCCCTTGCGCCGCACCCGTGATCACGATCGCTTTCTCCTTTGGATCCATGACGCCTGTGCCTCTCACTTCACCGAAACATAGCGCCCGGGCGCATCCTCAGCGGCGCGAATCCAGCCGCCGCCTTGCCGAGCGGTGGCGGTTGGACCGGATCGGCCCGATTGCGCGTCGAGCCATGCAGTCCAGGTCGGCCACCAAGACCCCTCGCGCGGCTCATAGCCGGCAAGCCAAGTGTCTGGACCCATCACCGCGCCGTCCTTTTGACCAGGACACACATCAGGTGCCAATCAAACTAAGCGCGACAGCTGGTAGACACAATCCGACCCATCGACGCAGAAGCCACACCCCGGCATTGCGGCGCCATCGGTCCGTTCATAGCGCGCCTTGCTCGCGGTAGTGATGCGCGAGCAACAGGGCGATGGCGCAGGACGCCATCCGGCTCAGCGTCTTATCGGCTCGGCTGGTCAGCACGATGGGAACGCGCGCGCCAAGTACGATCCCTGCTCCATCGGCGTCGGCCAAGTATTCAAGCTGCTTCGCCAACATGTTTCCCGCCTCAAGGTCCGGCACGAGCAGGATGTCAGCCTGTCCCGCCACTGGCGAGACGATGTGCTTTGTCTTCGCCGCGTCGGCGGAAACGGCATTGTCGAACCCAAGCGGCCCATCAAGGATGCCGCCCGTGATCTGGCCGCGGTCTGCCATCTTGCAAAGGGCTGCCGCATCGAGCGTGGACTTGATCTTGGGCGAGACGGTCTCGACCGCGGACAGGATTGCGACCTTCGGCCTTTCAATGCCGAGCGCGTGCGCGAGTTCGATCGCGTTCTGGACGATATCTCGTTTCGCCTCGAGATCGGGATAGATGTTGATAGCCGCATCGGTGATCAGCAGCGGCCGGGGATAGGTCGGCACGTCCATGACGAAGACGTGACTGACGCGCCGTTCCGTGCGCAGGTTGCGGTCTCCAGCGACGACAGCATGCATGAGCGCGTCGGTATGCAGCGCGCCCTTCATGATCGCGTCGGCCGAGCCGGCAAGCACGAGGTCCACGGCCTTTGCGGCGGCTGCCTCGGCATCTGTCGCAGGGGCAATTTCGTACCCTGAAATGTCGATGCCACTCGCATTGGCCGCAGCCTTAATGGCATCGGGGGGACCGATCAGAATCGGAATAATCAGCTTGGCGCGTGCCGCCTCGATCGCACCGGCTAGGGAGAGGTCATCGATGGGATTGACGACGGCAATGCGGATTGGGTCATGGCCTTGCGTCTGGACAATGAGCTCCCGGTGACGACGCCCAGGCTCCTCAAGCCGGACTTCCGGCAAAATGACGCGGGTTCGCTGAATCTTCTCGGCCGGGGCAATAACGGTGGCCACGCCGTCGATGACGACTTTTCCGGTCTGGTTCACGACGCGGCAATCGAGGATGACGTCTCGCTTGGCCGCATTCTTTTCACGCACGGTGACTGTTACCACCACGGTGTCGCCCAGAACAACAGGATTTCGGAAATTGAGCGTCTGACTGCGATAGATGGTGCCGGGCCCGGGAAGCTCCGTGCCGAGCAGGGTAGAGATCAGGGTTCCGCCCCACATGCCATGCGCAATGATCGTATGGAACATGTCATCGCGCGCAAACGCTTCATCGACATGAATTGGATTTACGTCACCGGACATCACGGCAAAGAGCTCGATGTCCTGCTTGGTCAGCGTGCGAGACAGGCTGACCGAATCCCCGACCCTGATTTCGTCGAATGTCCGATTCTCGATGTCTGACACCGCTTCCATCCAACGTCATCCCACGACGTGATATCCCGCATCGACGTAAGCAATGTTTCCGGTGATCGCTTTGGCAGCGTCGCTCACCAGGAAGGCAGCAAGAGCGCCGATATCGTCGAGCGTTATGAGTTTGTGCTCGGGAGCCAGTTTGACGGCGCGCTCCAAGAGTTCATCAAAGTGCTCAATACCCGATGCCGCGCGTGTGGCGACCAGTCCGGGCGAAAGAGCATTCACACGAATATATTTGGGGCCGAGTTCCACCGCCATGTAACGCACCGCTGCTTCGAGCGCCGCCTTGACTGGCCCCATCACGTTGTAGTGGGCCATCGCTTTGTCTGCCCCGATCACGCGCGCGTGTCACGCGGTATTCTTTTCCTGTGGTGTCTCCTTCGCTTCCAAACAGAGCGTATTGACATCAATATCGCCGTCCTGAATGCGCTTCTTGGCTTTGATCAGAGTCTTGGCCGTTTGCGAAAGGGGTCCTATCGCTCACGACGAAACAGCGCGGGATATCGTTACCCGGCCCCTGAGCTTGATGGATCGGATCGCAGTGATGTGCCGAAAAATGAACATAGAAAACCTCCTGCGGGCTAATATATGCATGCCTATGGGGTATGCCTGAGCGCGACAGGCACAAGCCACGCGCCTTGGTATCGACAGCTTGCGGTCGTGCCGCTTTGTAACTTGTACTGGAGGTTGGGCACGAGGCTTGTCCCCAAAGCGCGGCATCCAAAAGGGGAGGGACTACCAATGGAAAACCATGAACGAAAGCCTTGGACGAAGCCAATTCATGTTCTCGCCGCCAGTTGGGCGTTGGCGGTAGCCTTAGTGATCTTGTTTGCGCTTTGCGTCCTCGCGGCAGTGCTGTTTCCAAACCTCCCCCTCGCGCATGGCTGGGCGGGCGTCTTCTCAACCGCACCTATAGGCTCCGCTAGAAACCTTATGGAAGGAATCGTCGGCAGCCTCCTATTCGGCTGGGTAAATGCCGCCGTATTCGGCCCTGCTCTACAACTTGTTGGTCTCAAACGGCTCCGGGCCTATCTTGGTCTGACAAAGGAGGGACGATGATGACGCGACGCCAAGCCAGTTCCGGAATTCTCGCCAGCGCGACGCTTGTCGCGGCTTCAACTCTCACGGTTGCGCAGGAGCTTAAGCCCCTCGACTTGCCGCCGCCGCGAAGCGAGGGCGGCCAGCCATTGACTGCAACACTCCGGTTGAGGCGTTCCACGCGCGAATATTCGGACCGGCCACTTCCGGTGCAGGTGCTGTCCGATCTGTTATGGGCGGCCTTCGGCATCAATCGTCCGAGCGGCGACCGGACTGCCCCTTATTGGCGTCATGTCATGGTGATGGACATTTACGTCGCGATGGCCGACGGCGTCTGGCTCTATGAGCCGAAGGTCCACACTCTGCTGCCCCATTTGAAGGACGATATCCGCGCGCAGACCGGCCTTCAGGACTTCGTCGCCACCGCACCGCTCAACCTCGTCTATGTCGCGCCGCGAGCGCATGGTGGATGTCTCTGCCGAAGAGCGTCGACTCTATGCCTCGGTCGATTCCGGTTTCATCGGCCAGAACGTTTATCTGTTCTGTGCCTCGGAGGGACTCGCCACGGTCTTTCGGGGAGCGGTCGACTATCCGAGGCTCGCTCGGACCCTGCAGCTTCCAGACCAGCAGTTCGTGACCTTCGCGCAGACAGTGGGATACCCCCGCGCGTAAACGCCAACCGAAGAACAGTAAAATTTGCAGAGGTGGATGTCAGACCGAACCTCTCGAACTTGTTCACGTCGCGACCGGAGCAGTTACCGACCTTCACGTTCTAGAGTAAGTCAGAGCGGTCATCGTCGTTGATTTCGATCATGGCGCAACGCGGCGAGACGACCGAAAAGTTGCCATGACCACGACGTCCTGATCGAAAATGAGAATACGTGTTCGCTCGCCGATGGCGATTATTGCGTTGACAATAGTCTCCGCATGGAATGCCGACGCATCTGCCGCGCCGCACCAGCTCGATTGCGTCTTGACAGACACTGAGGCACAAACCCAATCCGAAAACCGACCGATTGTCGTCGTATTTGATGAAGACAAGAGGACATTGACGGCCGAAGAAGGCAGTCACATTTACAGCTTCATAAAGGTTTCAATTAGCAACGTGACCATAAACGGTCAGGCTGATAATGTCAGCCTCGGCATCGACCGATCCTCCTTGGGCATCGTTTGGCAGCAATACGAGGCAGACAAGGTGCGCACCGAGTACGGGCATTGCCACCCAGTCCGGGCGCCTACGTGATTCATATGCCTGCGTCGCAGTGGTTGGCCATGCCCCGCGCTCATCAATTCGGCGAGCGTGCTGCTCGCGGACGAGCCGACCGGCAATCTCGATATCCGCACGTCGCACGAGATCATGGAGACGCTCGTATCGCTCAATCGCTACCGTCACCATCGTGGTCGTTAACCCATGAGTAGGACATTGCCATCTACGCCAACCGCACCGTGACGATGCGCGACGGGCAGATCATTTCCGACCAGCGCACCAACAAGCCAGCGCCCGGTGTGAAGACCGCGGCGGCCAAACCCGTCGCTGCCGGCATGTCATTGTTCCATCCCAAGACGATCGGCGATCTGACCGCACACGCTGTCAGCGGCCTACTGGGCCTTCTGCGTGATGATCATGGCGGCGGCGGCTCGGGCACACAACGCATCAGCGAGCCCCGATGCACAACTACTTTGGTCGGCTGTGAATGGTAAGTATAGCATCTGGACTGCATGACGGAATCTCACTCGTATCGTAGCGCGTCGATCGGATTGAGGCTTGCTGCCTTGCGCGCCGGATAATATCCGAAAAACACCCCGACCGCTGCGGAGAACAGAAAGCCGCCGGCGACGGCCATTAGCGACACCGGCGCGGCCCAGCGGAACAGCAAGGAGATCACCGCAGAAAATGCGATGCCCATGACAATGCCGGCGAACCCACCGCTGACGCTGAGAAAGATGGCTTCGGCCAGAAACTGCAGCAACACATGCAGCCGGCGTGCACCGATAGCCATGCGCAATCCGATCTCGCGCGTGCGTTCGGTCACCGAGACGAGCAGGATATTCATGATGCCTATGCCGCCCACGAGAAGGGAAATCGACGCCACGGCGGCGAGCAGAAGCGCCATGATACGGCTGCTGCTCTCTGCGGTTTCGACGAACTGGCTCAGGTTGCGCACGTCGAAGTCGTTGATGGCGCCAGGCTTGATGCGATGGCGGCGAATGAGCGTGTCGGTCGCTTGACGAATGGCAGTCTGCACTAAGGGCTGACTCACCGCCTGCACGTAGATCTGATTTGCAAAGCCCGTCAGTCGCGCCTGTAGATTGTACGGATTGGGCGGCGGCAGATAGGGCCAATTGAGCGGCGTTTGCTGCTGGGTCGGTGCCGCGACGCCAAGCACTTTGCGTTCGGCCGTTGTGAACGGCATCATGACAAGATCGTCCTGATCCGTGCCGAAGGCGGACTGGCCCTTGGCGACCAGCACGCCGATCACCTGGAGCGGCACGCTCTTGACCTGAATGAAGGCGTCGATCGGGTTCTCACCGGGACTGAAGAGCTGGCGGTACACCGTTTGTCCGATGACGACGACGAGGTTGGCCTTGCTGTCGTCCTCGGCCATGATGCCCCGCCCGGCGGCGATCTGCCAGTTCGTGATGGACGGATAGACTGCGCTCACGCCTTGGATGTTCGTCGTCCAGTTTTGGTTGCTGTACTGCACCTGCCCCTGCTGGCGGATGAGGTAACCGATTTGCGCGACCGCGGGATCCTCGCGGCGAATCGCGCGCGCGTCCGCGACCGTGAGTGTGCTGGCGCTGCCGAATCCAGCACGGATGCCGCCCGTGGTCAGCGCGCCGGGCAGGATCACGACGACGTTGGTGCCGAGGCTCTCGATCTGCTTGCGGACCGCCTCGCTCGCGCCGTCGCCCACGGCGACCATGACGATGAGCGCTGCGACACCGATGAACACACCGAGCATGGTGAGCGCCGAACGCATCTTGTTGCGTCCGATTGCCTGAGCCGCGGCGACCAGGATCATGAGCGCGAAGCCCAGGAAGCCACCGGTTGGAAGCGTGGAGGCGCGCAGCTCGGGCGGGTGGAAGAACGCCGAGCGTTCAACTTCCGTAGTGGTGGCCGGCGCTGCCGGTTTGGTCACCCGTTCGTCGGAGACGATTTCGCCGTCACGCATGGTCACGATGCGGTCGGCATAGGCGGCGATATCGGCCTCGTGGGTAACGAGGAGGATCGTGACTCCTTGTTCGCGATTGAGCGAGAGGAGCGTTTCCATGATCTCGTGCGACGTTCGCGTATCGAGATTGCCGGTCGGCTCGTCGGCGAGAAGAAGGCTCGGTGCATTGATCAACGCGCGGGCGATCGCGACGCGCTGCTGTTGACCGCCGGAAAGCTGGCCGGGCGTATTGCGCTCGCGATCGCCCAGGCCGAGAAGGTGCAGCGCTGTGCGCGCCCGTTCTAAGCGCACAGCGCGACCCTTCGGCCCCGAGGCGGCGTAGTAGAGCGGCAGGCCGACATTCTCGATGGCGCTGGTGCGGGCCAGCAGGT
>Ga0116217_10001995_pt1 | contig 19199 bp, 13 predicted proteins | sample Sb_taG_6_FD_89697 | JGI IMG/M metagenome (GOLD analysis project Ga0116217, IMG submission 89697) | Peat soil microbial communities from Weissenstadt, Germany - Sb_50d_4_PS metaG | ecosystem: Environmental > Terrestrial > Soil > Wetlands > Peat | place: Germany: Weissenstadt | collected 2010-09-21 | reverse complement strand
TTGCAAATCCCGCAAACTACGCGGGATTCGCACTTTCCCACCGCCTCTACGGCTACTAACTTATGAAACCGGACACTTCATTTGCTACGAAAAGCGGACATTTTCACTTGCTAACGACATTGAAGGATGGCCGGTGATCCGACCGGAGTCCGTTGGACGGGACCATCGAATGGCGTTTCTCTCGCGAATTTGTCGCTAACGGAACCATTCTGGTGCAGTATGCAGAATTGCAACCGCCCTCAGAGACGCGGTGAATGTTTCGATGCGGTAAACTTTGTCGCTCATCCATGGCGAAGTTCGCGGTGCTATAGTTAGGCGGAAAATCTCAGGGGTGCGCGCTTGACGATCAATCGACGCAATTTCCTTTTCAGTCTTGGAGCTTCAGCAACGTTTCCGGCATTAGCGCCAATGAGCCATGCAGCGCAGCCCTTCACCAACGAAAGTCAGTCGAGAACGCGCGTTGATCTGAACGGAACCTGGGAGCGGCGGGTGCAAGCGGCGCACTACGACTTTATCTCCGTGCCGTCATCCAACCGGCCGATTGGGCAGTCGCTGCTGAAGCGTGAGTTCACGCTGCCCAGGCTCACGCCGGGGACGCGAGCCTTTATACATTTTGAGGCGATTACCTATTACGGACGCGCTGCCATCAACGGCGCACTTCTTGGAGAAATGGGGCCGTACACGCCTTACGAGTTTGAATTCACACCGACCGCAAGGGAGGGAACAAATTCAGTTTCACTCGATCTGGCTGACCTGGTTCCGTTTGCTGACGGCTCGGGATCGGACGAGATCGCGCTCGGCGTGAGTCCCGGCTGGGAAGCTTATAGCGGAATCATCCGCGATGTCTATATTGAGTTGCGCCCCGCGACGTTCATCGAGAATGTTCGGCTGGAATACGAGCTAACCGAGGATTTCAAGCGGGCGCGATGCACGGCGCAAGTAATGATTTCAAGCGCCGCTACGGCTAACGCCGAGATCTCGTTTCGTCTTGTCCACAACGATTTCGAAGCGGCGCATATGGCGCAGACGGCGAAGTTGCCGGCGAGCGAAGGGACAGCAGCCTTCAACTTTAACGTTGACAATCCAGCGCTATGGTCGCCGGCGACTCCCGCGCTATATCGGTTCGATGTGCAGCTCAAGTCGGGCGATGCCATCGACACATGGGCCTGCCGCACAGGATTTCGCGAGATGAAGGCCGTGGGCCGCGAGTTTCGTTTGAATGGAAAACGCTACATTCTCCACGGAGTGTGCCGCCACGACATGTGGAAGGACCAGGGCTTTACGTTGACGCACGCCCAACAACGCAAGGACATGCGGATGATCAAGGATCTCGGCTGCAATTATGTGCGCCTGGTTCACTATCCGCATGACCGGCACATTGTGGAGTTGGCCGATGAGATCGGCCTTATGGTGAGCGAAGAACCAGGATACTGGCAACAGGACTTTCACACCTTGTCGCGCGGCGAGACTGAGCTTGGTTACGAAACCCTGGAGCGCACCATTCGGCGCGATTGGAACTCCCCAAGCGTGGTGGCGTGGTTGCTCGCGAATGAATGCTCCCTTACGACGGAATTCCTTAAAGAAGGCAAACGCCGCTGCAATGCGATCGATCCGCTCCGCCGGTTAGTCTCGGCCGCGAACGATCGCAGGCCAGAGATCACAAAGCCAATGTATGAAGAGGCAGGGATGGACTTCTTTGACAGGCACCTTTACACGTTTCAGGTGGAGGATTTCGAAAAAGAAGCGGACTTCTACAGTTCAGGCAAGCCGCTGACGTTCACAGAGTGGGGCGGCAAGGCGATTGGGCAGGGACTGGCCGAAATGCAGGAGACCGTGAACATGATTTTGAGGCTGGAGCAGGAAGGTAAGATCTCCGGGACGTCATTTTGGTCGTGGCAGGACCTCAGGCAATACACACGCGTCGATCCCGAAATGCACGACGGCATTCTTGAGTCCGGCGTGGTGACGGAGTCGCGCGAGCCCAGGCCTGAGGCGTACATGGAGTTGAAACGGCTGTTTGAAGGGCGCGCGCAGTTTGCGACGGTCGAGCCGAGGCCGGCCATTCTTCCGCTGCGGAGGATTCCGTGGGCGACGCGCAGCGAATTCTTGCCGATTCCGCTTGACGAAGTACTCGCTGCAAACACTGGAGCGTGGAAGGCTTTTGAAGCGGCGATGGAAAAATACTGGCCTGCGGTACGCGCTGGGGATCAGTGGGAGCGCTCGGGATCGAAATTCGAGTTGTGGCGCCAAGACTCAGAAGACGAGATTCTGTTGGCGGGTGTCCAGTTCCGTCCGGCGCTCCTGAACGGACACGTTCGGCCGCTCGTCTGCGGCAGCGACTTCGAACTGGAGATTCCCATCCGGCAGCGCTGCACGCGGCTCCATGTTTTGGGAAACATTTCACTGCCGCTGGGATATCCCATTGCCGGGAAACCAGGTGAAGTTGCCGCGACGTTTGAGCGGCGCTGCAGCAGCGGCAAGGTGACGGAGATCCCGTTGCGCTGGGGGTTCGAAGTGGTCCAGGGCAATATGATTCACGATGGCACGCGCATTCTGCCCGTTGCTGCGGAGGCTCAGGCGGCAATCGAGTACATCAAGGATGTTGCTCGCGAGCAGTATCAGATCCTGCTCTACTCCACGCCGCAGATTAAAGCAGAAATGATCGCGTCAATGCGGTGTAAGGTTGTGGATACGCGGAATTGGCTTGCTCTTTTCGCGATCACAGCGGAACAGGAGCAGCGATCGTAGCGACCGGGGTTGGCGGATGCAAAAGCCGTAACAGCCACCGCGATGCGGAACCCTCAGATTCCACTTCTGGATTCCGGTCGAGTTGTCACCTCCCCCCAGTTGCAAACCAGAAAGCATCCGGAGGTCACAGGATTGGGCTGTGGCGGCTTCCAGACGATCGTGCTTTGGCAGCAAAAACAAAAACGTCAGGAGGGTGGAGCACCCTGGGGTTATGCGCGGCTTCGCCGCGTGCCTTGTTTTTCGGGAAAATGGTGGGCTCGTATCCCAGGGTTTCACCCTGGGCTAATTTCCATCCATCCCTCCGGGACGGTGCGCGCGGAACCGAGCGCTACAGCTACCCTGAGCGGTATGCGAAGAAGGTGCGCAGGTTTGTCGTCAACGCGCGCGCGGAAGCCTCGAACTAATTCCGGCCCTGATCTTCAACGCTGAGATTGCGGAAATAGCCCTCGGTCCCTGGCCCTATCCATAGGGCGATTGCGCCTTGCGAGTCTCCGAGCTTGAGATCGTGGACCAGCAGGCAGGGCTGCTCGGCATTTCCCACATACAGAGCCGCATTGGTTCCGTGGATCACGATGCGGAGGTGCGTCCACTCGCCCGCGACCATGTCGGCGTAGGATTCGTACACTCCCGGGGTCTCCTTGCGCAGCCGGTCCCAGGGCCAATCAGGAGCAGATATATATTGTGTCGAGTGATTACGCCGAAGCTGGTCGTCAGCACGCCCGTTGGTGGGCCGGATGTAGATGCATTCGTAGTGCGAGGCATCGGCACTCACGTGAAATGCGATTCCGATGAAGCCGCGCGCACCTTCGAAGGCGGATTTCGATGGGGCGCCGGCTACGTCCAGCGCGATAACGCCATCATGGAAGGTACGGTTCTTAAGGATTGCGAGCGCCTGAGCGGAGCCTTGGCTTGTTTCGGTGAGCTCGAGCGCCGACTGTCCATGATAGGTAGTCACTTCCGCTTGTGCGTTTCGCAGGTCGAGTTGAGAAACGCTTATGAGCGGAATCTGCGCTGCGCAGGATGCTGGCACAACGAGAAGAATGGCGAAAAGCGAAGCAGGAGTTTTCAAGGCATTGCCACCCCGAGGGGCCTCGAAATGAAGAGCCGGTCACGGCCATCTTAGATGATAACTCGCCAAACTCAATGGCAGGTCAGTACCCTGAAGCCGCGGGCGGATTGTCGTCTACTCTTCAGTTGCTCTCCGGCAAACATCCGGAAGTGACAGGGTGAGGAGTGACGACCTCCAGACGATCCTGCCTTGGCGGCAAAAACAAAAACGTCTGGAGGGTGGAGCGCCCCGGGGTTAGACGCGGCTTCGCCGCGTGCTTTATTTCTCGAAAAATAGTGGGCTCGTATCCCAGGGTTTCACCCTGGGCTAATTTCCATCCATTCCTCCGGGATGGGGTGGGCGGGGCGACGTTTGCGCGCCAGGTGGCCCGCTCACCGATCCAGCCACCCGCCTGGGCTTCGCAAACAGGTAAGTCTGTGCCCTATTGATCGCGGCCTTATCGCGATGAGTGGTCCGCGAATTCTTGCCATCCACTGCGACTCGATTTCAACGACTCCTCGGATTCCGGTAGCGTAGTGGTTGAAGCTGCTCCATCGGTACTGCTCGGGCGATGCGACCAGTCCCCTTTTTACGGGCTTCCACCCCAGCGACGACGACCTGTCGCCGGGGCCCCCGGGGGTTTCGGTGGATATATCGGATCACTTCGGACCGGGCTGTTTCACCATGGATGTTAGCGTCAAAATAACGGTCCTGCCAAAACTGCCGGCGATCGCCCCGCAGTTCGCGTGAAGTGATCTGCTTGAGCGCCTATCAGAAACTGCGCCACCAGGATCAGCGGCGGCTCGTTGATCAGCAAGTGGATATGTTCAGGCATCAGGACGTAAGCGTAGACCCTGGCCCGGTGACGTGACCGAGTCTGTTCCAGAACGAATTCAAACGTTTCCCTGGTTGGCGGCGCTTCAAGGAACGGAAGACGGTGGAAGCAACTGAACGTAATGAAGTGAAGTGCATCGGCCTTCTGGAACCGGTTCAGGCCGTATGGCATGGTGCTATCGTTACTCCGCTGGGATCTTGCGCGGGGACCCGCTCATCGCGATAAGGCCGCGATGAACGGGGCACAGCTCCCGATACAAGGATGAGTTGGCCAGCTGCCGAACAACGAGCAGGACTAAAACCAGATGCTCGTGCTGGACGCTCGGCGCATTCATTGGATTGTGACGCTGGCGGCCTGGCTCCAGGCCGTGCCGTCTGTGTTCACCGCGAAGACAGTAATCGTGTGTGTTCCAGGGCTTGCGGCGACCGCGGCCGAGAGCGAGGTTGAGGTGGTCTCGGTGTATTCCTTCGCCGAGTCTACCCAGATCTCCATGCGCGCGAGCGTACCCGTGATATTCGAAGTTGCCTGCACCAGTACCGATTGCGAGGAGATGCTGGACCCGTCAGTTGGAGCGCAGATGTTTACCCCGGGCGACGTGGGAGCGCTGCAATCGGATGGAACCGTGAAATTGAAGTTGTATTGCAGGAGTGTGTCGTCCCAGTCAGCCGCGTAGTAGGTTCCGGAGTGCGTACCGGGCGCGAGCGTCGCGCTCAAGCTGAAATATGCGTTGCCTTCCCACGTGTTGTACTGCTCGCCGAGCTTGGTGCCGTCGACCCACACCTCGAGTTTGCGCAGATCACGATTGGAGTGAGCGGTGGCATTGAAGTTCACCTGGTTGCCCGACATGAGCGCCGGCGAGCACAGGCTGATGCCATTGCCGGATGCCGGATAGGGGCAGTTGCTCCAGAGTGCGCCGACGGTGGCGTTCAAACCAACGTACGGGACAGAAGTGTTGATTGCGTAGGACTCGGGGCCGGTGTAAGCAATGTACGCAATGTCGGGTTTTTCGTCATTGCTTTTGAAGTTGCCCGCTACCGGAAGCGAATCGATGCCGGAGCCGCCGGTAGGAGCCGACAAGTAGGGGGGTGTGTTCCATGTCTGAACATCGAACTGGCCGGGAGTGGCGTGGCCAGCAGGAAGACCAGAAACGAATCGGTATAGGTCTGCGCCGTTGCGACAAGGTCGTTCAGGCCGTCGTTATTGAAGTCCGCCATCGGCTGGAAGCTGGTTCGATATTCGGCCGGAGCGATCTGCTGGCTGTGGCTGGCAAACGTCTCGCCCCACTGCCCGTACCAGGTGAGCATGGTACTGCCAATCACATAGAGGTCAGATTTGCCGTCGCTGTTCAGATCACCCACGTTGAGCTGGCCGAGGGAATTGGGATTGTTGATGGGGATTGTATCGTTGAAGCCGAGATTTCCGTCTCCGTAAAGAACGTGAACCGTGGTGGCGCCGAGGCTTTCGCCGTTCTGTGAGCCGGCACTGATTTCGGCCGCCAGATCGGCGTTGGTGTCGCCATCGAAATCGCCCGTCAGCAACTCCCGGACACCCCCACTTCCATTTGGATAGGTCGCGACGTTGAGGACGGGGTCGACAGTTGAAAACAGACCGTTGCCTTCATCCGGCAGGACGTAAACCGTCTCACCGCTTTCGTCTGTGTTTACGCCAACCAGGGCGAGGTCAAGTTTGCCGTCATGATTGAAGTCGGCCGCGACGAACACCGGGTAGGAAGTAAGGACATATTGGTTGGACGGGAGCGAAATTACTGAGTACCAGGGATTCGCGAACGTGCCGTCGCCTTTGCCGAGATAGACGGCGATGGTGTCATTGCCGACGGGCATGGCGACGTCTACATTCCCGTCGCCATTGAAGTCGCCGAACGCCATGGGTATGTTGTACGGGCCGGTATCGCCGGGCGGAATCGAGGCGGGAGAATACTGATACAGAACGGGCGCCTGGAAGGTGCCGTCGCCGTTGGCGATGAACACGGCGAAGTCCGGCGACAGATTGTTGGCGTTTTGAAATACTTCATTTGTAACGAGATCGGGGACGCCGTCGTTGTTGAGATCGACAGCGTAAGTACTGCCGCCGTATAAACCGGGGTCTGAGCCGGAGGGGATAAGACTCCAATTGGTGTAGGACTGGGCGAAGCAAGCGGAGGCGGACGTCGCCGCACACAGGGCGGCGGAAAGCATACAACTTCTCGACAGCATGGGGCACTCCTGAGGGAGAACTCGCGAGCGAGCCGGGCATCTACATGAACGAATAGACAGGATCGACGTGAACGAGCAGCTAAATATCGATTTGAACCAGCGATTATAGGGGCCGACTAGATCCAGCAGCTATATAGAAGCTCGAAATGCAAATCGGGTTGTATCAGGATGTGGTTCGCGAATGCGTCGATGAAGCGCGCGGTTGCTACTTCCAATTGCCCATGAGGACGAAGGGCGCCCAGTAATATGGATGCGCGTAGCCTGCGGGGCCCGGCTGCGGCGCGGGTGCGCTCTCGACGACGCCGAGACCTCTGCCGCCGGCGCCGGGCTTCGGCGAAAGCCGGCCCTCGAGCAGGTCCAACTGCGCCTGGCGTAGCGCCTCCCCTTTGGTGACCTTGCCGACGCCATCAGCCCATCGCTTGTAGAAATCGGCCATCAGCGAGCCGGTGCTCACGTCATTCACGTCCCAAAGCGACGAGATGACCGCTTTCGCTCCCCTGAGCTGCGCGGTGGTTCCCAGGCCATCGACTTCGCGGCCATTACTCGCCGAGCCGCTCATGCCGGTTTCGCAGGCGGAGAGCGTAAGCAGATCGGTATTCTCGAGCGAGAGCCGCTGATCGTCGCGGAAGTCAGCAACGGTGAGATGATAGCCGGCGCTGTCTGTGTCCTTGCCGGCGAGCAGCAGGTACGACTGGCTGTCGTCGCCGGGCCGGTAGACGAAGTGGCTGGCGATGTGGACGACGGAAAAATCGCGCTCGAGGAGGCGGTCCATCGCCTGCTGCGTAAAGTCGCCGTTGAGAAGGATGGTTCCCGGCAAGGGGCCGTGAGCGTCTTTGGCTTGCGGATCCTTTACCACGTCGTCGAGCTCGACAGCGACGGCGGGCAGCGCGGGAAGATCGTTTTGGTACTGGCGCGAGATGCCCATGGCGGCGATGCTCAGGTTGGCCACTTTGGGCGGAGTGTCGAGGCTGGCGATGCTCGCTGGAGTGATGGTGGCGATCGAGTATTTCTCCACGAGATATTTGCTGCCGTCGAAGAGTGCGGCCATTGGGATGTAACGCAGCGCGCCGTCGAGCGACCAGACGAGGGTCTCGGCCCTGGCTTGATCGAGGTCGGCGGCGGCCGGGCCGACGAGAATCTTGTAGAGTTCGGCGGCGAGCGGCCTGGGATCGCGCGCAGGATCGCGGAGCACCTGCTGGAAGGCAGCGACTTTGGCGTTCAGATCGGCTTCGGCGATAGGGAATTCGCGGGCAACAGCCGTTGCGCCGGTGATGACGATAACGCTGTAACGGTCCTTGCCGACCAGGGTGTAGAGCGCCACGGTGTGCGGCGAATCCTGCAGAACGCGCTTCAACCGGCTCACGTCGCCCTTTACGTCAGCCAGTTGCCGATTGGCTTCAATGTTGCTGCCGAATGCGACATAGAGGCGGGCGTAGTAGTCGTTGAGTCCTTTGCTGGCGGCGTCGAGCTCGTCGAAGAGTTGCTGATAGGTTTTTTCCTGCTCCGCGGTACGGGCGCTGTTGTTCTTGAGCGCGAGCCAATGCTCCCCGAGGGCAATCATGTGCGCGGTCGACTTGTCGTATTCGACCTTGGCTTGCTGCTCGGCTGGCGTGAGGGCGAGTGGCTGAAGCGTGTTCGCGGTTTCGCCGCGGACGTAGTCAGCGTATTCCTGTTCCTTGAGCAGGTCGAGGACCTGTTGCGCTTCGGGCAAGCGGCCCCGTGCGATGAGCAGCGCGGCCAGGTCGCGGTAGTAGTCGGTCTTCGTGGCGAGGAAGCTCTTTTGCAGCGCCGGGTCTAGACCCTGAATCTGGCCGCGGACGTGTTGCAGCAGGTCGACGCCTTGTTTGCCGTAGAAGACGGCGAGCGCAGGGCGCGCGGCTTTTTCATTCAGCATCATGTTGTGAAAGATCTGCGCTTCGCGCAGCGGGTCATTGACCTCGGCGGCGAGCGGGAGGGCCTGAGCAAAGTAGGAGCGCGCTTCATCGGGATTGCCGGAATCGGAGATGAGGCTGCCGATGTTATCGAGAACCTGCGCTTCGCCATCGCGACTGCCGACTGCGTGCCAGATGGGCAGCGCCTGCTGGTAACTCTCGAGCGCCTTTTGCTTTTGGCCAAGGTCTTCGTAGACGAGGCCCATGTTGTTGAGGGTGCGCGCTTCGCCGTCGCGATTTTGCGCGGCCCTTTCAAGCTGTAGCGCCTGATTGTGAATCTCGAGCGCATGTTGCTTCTGGTCCGGCGCGTTGTAGATTCCTGCGATGTCGTTCAGCGCTGTCGCCTCGCCGTCAGGATCGTTCAGATCTTTGTACATGGCGAGCGCGCGCGTGTAGTAGCCGAGGGCCTGCTGCGGCTGGCCAAGATCGTCGTAGACGACTCCGATGGCATTGAGCGTGTTGGCCTGGCCGCGAGGTTCGCCCGACGTGGCAAAAAGCGCAAGCGAATGTTCGAGAGCCTCAAGTGCCTTTTGTATTTCGCCCAGCCGAACCCACACTTCGCCGATGTTGAGCAACACGCCGGCCTGGCCTACGGGATTGTTCAGGCTCTGATCGAGGATCAATGACTGGTTGAAGGCATCCAGGGCTTGCTGATTCTCGCCGAGCTGCGAGTAAACATTGCCGAGATTGTTGAGCGCCGCGGCTTCGCCGTTGCGATTTGCCAAAGCGCGTTGCAATGGAAGGATCTCAAAGAAGTAGCCGAGCGCCTTCTGTTCCTGGCCGGTGTTTTTGTAGAGAACACCCATGTTGTTCAAGGCTCCGGCTTCGCCGGCGCGATCGCCTGCCCGATGATAGAGAGGCAGCGCCTGGGTGTAGTCGGCGAGAGCGGTTGAGGGATCACCGGATTCGGCGGCAAGAATGCCGAGATTGTTCAGGGCCTTGGCCTGGCCGTCGATGTCGTTTGCCGCGCGCCATTTTCCGAGCGCCTGATTGTAGAAATCGAGCGCTTTCGAGGTGTTGCCAAGATCGTCGTTGTCGGCGCCGATGCGGTTGAGGATCTGGGCCTCGAGATCGAGATCGCCGGCCTGCCGGGCGAGCGCGAGCGCCTGGTTGTGCAGGTCCAGACCTTTCTGGAGGTCGTGGGTATTGTCATTCACCCATCCCATGCCGTTGAGGGCAGCAGCCTGACGCTTGATGTCGCCAGCGGCTTGCGCCAGATCGAGAGCCTGCTGATACGTGCGGTGCGCATCATCGTTCGCGGATTCGGTTCTGCGGCAGTCCGCGATTCCGATGAGGGCGGAGGCCTCGAGGGTCGGGTCGTTTGCGGAACGGGCCAGGGCGAGCGCCTGGTTGTAGGCGTCGAGGGCTTGCTTTTCTTCGGAGATGACGAGATTGAAGTCGCCCAGTTGGATCAGCGCCGCCGCTTCGTTTTTGGCGTGATGCGATGCGTGCGCGGAACGGAGGGCGGCCTGGAGATGATTGAGCTTCTGTTGCGCTTCGGGGCCCAATGCGGGCACGGCGGATTCAGCGGTGGAAGAAGTTTGCGCGGCGCGGCCGGAAAGGCAAAGGAAGGAATTCGTCGCGGCGAAGAGTGCGATCGCGGGGCAAAGAGCGGTGAGAATGGTTCGGTGGCGCAAGGTCCGGCCCCCGGGCTGAAGGATCACGCGACGTGGATTGCGTTTATTGTAGGCCAGAAAACAGGGAGTAGGGAGCAGGGATGGGGCGACCACGTTCTCGAAACTCACCCTTCGCATAAGGCGCGAAAGGGTGGGGCAAGCCGGAGCAAGTTGAGAGAGTGAAGTAGCGCGGCAAATTCTTACCCCGCCCTAGCAAAGCTAGGACGGGGCACCCCAGGGTTCCCACCTTACCGACAAACCCACGTTGCTGCTTAGTGTTCGTCCCTGCCGGGGCGGAGCATGAGATCGCGGATGGCTTCGCGTGGGTCCTTGCCCTTGTTGAAGATCAATTCCATTTGCGCGGTGATGGGCATTTCGATGGAGTGCTCGCGAGCCAGGCCGAGAGCAACATGGGTGGTGTGCACGCCTTCAGCCACTTTGCCGCCGAGTGCGGCCAGCGCTTCAGGAAGTTTGCGGCCTTCGCCAAGAGCGAGGCCGACCGTGCGATTGCGGCTGAGGCTCCCGGTGCATGTGAGGACGAGATCGCCAATGCCGGAGAGGCCGGCGAGGGTTTCACGGCGCGCGCCGCAGGCCACGGCGAGGCGCGTAATCTCAGCGATGCCGCGGGTGATGAGCGCGGCGATCGAATTATGTCCCAGGCCGGTGCCCACGGCGACGCCGGCGGCAATGGCGATGACATTCTTGAGCGCGCCGCCCAACTCAACGCCGACGACGTCGGTGGAGGTGTAGAGGCGGAGGAATTCAGAGGAGAATTCCTGCCGGATGAGCGAAGCGACTTGCGGATCGCTGAACGCAACGGTCACGGCGGTAGGCTGGCCCATTGCCACCTCCTGAGCGAAGCTGGGCCCGGAGAGAGCGCCGATGGAGACCAAAAGCCCGACCGGCTCCAGGGCCGCTGAAAGAACTTCTGTCATGCGGTAAAGTGTTTGGTCTTCAAGACCCTTGGTGGCGCTGACGATGAACTGGCCGATGCGCATGTGGGAGCGGACCCGAAGCAGAGTTGGACGAAGAAACTCCGAGGGAATGACGGAGACCACAATCTGGGCGTCGGAGATGGCGGCGCCGTCGCCAGTGATGATGATGCCATCGGGAAGCGGGAAGCCGGGGAGGAATTGACTGTTCTCTTTGGCTGCGAGGATCTCATGGGCGAGCTCGGGCGTGTGGGCCCACAACGTGATCTTGTGGCCGCCGCGACGGTGGAGAGAGAGAGCGAGGGCGGTGCCCCAGGCGCCGCAACCCAAAATAGCGATACGACTCATGCAGTCTTCTTGGCTCCGAAGCGAGATTCGGTGCCGGCAAGCAGGCGCCGAATGTTCTCGTGATGCTTAGCGATGATGAGCAAGGCAACGGCGCATTGGACAACAAAGAAGGCAGGGGGGCGGGGGCCGGTGACAAGAAACCAGGCGAAGAGGGGAAAGCTGGCCGCGCCGACGATGGACGAGACGGAGACGATGCGGCTGATGGCGAAGACTACGGCAAAGACGCCGATGGCGGCCAAAGCAGCAAGGGGCGAGGCAACGAGGAAGACTCCAAAACCAGTGGCCACGCCCTTGCCACCGCGGAAGCGCAACCAGCAGGTGAACATGTGGCCGAGGACGGCGAAGAGAGCGGCGATGGCCTGCGCCGTGCGCAAAGGGACGTCGGGCATGAGAAGCGCGCCGAGCAAGCCGCCGAGCCAGACCGAGGCGCTGCCCTTGAGGACGTCGAGAAGAAACGTGGCGGCGGCGAGCCCTTTGCCACCGGCGCGGAGAACATTGGTAGCGCCGATGTTGCCGCTGCCGACCGAGCGAATGTCCTCATGTCGAAAAATGCGGACGAGCAGGTACCCCATGGGAATGGATCCGAGGAGGTAGGCTGCGGCGGCGATAACGAGGCTTGCGAGGGGCACGACCAGAGTGAGTTTAGCAGGTAAGGGTCGGTCAAAGAACTAATGCCGATCTGCCGCTCACGCCCGATTCCGAAACCGACAATGCTGAGCTGGAAGATTAGCTGACGCACGTTGCCGTTCGACAGCCGGCGAGAGCGAATGGTCACGCAGACCGGAAGTTTTTGCGGGCTAAAAGAGGGCCTTGCGGGCGGTGCGAACTTCGGCGGCAAGAACCTGCAATATTTTGAGAGAAAGTGCGGGATGCGCGTTCATGATCGCGAAGAAATCCGCGCGGCTGACGAAACTTACCTGCGCTTCGGCACGGGCAATCGCACTGAGCGAGTAAGGTTGATCACTGACGAGCGCTGGAAGGCCGAGCACGGAACCAGGCATCGCCTGGATGGAGAAGATCGTTCGTCCATCGTGGGAGTTCATCGTAAGCTTGACCGCGCCCTGTTGGAGGAGGTAAACGCCATCTGCCGGCGCATCTTGCTGGAAGAGAAGACGATCTGTCTCACACGGGACGGGGGTAGACCGTTCCTGAAGGGCTTGAAGTAGCTCCGGATCGGCGACAAATGCTGATGAATCTGGCGGCACAGCTTTGCTTTCCTTATGAAAATTAGGAGTTTATCCGGCCCGAGCCCGATTGAGGCGACGCAGATATCATCGCATCGGTTGTCGCTCGGGTTGTGTGATGTAAATCACAGTAGAGTCCCGCGTGATTCCCGGTCAGGGACGAGCCGGAAGTGTGTTGCGAGAGGTCGACACGAGCTAGTAGAGGGCGCGGCGGGCGCTGCGGACCTGGGCAGCAAGGACCTTCAGAATCCTGACGGACAACGGAGGGAATGACAACATGAGCCGAGAGAAGTCTTGCCGGCTGATAAAGGAGACTCGCGCGCCGGCGCACGCTGTCGCAGTGATTGTGTACGGTTGATTGCTGACGACGGCGGGAAGGCCGAGCAGGGAACCGGGCAGCGCCTGCGCGGCGAAGAGCGAATGGCCATCGTCGGAAATCATGCTTAACGTAACCATGCCGTCGCGAAAGATGTACAAGCCCGCGGGCAGGTCGCCCTGCCGGAACAGAGCACCATCCGCATCGCAGGGTGCGGGAACCGAATGCTGTTCAAGCAGTCGAATCAGTTCCGGGTCACCGACAAAACCTTTTGGGTCCATTTGCGCCAGGGGTCGTTCTCGGGGGCTAGAGGCTGCCATGGATCTCCTCCACAGGAACGTTGAGGCTAATCATTCCACTGATTGAGGTTTGGCATTGGTGATGGATGTCACGATGGGGAGTGATCTTCAGCGATCTGCGTTGGCAGGCGCCGGGAGAAGGGTTGGCGGGGCAGCCAATTTTGGGCTTTGGAGTTGGCCGCAGGCGTGGAGCGGCGGGTGTCGCCGGCTCAATTAGATTAAAGAGGGTGGTTCATGGCCGGGATCCTGAAGAAAATTCACACCACGCTGGAGATGATCAAGTGGGAGCACTCGATCTTCGCGCTGCCGTTTGCGCTGACAGCGATGCTGCTGGCGGCAGACGGGCTGCCGGGCTGGCGGACGGTAGGTTGGATTGTGGTGGCCATGGTGGCGGCGCGGTCGGCCGCAATGGCATTTAATCGCTGGGCTGATGCGGACCTGGACGCGGAAAATCCGCGAACGAAGAGTCGCGCGATTCCGGCGGGGCTGCTGTCGCGGGGCTTCGTGCTGGGGTTTACGTGCATTGCCGTGGCCGTGTTTATGGCGGCGGCCGCCGAGCTGAACCGGCTGGCGCTGGAACTGACTCCCGTGGTGCTGGTGGTGCTGCTGGGCTACAGCTATCTGAAACGAGTGACGCAGTGGTCGCACTTTGGCCTGGGACTGGCGCTGGGACTGGCGCCCGCGGCGGCATGGATTGCGGTGCGCGGCAGCCTGGATCCGCGGATCCTTGTGCTGACGGCGGCGGTGACGCTATGGGCGGGGGGATTCGATGTTCTTTATGCGTGCCAGGATTATGAGCACGACCGCACGGCGGGACTGCATAGCCTGCCGCAGGCGAGCGGGGTTGCGGTTGCGTTCTGGACGGCGCGGCTGATGCACCTGGCGATGCTGGCGCTGCTGGTATGGTTCGGGCGGCTGTTTGATTTTGGCCTGGCCGGATGGCTGGGAGTGGCTGCGGTGGGATTGCTGCTGGCTTACGAGCACTCCATCGTGTCGCCGCGCGATTTGCGCCGGCTGAATGCCGCGTTTTTCACAATGAATGGCGTGATCGCGATGGTGTTTCTGGGATTTGTTTCGGCGGACTTGTGGATGAAGAGATAACAGGGAGCGAGGAACGTTGCGAGCTTCCAGCTTCTGGCTCCGAGCTGCTAGCTCGTTTAGTGGATTGCGCGGCGATATTGAAGAACGAGGGAACGAGGAGCAGGAAACGAGGGAACAAGGGAGCAAGGTAGCGAGGGAAAAGAGGACTAAGAGACAAGTCCAGGTTTTCCGGCACTCGTAGGTGCGGAGTAACAGGCTGATGGGCGTGTGGTATGGTGCGAGAGGGAAAGACAGCCGGAGATCCTTCGACTCGGTCGCCGCGGCGACCTCACTCAGGATGACAGCAGTGGATTGTTGCAGGGCTCAGCAAGGGGACGAAGCGACAGCATGAAGATCGCGATTCAGGGGGAACCGGGGTCATTCAGCCACGAGGCGGCGCTGAAGCTGGTGGCAGGCGCGGAGATTTTGCCGTGCGCGCTCTCGGCAGAGGTGTTTGCGGCGCTGGATTCGAAAGCAGCGGATGCCGCGGTGATTCCCATCGAGAACAGCCTGGCCGGTTCCGTGCTGGAGCACTTTGACCTCCTGCTGAAACACGATGTGAAAGTCGTGCGGGAGACGCTGCTGCGCATCCGGCACAACCTGATTGCGATACGAGGCGCGTCGCTGGACGAGATCGACCGCGTGTTTTCGCATGCCGTGGCGCTGGCGCAGTGCAGGCGCTTTTTGGCGGAACACAAGAAGATGAAGGCGGTTGCCTTTTACGATACCGCGGGGAGCGTGAAGCAACTGGTGGCGCTGCGCGACAAGCACGCGGCGGCGATTGCCAGCGAGCAGGCGGCTATATATTATGGCGCTGAAATTCTCGAGACCGAAATTGAGGACGATGCGGAGAACTATACGCGCTTTTTCCTGGTGCACCGGGAGGCAGAAGCGGAGACCGATCCCGAGGCGAACAAGATGAGCGTGGCCTTTTCACTGGAAAACCGGACGGGGTCGCTGGTGGCGGCGCTGAGCGCGCTGAGCGCAATGGGCACGAACCTGACCAAGATCGAGTCGCGCCCGGTGCAGGGCAAGCCGTGGGAGTACATCTTCTACGTGGATTACCAGATCGGCTCAAGCGAAGAGGGAGCGCACTCTTTGGACGCGCTGCGCGCGCACTGCGGAATGGTAAAGGAGCTGGGGCGGTACCGGGAAGCAGAGATCTGAGGGCGGAGCACAGAATCCAGAAACGCCTAAGGGATGGACCTCGGTCCATCCCTTAGGCTTTCTGACCCCTGATCCCTGTTTTTAGAAGTGGTAAGCCACGCCGACGATGGGAACGGAGATGTTGTACCAGCGATTGGTGGTAAATTGCGAATCCCCGAAGGTCGGCACCTTAGTGACCCAGCCCTGGTATTCGGCGCGAATGTCGAAGCTGGGGCTAATTTCATAGGCAAAACCGGCGCCGTAGACTCCGCCAACCTCAGTCTGCCGCTTCACATCCAGATTCGTGGTGCCGGAGTTGCGGATGGGCATAAAGATGAAGCCGCCCGGGCCCGCTTCGACGAAGGGATTCCAGTTCTTGAATACGAAGGAGCGCACGTAAGCACCCGTGATTGCCTCGGTGCGGGTGAGGACCTTGTAGTTGTTGGGGACTACGTAGTAGTGGAGGCTGTTTTGGTAGGTGATGCCATAGCTGGCCTCGAGAGCGCTATTTGGCGTGAGCATAAAGCGATAGCTGAGCGCGGCGCCGTAGGCGGTGGTGGAGTGCACCTGCACGGTGGTGGAAGAAGCCATGAATGGCTCAATCAGCGCGGTTCCGCTAAGGCTGATGTCCTGGCGGCTCTCCTGCGCGCTGGCTGCGGCCGCGAACGCGGCCAACAGAGAGACTAGAAAGGCGATCTTCTTCATTCGATCCTGATCCTCTTATTTTGCACAACTGGGCGGCCGGCAACGAGCATGCCGATTTCCGCACTCTGGTCCGGCGCGCCGAATTCCCTACGGGCCCCGCTCAAAGCATTGTAAATGGCCGGGGCCGGGTCGCGAGCCCAGGGCACGTATGAAAGCTGCTGAGGCTATAGACGCACGGCAAGGGAACGCGGGAGCAAGGGACCGGGGGACTGCGGGACGACGGGACTGCGCAATGCAGAAGTTCGCGAGCCACGACGCCTCGTGGCGTTGGCCGTTCGGAATACCGCACTCCATGGTCTTCGTTGCAATAACATCAATACTTGCTCTCTGAGCGCGCGGTCTGCTGAGTCCCGTAGTCCCGCAGTCCCCTCGGTCCCTGCTTTTCACCCCGCCCGTTCGACATGGTAGAAGAAGGGCGGTCCTTTTTCGCGCGCGAGATTCCTGAGCGTATGGAGAAAGGCTTTGGCTGCGTAGGAGAGTGTGGCCTGGCGGCGATGTGCCATGCGGAGCACGCGGCGCACATCCAGTTCGTCGACTGGTACGCGCACCAGGTCTCCCGTTTCGAGTTCGCGGGCCACGGTGAGGTGGGGAACCAGCGCCACGCCATTGCCCATGGCCACAAATCGCTTGATGGCCTCAATGGTGGGCAGCTCGATGCCCATGTGCAGCCGAGTGCGGTGGCGCTGGAAGGCTTCGATGACCTTGCGGCGGAGCGGCGAGGCAACATTGTGAGCGATGAAGTTTTCGTTGCCGAGATCGCGGATGGAGACACTCTTTTTGCCGGCGAGTGGGTGGCGCGGGCTGACGATGAGAGCGAGGCTGTCTCCATAGACGGCGATGGAGCGGATCTGCGCGGGGTCGGGGCGGAAGGAGATGACGCCGAGCTCGAAGCTGCGCAGGCTGAGCTCTTCGGGGATGCGCGAGGCCAGCATGCGCTGCACGGTGACGTCGATGTTGGGGAATTCGCGGCGGAAGGCATCGATGGCGGGCAACAGGTACATGCAGGTGTACTCGTTGGCGGCCAGTTGCAGGTGGCCGCGCTCGAGGCTTTTGAGCTCGTCGATGGCGCTGGAGGCTTCGCGGCGGAGGGCGAGGAGGCGGAGCGCATAGTCACGCAACAACACGCCGGCGGCGGTGAGGGAGCCGTCGCGCGCGGCGCGGTCGAAGAGCGTTTCGCCGACTGCTTGCTCCAGCTTGCGGATGACCTGGCTGACGGCGGGCTGGGTGCGGTGCAGGCGGACGGCGGCGCGGGAGAAACTACGTTCTTCCGCGACGGCGAGAAAAGCCTCGAGTTGGGCGAGTTCCATGGCATCCTCCGGAATGCAGCTTCTAGCTCCTAGCTTCTAGCTGCTAGCTTCTAGCTGCTAGCTCCACGTGACACTGGCGAAAGATGAGCCGATGCCACAGGCAACCTGCACGCCGCCCTGTTGACGCAGTTTCGGGTGCATCTGCCGGGCTAGAAGCTGAGAGCTAAAGGCTGCCTCTATAAGCAATTGTAATCTAATCTAAAAGAATTATAACTTTGTCTTATGGAGGGGAATCGGCGAAAATAGGATAGTAAGCAGGACGGCGGTTTTCCCCGGCAGGCACACAGCAAGAACTTGAGCAGGCGCACACATGAGCAGCGATCATGTAGTTTTTTTCGATACCACCCTGCGCGACGGCGAGCAATCGCCGGGCTGCAGCATGACCACGCAAGAGAAATTGACGATGGCCCATGCCCTCGAGGACCTAGGCGTGGACATTATCGAGGCCGGGTTTGCCATGGCCTCGGAGGGCGATTTTGCGGCGATTGCGACGATTACGCAGGCCATACGGAGGCCGCGCATCGCGTCGTTGGCTCGGGCAAAAAAAGAAGACATCGAGATGGCGGCGCGGGCGCTGCAGTTTGCCGACCGGGCGCGGATTCACGTTTTTCTGGCGTCGAGCGATCTGCACCTGGAGTACAAGCTGAAGATGAGCCGCGCGGAGGCACTGAATCAATGTGGCGAGTCAGTGAAGCTGGCGCGGTCGCTTTGTGACGATGTGGAGTTTTCGCCTGAGGACGCGACGCGCTCGGATCGCGATTTTCTGGTGGAGATGGTGCGCATCGCGGTGGAAGCAGGCGCCACGACCATTAATATGCCCGACACTGTGGGCTATGTGACGCCTGAGGAGTACGGTGGGATGTTCAGTGAGGTGCGCAAGCGCGTGCCCGCGGTGGACGAGAAGGGAATCGTGCTGTCGGCGCACTGCCATGACGACCTGGGGCTTGCCGTGGCGAATTCGCTGGCGGCGATTGAAGCTGGAGCGCGGCAGGTGGAGTGCACCATCAACGGCATCGGCGAGCGCGCCGGCAATGCGGCGCTGGAGGAGCTGGCCGCGGCGCTTTATGTGCGCGGCGACCGCTTTGGCGTTTCAACCGGAATCAAGCTCGACCAGCTTTACCCGACGAGCGAAGTGCTGGGACAACTCATCACGTTCAAGCCCTCCCCCAACAAAGCAGTGGTGGGCGCCAACGCGTTTGCGCATGAGTCGGGCATTCACCAGCATGGCATGCTGGCCAATCCACTGTGCTACGAGATCATGACTCCGCAACTGGTGGGCGTGGCGCGGACGCACCTGGTGCTGGGCAAGCACTCAGGGCGCGCGGCGCTGCGGCACCGGCTGGAGCAGCTCGGATTCACGGTAAGCCGCGACGAGCTGCAACATATTTACTACCGGTTTGTGGCGCTGGCCGACCGCAAGAAGAATATTTACGACCAGGATTTGGTCGGGCTGTTGCCGGACAACATTCGGGAACGGCGCAACGAGCCGGT
>Ga0116217_10001981_pt1 | contig 19247 bp, 16 predicted proteins | sample Sb_taG_6_FD_89697 | JGI IMG/M metagenome (GOLD analysis project Ga0116217, IMG submission 89697) | Peat soil microbial communities from Weissenstadt, Germany - Sb_50d_4_PS metaG | ecosystem: Environmental > Terrestrial > Soil > Wetlands > Peat | place: Germany: Weissenstadt | collected 2010-09-21 | reverse complement strand
TTGAGTGACTAGTTTCTCGCACTGAGGCCTGAAGACAGACAATTTGCCCACAGGCCTCGCCTCAGCTACAAATAGAACCACCCATGGAATCAAGTTCACCGGCGGGCTCCCACCGCGCCCAAACTTCCGGTACAACCGTGGATGCGTGGGCGCGCATCCGGACTTGGCCGGCGTGGACTTCGCCGGCATGGATCGTCGCGATCGCGTTGCTTGTGCGCATCGGCTGGATCGTCATCGGACACACCTACAAGTTCAAGAACACCGACGACAACTTTGGATTTGGGTGGGAAATGGGACGCATCGCGGCGTCGTTGGCCTCCGGTCATGGCTTCAGCAGTCCGTTCGGGCCCGCGACCGGGGCCACGGCGTGGGAGCCTCCGCTGTACCCGTATCTGACAGCGGGCGTGTTTCTTGTTTTCGGAGTTTATTCCAAAGCGTCGGCGTTTGTGCTGCTGAGCCTGAACAGCGTTTTCTCGGCGCTAACGTGTGTTCCGATTTTTCTGATTGCACGCAGAATCTTTTCGGAAGAGGTCGCGGTTGGCTCGGCGTGGGCGTGGGCTCTGCTGCCGAACATCATCTTCTGGTGCACGCGAGCGATCTGGGAAACGAGCCTTGCGGCGCTGCTGCTGACCACGATTTTCTGGATGGCCCTGACTTTGGAAGATCGCGAGGGATGGCTGCCCTGGCTTCAGTTCGGGCTGCTGTGGGGCGTCACCGCGTTGAGCAGCACTTCCCTGCTGTCGTTTCTGCCGGCTGCGGGGTTGTGGGCATGGTACCGGCGCGCGCGGCGCGGCCAGCGGTCATTCACGGGAGTGGTGCTGGCGTCGGTCGTTTTCTTTGCCTGCATCGCGCCGTGGCTGGTGCGGAATTATGAGACATTCGGCAAGTTCATTTTCATCCGCGACAACTTCGGCGCCGAACTGCGGCTGGGGAACGGCACCGGCGCGGACGGCACGTTGATGCTGTATTTGGACGCGACTCACGACGCCTACGCGATGCGGCAGTTTCAGGCGATGGGCGAACTGCCCTACATCGCCATGCGCAAGCAACAAGCCCTCGACTACATCCGCGCCGACTATGGACGATTCGCGAAACTGTGCGTGGGGCGGTTCGTTTATTTCTGGGCAGGTCCGCCGAAAGATACGCAGCCGCCATGGATGGGCGCGGCGAAAAACTCGCTGTTCCTGGCCTGGTCGGTACTGGCATTCTGGGGATTGGGGCGGGCGTTGCGCTTGCACAAACCGGGCGTCTGGCTGCTGTTCTGGCTGTTCCTGCTGTATCCGGCGATGTACTACTTTGTGTATTGCATCCCGCGCTACCGTCATCCCATTGAGCCGGAGATGGCGATTCTGGCGGTGTTCGTGGTCACCGAAGCGGAAAGGAACACTAAGGCTTGTTCTCGAGATCAATCTTCAGAACATGAATCTGATTGAGTTTGGGGTCGAGGACTCCGGTGATCACCACCCGCTGCCCTTCGAAGCCATGCACCAGATCGGCCCGGTCAAGGCGGTACACATTTTTTCCGGCGGAGAGGACGAGATAGCCGCCCAGATGCTCGATGCAATATACCGCGCAAGTGTTCGACGTGCCGCCCATCGCTTTTGATTTGAGCATCTCCTGATGAGAGCGAGTGAGCGAGTGCACGTTCAAGGCGCATTGGCTGTCAGAAACTTCACCGCGATAGGTGTGCGAGTTCTGGCCATAGGCGGCGCCGGCCAGCGCCAGTATGCCGGCGACGGAGAAAATTATTCTGCGGAACTTCATACTTCGAAACTCGATCGACCGAAATCTCGAACAGGATCTGGTTGAGTTCATAGAGACTCCACGCGGCAATCGCCTCACGGCAGCACCGTGAATTTCATGTGCATGCCTTCATGGTCTTCGCTGCAAATCACCGCGCAGACCACTATATACTCGCCGGGTTCGCTGGGAGCGGTAAGCGTGAACTCCTGCTTCCCGGGCTTGAAGAGCAAGTCCCATCCGTCGACCTTGGTCCGGTCCTTGGCTCGAAGCAGGGTGAAGCCGTGAATCGAGCCGTCGCGATTCCACGACTTGGCGCGGTGCGCCGTGACCCGCAAAAGCACTTGCTCGCCGGCTTTGACAGTAATCTCCGGAGTGCGCTCGCCCGCGATCTTATAGCGGCTATCGCTGTCGGCGGTCACCTCGATGACATGGGCCTGGGCGCGGGATCGAGGCGCCGCAAGGAGCAGAGAGCTCGCGACCGCGGTCCACATCAAAATACGCCTACTCTGGGATCGATTTGTCATAAGTGGGATGAGGTTATCTCGGTGGTTACTGAGTCATATAGAACAGAATCAGGCGCTGGTCTTCGTCGGTGATGGTGGCACGGACCCGCATGTGGCGGAGGATGGTCGCCATCATGCGCGGCGGGAATTTCTGTGGAGCGTTGTGGCAACGGCCGCAGTTGGCCCGAAAACGCTGCTCCCCCTCGACTCGCATGCTGTCGGGATCGGTGATGTGCACTACCGCCGCAGCGGTGGAAGAACTTTTTCCGCCGGAGGGCGGTCCGGCGAAAACAGCAGACCCGGATGCCAGCGTCAGCGCGCACAGCAGCAGCGTGAGCGAAATCTTCGTGTGCAGAGTGGTCTTCATGGTTGCGACCCCACGCGGCCAAGAGGAACGAGGAACCGATACGCCAAGCCAAAGCTCCACTGATTGGCGTTTCCGGCTGAACTGAATTGGCGGCCATAGCTGGCGATGCCTTTCAGCCCATCGCGAAAGAAGTAATTGACGCCAAAATCGGCTTCGCGGGTATTGGCGCTGGGCAGGCCGAGTGCGGCTGCGCCGTCGGGGCTGATCTCCCCGGTGAAAAACTGCTGGGCGCGGGCGACGAGTTCGGTATGGCGCATTTCTTTCTGCCAGAAGTGCGCCTGGCTGAGGCGGTACGCGCTCTCGACCCAGTATCCGCTGCCTTCAAACGAGTGGGCGAATTCCGAGCGCACGCTTAACGGCGCTTTCAACGACTGCCATCCCATGTGGAAACCGAAGGCGTTTTTGCGTGCGTCTTGCAGCGTCCTCTGAAAGGACCCGCCGACCTCGAGACGCGAACCGGGAAAGAAGAATCCCATGCGTCCGCCGACCTGGCGCCCGGAGTCCACACTGCCGATGCCAATGCTGGTGGCGGAAACGTAGACGGCGTAGTTCATATTGACGCTGGCCTGAGCGTTGACAGGGAAACCGCCCCGCAGCATAAGTCCATCGCTGTCGACCGTGTTGATGGGAAGAATCAGCGGGTCGGGCTGCAGGAAACGGATCCACACGGGATAAAGGCGCTCGTTGAAGATTCCAAACGGCGTGAGGAAGCGGCCCGCGGTAATGGTGACGAAGGGGCTGGCGATGTAATCGATCTGGGCGTAGTCGACGTGCTTGGTGACTGGGCCCTGGTAAGGTCCGCCAGCGAGCGGGCGCTGGAACTGGCCTTCAAATTCCGCGCGCGACTCGATGAGCCAGCGATCTCCCAATGGTACGAGGAGGATCGGGTTGATCTGGGTGTCGATCAGGTTCTGGCCGCCCGTGACGAAGCTGAACGTGCCGATGCTGCCGGTGAGGATGGGAACCGGTTTTTCGGAATCCTGAGACGGGGCGGCAATCGGAGCTGCGAAAAGCAGGAAGAATAGCGCGACGACCGACAGGACGATCCCCTGCTGGCGCGGCGATGCGCTGTTTTTGTATCGATACGGCAAGAGAACCCCAGTCAAACTCTTGATGGGATTGTCTTTCAGTGCCGCGCGGAGGGGAACATCACGAGGGTAACTTTCGTATTCCCTAGTGCCAGGGCAAAGGTGCCGGGGCAAAAGTGCCGGGGCACGGGTTTTCCGGCTTGAAGCCTCACCAATTGTCGGGCGTCCCGTCTAACCCAAGAGAAATGGAGGGGAATCATGAATCGCCATCGCCAATCTGCCACCTGGTTGGGAGCCATCCTGGGAACGGTTTGCGCTGTGCTCGTGCTTGCGCTCGGGGCGCATGCTTCCGATCATCGCGGCGCGCTGACCGAGGAGCTGCACCAGACTTATGCCATCGCGGCCAATGGCCGCATTGATCTCGATAACATCAACGGCGACGTCCACATCTCCAGTTGGGACCGGAACGATGTGAAAGTGGATGCGGTGAAATACGCCGACACGAAAGAGCGGCTGGATGAGGCGAAGATCGAGATTAATGTGACCGCCGATGCGATCTCGATTCGAACCAAGTATCCCGACCACGACCATACCTGGAACTGGGGCTCGCACAACAATCCGGCGGGGGTTGAGTACACCTTGACGGTGCCGCGGACCATCCGGCTGGACGAAATCAAGCTGATCAATGGAGGGCTGGACGTGACCGGGGTGAGCGGAGAAGTGAATGCATCCCTCATTAACGGACGGCTGGAAGCGCACAATCTCGCCGGACGGGCGCGGTTGTCGACGATCAACGGGAAGCTGGACGCGCGGTTTGACGCGCTGGCCGGAAATTCAATCGAGCTGAATTCGGTGAACGGCTCGGTGGAGTTGACGATTCCTTCCGACTCGAAAGCTGAACTCGAGGCCAGCACGGTTTCCGGCGGGATCAGCAACGATTTTGGGCTGCACGTGAATAATCATCAGTTCGTCGGCCATGATCTGCGCGGAGAGCTCGGCACGGGCGGGACTCGCATCAAGCTGAACAATGTGAACGGCAGAATTGCCATTCATCATGCCGAGGATGGCCGGTCACTGAGTCCGGTGAAGGACCTGAGCCACCGCGACAAGGATGATGATGATGACAGCTCGATCTAGGCGACAGGGGCTAGAGGCTAGCTCGGAATTAGAGGCTCGGGATTCACTGGTCCCTGGTCCCTGGAACTGGTCTCATAAATGGTTTTGGGTAGGGCACGGCTTCAGCCGTACCGTTCAGGCCCAACAATGATGCGGGCTTTAGCCCCTGAGGGCCAGACAGCCGGCTCCGGAAACTATTTAAGAGACCAGTCCCTAGTCCTTCAGTAGATCGTGTATCCCGGGAGCGGCGTGCGCAGGTCGGGCTTGGAGGCCATCAGCAGCAGCGCACCCTCCCGCTTGAACGCCCGCAGATCGTCAAGGCTGTTGAACGACTTGGTTTTGTAATCGTCGGGAGTGGGCGTGTCGTCGGGGATGCGGACGGCCTGCACGTCTTCGAATGCGTGTTTCTTGAAAAGTTCGACATACTCGGCGGTGGACCGCACATGTACCGGGACCTTCAGCTTGTCGACCCACTGCAGCGAATACTGGTTGTCTTTGTAGAGGTTGATCAGGATAAACAGCCGGCCACGCGGGGCCATCACGCGGAACAACTCCATGAGAGTGCGGTCCTGGTCGGGATAGTAGTAGAACGACTCCACTGACAACACTTTTTCAAAGAAGTTTTCTTCCCAGGGAATCTGCTGCGCCGATCCCCAGACGTAAAGAATATTCTCGAAATCTCTGGAGGCCTCGCGCGCCTGGCGCACCATTTCGTCGGCAACGTCGAGGCCGACAACCTGGCCGAATCCTTCGGGGCCTTCGCCGACCAGGCGCGCCAGCAGGCGCGTGGCCCATCCTGAGCCGCAGCCCAGATCGAGCACGCGCTCGCCGGGACGCAGGTTCATGAGGCGAATCGTCTTTTCGGTGATGTCGAGATGATGGCGCTCCATCTTCTCGCCCTCGCCAGCAGCGGCCCAGCGGTTGAATTCGTGTTGCAGCTTCTCGTCGGGAGTTTGCGGTTTTTCGGGCATAGAGCTTCCGATTGTAGCGCCAGCGTCTCGCTGGCTGTTGCGAGGGCGTCTCGCCCTCGCAAGTGGCGGCGAGACGCCGCCACTACAGCCGCCGGGACGGCGGCGCTACGTCTATGTTACAGTGTCCCTCTTCATGGCGACACGCCCTCCGAATCCATCCCCGGAATCCGAGCCCGGATCACTCTATTGCCCGAACTGCGCGGAAGAGGTTACGGATCCGCTGACCTGCGGCGACTGCTCGTCGGTGATTTGCCGGCGCTGCGGCACGGCACTGGAGTCGTCGGACGAACTCGGAATCGGCTGATGGACTCCTCGCCCGATAATATCGGCTTCCTCGCACCCGGAGTTTCTATCGCCGACGTTGAAGACCCCAACCGGCCGCGGCCGGTGATGGGGTTCCGCGACCTGGTGCTGTTTTACGTGATCACCGGAATCAGTCTGCGCTGGATTGCGACGGCGGCGGCGGCGGGACCAAGTTCCATCGTGATCTGGATTGGCGCCTGGCTGTGCTTCTACACTCCGTTGGCGCTTTCGGTGCTGGAGCTTTCCTCGCGCTATCCCAATGAAGGCGGGCTCTATGTTTGGAGCAAGCGCGCGTTCGGCGATTTCTCCGGCTTCATTTCGGCCTGGACCTATTGGACCAGCAACCTGCCCTACTTCCCTGCCGTGCTCTATTTCGCGGCCAGCAACGTGCTGTTTATGCGGCAGGCGAAGTGGCAACATCTGTCGGGGAATGCGACGTTTTACATTGTGTTTGCCCTGCTCACGCTGAGTGCGGCCACGCTGCTGAATGTGGTGGGGCTCGACGTGGGCAAGTGGCTGCACAACGTGGGCGCAATCGCCATGTGGATTCCGGTGACGATCGTCATCGTGATGGGATTGATAGCGTGGCATCGTTACGGGTCGGCGACTTCGTTCACCCTGCATTCCATGATTCCCCGCACGCACCTCAACGACATTATTTTCTGGTCGGTGCTGACGTTTGGGTTCGGCGGGTGCGAGACCGCTTCCCTGATGGGGGACGAGATCAAAAACGCGCGGCGTACGATTCCGCTGGCGCTGCTCTCGGGTGGGATTACAGTCACAATCTGTTACATTCTGGGAACGGTTTGTGTGCTGTTGGCGCTGCCGTCCACTGAGGTGAACGACCTGCAGGGGCTGGTACAGGCCGTGTCGAAAACCGCGACGCGCGTGGGTTTTCCCGGGATCCTGCCGCTGGTGGCATTTCTGATTGCGCTCAGCAACGTGGGCGCGGCGGGAGCATATCTCGCGGCGGTGGCGCGGCTGCCGTTCGTTGCGGGGCTGGATCGCTTTCTGCCGCCGGCGTTTGGGGCGCTGCATCCGCGCTGGAAGACTCCGTGGGTGGCGCTGCTGACGCAGTTGTTTCTCGGCATAGTTTTTATTTTCCTAGGGCAGGCCGGTACTAGCGTGAAGGGCGCTTACGCTGTTCTGGTCAGCCTGGGAGTGATTACGTATTTCATTCCGTATTTGTATTTGTTCGCGGCCATGATCAAGCTGCAGCGCGAGCCGGCGGGACCGGAAGTAATTCGAGTGCCAGGGGGAACGACTGTGGCAAAGCTGCTTGCGACGGTTGGATTTTTGACCACCGGGCTGACGATTGTGCTCTCGCTGATTCCGCAGCCGGATGAACCTAACAAGCCGCTGGCGCTGTTCAAGATTGTGGGCGGAACGGGAGCGATCGTTCTGATTGGAGCTTGGATTTATTGGGCGGGCAAGCGCCGGGCCGCACGCGGGACAAAAACAGTCACGTAGACCCGGATGCATTCGTCCGGGTCCCTTACTTTTGCGGTTAGCGACAAGCGGTCGCCAGCAGCCTCGAATTTTCCGATGTGCTTTTCCGGTGCGCTGGCGGACGAATGCGTCCGCCGCCACGTGGTTTATGCCGGGGTTGCGGTCTTTCTCGGGGGATTGAAGAACGGAAGGTTCGTGACCTTCACGTTCGTTTTCAGGCGCATGGCCTCGATGGTGATTTCCATTTGCAGCGACGTTGCCGGCTTCGCGTATTCCGTCTCGACGCTAGCCAGCGCGACTAATTTTTTCAGGATGGGCGACCAACTTGTGGTGGTGGCCTTGCCGACCTGCTTTTCGCCGGAGTACACGGGGACGGCGACGCGCGAGGCCTGCGCGGGCGCGGCGGGGGTGAGGCCGTAGCGCTCATAGAGTTGTTCGACGTCGATCCAATCGACTTCGAGGCCAACCAACTGCCGGGACACTCCATTTTTTGCGTCTTGCTCGAGAGCACGCTTGCCGATGAAGTTTTCTTTGTCGAGGTGGACCATTTTGGCGAAACCCAGTTCGTAGGGCGAGAACTTCTGCGACGGAATCAGCGCCTTCTTGGAACTCGTGTAATCGACTTCGATGAGCAGGAGCCCGGCTTCTACGCGGGCCACGTCGAGGGCGAGCATGCCGGCAGCGTGCAGATCGAATTGTTTTCCGGTGTCGGCGAGCGCATCCCAGACTTTCACCGCTTCATTCCATGGCACCCAGATTTCATATCCCAGATCGCCGGTATAGCCGGTGCGCGAAATGTCGACGGGAATGCCGGCAATCTTGCCGCGAGTGACGCGGAAATATTTCAGGTTGGCGATATCGGCTTCGGCAACGGCCTTCAGCAGCTTGGCCGAGGTCGGACCTTGCAGGGCGAGCGCGGCGACTTTTTCGGAAATGTCTTCGACCTGCACGTCCATGTTCAGGCCGTTCTGGCGAAACCAGCGTAGGCTGGGATCGGCAGCCGTCCAGCGATAGACATTTTCCTCGAGGCGCGAGATGGTGCCGTCGTCGATGACCTTACCCTCTTCGTCGCACCAGCAGCAATAAATCACCTGGCCCACTTTGACTTTATTGATGTCGCGGGTGATGACGCGGTTCACCAGACGAGTCGCATCTTTGCCGGTGATCAGATATTTGTAAAGCGGCGAAATGTCGATGAGCGCAGCCGCGTTGCGAATGGCGTTGTACTCGTGCTCGTGGTGAACTTCGTACACGCTCACCGTGTAATAGCCGGACCACTCGCGGTAGTTCAAGCTGTGGCACAGAGGGAAAGTTCTCTCGTGAAATGCGGTTCCGATGGGCAAAAGAGTTCCTCGTTATAACGGCTTGGCTTGATGCGTCAATCTTGTCCCGGCGAACATCAATCACCACGGACACGAAGGAGCAACGAAGGAAATCGCCGAAATCGGATTATATTCACCTGCGTGCGTGTGCGGCAACAGCGACTGCGCGTGACTTGCAGTCAGAGACACTGCAAGTATGCAGACAAAAAGCGTGCTTCCCGATAGAATGACGATTCGACCTCGGGTCAGCTATGCGCATGTTCACGCCGAACTCGTGCAGCGCTCTCAGAAGCTGGACAGTTCTTCCCAGCGGGCTCTGATCGTCTCTTCCGCCCGCCTCCCTACGCGAGTATTATTGCGTTTCCTTACACACAAACGTCAAAGCTGAAAGCTAGGAGCTAAAAGCGAATGGCTGGTCCGAACTCTTACGACGTAATCGTAGTCGGCGGCGGGCACAACGGCCTGGTCAACTCCGCTTATCTGGCGAAAGCTGGGAAGAAAGTTCTGGTGCTCGAACGGCGCCACGTGTTGGGCGGGGCGGCGTGTACGGAAGAGATTTTCCCGGGGTTCAAGTTCTCCGTCTGCTCGTATGTGGTGTCGCTGCTGCGGCCCGAGATTATTCGCGATCTCGATCTGCCCCGCCACGGTCTCGAAATTCTACCGCTCGACGGCACATTCACGCCCATGCCCAGCGGCGACTACTTGTGGCGCGTGAACGACCATGGCAAGACGCACCGCGAAATCGCCCGCCACTCGCGGGTCGACGCCGAAGCCTATGACGAGTTCGGCAAGGCGATGCAGGCGATGTGCCGGTTCGTGAAACCGATCCTGAGCATGGTGCCGCCCGACCCGACTACGCTCGATCCGCGCGAACTGATGAAGCTGCTGTTTATCGGGCGGCGTTTTCAGGGCATGTCAAGCTACGACAAGTACAACCAAGTCCAGCTGATGACGATGTCTGCCATTGATTTCCTCGATCAATGGTTCGAGACCGACGTGCTGAAGGCGACGATGTCGGCCTCGGGAATTATTGGAACGTTTCTGGGAGTGCGCTCTCCGGGGACGGCGTACGTGCTGCTGCATCACTACATGGGAGAAATCGACGGCGCGTTCCGGGCATGGGGATTTGCCCGCGGGGGCACGGGCGCGATTTCGAATGCGATTGCCGATGCGGCGCGCGAGGCCGGCGTCGAGATCCGCACCCAGTCGGGCATTTCACAGATCATTGTCAAGAACGGCAAGGCGAAGGGCGTGGTCCTCGCAAACGGCGACGAAATCTATGCCGACGTGGTTTCTTCCAGCGTCGATCCCCGGCTGACTTTTACGAAGTTCATTGAAGCCGAGCATCTGCCGGGCGATTTTCTGGAAGACGTGAATCGCTTCAAGTATCGCGGGTCTTCGGGCAAGGTAAACATGGCGCTGGACGCGCTGCCGAATTTCAAGTGCATGCCCGGACCGGGGGCTCATCTTCGCGGTGCGATTTCCATTTCTCCGTCGGTCGAGTATATGGAGCGGGCGTATGACGACGCGAAGTATGGAAACTTCTCGCGGCATCCGTATATCGACATGGTCATTCCTTCGCTGACCGATCCGTCGGTGGCGCCGCCGGGGAAACACGTGCTGTCGTGCTTTGTGCAGTACGCACCCTACAAGCTGCGGCCCGGGCTCAATTGGGATGATCAGAAAGAAGCGTTCGGCGATACCGTGGTGAACACGATTGCCGAATACGCGCCGAATATCAAAGACATCATCCTTCACCGGCAGGTGGTCACGCCGCTCGATCTGGAACGCGAGTGGGGACTGAGCGAAGGCAACATCTTCCAGGGCGAGCTGTCGCTGGAACAACTTTTCTTCCTGCGTCCGGTGCCGGGCTGGGCGCAGTACCGCACGCCCATCAAGAACTTATATATGTGCGGATCGGCAACACATCCGGGGGGCGGGATCATGGGCGCGAACGGGCGGCTGGCGGCGCTGGAAATTCTGAAAGACATCAAGGGAGCGGCCTAGCATGTCTGCACCGCGCGACATCGTCATTATTGGCGGCGGCCACAACGCGCTGGTCACCGCTTTCTATCTGGCCAAAGCAGGATACAAACCGCTGGTGCTCGAGCGCAGCGCGCAGGTGGGCGGGGCCGCGGTGACCGATGAATTTCATCCCGGATTTCGTTGTTCGACACTGGCTCATACGGCGGGGCCGATTCTGCCGGGCATTCTAAGAGACATGCAACTGGAGAAGCACGGGCTCCGGCTGATCACACCGGAAGTTTGCGTGACGGCGCTTTCGCCCGATGGGCGCGCGCTTTCGCTCTATCAAGATGCGAGCAAGTCGGCGCAGGAAATCGCGGCGTTTTCCAAGAAGGATGCGGCGAAGTATCCGGAATTCGCGCAATCGTTGGGGAAGATTGGCAAGGTCATCGGCGAAGCGTTGGCGACCACGCCGCCTGACATTGACCACCCCAGCGGCGGCGATTTGTGGAGCATGTTGAAGACGGGGCGCGCGATCCGCAAGCTGGGCAAGCGGGACATGTTCCGGCTGCTGCGCTGGGGGCCGATGGCGGTGGCCGATCTGGCGTCGGAATATTTTGAGACGGAACTCTTGCGGGCGGTGATTGCGGCGCGCGGCGTGTTCGGAACATTTCTCGGCCCATGGTCGGCGGGGAGCGCGCTGGTGCTCCTGATCCGGGCAGCGGGAGATGCGCATCCGGCGGGCTCGGCGGCGCTGGCTGCAGGAGGCATGGGCGCGGTCACGCAGGCCATGGCATCGGCAGCCAAGGCTGCAGGCGCAGAGATTCGTACCGGCGCCGAAGTCATTGAGATTCGCGTCCAGAACGGAGCGGCCACGGGCGTGCTGCTTTCGACGGGCGAAGAGATTCTCGCGAAGGCGGTTGTTTCGAATGCTGATCCGAAGCGTACTCTGCTCAAGCTAACCGATCCGACGCATCTTTCGCCAGACTTCGTGCAGAAGCTGCAGCACTATCGCGGGAACGGCACGGTCGCGAAGGTGAACCTCGCGCTCTCGGGGCTGCCGAAATTCACCGCGCTCAAGGACTGTGACGGTTCGGCGCTCAAGGGACGCATTCATATTGGCCATGAGATTGATTATCTGGAGCGGGCCTTCGACGAAGCGAAATATGGCAACTTCTCGCGGCAGCCATATCTCGAAGCCACGATTCCGTCGCTGACCGATCCGACGCTGGCGCCCGAAGGCAAGCACGTGATGTCGATTTACATGCAGTACGCGCCGTATAAACTCAAAGGCGATTGGGATGAGCAGCGCAAGGCGCTTGGGCAGACGGTGGTCGAGACGCTGGCGCAGTTTGCACCGAATCTGCCGGAACTGATTCTGACGCACCAGATTATTACCCCGCTCGACTTGGAAGAAAAATACGGGCTGACCGGTGGGCAGATTTTTCACGGAGAGCTGGCGCTGGATCAGTTCTTCACCATGCGTCCGCTGCTTGATTGGGCGCGGTACCGGACGCCGATTGAGAAACTGTATTTGTGCGGGAGTGGGACACATCCGGGAGCGGGGCTGACTGGTGGGTCCGGAACGAATGCGGCGCGGGAGATATTGAAGGAACTGAAGAAGTAGCGCTGGCGTCTCGCCGGCTGTCGCGAGAGCGCCTCGCTCTCGTAGCTGCTGCGGCGAGACGCCGCCGCGACAGCCGCCGGGACGGCGGCGCTACCATGAAGAATTCTGCCATCCTGCTGATCTCCTGCCCCGACCGCAAGGGCGAGGTCGCGACCATTGCCGACTTCGTGTTCCGGCACAGCGGCAACATCCTGCACGCCGACGAGCACGCCGACGAAGAGTCGGGGCTGTTTCTGATGCGCGTGGAATTTGATCCCAAGGACTTCGACATCGATCTTTTCCAGAAAGATCTGACGGATTTCAGCAAGCACTTCTCACCGATCGCCGCGGCTTTCAATATGAAGTGGCGGCTGGCGCAGTCGTCGCAGCGGCAGCGCATGATCATTCTGGTTTCGAAATACGACCACTGCCTGGTCGATCTGCTGTATCGCCACAAGAGCGGCGAACTGGCTTGCGACATCCCGCTGATTATTTCCAATCACGCCGACAACCAGGCGATTGCCGACTTTTACAAAATTCCTTATGCGGTCGTTCCGGTGACGAAGGACAACAAGAGCGCCGCTGAGGCAAAGATCCAGGCGTTGATTGACGAGCAGAAGCCGGACTTCCTCGTGCTGGCGCGGTACATGCAGATTCTGTCGAACGAGTTCGTCCACCGGTATCCGCAGCGGATTATCAACATTCATCATTCCTTTCTTCCGGCATTTGTGGGCGCGCGGCCTTATCACCAGGCGTTTGAGCGCGGCGTGAAACTGATTGGCGCGACCAGCCATTACGTCACCGAGGTGCTCGACGATGGCCCGATCATCGAACAGGACGTCGTGCGAGTATCGCATCGCGACACCGTCGACGACCTTGTCCGCAAGGGACGCGACCTGGAGAAAGTTGTGCTCTCGCGAGCCGTGCGCTGGCATGTGGAGAACCGCGTGCTGGTTTACGGGAACAAGACGGTTGTGTTTTGAGTTACGCGCTCCTCAGGGGCTAAAGCCTGTCTAATTCAGGGCGCTGAACGGCGCGGCTGAAGCCGCGCCCTTTCAAAGCTGGAGGTCTTTCTCAATCGCAGCGCTGGAAGCGCTGCGCCACCCAAAACCAATATCGTCCAAAACTAACTTCGCCCAAGTAACACCGCCGCCAACCAACATCGCCCCAAGTCAATATCGTCAAACCAATCGCCTGCTTTCGCGCGGAAGTGCATGTACTTCCGAAGACCCTTTTCCCCGCATGAAGCCTCGCTCCGGTAGTAACTTGCACCGGTGGTAACTTTTCGTTTTAACTGGAAGCATTAGTAAAGTCTTAGAAGGGGACTCTTGCTCTCGGGGGCACGTTTGGCCGAAGATCTTCGGTTTGAATTAGCCATTCTGGCGACCGTCCAGGGCTTCTATCAGAAGCTCATGCGGGACGCGCTGGGCGGGGACGTCCCCATTCCCAGCGGTCTCGACGAGGATGCGCTGCGCCATTCCGAGCGCGAACTTCCGACCACCCTGTCGCGCATGTACCGCTGGCTGCATCTGCTGGACATGGCGATCACGCCGGCCATGGTGCGCCAGGCGCTGACTCCCGACACGGATTCAGAAGTGGCTGAGGCCCTGCTGCGATATTTCGTGCGGCGTCGCGAACCCAGCGACGTGAACCGCGACAAGACCGATCTGATCGCGACCTTCTTGTACCGTCATCCACGTGTGCCAGGACAGTGGGAGCAGACCGGGTACGGGCTCGATGGCGCACTGCCGCTGTCGCCCTTCGAGATCGCGCTCATTGAAATTCTCGCCGACTCCGACGTGCCTTCCCTGCCCGAGGAGCACGTGCAACTGCTGAGGCGATTCGATCCGCTGCGCGACGAGATTGCACGCTTTCGCGACTTCAACACTCTGATCGATTCCGGCATCATTGGGCGGGTGCGAGAACTGAAGCAGTGGCTCGATGCTTCGTTTTATCATCCCGGCGTGCTGGCCACGGTTTCGGCGCACAACGCACATTTCGGCAAGAAATTTGACGAGCTGTTCGCCAAGGCCCTTACCGAAATCAAGACTTTCGGACAAGCGCTCGAAGAAATGGGCGGAACGATTTTGACCACGGTCGACGGAGTGGAAGTCACCGTCGACCATGTGGCTGCGATTCAAGAAAAACAACTGCTCGATGCGGACTACGGCAGCACGCTCGAGAAATTCCGCCGGGTTTCGAAGCTGAAAAAAGAATTGGACCGGCGTCCGCCCATTCGGCGGTCGCTGCTGTCGCCGGCGGCGAAGGCGTCGCGCGCTTCAGGGGATGGGGCAGCAGCCGCGCCGAAAAAGGCCAAAGGCGCCGCAGCGGCAGCGAAAGCTCCGGCGGCGCCAGCGGTGTTTCAGCCGCCTGCGATTACCCCGCAACAACTTTCGGCGGAGGAGTCCAAACTGCGGCGCGTCGAGGAATCGATTCGAGTGTTTGTGCGCGTCGCCGATCCGAAATACCGGCAGGTTGTGCCCATGCGCTTCTTCAACCTGACTTTGACGGCGGCGGAGGCTGACGCCTATAGCGCTCCGTTCCTGGAAGAAAAAAGTCTGCGCGCCGACGTGGCCCGGACACTGATTCGGATGGTGTCGATTTCCGCTCGCATCAGCACCGAACTGGAAGAACTGAAGCGCAGCCAGAAGATGTCGTCGTTGTGGAAGCTGCACGCCGATTCGGTGGTCGTACTGCTGGATATGGCCAGCACTTCCATCGAAGATGCGGGCAGCATCGGGAAGACGGCCGATCAGAGTGGCGCGGGCGCTGCGGCTCGAGCCATTCACGACTCCGCCCACAAGCTGCGCAATCATGCCGATGTGGCCGTAAAGACCCTCGCCAACGTCAGCTAGCCCAAGATCCTCAACATCCATTTGCTAGACTTCAGCGCGAGGCGCGAGCGTGAGGCGCGACGCTCAATTCGCGCTCAGGCGAATTCCCTGCCCCGACTGGTCCGCGTTTGACGACCTGCCGTCGGGAATTGCTGCCTTTCGTCGCTGACCAGATGCCCTCGCTTTCCCACCAGTAGCACACTCTGCATTGGAGGTATCACCAATGCGAAGTAGAACGATAGCAGCTTTAACTTTCGGGCTTGTCTTAGGAGCAGTGCTCGGGCAGTCCTTGTTTGTCCCATCTCTGGTTGCACAATCCTTGCCTGCGCAAAAGTGGACCCTGCCGCAGGGAACAACCGTGAAGGACAACGGTCCCCGCACCTACCGGTTCACCGTGGAGTACAACATGGCCAACGCCAAAGGCGAGACCTCGATCCGCCAGCGCCTGACGGGGGATTACACGCGCGGGCTGCCGGGAGGAGATGTAATGTGGAACAACGTTGCGCAGGCCGACGCTATGGGGGCCACAGCAGCCTTCGGAACGCCCCAAAAGCGCGACTTCATGGAAGGATTTCGCTACAACAACGCTCTTGCCGGCACCATGAAACCTGACTTCTTCAAAGGGTTCCCTGCAACGGCAGTGATGGAGCGTAATCTGGTTTGGGACACGGGGATGATCGAGTACTTCGGGCAAAGCTTTTTCGATCATCTGAAATTGAACGAGCCCTACCAAATTCTCTCCGACCAGGACGTGAACATGCCGGACGTGGGCAAGTTTCACAACCACAACGTCGTGCTGGAGTGGGTCGGACGTTCGCAAAGACATGGCCAGGACTGCGCCCTCATCCGCTACGAGGCATTTCTCAACCCGGTCGAACTCGCCACGGGGGGCATGAGTCTGATCGGACGCAGCGAGTACTGGGGAGAGATCTGGGTGTCGCTGGCGACCAGACAGATCGAATACGGCACACTCAATGAGAGCGTGGTGGGAGAGATGAAACTGCCCGGCCAGGAGACAATGCAAGTCATTAACGTCTTCCGCAGCGCAACGTTCGAACCTGTGAGCGCGAAATAACGAAGCGGGCAAAGTGACGATATGAACTCGATGAAGCGCAACGTGGCGTTTTCCCTGCTCTGGATCAATCTCGCCGTGGCCGTGGTGGTTTTGATCCAGATCGCAGGGAACCATTTTTCGAGCGGCCGGGAACTGCTGCAGACACTGGCCTACTCGCTGGTGTATGCGAACCTGACGGGGCTTCTCGGCCTGCTGGTCGTTGGCGGCTTTGTGGAGCGACTGGCTCGCCACGAGATTCCGCTGGTTCTTATCTTTGCCCTGTGCATTCTCGCCGTTGTTCCTGTAGGCGTCTTGATGGCGCAGTTGTTGTTGATGGCGGCAGGCTTCGTGGTTCCGCAGCACTTCTGGAGGGAGTACGCTCACACCCTGCGGGTCGCCATGCCGCTAGCTATTTTGTTTGGCGCGGGGGCCATGGTGCACGCCTTGTTGCGCGCGCGCATACAACTCATGGAACAGAGGCTGCACGAGAAGGAAGTCTCCGAAGAGCGCACGCGAAAACTGGCGGCAGAGGCGCGGCTGCGATCGCTGGAATCGCGAATTCATCCCCACTTTTTGTTCAACACCCTGAATTCGATCAGCTCGCTCATTGCTGTGAATCCCGCCCGCGCCGAACAGATTGTGGGCCGCCTCGCCGCGCTGTTGCGGGCCTCGCTCGACACCAGCCATCAACCGCTGATTCCATTGCGAGAGGAGTTGGCCATGGTGGAAAGTTATGTCGACATCGAAAAGGCGCGATTCGCCGATACATTGCGAGGATCGGTGGAGGTGCCCGCTGAGCTGCAAAGTGTCAAGGTTCCGCCCATGTCGGTGCAGTCGCTGGTGGAGAATGCCGTGAAGCACGGAATCACTCCGCAGAGCGGCGGTGGGGAGTTTCGCGTGACGGCATCGGCGGAGAATGGGAGCTTACGGATCGAGGTTCGTGATACGGGGCCGGGCTTTGACCTGGCGGCGATTCCCGCCGGGCATGGGCTGGACAGCCTGGTGGAGCGCCTGGATGCGTTGTTCGGCGCGAGGGCGCACCTGAACGTTTGTCGGCGCAACGGGTATTCTGTGGTAGAGATGATTGTGCCACTCGTATGAAACTTCGCGCCTACCTGGTGGACGACGAACCGCTGGCGCTGGACCGGCTGCGCCGGTTGTTGGAACGCACCGGTCGCGTGGAAGTAGTCGGCAGCACCACTGAACCCGAGAAGGCTGTGGCCGAATTGACGGCGGATCCACCTGATGTGTGTTTTTTGGACATTCAGATGCCGCGCCTCAATGGCTTCGAGGTCCTGGCGCGACTGCCCATCCAGCCCATCGTGATTTTCACCACCGCCTACGATCAGTACGCGCTGAAGGCGTTCGGCGTGAACTCGGTCGACTATTTGCTGAAGCCGGTTGACCCGCAGTCGCTGGACCGCGCCATTCAGAAAGTAGAGCGGCTGCGAGGTTCGGGCCAACAGTCGCAATCGGACTTACAAGCTCTGCTGAAGCGGCTCACCGACTCGCTGCGCGAGGCTAAGCCGGAATACCCCGAACGCATTGCATCGCGGCTGGGGGACCGGCTCTGGTTCCTCGACCTGGCGCGGGTAACGCATTTCTATTCCGAAGACAAACTGACTTACGCGGTGTCGGAGGGCAAGGCTTACTGCGTCGACTACGCAATCGCGGAATTAGAGAAGAAGCTCGACCCGAAGAAATTTCTCCGCATCCACCGCAGCACGGTGGTGAACGTGGACTGGATCAAGGAAGTGGCGTCCCTTCCCGGAGGAGCTTTGAATGTTCGCCTGAAAGATGGCAAGGACACGGACTTGACGGTCGCACGCGACCGGGCGCGCGAGTTCAAAGTGCGGGTGGGATTCTAGGCTGGAAACTCAGGTTGGTAAACTCCCGTCAACGCAAAAAAGACGGGCGATTTCTCGCCCGTCTTTGCTCTTGCTGACAGCTGAGAGCTGACAGCTTAGTTGATATCGAACTGCTGCTGGTGCACGGCTGCATCGCTCTTCACGATGATGGTGCGCTTGGTGAGTTCTTCCATCTCGTTCAGCAGGCGGCCGTTGTTGGACTTCAACTCCTTGGCCACATCGGGATGCACGCGCAGCATGACATCCTCGTGCTCGAGGTGTTTAGCGATCTTCCGCATCTCGACGTAAATCTCGTTGCAAACCGTCGTCACCGACTTCACATAACCAGTTGACTCGCAGTACGGGCAGGGCGCGCCGATGGTGCGTTCCAGCGACTGCTTGACGCGCTTGCGGGTAATCGCGACCAGACCGAAATCGTTAAACTGCAGCGTCTTTGACGGCGCGCGGTCGTGGCGGAGTTCTTCTTCGAGAGCCTGCATGACGCGCTGGCGATTGCGGCGCTCATCCATGTCAATGAAGTCGATGATGATGATGCCGCCGAGATCGCGCAGCCGGATCTGGCGCACGATTTCTTTGATCGCGTCCACGTTGGTTTTGACGATGGTGTCTTCGAGACGCGCGGTCTTGCCAACATATTTGCCGGTGTTGATGTCGATGGCGACCAGCGCTTCGGTCTGGTTGATGACAATGTATCCGCCGCTCTTGAGCCATACTTTCGACTTGAGAGCTTTGTCCATTTCCGCGGCCAGGCCGAACTGTTCGAACAGCGGAGTTTCCTTGGTGTAGAGCTTGACGCGCTTGACCATTTGCGGCTGGAAGCGGTTGAAGAAGCGCAGCACGCGCTCGTATTCGGGTTCGGTATCGACCCAGATCACGCTGAAATCCGACGTGACTTGATCGCGCAGCACGCGCTCGACCACGTTGAGATCGTGATAGATCAGCGCGGGCGGCTTCGAACTCTCGGCGCGAGCCTTGATGTCCTGCCACAAACCTTTCAGGAAACGGATGTCGGCGCGGAGTTCTTCTTCGCTGGCGCTTTGCGCGGCGGTACGGACGATGAAGCCTCCGTGACCATTTTCGCGTTCGCTCATGATGATCCGCTTGAGGCGCTGGCGCTC
>Ga0116217_10001978_pt1 | contig 19256 bp, 9 predicted proteins | sample Sb_taG_6_FD_89697 | JGI IMG/M metagenome (GOLD analysis project Ga0116217, IMG submission 89697) | Peat soil microbial communities from Weissenstadt, Germany - Sb_50d_4_PS metaG | ecosystem: Environmental > Terrestrial > Soil > Wetlands > Peat | place: Germany: Weissenstadt | collected 2010-09-21 | reverse complement strand
GCATCCCGCATCTGAGCGAGCCGGCCTCCAGCCCGCATCCCGCATCTGAGCGAGCCGGCCTCCAGCCCGCATCTCGCATCTGAGCGAGCCGGCCTCCAGCCCGCATCTCGCATCTGAGCGAGCGGGCTGGAAGCCCGCGCTCCCAGGAATGCAGAAACTCGAGCACCAGCCAGCTTGCTGGCTGGTCTGAAATATCGACTTTTCCCCGCAGGTTTGCTGGATGGGAACAGATCTTTCGGTTGCAATCCCCGCGAACGAGCTCGTGGGACGGAAAGCGGCAGCAAGCTGCCGCACTCCAAAGCTTCGCACTGTGTGCCTGCGCGGAAGATCTCTCCAGAAGATGGTCATAGATCACCGCTAAACGGCGCGCCTTTGGAGAAGACTATTGGTTGGTCTGGATAGTTCCCGTCACCACCACTTCAAAGGCGCTGCCGGGAACTTGCTTTAGTTGATCAAGGTCGGTGTCGTTCCAGCCGGGATCGGGCGCGCCGGTGATGTACCAACTGCTGCCATTATCCGCAACCATCATGCCGTATTTCTTAATAGCAGTTAAGATAACAAGGGACTGGCCGGTGTAGGAGGAGATGTCGTAGGAGGCCTTCAGACGCAGGCGCAAGCCCATCGGGGGCAGGTCGGGATTGGTCGACTCGCTCGCATAGTGAGTTGCGGGGTGGATGAAACCGGCTTGGGATTGGTAAACGCTGAAGCGCAGTGCGTGTTTGATTTCGCCCGCCGCCACCTCGTCGTAACGCGCCAGTCCGGGAAGGATGGGTAACCCCGCCGCGTCCGCTGATGTCCAGCCATCGGGACGCAGTTTGTCGGAATAGAAATTGAAAATTGCGCCGTTGGCGGCGGTCCAGTTGTTGTCGTTGACGTCCTTTTGGCCTTCCCAGACTTCGTACAGCGTGCAGTTGTTGTGCGTGGGGTCAGCTTGGAGCGTCAGCACGTGATGATCGCTGCCGGCCTCCACGGGTGCGTTGGGCGGGAAGGGATAGCAACCGCTGGCGGAGGTGACGGTGCAGCCCGATCCCGAGGTCCCAAAATCGCTGTCGGCGGGATACATGTTGAAGGTGACACTTACCGGCGCCTGACTGCCCGGCACCACGATGTAAGGAATTCCCGCCGTGGGATCGCTGCCGAAGTCGGCATGCAGATACTGCTTTTCCTGGCTGATGCTGGCAATGTACTGGTCCGAGTTGGGATCAACGCAGTAGTTCGAGATGTCGGCGTTCCAGAGGTTATCCGTGGGAAACACCGGGCAACTGGAAATCGTGGGGCTTGTGCTGTAATCGGTGGGGCTGCCGGTTGCCGCATTGCTGCAATTCGGTTGAGAAGGAGTCGGCGTCGGGCTGGGAGTGGGAGAGGAGCCGGAGGTGCAGGAGAGCAGGAAGAGGGTAGCCAGTGCGAGAGTTGTGGCACCTTGGAGTGCGGAGGCTTGACGCCGCCTTGCCGTGGTTGCCTGTTTCACTCGAATTGTTTGTCCGAGCATTGGTTAATTCCAAGGCGGCGTCAAGCCGCCGCACTCCAAGGTGCCTTCGGCACTTGTTAGAAAAAACGGCCCGCCCCGTGGCGGGCCGTTGGAATCAAGTTCAGAAACAGACGATCAGAAGGTAATGTGCAGACCCATTTGGATGGTACGCGGCCCATTCATCGGGCCCGTGATCAAGCCAAAGGTGCCTCCCTGGGACGGAAGTCCGTCGCCCAGGTTAGGATCTGGGTCGCCGAGGCCCGTGCGGTTAAAGACGTTCTGGAAGTCCGCACGGAGCTGGAGCTTGACCCGTTCCGTAATTTGCGTGTTCTTGATGAGGCCGAAGTCCTCTTCTTCGTGACCAGGTCCGCGCAGATTCGGCAGGAACGGCCCTGCAGTGCCCGGGCGCAGCGCGGCGCCATTGGGTGAGGTAGGTGGATTGACGAACGCTGCGGGGCTGAGCAAGGTGGTCCCGTTGGTGACCGCGCCTGTGTTCGGGTCATAAGCAAGGACGGCGTTCAACCCTACGGGCTTGACGGTCTCGGCGACGCCGGAAAGGACGTCCGGCCGGACGGCTGGGGTGATGTAGCTGTACACGGACGAGCCAATGGCCAGAGGATCCCCCGAGCCGTAACGTTGAATGGCAGTCAACTGCCACCCGGAAAAGATCCGGTCCGCCAAGCCGGAGGAATGCATCCACCGTTGGCCGTGGCCGAAGGGCAGCGCGTAGATCCAGGTCAATTTCAGGACTTGCGGGTAGTCGAAGCTCACAATGCTTTTCTCTAATTTTCGGTTGTAGAGGTCCTGAATGTACACGTTGTAGTACCGCATGGCGCTGGCGCTGTCCGAGATGTTCTTGGAGAGAGTGTAGGCAGCGATGAACGTCAGGCCGTGCGTCGAGTTCTTGCGTGCCGTGAGCTGTAGCGCGTGGTAAGTAGAGTTGCCGAGGCCGGGCGAATCGTTGCTCACGCCGCTGTACTGTGGGAAGGGGGTGAGCCCCGAAGACACCTGAGTGTTGTAAAAGGCGCCGTTGTCCGCCTCAAAAGTGGGATAGGGTAATTTGGTGATGCCGTATTTCGCGAGCGTCGCCGCGGTAGTGGGGTTGCTCAGATCCGCCCCCAAGTCATCAGTCAGCATATCCCCTAGACCCATATACTTCCCGTTCGCCTGATTGACTCCTCCCATATCTATGTTGATCAGGCGCGTTCCCTTTGACCCGATGTAATTGGCCTCAAGGACGATCTGATTCGGGAGTTGGTACTGGAAGCCAGCGCTCCAGTTCTGGATATAAGGCATGGCCAGGGAGTTGCGAGGGAAGTAGTCGACCCCCTGCCCATTCTGGATATCGGGACTCGTGCTCGGCAACGTGCCGGCGAATGCAGGCATGCCCAACTGGCCGGGCGCCGACCCATTCGAGAAATTGGACAGGTACATGACCGGATTCACCTTGCCTAAATCGCCGGCCTGCCGCTGAACAACCACGGCGGAGTTGTACCCGAAGTACTGCTCTGGTCCCCACCCGCCTTGGGTGGGAGGCTGATAGCTGATCCCGTACCCGCCACGGAGGACCAGTTTATTGTTGAATTGGTACGCCACACCAAGGCGCGGCGCAAATTCCTTGAAGTAGTAATTCTGGAAGTTAGTGCCGCTGACGCAGCCGGAACAATGACCCAGCCAGACTATGGCGCCGGGAACCGTCGCTCCACTGGGCAGCGGGTCCGAAGCCGTGGGATCGAATTGGGCCATGCGGTTGAAGGCTTCCGTTCTGGGGGTGGGAATCTCCCAGCGCACTCCGAGGTTGAGAGTGAGCTTGGAGCTCGCCCGCCAGTCATCCTGCGCGAAGAAGGACATCACCGCCTGCCGGTAGCCCGGCTCCGTCGTGTAAATACTGTCGGTCGCACTGTGGGCGGCGCCCATGAGGAAGCTGGCAAAGGGGTGCCCCGTAGTCGTGACGAATCCGGGGAGCGAGGTTTCCAGGTTGTTAAAGGCGAAACTCCCGGAAATGTTTCCAGGTTCGTAGTCGTTGGAGCGGTAGCGGAGGTATGACCCGCCAAACTTCAGGCTGTGCTTGCCGTGCGTGAAGGAGAGGGTGTCCTGGTAGAGGTAACTTTCCTCAGGATCTCGGGTCCCGCAACTGTGCCCGATCGAGGAGAGGAACTGGATGCCGTTGTTGTCCCCGAAGCTCATGTGAGGAAGGCAATTATCGGGAATTCCCGAAATATGCATCGCGCCCGTGACCCTGCCGTCGTTCGAATTGCCGTTGCTGTCCGCGAACCGGTTGTAGCCCAGCGAGAGGACGTTCACGGAGTGGTCGTTGAGCGTCCAGGTGTGCAGGATGCGCAATTGCGGCCCGCCCACATTCTGCGTGTAGGCCCCGGTCAAGGGCTGGCTGGGCCAGGGCGCCCAACTGTCGGAACTGGGCGAATTGTGGTAGCGGCTCCGGACCGCGTAGGTAAGAGACACACTCAGCTTCTGTTTGTCGTTGATCACTTCGTCCACTTTGCCGGTGTAGGCGTCGCGGTTGAGGACCGGGCAGCAGGTGCCGCCAAAATGGGGCTCGTTCAGTGTCAGTGAACCGTACTGTGGAGTCGGGAAGTATTGCAGCAGACTCGAGGTGGCGGTGCTGAATTCTCCCTGCGGGATCTGGTTCAGGACTCCGCCGTCATCGAAGGGATCGCGGATCGTGGCATCCGCCCCGCTGGTATTGGTCAATCCAGTCACAGGATCAACTCCGCCAGCCGGGACGACTCGCGTAGTGGTGGGGTCGAAAATCTCGTTCTTATATACAGTGCGCCCGAGCGCGTCCGCACCCACTGAGCTCCCCAGCCAGGCATTGAAGTTCCCCTTCAGCATTGCGGCAGTCGGCACCGAGGTGAGGCCGCCGTAAGCAAATAGCAGTTTGCGGTCTCCTTCGTAGTTGAAGAAGAAGAAGGTCTTGTTCTTCCGGATAGGACCGCCGATGTTGCCGCCGAAGTTGTTTTCCTTCAGACTGCTCTTGTTTCCACCAAAGGCATTGTTCAGCAGGCCGTTAGCGTTGAAAAAGGGATTGATGTCGTACTCAAAGCCGGCTCCGTGGAACGTATTGCTGCCGGATTTAAGGGAGAAGTTGAGAACCCCTCCGCCCGTTTCTCCGTACTCGGCGGAGAAGTTGCTCAACTGAACTTTGAATTCACCGACGGAATCCGCCCCGGGCTGGAACTCGCCCATGCTGTCAAAGTCGTACCGGGCGATGCTGACGCCGTCGATGAGGATAAGATCGCTCGAGTCCTGGCCACCGTTGATCGATTGCCTGCCATTCCAGTCCGGCGTGGTGCCGGGCATAGTCTCCCAGACAAACGCGTCCAGGGGCCGCCCGCCGTCACTAATGATGACCGGAAGCGTCTGGAACTCTTCTGGCGTGATGGCCGCGCCCACTTCCGCGGTAGAAGGTGTCAGCAGCGGTGCTTCGCTGGTCACGGTGACCGTTTCCGTCGTGCTGCCAATCTTTAAGGTAAGGTCAACGGTGACAACTTGCGCGACGGGCACCACGACCTCTTTCTCCACGGAAACCTCGAAGCCTTGTTTGAGGGCTTGCACTTGATACTTCCCTGGTGGAACGGGGACGCGATAGTAGCCGGCGCTCGACGACTTTGTCATCGACGTGACGCCGGAGTCCAGGTTGGTAATCGTGATCTCCGCTTCCGGTATAACTCCGCCCGAGGTGTCAAAAATCGTGCCGGTCACCGCACCCAATTGCCCCTGGGCGCAAACCCACGTAGGTATCAGACACAGCGAGAGACACAGGGCTGAAATGCGTAAGAACCTGTGCATATACAGATGCCTCCTTGGATTTTCTCAGAATTCCCAACCGACGCTTGGAACGTGCAACGGGCACCTCGTAGAGGTTCCCTGGAAAAAGGACGATATCATACGAGCATTTGCCTTGCCAACTACCGAATGCTGACTGCGATGTTTCCAAATAGTTCGAATCGCGCTTACGAATTCTTTCGACTTTCAACGCGCATTAGTAGAAATCCCTCCAGCGCGGGGGCGCAAGGGTGTTACGGTTACTGGCGCCGTTAAATGCCCTTGCGCTCGCCTGTTCCTGCCGATAACCCCTTGAAAGTGTGTCGGTTGGCGTAAGCCGGCGAGGGAGGGCGATGTCTGGAATCTCGCCTTCACGGCGCCTCACTTCCCAGGCGCGAACTCGAGCTTGCGTAAGTGACTGAAATCAAAGCCGCTGAAGCGTGCCTCTCGTCGCTTCGCTTTTTGTGAGGCCAGCCTGGCAGCGCACAATTAACGTTACAATTTACGGTTATTTGCGGCTTGAGATCGGTGCTGATTGACCGTTGACTGTGGCTATCTCCATAGATATAATCGCCGGGACATTCGCTCAGCGTGTGGACTTTCTGCTGACGGCGAGCAGGTCCGATGGCGTCACACAACCCGCCCGAATCCGATTCCCTAACGCTCTATGAGAAGCGGACTGAACTGAAGAGGGTTCTTGAAAGTAGATACTTCGCCAAGGCTCCGAAGCGAAGGCGTTTCCTGGAGTTTACCAGCGAACAGGCTCTCCTCGGGGAGGAGGATAAGCTCAATGAATACCTCATTGGCGTCGAAGTGTACCAGAGGGGTGTGGATTTCGACCCTCAACAAGACCCGATAGTGCGCGTACAGGCGCACGAAATTCGCCGCCTCCTCAGGAATTACTACGAAGAAGAAGGCAAAAACAGCTTGGTGCGGGTGGAGCTCCACCCCGGCCAATACGGACCTGTCTTTAAGAGAGTCAAGATCGATTCCGAGGTGCCCGCAGTTCCCTCCCAGCAAGGAACATCATCGCCCTCCGCTTCTGCACGGTTGATCTCACAATGGCAATATGCCGTCATGGTGTGCCTGGGTTTGGCGTGTACTGCGCTAGGCTTCTTATTCGTCCGTGAGCGCGACCTCGCCCGTCGACCTGCCGAATCGCGGGCTTTGATTGCCGCTCTGCCTGAAAGCGAAGAGTGGTTCTGGAGCCCGTTTCTCCAGGGCGGAAGCCAGCCTCTTGTAGTGGTACCCACTCCTCCAGTGCTACGCCTAGGAACCGACGGAGACAGTCCCCAGACTCTCAAGGACGGTTATACGATCCCCAAGGACAAGATGCCGCAGTTTCGCGATACCTTCCACTTCCGGGAGCTGAGGAGCTTCACTTTCGTTCCTACGACGAGCGACTTCACAGGAATTGGGGAGACGGTCGGCCTTATCGATCTTTCCCGACTCTTTATCAGCCAAGGGATGACGATTCGTGTAAAAACCAGCCGGCTTACGGACTATAGCGAAATCCAGGGTGGCAATACGATTATTCTCGGCGGTGGAAATGCCTGGTCGAACCGGGTGTTCGTCAATCCCGCAGGGTTCTACGTTGGCGAAGGAGTTTTCAAGATCAACGCCCCAGGACCTGGGGAGGCGGCTGCATATGCTCCCAGATTTGACCCGGTGACCAACCGCCTGACTCGAGACTATGCCCTGATTCTCATGCAACCCAACCATACAAAACAGGAACGTTTGCTTTTCCTCTACGGGCTTTACACGCAGGGGACCGAAGCCGCAGCCGAATACGTGACCAATGCCGAACGGCTGGCGGAACTCCGCAAGCGCCTGGTTGCTGCTTCTTCCGATAAGAAGACCCCTCCATCTTTCTTCGAGGCGCTCATCTCCGTTCCCGTCGAGAATTACGTTCCCGGGGCCGCCAGCTTAGTGGCCGCGAGAATTACTCCGTACTGACGGGATTCGATTCTCCGACGACAGGCGCCTCAACGCCGCGACACCAAATCGCCAAACGCCGGCAGCAGCTTGTACTTGTTTTCCCAGGTTGTGTACATGATGCCGACGGCGCCGCTTGTGCGGTCCAAGGATTCCAGCCAGCCTTTCGGGTTTTCCAGATCGTCGGCGTCATAGTAGGCGGCGCCTAGAGTGGGGTATCTGAGCTTCGAAAAGAACGCGAGGCTGAGGTCGCGCTTTTCGTAATACCAACAACCAATCACCAGATCCTTAGGAATGTATTTCCAGGTGCCGTCGAAACTCCCGTCGATCAGGTAGTATTTCTCCCTCGCGTTGTGGTTGGGGTCGAACATGTCGGACCAGACATAGACTTCCGCCTTGGGATTTGCCGCCCGAATCATCTTGTATTGCCGTGCTACACAATCTCCCAGGATCTCAGCCATGGAGAGGTGGCGGCGCTTGCAGGCTTCGCAAAAACCGCCGACGCGCAGTTCATCCATGCTCAGGAAGTACTTCTTGGGCGCAACGTATTTTTCGATCAGCGGAATCTGGTGCTGCCAGACTTCGTACACGGCGGGTTCCGACATATCGATCACGGTCTGATCGCGATAGATCGTGGTGCCGTGGTAATAGTCAACCCGCAAGCGGTCGCCAGTGCGGATGCGGCCGCCGGAGAGAAGCTTGATCGCCGGCCCCTCGTGATTCCAACTGAAATTGAGCTGTGGGTCGGAAATCGGCGCGAAATCGCGGCCCTCCGTGTAGACCATGCCCGTCTTGTCGTTGCGAACCACCACCGGAGTCCCGGGACGGCGCAGAAGGTTGGTAAGGCCCACTTCCTCGATGGCGACGTCATCCACCCAGACCTTGCCGGTTTTCCCATCCGACACGCCGACGCGGAACTCGACGCGGTCCGCGTACCAACTGTTGAAACCCCAGACCATCTCATGCCAGTCGCTGGTCTCAGGCAACGGCGGTTCCATGTAGGAGAGGTCTCGACCGTCCGGCGCCACAGCAAGAAGATGGATTGCCATCCGCGGCCCCGCTCCTTCCGTCTTCACCCAGGCGCGCAAGCGATAGCAGCGATACGGGTGCACGCGGATCGGCTGCGCAACGTAAACTCCGTTTTCCGGATCGCTGAACTCCTCGAAGCGCACCGACGCCTTGCCGGAGTGAGACACCGTCGTATCGAGCGTGGCCCGAGCCCCGTGCGCGGTGAAGCCTGCGGGCAAGCCGCCCGCGATTTCCTCAAAGCTGCCGTTAGCGATCTTCACCGCAGTGTCTGCCTGGAAAGTCGCCTCCTGGTCCTTTGCTACGAACAGGGCTCCACGCACGGGCTGACCCGCGGCCAGGTTCTTGTTATGCGCCAGCACTCCTCCGCCGTAACCTACGCCGAAGCCGGCGGGAATGATCTCTACGCCGAGGCGGTCGCAGGTTTGCTTCAGCCGCGCGAAGCGCTCGAGGCTCGCCGGGGACTTTAAGTCCGTGTCGTCGAAACCGGCCGACAGCAGGATACCGTTAAGGCCATGTTCGCTCGCCGTACGCGCGATGCCTTCCACGCGCTCGAGTTCCCCGTCATTGCCCATGTCTGTGGAGACGTAGACCCAGCGGTCTCGATACGTATGGGACTGGCTCAGTAGCGCCGCCGGGTATACAGCCAGACAGCCAAGTACGACAATAAGTCCGATTTTCATTTGCCCCTTGCCTCCCTCGCCTCGCTCAACCGGCTCTCAGGTTTGCGGTCCTTTGTTTTCATAGACGTTCTCGCTTTGTTCCCTCGAATTCTGGGGCGTAGGGGTAGGGCTTGCCCTACCCCTGTCGGCCAAATGACCCTCAGGGGACGGCAAGCCGTCCCCCTACATTGCCGGTCGTTATGTCCTCATCCTTTGTTTTCATAGACATTCTCGCTTTGTTCCGGCGATTTTGGAGCTCGGCAGCTCAATCTCCGTTGTCGGACTCCGCGGCCTCGCTACCTGTAGGCCAAGGATTGTGACACAATGTCCTCAACCGCCTCAGGATCGCCTGTTGCTGGTCCATGCCATACGCTTCCCCCGAAGGTAGTAATGAAAATCCAGTCGGGATTGCGTAGGTCGGGAATCACCCGGTGACCCCATTTGAAATTGTAGCCAGGGATGCGATGCCAGGTTTCGCCGCGATCGGTGGAGCGCCAGGCGGAAGACTCGAATCCGCAGGCATAGAGAATCCTCGCGTCCCGCGGATCGACCGTGATGTCGTAGACGTGTTGATCCTGGGAAAGGACATTTCGCCACTCATGACCGCCATCGACCGATAGGTAGATGCCGCCGTCCACCGCCCCGTCCGGCGCGTGGCGGCCCCAGGCTGCCAGATAAAGGCGATTCGGGTTCTCGGTATCGATGGCCAGGCCGTTCGGGCCGTTTACGCCTTCGGGCAGGGTGATTCTATCCCAATGGTCAGCCCCATCGTGGGAACGAAAGAGTGCGCCGTCCTTCTCGTTGCCGTAGCTGCCGTCTTCGCTGCGGCGCGCCAGGATGACATAAAGAAGTCCATTCTTGTCGCGGATAAGCCGCCAGGCAAAGGGCTCGGATCCCGGCAACCCCTCGTTGTGCGGCCCCCAGGTGCGTCCGCCATCCGCGGATTTGAACACGCCTTTGCCGAAGCCGGTCACGTAAAGGACACGGGCATAAGAAGGACTGGTGGGATCGAGCAGGATGTGGGTGGCTGCTGTGCCGGGCATGTCTTGGCTGGAGGGCTTCCAAGTCTTGCCGCCGTCTTCGCTGAGGCACACTCCGCCGTCGTAGCGTTCCGGAGAAGTGCGGCGCCACATTTTGGGACGCGGCAGGTCGTGCACGTAACTCATCACGCCCCAGACGCGGCCCCGCACCTCGGGATCGAAGGTGATCCAATAAGTAGTGTTCGTCCAGCGGTCCGGCACGCCGGCGGTCGAACTCGTCCAACTCTCACCGCCGTCTTCGCTGCGGAACAGGCCGATGTCCGTGTAGGCAATAAACATGCGCCGCGCATCGAAGGGGTCAAAGAAAACGCCGTAATTGGTGGTGACGTCAATTCCGGTGGTGGTGTAAGTCCGCTCGCCCACCCGCCTGGAGTAAACGGCATTCCAGGTGCGCCCGCCGTCAAGCGTCCGCATGGTGCGGCCGAGGTCGGTGCGGTAACAGATATTGGGATCATTCGGAGCCACTCCCAGGGAGATGCCCGGCTCGCCCCAACCCGTCCCAAGACGCTCGGTGATCCAGGCGTCGTGGACATTGGGGGCGGGAATGTCTCCCTCTTTCCAGACCAGTTCCCAATTGGAGCCGGAATCTTGTGTCTTGGCCGCCCCGTGGACCCCGCTACCGCGCGAGTATAGGTTCTCGTAGGAAACGTAAGCGACTTCCGCGTGATTCAGGCTGGTGGCCACGCTTTTCAATTCAGCCATGTGCGCGAATTGGTCGGCATTCGTCAACGCACGTGCATTCACTTCGTCCCAGGTGTCGCCTCCGTCTTTGGAAATGAAGATGCCACGCGGCGAATTGTCCCTCCGTTGTCCACCGGTCACCAGGTAAATGATCAATTGCCCCGCCGAAGTAAATCCTGCGGACATGTCAGCGGCTTCCCGAACGCCCTCCGGGGGCTGGCCGGTCCTGAACTGGCCTCCCTTGCGGACCGTAACAGTGGTATCTCCCAGAATGTACAGGGTGCGGTCCAAGGCCGGCGAGTGCGGATCAATGAGAATCTTCCGGCCGCCTCCGCGAAGCTCCCGCTCCGACACGCGCCGCCACTGCGCGCCCCGGTCGCCGGAGAAGTAGAGTTCGACATTGCCTCCCTCCTGAATCGTCGCGTAGAGCTTTTGCGAATCGTCCGGATCTACAGCCAGCGCCAGCACGCGCCCCGCAGGCTCCTGGTGCGCGAGGTAGACAGGAGTCGCATGATCATCCGGCATGATGAGCCTGACGTCCTGGCTGGAAGGGTAGACCAGGCCCCAGGTGCGGCCGCGATCCTCGCTTCGCCATAGAACATCTGCGCCGGCATAAATGACCTTGGGATCCTGCGGGTCGAAAGCGAAGAAGGTCACGGGATTACGCAGATTGAACATCCGCCAGGATTGGCCGCCATTCTCCGAAATATAAGCGCCCGTCATGTCACAGGCCACCAATACCAGGTTCGGATCGTGGGGACTGACGGCAGGATAAAACTGCGCGCCCCCTCCACCCGGCCCCAGAATCCGCCAGGCGTCGAGCCGCGGCGCGGAATAGCCGGAGCCATTCTGCGCCCGGGGAATTGTGAGGCGAGAAGTAAGAAAAACACCGAATGCGAGGCAAAGAATCGTAAGTTGCAAAAGTGATCTTTTCATATTGGGCCGCTCGTGTAGCCCCCCTTTCACTCGGCCGCCCGCCCAGGTCTTGCGGTTCGAGAATTCGAGTTCGATTGCGTGCAATGGATGCTGTTTTGGCCTGTTTTGGGAGTTCGTTTGGTGTTAAATGGCACGAAAAATGAGTTCGTTTTGCGCACCGAAAAACGATAAGTCTTGTATTTGCAATACATGGCTGAGTTCGTTTCGTCAAAAACATCTCTTTGCGATTTGCCCCGGCCTTCATTCGCTCCGGTCTGTTTCAGCCGGCCTTGCCAGGGTCTCGGCGGGCGTCCAATTGCGGACAACCCGTCCCCTTTTTTGACCACAGCAATAGGCTATCATAAAACGGTTGACCTGTCAAGCGGAAAATGCAGAAAAATGCAGAAAGTGCAGAGGACAAAAAGGCAGGGAGACGGCCACACCCTGGTGGCGCGGGCGTCTCGCCCGCGGTGGCGGGAGCGTTCCGCTCCCGCGCACGGGCAGAGCCTGTCCTGAGCGGAGCGAAGGAATGCCCGTGCCACAGCGGGCGAGACGCCCGCACCACTGTGTTCAAAGCGGGCCCGATGGCCCGCGCGCAAAACAGACTTGCCAGCGGAGTAATCGCTAGAGTAAAAGATTAAGCCCGGGTGGATCTTTCGAACCGCAGAGGCACAGAGGCGCTGAGGGCAAAGAACTAATCCTCGGCGTCTCAGCGCCTCAGCGGTGATGATACACAAGCAGCAGGATAAGCCCATGAGCATTGACCGGCGCCGGTTTCTGAATTCTCTCGCCAACACAGGGGTCGCTGCGCTTTTGGCTTCGCGGCCGGCCTTGCCCGGTATTTCGGAAGCCGCGGGCGCCGAAGGGACTGCTCAGCCAGAGAAGACATTGACTCTGAGAACCCGGGAGGCCGCGTTCAGCATTAGTGCCGTGGGCGCGCTAAGCGCGATCAATATCCACGGCCGCGACCTCCTGGCAGCCGGGCAGCCGGCGCCGCTATTGAGCGTGCGCGTGGACGGCGAGTTCCATGAGCCGAATCGGGCCACTTGGGATGCGGGCGGGAAGACGTTGACTCTGGGCTTTGAGGGAATCGACGCGACAGCGATCCTGGCAGTGCGCGTCAGGCCGACGCACATGACTTTCGAGCTGGCTGAATTGCGCACTCCGCGACACATCGAATTAGTGCTGTGGGGGCCGTATCCTATTGCGATTGACGATTTGGTTGGCGAGGTGGTCGGCGTGGTGCGCGACGGCGACTGCGCCGTGGGTATCCAGGCGCTCAACCCTAAGACCTTGGGAGGATATCCGTCGGAGGAGAGTGACATCGAACCCGACGGCGTGCCGGCCGATGACACGGGCAACTATCCGGGCTTGCCGGAGGAACTGAGGAAAGAGCAACTCTGGCGGGGCAACACCGCGACTCACACGGCGTACGGCAGTTCATTACAGGGGTATTGCCGCAACCGGGACCGCACTCGGGTGATCGAGAATTGGGGAAACGAGAAATTTGTTGCGCTGCCCTACGAGGACGGAGGTGTAGACGGCAGCAAGATCGCTTTGTTTGCCTGCCCGGCGTCGCAGGCGCTCGCGACTCTGGGTGAAATCGAAGTGGCGGAGGGTTTACCGCATCCGATTTTGGACGGAAAGTGGGCGAAGATTTCGCCGGGGGCGACCGAGTCGTACCTGATTGTGGACTTTGGCGAGAGCACGATTGACCGCGCCATCGACATGACGCACCGCGCCGGATTGAAGTACCTGTATCACAGCTCGCCCTTCGAGATGTGGGGGCATTTCAAGCTCAAGCCCGCGATGTTCCCGCACGGTTGGGATGGGTTTCGCGACTGCGTCGAGAAGGCTCGGCAGGCCGGCATCGGCGTGGGATTTCACACTCTCTCCAATTTCATTACCCCGAACGACCCCTTCGTGACGCCCTTGCCTGACCGCCGATTGGCGCGCATCGGCACGAGCCAACTTACTGCGGACATCGACGCAGTGCAGGCGGAAATTCCCATTGCCGAGCCTGAGTGGTTTCAAAAGAAAACCGATATGAGTACAGTCGTCATCGGCGAGGAGCTGGTCGTTTATGAAAGCGTTTCGGCCGAAGCGCCGTGGCGATTGATGAAATGTAGAAGAGGAGCGTGGGGCACGAAGGCCATCGCACATAAGAAGGGCGAAGGCGTGGGCAAACTGATGGACCACTCGTACAAGGTTTTTCTAACGGATGCTTCGCTCTCGCAGGAAGTGGCGCGCAACATCGCGGCGTTCTGCAACCGCACCGGCGCGGTACAGCTTTCGCTCGACGGGCTCGAGGGCAACTGGTCCACGGGCATGGGGCAATACGGGCGCACGCTGTTCACCGTGGCCTGGTACAACGCCCTCAAGCCGGAGCGGCGCGGGGGCGTCATTAACGACGCCAGCAACCCAGGTCACTTCAACTGGCACATTGCCACACGCTACAACTGGGGCGAGCCGTGGTACGCCGGTTTCCGACAGAGCCAGACGCTCTACCGGCTGAAGAACCAGCTTTTCTATACGCGCAATTTGATTCCGCGCATGCTTGGCTGGTTTGCGGTGCGCGCTGAAACATCGCCTGAAGACGCCGAGTGGCTCTGCGCGCGGGCAGCGGGATACGACGCGGGGTTTGCGTTGGCGACCAGCTTCGAGAGCAAGGCAACACAGGCATCCGGCGACTTGGCAGGGATCAGCAAGAACCAGGCGGCGATTCTCGATGTGGTCAAACAGTGGGAAACCGCAAGGCGCGCCGGGGCATTTCCGGAGAGCCTCAAGCCGCAGTTGCAGGATGTGGACCGGGAGTTTCGTCTCGTCGCCGTCGGACCGGGCGAGTGGGATCTCGTGCGCGCCAAGCCGGCAGGCTCCCCGGTTCGAATCATCGGCAAGTAGTACGACCCGGCGGCCATTAAAAGTCGAGTTCGCTGTGTCCTCCGTGCTTTGAAAGCCTCAACACAGAGAACACGGAGCCTCTCCGTGGCCTCTGTGTTGAAGCTCTTGCGGCGGCAGGGGACACGGGAAACCGTGTTGTGCTTTCCGCATCGCGAAGTGTCGCGGCGGTTGTTCGCCATCAAGGAGGTCAGAAGTATGCATCGACGAAATCTTCTGAAAGCGGTGTCAGTTGGCGCCCTCGGGGCGTACCTGAAACCTCTCTCGCAACTGGTTTCGGCCGAAGAGGCCAAGCGCCAGGTCAAAACCGTTTACGTACTTTATAAATGCCACCTGGACGTGGGTTTCACCGACACCGAGCAGGGAGTGATTCGGACTTATTTCAGCGATTACTTTCCCCGCGCCATGGAGATTTCCGAGAAGTTGCGCCAGTCGGGCGGCGAGGAGCGCTACGTGTGGACGGTGGCGGCGTGGTTGCTTTACGAATACCTGGAGCAGGCCTCGACTGAACAGCGCCGGCGTATGGACAAAGCCATCGCCGACGGGGATTTTGCCTGGCATGCCATGCCTTTCACGTGGAACTCGGAGATGCTGGACCGCTCACTGATTGCGTCCGCGTTGAGGCTGTCGGCTTCACTGGATCAGCGCTTTGGAAGGAAGACAATCGCCGGCAAGCTGACTGATGTGCCTTGCCACACCCGCGGCATCGTGGGTCCGCTGGCCGAGGCAGGAATACGCTTCCTCGATATTGGTGATAATGCGGGCTGCAAAGCGCCTGAGGTCCCGTTCATGAATGATGACGGGGCGGCTCTCCCTCAGCGCAGCAAGGATGCGCAAGAGGCGGAAGCAGACCCCCACGCGTATCTGTTTAACTGGCGCGATCCAACCGCGCCGAGTGACGTCGCGGCGGAAATCATGGTGCTGTATCATCCCTTTGACTACGGCAGCACGGTGGCGATCCCGGGGACTGACTTTGCGGTGTCTATTCGAGTGAGAGGCGATAACTCCGGTCCGCACACCATTGAGGAGATCAAGGATTCGTACCACCAACTGCATGGCCTTTATCCGGGCGCGCGGATCGTTCCTACGGATCTAAGCGTTATCGCAAACGCCCTGAAGTCTCTTCGTGCCAAGTTGCCGGAGGTCACGAAGGAGATGGGCGACACCTGGATCTACGGAGTGGGGAGCGATCCGGGCAAGGTGGCGCGCTACCGGGAGTTGTGCCGGCTGCGGGGAGAATGGTTGTCGGACGGCAGACTCAAACCGGGCGACGCTACCGACCTGGCCATGACCCGAAAGCTCATCCTGGCGCCCGAGCACAATTGGGGGCTCAGCATCGGCCAGTATTTGCAACATCCGGAAGTGTATTCGCCGAAGGAACTGGCGAGCGCCCGGTCGGCACTTCCCGAGTTCAAGAAAGTGGACGCAGAATGGGCGGCAAAGCGCGCGGACATGGACCGGGCCGTGGAGGTGCTGCCTCCCGCGCTGCGGGAAGAGGGAAAGCAGCGCCTGGAAAAACTTGCACCCAGGCCGCCCCATACCCAAGGCCTGACGCCTCTTGCCGCCGGAACAGAAATCCGAGGAACGCATTGGGTTGTTGGGTTGGACTCGGCAACGGGGGCAATCCGGCGGCTTCAGGACCGAAAGACGGGGCGCGAGTGGGCTTCCGCGCAACACCTGCTGGCCAGCTTCCGCTATCAGACTTTCACGAGCGCGGGCTTTGCGCGCTTCAACAAAGCCTACAACACAAGACCGATGGGCTACGATTTCAGCAATCCCGGCCTGGAGCGATACCCTGTCCAAAGCCGCACGTGGCAGCCGAGCTTGCAAGAAGCGTGGGCTGGAAAAGACGGCGCGAGCCAGCGGATCGTGGTGGATTTGCGCATGCCGCAAGCCGAGGCCGCATTGGCCGACCTGGTGAGCTGGCCGGAGAGATTAACCATGGAGATTCGGCTGCCCGACGGCGGACCGGCGGTGGAGATCACTCTTCAGTGTTTCAATAAGCGGGCCAACCGCCTCTCCGAGGCCATGTGGCTGTCGTTCTCGCCCGTCGCCCCTGAAGAGGAGGGGTGGCGGCTCGAAAAGGTGAATCGTCCGGTTTCGCCGCATGACGTGATGGCCGGCGGCGGCCTGCACCTGCACGCGGTCACCCGCAACGTAAGCTACAGCGATGCGAAGGGAAGTTTTACGCTTGAAACACTCGACGCCCCGCTGGTCTCGCCGGGCCAGCGCGGCCTTTTGGTGTTCGATAGTAATCTCCCGGAGATGCAGGAAGGCGTTCACGTCAACCTCTATAACAACCTCTGGGGCACGGCGTTCCCGCAGTGGTACGGAGATGATATGCGGTTTCGGTTTGTCATTCGGGTGTGAGCGTGTATATTTAGAATTTGGACCCTAAATGAACGAACGAATACCTCGCAAACGAATAGCCTGCCTTCTGTTGCTCATTGCCTCAGCGTACATGATGGTTGGCTGTGGCCGCCGGGTAAGTGAGGCTGCACGCCACAAGGTGATTGTGCTGGGAATTGACGGGATGGACCCGCAGCTCCTGCACCGATACGAGCGGGACGGGCGCATGCCCAATTTCCAGCGGCTCGAGCAGGAAGGCAGTTTCCGCGAACTGCGCACCAGCATCCCGCCGCAGAGCCCCGTGGCGTGGTCGAACGTGATTACGGGGATGAATCCGGGCGGGCACGGGGTCTATGATTTTATCGAGCGTGATCCCAATACCATGCTTCCCGAATTCTCGATGGCGCGTGTGGAAGCTCCCGCGCACACGCTCTCTCTGGGCAGTTGGGTAATTCCCCTTTCGGCGGGGAAGGCCCTGTTGTTGAGGCGAGGCAGGGCTTTCTGGCAAATCCTGGATGAGCACGGGATCCCCGCCACTGTCATTCACATTCCGGCGAACTTCCCTCCTGCCGAATCCCGGTCCCGAACCCTGGCGGGCATGGGCGCGCCGGACATGCAGGGCACCTACGGGATATTCTCGTTCTATACCGACGACCCGATCGACGGAGAGGGCGAGCGCAGTGGAGGCGTTATTTACCCCGTCCAAGTGCAGGACCACCAGGTCTCCGCGAAATTGTATGGGCCGCCGAACACGTTTCGAAAAGGGTCGCCGCAGGTCCCCATCGACTTCACAGTCTGGATTGATCCAACCCAGCCGGTTGCAAAGATTGCAATTCAGGATCGGGAGATTCTGCTCCGCGAGGGCGAATGGAGTAATTGGGTCCAGGTAAAGTTCACCCTGATTCCAGGCCTCGCGAGCGCCACCGGGATTTGCCGGATGTACATGAAGCAGCTCAGCCCGTACTTCAAACTCTACGTCTCGCCGGTTAACATTGATCCCTCTCAACCAGCGTTGCCGCTTTCCACACCCGCCGGCTACTCGAAGGAACTCTGGAAACAAGTCGGCTTCTATTACACACAAGGCATCGCTGAGGACACCAAGGCCCTTTCCGACCGCGTCCTCACCGATGGTGAGTACCTGGAACAGGCGCGCATCGTGTTGGCGGAGCAGTTGAGGTTTTTCGACGTAGAGTTGTCCAAGCTTCACGGCGGAATGCTTTTCGCCTATTTCTCCAGCCTGGACCAGAACGCGCATATGTTCTGGCGGGCGTTTGACAAGAACAGCCCGGCCTACGATCCGGACGTAAGCGCGAAGTATGCGGATACGCTCGAATGGTTCTACCAGCAGATGGACCAGATGCTGGAGAAGGCACTGGCCAAGGCGGACGGAGACACAACCGTCATCGTCATGTCCGATCACGGTTTTGCTCCCTACGATCGTTCCTTCAATTTGAACACCTGGCTGCTGGGCAACGGCTATATTGCGCTCAAGCCCGGGCAGAGAAGCAAGCCGGGCGACCTCTTCACCGATGTCGACTGGACGCGCACGCGCGCTTACGGTCTGGGGCTCAATGGCCTGTTTCTCAATTTGCGTGGCCGAGAGCACTGGGGGATGGTAGCGCCAGGGGCGGAGGCGGAAGCGCTACAGAATGAAATTCGCGACAAGCTGCTCGCCGTGCGCGATACCGTAACAGGCTTGGCGCCGATCACCCGCGTTGACAGGGCCCAGGACGTCTATTCGGGCGAGAGCGTTCGCGACGCTCCCGACTTGGTGGTAGGATACAATCGCGGCTATCGGGCGGGCTGGGCGACGGATTTAGGGGAATTCACTACCGAAGTTCTGGAACCTAATACCGAACCCTGGAGCGGGGATCATTGCATCGACTACACGCTTGTTCCGGGAGTGCTGTTGAGCAATAAGAGAATTGTCATGCCATCGCCCGCGCTCACCGATATGGCCCCCACGGTGCTCGCTGAGTACGGCATTGCCAAGCCTGCGAACATGGTGGGGCAATCGGTGTTCAAATAGCGAGTCAAAGGCGAAAAAGGAGCAAGCCGATGCTGGGTAATCGAATTAAACTGGACGATGAACTGTTTGAGAAAATAAAGAAGTGCTCTGAGATCGCCGGTTACTCTTCCCCGGATGAGTTTGTTGTCCACGCTCTCGAGAAGGAGGTCACCGCTATCTTGGGAACGGGTGCAGATTCGGATGACGAAGAAGCCGTGAGGAAACGCCTGAAGGGCCTGGGCTACATTGAATGACAGACGGTGGGAGGTGCTTCCCTGAGGCTGATTGACGGCGCATTCGACCTGATCTTTTGGCCGTTCCGCAATTCCGGTCCTATGTACGGGCTGATGGTGGTTTCCTTCCTGACCGGCCTGGGCGCCGTGCTGGTTTTCGGGTATGTTTCGAACCAGGAGAACTTGCGGCGGATCAAAGACCGCATCCAAGCACACTTACTTGAACTTCGCCTCTTTCCGGACCAGCTCGGCGTT
>Ga0116217_10001976_pt1 | contig 19270 bp, 15 predicted proteins | sample Sb_taG_6_FD_89697 | JGI IMG/M metagenome (GOLD analysis project Ga0116217, IMG submission 89697) | Peat soil microbial communities from Weissenstadt, Germany - Sb_50d_4_PS metaG | ecosystem: Environmental > Terrestrial > Soil > Wetlands > Peat | place: Germany: Weissenstadt | collected 2010-09-21 | reverse complement strand
GCTGTGACTGCCGAGGTCCAGGGTGTGACGCAACTCACAATCGATCCACGCGATCGCCACGTCGAGGATGGGCGCGCCGGTGACCTCCCTCCTGACGGCCTCACCGTTCATCAGCCCGGCACCCTTGGAGTCGGCGAAGCTTTGGTCCTTCACGGGCTTGGCGAACTTCCGCACCAGCGCCCGCTCGGAACGCGAGAGGATGCTCAGTGAGAACACAGCGCCTTCGGACAAGAGCTCGTGGGTCACCGCAGAGTGCTCTACGCCCACCCCGAGCAGTTTGGGTTCGGTCGCCACCTGGGTCACCCAGCTGATGGTCATCAGGTTCCTCCGCGATCCGGCACGCGTTCCGAGCACGTACAGGCCGGTCGGCAGCATCCACAGGATGCGCCTTCTCAGGCGGTCGTACTCGTCGGGGTTCCTCCCGGGCGGCGTCTCGCCAAAGTGTTTCGTCATCCACCGCCGCCAGAAAGACTCGTGAGGAAGTCCACTCTCGCTTCTGCCGCGATGAAACCACGGTCGGCCGTCATGCCCTCTCTCACCGACAGAGAGTAAAGACTGGATTGACCCTGCGCCGCTGTGCTGCAGCCGCCACCACCTGCTGCGCACAAGCAGTCCTTCCCTGCATCTGCAGCCGCGGTATACGCGCGTGAGAGGATGTTCGAGAGGTCGGAGTCCGGAGTCGGCAAATTCTGGTTGGCGCTCAACGCGTCGGTTACCAGGACGTCGCAGTCTGTGCGCAGCGCCGCCTCGTCGTTCGATGCCTCTGCCCCGTCCGTACGGGCGATGTCCGCGCGCAGCGTCGACAACGCGCTGGAGAACTTCGGGTCGGGAGACGAAGTCGCCCAGCTCTCCACCTGTTGACCGACGGTGCTCCCTGCGTATTGGCTACCGCAGCCCGCCAGCAAGCACGTTACGACGATCACCGCGACGATTCGCGCATTCACCGCCTTCGCTCTCTCTGTCCCGCGAAGAGGCTCACCCCTCCTAGCACCAGCACAACGAGAGCCAACGCGGCAGAGACGACGACCAGCAGCATCCTGGCACGTGAGGCTAATCGAAGCGCAGCAGGTGGTAGTCCTGTTTTCCTCGTCGCAACAGGACATAACGGTCGAAGAGCAACTCGTCGCGCGAGATGCGGGCTTCGACATCGGACTGCCGCACGTTGTTCACGTACACCCCACCCTGCGTCATGAGGGAACGCGCCGAACCCTTCGAAGGCGCGAGCCCGCTGCTGACCAGTGCGTCCACGACAACAAGTCCGTCGCCGTCGACTTCCGAGCGCGAAATGGTGGTCGTGGGAGCTTCCGAGCAGACCTCGAGGAGGGTGGTTTCGTCCATCGAGGCGACCTCTCGAGAGAACAGGGCGGCGGCGGCTTCTTCCGCTCGCCGGGTCTCGGCGTCACCGTGAACCAGGGTGCACACCTGGCGCGCGAGCTCTCTCTGCATCTCGCGTCTCTGAGGATGGGACGACCAGGACTCGTCGAGCGCCCTGATCGCGTCGTGGTCGAGGAAGGTGAAGTAACGGATGTAGTCCGGTGCGACTGCATCCTCGGTGCGCAGGAAGAACTGGTACAGGTGGTAGGGACTCGTCTTGCTCGGGTCGAGCCACACGGTTCCCGACTCCGATTTCCCGAATTTCGTTCCGTCCGCCATCAACACAAGAGGTGAGGTGAGCCCGTAGACCTGCGCTCGACGCATCTTGCGCACCAGCTCCACACCCATGAGGATGTTCCCGTACTGGTCGCTTCCACCGAGTTGAAGCCGACACTCGTACGTGTCGAACAGGTGCAGGAAATCGTAGGCCTGAAGCAACATGTAGCTGAACTCGGTGAACGAGATGCCCTGTTCGAGGCGTTCGAGCCGGCTGGTGACCGACTCGCGTTTGATCATCTCGTTGACGCTGAAGTGCTTGCCCACCTCTCGCAGGAAGTCGAGCAAGCTGAGATTCCTCAACCACTGGGCGTTGTCGACGAGCATCGCTGAATTCGACGCCGACTCAGAGAAGTCGAGAAAGCGCTCGAGCTGGAGCTTGATCGACTCGAGGTTGGACCGAAGCTGCTCCTCGTCGAGAAGCGGCCGCTCCTCGCTCTTCCCACCTGGATCGCCTATCAACCCGGTTCCCCCTCCGGCGAGGGCGATCGGCGTGTGCCCCGCCAGCTGCAGCCGGCGGAGCATGCACAGCTGCAGGAGGTTGCCTACGTGAAGGCTGTCGGCCGTCGGGTCGAACCCGATGTATCCCGTGATGGGACCGGCTTCGAGCGTCTCTTTGAGCCCCGCGCCGGCGGCTTGGTGCCACAAGCGCCTGAACTCGAGGTCTTCGACGAACGTCTGCACGTCAGACAGCTGTCCCGCAGTTCCTAGACGCCACCCGACGGGAGGGCCATGGCCCCTCCGTCTACCACCATCACGTGGCCGGTGATCCAGTCGGCCGCGTCCGAGGCAAGGAACAATGCCGCCTTTGCGATGTCATCGGGTACTCCGATGCGCCGCAGGGGCAGCCGCGCGGCCACGGCGTCCCCGGCGGGCTCCCAGAGGGCCCGGGCGAAGTCGGTCTTGACCAGCCCCGGTGCCAGCGCGTTCACCCGGACTTTCGGCCCGAGCTCGTAGGCCAGCTGCCTCGTCAGATGGATCACCGCGGCCTTGGTGACGTTGTACCAGCCGATTCCGGGCTCCACGGACAAACCGCCTACGGAGGCGAGGTTGAGCACGCAGCCCCCTCGCTCGGACATCGAAGCGCGCCAGGCGCATTGGGTCCACTGGAGCAGAGCCCGCTGGTTCACTTGCACGGTCTTGTCGGCGCGAGCCAGGTCGATTTCGACGAGCCGGCCGAAGTGCGGGTTGGTCGCGGCGTTGTTCACGAGGATGTCGACGCTGCCGAAGCGCTCCACCGTCGCCGACACGCATGCCTCCGCGGACTCAGGATCGCCTGCGTTCGCCGCGAACCAGGCGACGGCGGCGCCGGAACCCCCGATCGACAGGGCCGCTTCCTCGAGGGCCTCGGCCTTTCGCGAGGAGAGCATGACGTCTGCACCGGCTTCGGCGAACCGAGTGGCTATCGCTCGCCCTATACCTCGCGACGCCCCCGTGACCAGGGCCACCTTTCCCTCCAGGCGAAGTTCCACGGCGAAACCATACATTTCGCAGTACCGCGTGAATCCTGGACCGGATAAGCAACCGGACCTCGAGGGGGCGCCTATAGCATCGCCCCGATGAACAGATTGGCCTCGGAGACGAGCCCATATCTACGTCAGCACGCCGACAATCCCGTCGACTGGTATCCATGGGGTGACGAGGCTCTCGACCTGGCGCGCAAGCTCGACCGCCCGGTGATGCTCTCGGTCGGGTACTCGTCGTGCCACTGGTGTCACGTGATGGCACACGAGTCCTTCGAGGACGAACAGACCGCAGCCGAGCTCAATGGTCGCTTCGTTTCGGTGAAGGTCGATCGAGAAGAACGGCCCGATGTCGACGCGATCTACATGGAAGCCGTCCAGGCCCTTTCAGGACGTGGCGGATGGCCCATGACCGTCTTCCTGACGCCAGAAGGCCGGCCGTTCTTCGCAGGTACGTACTTCCCGGCCAAGGACCTTCCGGGCGTGCCGTCGTTCCGTCGCGTCCTCGATGCGGTCGACGATGCCTGGAGGAACAGGCGAGACGAAGTCGAGAAGCAGGCCGAAGCGCTCCTCGACGCGGTGAGGAGGCGCACGCTCTTCTCCGACGACGACTGGTCCGCCGTTGACGCTGACACGGCTGACTCGAGCGGTCGAGAGGCTCCCAAGCTCTTGGAGGCCGCTGTCACAGCCCTCAAGGCAAGGTTCGACCCGCAGTGGGGCGGGTTCGGTCCAGCACCGAAGTTCCCGCACCCCACGCTCGTCGACCTGTGCCTGCAGCACCACCGCCTGACCGGTGAGGAGACATCGCTGGCGATGGCCGAGACCACGCTCGACGCCATGGCCGCGGGTGGGATCTACGACCACCTGGGAGGCGGATTCCATCGCTACTCCACCGACGACACCTGGACCGTTCCCCACTTCGAGAAGATGCTCTACGACCAGGCCGGGCTGGTCGGGACGTACCTCCACGCCTGGCAGGCGACCCGCGATCCTCGTTGGATCGCTGTGGTGGAGGAGACGATCGCCTACGTCCTTCGTGATCTGGCACTGGCGTCGGGTGGACTCTGTTCCGCCGAGGACGCCGACTCCGAAGGCGAGGAGGGCATCTTCTACCTGTGGACGCCTTCGCAGATCGAGTCCGTCCTCGGGTCCGGTCCTGCACAGGTGCTGGCCGACTGGTACGGGGTGACGCCCGCCGGAAACTTCGACGGTCGATCCATCTTGCGACGCCCCAGGGGCGGCCTGCTGGAACGATCCCCGGAAGTAGAAGAGGCGCGCCGGAAGCTGCTGGCAGCGCGCGCACAGCGCGTCCGCCCGCTTCGCGACGACAAGGTGCTCACCGAGTGGAACGCGATGTTCGGTGCCTCACTCGCAGAGGCAGCAGGCGCAACCGGGCGCCGCGACTGGACCGAAGCCGCAGTGACCCTTGCGGATTTCCTGCTCTCGGAGATGCGACGCGAGGACGGACGCTGGATGCGGTCCTGGCAGAACGGCCGCATCCAGCATCTCGCATACGCCGCGGACCACGCTTGGGTCGTGGAGTTCTTCACTCGAATGGCGGAGCTGACAGGGCAGGCGATCTGGCTCGAACGAGCGTGCGAAGTTGCCCGCACCATGCTGGAGCTGTTCGAAGAGCCCGGGAGGCCGCTCTACACCACGGGCGAGGACGCCGAACGCCTCGTCGTCCGGCCCATGGAGATCGCCGACGGCGCGACCCCGTCTGCGACAGCTGTAGCGGCTTCGGCCCTCATGCGGCTCGGCGCTCTGCGCGGCGACGGCGGTCTCAGCGCGCGGGGCGAGGCTCTCCTCGAGGGATTGTTGACCCTCGCCGACGGGCAACCGCTGGCGGTCGCGAGCGCGCTAGCGGCCAGCGCGCTCGTGGGTGACGGGATCACCGAGGTCGTCTTGGGGGGCGATCGGCCCGACCTCCTCGCCGAAGTGAGGGCTCGATACGAGCCCAACCAGGTGGTGGCGTGGGGTGAGAGGACCGGCTCCCCCTTGTGGGAGGGGCGGCACGACCCGGTTGCGTACGTCTGCCGCCGCTTCGCCTGCCAGGCGCCCGCTGCGACGGTGGAGGAGCTTCAAGAGCGACTCGACGGCGAGCGTGACTTCGAGCGATCGCGCTACGCGCTCGCTCGAGGAGGGTGAGGACCGGCGGAGATGGGTAGACGAGACACCGTCGATGCCTCGGCACGCCGCCGCGGCCAAACGCCGGGCCGCCATGCCAGAGGCCGCCGCCAGCGGGGAGGGCCCCAGCGCGGCTCCCATCGGTGCATGGTGCTCGCTTGCGGGACGGAGGACATAGCTGCAGTCGACCTCTCTTCGGGGGCGCTCGTGAGGCTCCGCCTCGAGGCTTCGGACTCTGCGGACCTCGCTCTGACACCCTTCGACGTGGTCGAGGCGACTTGGGCCGAAGACCCCCAACGCGACGACCTCGCCCAACCCGATGCCGTCTCGATCGAAGGAGTACCCGAGACGGTCGGAGCCCTCAAAGGACGGCGGGCACGCAAGATCCTTCGGCGCCTCGTCGCGCCCGCCGAGCAGCACCTGCTCGGCTTTCCGGGGTCCTCGGCCCCCTACTGGGAATTCGGAGGTATGCGGCCTTCGCTCGCGCTGGTGGTGCCGAGCCGAGGACCGCTGCTGTTCCGGCGAAGGACCGACGACGGCGTGTGGGCGCGCTTCGGATGGCCCCGCAGCGACAACTGGCTCGCAGTCGAGGACCGCAGGGCGGTCGCTGCCCTATGGGCGTCCAAGCGCGACCGTCTCTCAGGTCGAGAGCTCGCCAAGGCACTTGGCTTTCGGCCGCACTTCCTCGTCGTCACTCTCAGCCGACCGCGAGATGGGCACTGCTACAAGACCGTCGCTGCGATCCTGCCTCGACCTTGAGGGGTCGCGCCTAGTTCAGCGAGAGACCCTTCCGCTGGCCAGCGACCCCGACGCCAGGTCCTCTGCCATCGCCCATCCGAACGCGACCAGGCGGTCCCCGCGCCTCAGGTTCAACCCCTTGAAGAGGGGCTGAACCCCGTCAGGAGCAAAGACCTTCGGCCCGCCGACGTCGAGGGCTCCCGTCGGAGACCCGCCGCCGGCGAGAATGAACGTACGGTCGTCGATTCTGCCCTCGGCGCCGAAACGCTTCGCGAGCCGTCTTCCCCATGCCCTCTCCTCGCCGGAGGCCTTGTGGTCGGGCCTCGGGACCACGTCCTGGAGCCCGGCGAAAGCCTGGAACCCCTCGGCGCCGGCGAGGCGGGTGCCGACGAGAACGTCCTCGTCGGGGAAGGCCAGCAACGCGCGGCGGTACTGGTCCGCGAGAAGGAGCCGGAGCGCCTGCTCGGCCCGAGCCGTTCGATCCACAGTCGCGAGCCCGATCAACAGCGAGGGAGTGCCACCTATCCGCTCCAAGGTGGCAAACGAGTAACCCCTCAGCTTGTTCCCCTCACGAGCGAGGGTGACCAGGACCCAGTCCTCGCACTGCTTCGACAGGAATCCGATGTCGAAACCGGGCTCCCTATCAACGCACAAGTCGGCCATCTCGGCCAGCTCGGCATCGCTCAGCGCTGTGCAGTCCTTGGTCCCGACCTCAAACGACATTGGTCTATGTGCTCCTCAGCTGGGGTCCGGTATCCGGGCGAGCAGGCCCGCTCGGTGCGCGATACCCCTCAAGGATACGGGACGCGGAGGCACACGCCCACTCGGGAGCTGCCTGTCGAGGTCCGACGGCTGAGTTTGCAACCCGCCGACCAGGCCCGATGCCGAACCTCAGGCCGATTGGCCGGGGCGCGTCAAGCCACGATCGCGTTGGGGCCGAGGAGAGCCCGAAGCTCACCGATCAGGCCGCGGCGGCTGTCCACACTGAACGCAGGCGGCAGACGCAACGTGGTCTGGCCGACCTCCAAGAAGACCGGTTCCGCTCCCTGGTGCTCGGTGAGCAGCTGCTTGAGCCTGTCCACCACACCGTCGGTCAGGGCAGAGAGCGGCAGCTTGAGCCGTAGCTCGCTCGCCGTGTCCGATCCCAGCTCGGGGAGGTGGGCCTCCATGCAGACGAGCTTCACCTGATCGTCGCGAGTGTCCACGCGCGCGCGCAACACGCATATGGCGTCGTCCTCCAGGATCCCCCCGATCTCGGCCATCACCTTCGGGAAGACGAAAACCTCGATCGAGGCGTGCAGGTCCTCGAGGACGAAGGTCGCCATCAGCTCGCCCCGCTTGGTGTAGCGACGCGACAGCGCGGTGATGACTCCTGCCACGGTGCGCACCTGCCCGTCACGACCCATGGGGTCCAGGGCCAGGGCGTCGTCGTCCTTCAAGTCGGTGATCTGGCAGTCGACCATACGGGAGAGGGCGGTCTCGAACCCTCGTAGCGGATGGTCGCTTATGTAGAGCCCGAGCATCTCCTTCTCCGAGGCGAGCCTCTGCGACTTGGCGAACTCGGTGTCGGGGATCGGCACCCTCACGTCGTGATACCCGCCGGCCTCGGACTGCGGACCGTCGAAGAACCCGTCGACCGACCCGAACAGCGTGGATATGCCGGCTTCCTCTTCGCGCCTTCTCGCCAAGGTCCGCTCGATGATCTCCTCGTACACGAGGCACAGTCCCTGACGGGTGTGACCGAGAGAGTCGAATGCCCCCGAGCGCACGAGGGAGTCGACGGCGCGCTTGTTGAGCACCATTGGGTCGACGCGCTTGGAGAAGTCGTAGAAGTCCTCGTAAGGGCCGTTCGCTTCGCGCTCGGCGACGATCTTCTCCACGAGGCTCTCTCCGACGTTGCGCACAGCGGCCAGGCCGAAGACGATTCGATGCTTTCCGTCCTCCCCGACCAGGGGGGTGAACTCCGCCCAGGAGCGGTTCACGTCGGGTACGAGCACCTCTATGCCGAGAAGCCTGCACTCGCCGAGGTACACAGCCGTCTTGTCCTTGTCGTCCTTCACAGAGGTCAACAGGGCGGCCAGGTACTCGACCGGATAGTGAGCCTTGAGCCACGCGGTTTGGTACGCCACGAGCCCGTACCCGTAAGCGTGAGACTTGTTGAAGGCGTAGTCGGCGAAAGGCTCGATGATGTCGAAGAGCTTCGTCCCGAGCTCCTCTCCGTAGCCTTGGGTCACACATCCTGCGACGAACTTCTCGCGCTCGGCGGCGATCAACGCGCGGTTCTTCTTCCCGCACGCCTTGCGCAGGTTGTCAGCTTCCTCGAGCGTGTAGCCGGCGAAACGCTGAGCGACCCGCATCATCGACTCCTGGTACAGCATGAGCCCGTAGGTGTCGCCGAGGATCGCCTCCATGTCCGGATGGAGGTAGGCAAGAGCCTTTCGCCCGTTCTTCAGCTCCGGATAGTCGCGGTGCATGTTCGCCGCCATGGGGCCCGGCCGGTAGAGGGCGACCAGAGCGGCAACGTCGTCGAAGGACGTCGGTGCGAGAGCTCTCATCGTGGAGCGCATCGCGCCGCCTTCGAGTTGGAAGACCCCGATCGACTGCCCGGATTGCAACATCTTGTAGGTCTCGGTGTCGTCGAGCGGCACCCGGTCGATGTCAGGTCGCGTGCCCGCCGTCTTCTCGATGAGGTCCAACGCGCGCTCCATCACCGAGAGGTTGCGCAGCCCGAGGAAGTCCATCTTCAACAGGCCGAGCTCCTCGACACCGTGCATCTCGTATTGCGTGACGATCGGGGCCTGCGAGGGGTCTTGACCGTTCTCGGGTTTGCGCTGGATCGGGAGGTACTCGGTGAGCGGGTCCTTGGTGATGACGACGGCCGCCGCGTGTATCCCGTCCTGCCTGCGCAGTCCCTCGAGGCCCTTCGCGACGTCGATGACGCGCCTCGCATCAGGGTCTGCCTCGTACATGTCACGGAGCCCCTGCGCCGCTGCCCAGCCGTCCTCCTGCCCGTCTACGCGCTCCAGACAGGCCTTCAGCGGCGTGTCTCGACCCATGATCAGTGGTGGCATCGCCTTTGCGATCTTGTCTCCCACCATGTACGGGTAACCGAGCACCCGAGCCGCGTCGCGCACTGCTGCTCGCGCCTTGATGGTCGAGAACGTGACGATCTGCGCGACGTGGTCCTCCCCGTAGCGCTCTGCTGCGTAGCGGATCATCTCCGCTCTGAAGCGCTCGTCGAAGTCCATGTCGATGTCGGGCATCTGCTTGCGGCCGGGGTTCAAGAAGCGCTCGAAGAGAAGGTCGTTCGCAATCGGGTCGATGTCTACGATCCCGAGGCAGTACGCGACACAGCAGCCCGCCGCCGACCCTCGCCCGGGCCCTACACGGATCCCGCTCGTGCGGGCGTGCCGGATCAGGTCCCAGACGACGAGGAAGTACGCGGAGAAGCCCATGTTGGCAATGACACCGAGCTCGTAGTCGATGCGCTGCGCGACGTCTTCGGGTAGACGCTCGCCATAGCGCATCACGGCTCCTTCGAAGGTGATGTGCCTGAGGTACGCGTCCGCGCGCTCCTCGTATCGGTCCCCTGTGAAGGAGTCGGGAATCGGGAATTCCGGCAGGGCATTGACTCCGAACTCGATGTCCACGTTCGCGCGCTCCGCGATCAACAGCGTGTAATCGCACGCGTCGGGAAGCTCCGAGAAGAGGTGCCTCATCTCGGCCGCGCTCTTCAGGTAGTGCTCCTCGCCCTCGAACTTGAACCTCTTCGGGTCGTCGATCATCGCCCCGGTCTGGACGCACAACAAGGCGTCGTGCGCGACGGCGTCGGTGCGGTGGGTGTAGTGGCTGTCGTTGGTGGCAAGCAGCGGAGCGTCGAGACGCCTGGCGATGCGCACGAGGCTCGGATTGGTGCGCCGCTGTTCGGGGAGCCCGTGGTCCTGCACTTCCACGAACATCGAGTCACGTCCGAAGATGTCCTGGAGGCGTCCGGCGATCTTGAACGCCCTCTCCTCGTCGCCCGACAGGAGCGCTTGCAGGACCTGGCCTCCCAGGCAACCCGTCGTGGCGATCAGCCCTTCGCGGTGACGCTCGAGCAGCTCCCAGTCCACCCGCGCCTTGTAGTAGTAGCCCTCGAGGTACGCGGCCGACGACAGCTTCATCAGGTTCCGGTACCCGGCGGTCGTCTCCGCCAAGAGGGTCAGGTGGTAGTAGAGCTTCTCCCCGCCCTCGATGTCGCCTCCGGTGTCGTCGACCTTGCCTCGCCGCACGGGCCGCTCGTGGCGCGACTCGCCGGCCATGTAGGCCTCTGTGCCGATGACCGGGTTGATCCCCTCCGCTCGACAGCGTGCATAGAAGTCGAGCACCCCGTACATGTTCCCGTGATCGGTGATGCCGAGCGCGGGCTGGCCGTCGTCGCATGCGGCGCGGACCAGGTCACCGATGCGGGAGGCGCCGTCGAGCATCGAGTACTCACTGTGGGTGTGCAGATGGACGAACGATCCGTCCACGGCCATGCGCCAGGCCCTCCTCCGGTCCATCTCTTAGGCGGCAGCCCCTGGTCAGCGCCCATTTTGGGATAGTTCCCCACAGGCTTCGGACTACCCTGTGGAGAACTACATTTGTGTCATTCGACGATAGCGCACGGGTTGGTCGCGAAGACGCCTCTCAGAGGTAGGTGCCAGGCCTCGTCGGAGGTCCTTCGTCCCCGGGTCCGAGCCCCGGAGGCAGGCCCCGCTGGCGCATCTGGTCGAGCTGCGCGCGAGCGGCCATCTGCTGAGCTAGCAGCGTGGCCTGTATCCCGTGGAACAATCCCTCGAGCCACCCGACCAACTGCGCCTGTGCGACCCTGAGCTCGGCTTCCGAGGGCGCGGACTCGTCGAAGGGAAGCGCCATTCGATCCAGCTCTTGGGCCAGGTCGGGACTCAGAGCGTCTGCGAGCTCCCTGATCGACTGCTCGTGGATCTCCCTGAGCCTGCTACGAGACGCTTCGTCGAGAGTGGCGCTTCTGACCTCGTCCAGAAGCTGCTTCACCATCGACCCGATCCGCATCACCTTTGCGGGCTGCTGGACCGATTCGGTGCCCTCGTCCTGGTCTTCGCCGCTCGACCCGACGGGAGCGACGGCAGCGGTCGTCCGCTCACCCTTGGGCGAGTCGACGGAAGCGAACGGAGGCCTTTCTCCAGGTTCCACGAGGACTGCTTCGGAGCCCTCTTCCTCGCTCGGCCTTTCGGTCTCTCGTTTCATCCTCGAAATCCTCCCAGACCTCGTCAGCCGGCACTCAATGCGAGGAGAGGAACGTACATCTCGGCTGGAGTCATAGAGCCGTGCCTCGCCGCCAACCGGGTCTCGCCGGTATCGGCGGGATCGAGGAACGCCACCGCGGCGCGTGCCACCAGGGCGACGTCACCGAGACGCTCCTCTACGTGCGGGGCCGGCCGCCCTCCGAACCACCCGTCTTCGATCACCTCGTCGCGTGATCGCACCCACGCTTCGGCTCCATGAGCCTCGACAGCGGCAGCGAGCAGCTCCTCGGCGGCGCCGGGCCGCGCATGCAGCCAGCGAAAGCGGCCTTCTCCCGAGAGCAGCTCGACATGGTCGAGAAGATCGGGCCCGGGTAGACGGACCGCGCCTCCCACTTCGACTTGACCATGGTCAGAGGTGACGACGAGACAGCTCCCGGCCGGCATCGAATCGACCAGGTCCCCCACCCAGCCGTCGACAGCACGTAGCTCCTCTTCGTAGAAGTCACCAAGGCCGTGAGTGTGGGCGATCTTGTCGAGGCCGTCGTAGTACGCGTACACGAATCGCTCCCCCATCTCCAACAAGCGCCTCACCTGTACGACGAGAGTGGATGGAAGAGCCCAACCGATCAACCTTGCGCCCGCGAGGTGCGCGGCGGTGAACCCGGTCGCCGCGAATTCGGCGCGGGTGACCGCCGGCACCCTCGCTCCGCCGAAAGGAGGAAGTGGTTGGAAGATGGCTGCCGGCAACTGCCTCCGCATGTCACCGCGCCCTGTTCGCCAACGCAGGACGTTGAGCACTTCCCAGTCCCCCCGTCCATCGACGTGTGCTCCCGCATCTGTTGACCATGTGTGGCCTATGCCCGCCGAACCGCCCTCGTCGGTCCCTTTTCCCGCAGGACCGCTCTTGGCGGGGACACGAAGGCGATAGCCGACCACCCCGTGGCTCGCGGGAGCTTTGCCCGTGGTGATCGAGGTGAGCGCCGTCGCAGTCGTGGTCGGAGCGACCGACGTGATCCGGCGTCCCGCTGCCCCCGCCAGGGTAGGTGCCAGCGACCTCGAAGCCTGAAGCCGCTCCCATCCGATCCCGTCCAGCACCAGCAGGACCAACTGACGTGCATCCCCGATTGGCTCGGGCAGCCAATCGGGAGCATCGGGGCCCCCGCGCGACGACAGAGCGGGATACAGCGACGACAAGCAGGCGCCGCCGTATTCGGGGACGACGGGTCCCGAGATGACGCCTGCCTGCGCGTCCGTGTCAGGTGCCGATGAGGCCGAAGGGGGGGCGCCGCTCAACGATTGCACCTTAGCGACCTTCCAACTGCGTGACCCCTGGCGCCGGTAGCATCAGGTCGTGAAGGTCTCCACCCGCGGGGATTACGCCAGTCGTGCTCTTCTCTCCCTGGCCCTGCACGCAGACAACCGCAGCCCCACTTCGGTGCGCGACATCGCCGAGCGGACGGGTCTCCCGCAACCGTACCTGGAGCAGATACTGCTGGCGCTCAAGGGGGCAGGGCTCGTGCGATCCAAGCGTGGCGTCGGGGGCGGTTACGTCCTCGCCCGTCCGGCCGGTGAGATCACCTTGAGCGAGATCGTGAGCGCGGTCGACGGGCCCATCGTCGCAGGGGACTTCGGCAGGCCACACGAGAACGGAGCTTGCGAGCACGAGGGCCAATGCATCCTTCTGGCGGTCTGGTCGGAGGTCGGAGAGCACATGCGCGAGCACCTCGGGTCGTTCACCCTCGCGGACATGGTCGAACGTGCCCGTGGTGGGGCGCCTGCCCCCTCTTTGCACTGATCCTTCTCATTCGAGCGGGTCTCCACCCCGGTCGTTCCATCGGGTCACCGCCGGGATCTCGCGTTCCCAGCCGAGCACTCCGAGAGAGCCGGCATCCAGGACGAACGTCGAGGCCTGCTCGGCCGGCAGACCGATCCACCTTGCGCAGACGACCCTGAGGATGTGGCCATGGCCGAACGCCAGAACGTCGCCGCTTTCGCCGCGCACCCGAGCGACGAGCCGATCCGCTCTGCCGGAGAGCTCTGCAAGGCTCTCGCCTCGCGGAACTCCGTCCCACCACAGAGACCAGCCCGGTCTGTGCGAACGGATCTCCCCCGTCGTGAGCCCCTCGTACTCGCCGTAGTCCCACTCGGCGAGGTCCGCACAGATCTCGGCTGCGTCCCCGAATCCCGCCAGCCGGCACGTCTCCTGTGCTCTGGCCAGAGGGCTGGTCAGGACCTTGGCGAAACGATGTCCGGCGAGCCGCCGCCCTATCTCCAGCGCCTGACGCATTCCCTGTTCCTCGAGGGGCACGTCCGTGCGTCCCGTGTGACGACCGGTGCGGCTCCACGCTGTCGTCCCGTGGCGCGCCACGACCAGCCTCGGCCTCGCCTCTCGCTCGGGAAGGAGGGGTTCTGCAGGATCGGGGTACGACTTGGCCACATCGGGCATCTACAAGAGCGCATCACCCCGCCTCGAGCGGCGCAACCCGGGGAGCCAAGCCCGATCGGGCCCCTCCTGGGGCGTCGGCGAAGGAATGAGCGGGACGACAAAAGTGTTGTTCTGTGGGCAGGAGTGTGAGTGAGAGGCGTAGATGGCTAGTTCGACCAGCACCAGCGACAGCATCCGGTTGTTCCTCGACGACCTGGACAGGCATCCCCTTCCGGAGCCCGACGAGCAGGTCGAGCTCGCCAAGAGGGTGGCCGAGGGCGACGAGGAGGCACGCGCAAAGATGATCGCGGCCAACCTTCGGTTGGTCGTCCACTGGGCGCGCAGGTACCAGGACCGTGGCGTCGACTTCGGAGACCTCGTCCAAGAGGGGGCTTTTGGCCTCATGAGGGCGGTCGACAAGTTCGACTGGCGCCGGGGTTTCCGGTTCTCCACGTACGCGACGTGGTGGATCCGCCAGGCCCTGCAACGGGCGGTCCAGCAGCACGGCAACACGATCCGGGTTCCGATGGAGGTGGCCGAGCAGTCCCAGCGCGCCGACCGTCTCACCTGGGAGCTTGTCTCCGAGCTCCAACGCGAACCGACCCCCGAAGAGGTCGCGGAGGCCAGCGCTGTGGACACAAAGGGCCTGGAAGCCCTTCGGGTGGCTGCGCGTGTCGTCGCCAGCCTCGATCAACCCGCAGCAGCCGAGAGCGGCACCCCCCTCGGTGACCTCGTCGCCGCCGACGAGAACGGGTTCGAAGACGAAGTCGAGCGCCGAATCGTGCTGGACCGAGTCCTCGAGGCCGTCGACGGGCTCGAGCCGATGGAGCGAGACGTCCTTCGGATCCGCTTCGGCCTCGACGGACGCACGCCCGCGTCACTCCAGGCGACCGCCTCCGAGCTCGGGATCGGCGTTCGTCGAGCCAGGCAAGCAGAAGCTCGCGCCCTCGAGCGCCTCGCTGCGTTGCCGTCGCTGGAGGACGCGCACCGCGCAGCTTGATCCCTCGCGTGGGCACGTCCTCAGAGGGGCGTGAGCGCGGCCAGCACGTCCTCGAGGTCCGAAGGCAGCGGCGAAGTCCAGGTCCTGCGTCCACCTTGCGGATGCTCGAGCTCGAGTTCGTGTGCGTGAAGGAAGTAACGGTCGGCGCTCATGGTTCTGCGCAGCTCTCGGGGGCGGCTCGCAGGCGCGCCGTACCGGTCGTCTCCGATAACAGGGTGCCCGATCGCCGCGAGATGCACCCGAATCTGATGCGTGCGCCCGGTCGCGAGCGTGGCTTCGAGCAATGTGACGGGAAGAGGCGCGCCGTAGCGCTTCAACACCGAATACGAAGTGCTCGCCTCTCTTCCGCGAGAGCTGACCGCCATCCTGTCGGGTCTTCGTGCCGAGCGCCCGATAGGTGCCTCGACCACCCCTGAGTCGGAGTCCAAGAGTCCGGCGACCAGCGCGAAGTACCTCCTTCCCGCTGTGTGCTCACGAAACTGGCGGGCCAACGACTCGAATGCGACCGCCGTTCGCGCCACCACGAGCAGTCCTGAAGTCTGCTTGTCCAGGCGGTGCACGATCCCCGGCCGCTGCGGGTCTGCAGGGCCTGGGCTCGCCAGATCTGCCAGATCGGGGTAGCGGGCGAGCAGACCGCTCACGAGCGTTCCCGACGGGTTCCCTGCTCCCGCGTGGACGACGAGGCCGGGGGGCTTGTCCACCACTACGAGCGACTCGTCCTCGTAGACCACCGAGAGAAGTACAGAAGGATCGGCGATCGGGACCGCACTCACCGTTGCATCGAGCTGTACGGTCAGCAGCTGTCCGGCGGCCAGTGACCGGCTGCGTGCCGTGACGATCCGGCCGTCCACACACACCTTGCCGTTGGCGACGAGCTCACCGGCCACGCGCCTCGAAACCTCGGCGATCAACGAGACGGTCTTGTCGACTCGCTCCCCCTCGAGCACCACCGGCACCTCGATCTGTATCTCCCGCGCGATCGACGAGGTACCCGGCGTGGCGCTCATGATGCCGGCTTCTTCGCCGGCTCCGAGTCGGGGGACGGGTAGTCGTGGGGCTCTGATCGCCACAACAAGACGGCCGCCCAGATGGCGCCCACCACGATTGCCGAGTCGGCGACGTTGAAGGTCGGCCAGAAGTGCAGGGCGACGAAGTCCACGACCGCCCCGTGGTGCGAGCGAAAGACCCGGTCCGACAGGTTGCCGAGAGCCCCTCCGACGACGAGCCCGGTCGCCGCGGCGAGGAACGGTGAGTGCACCTTTCTCACGAACGCGAGCATGAGGACCACGACAACGACAGCCGAACCTGCCAAGATCGGCGCCCACCCTTGCGCGAGCCCGAACGAAGCGCCGGAGTTGTAGGCCAGCTCCAGGTCGAGCTTCCAGACGACATGGATGGAGCCGTGCGTCAGGCGATGGACGGCCCAGGTCTTCGTGACCTGATCGGCAGTGACGACGAGAGCAGCCGCGCCCACCGCCACGGCCAGGCGGCGCAGAGCACCGTCACCCCGGCGCCCCCCGCCGCTCAGCGGCGGTGGAGACCCCCGCTCTTGCACGCGATGCACAGCCGAGCATACGGGAGCGCTCTCAACCTGGCCTTCGGTATCGGCTGTCCGCAGTTCTCGCACATGCCGTAGGTCTTGGCGTCGATCGCGGCGAGGGCTTCATCGATCTCCTCGATGGTGGCGACCGCCTGGGCGGAGAGCGTCAGGTCGCGTTCGCGATCGACAGCCACCGTTCCGCCCTCGCCCGACTCCTCGTCGAACTGGACGTCTCCCGGCTCCCTTTCGAGTGCCAGCGACTCGGCTTCCGCGCGAAGGTCCTCCGCCTGCTTCTGGTAGACGAGTCGCTCCGACAGAAGCAGCTGGCGCTGTTCCTCGAGGAACTTCTTGTCGTCGACATAAGGGTTGCGCGGCGGCTTCGGCGGGGGGGCCGGCTTCGCGGGTGCCGCCGGCTTCGCACGCTCGGCCGCCTTGACCGCCTCTTTCGCGCCTTTCGGCCCCTCCGGAGCCTCCGCCGAAGCTACGCCCTGACCTGCACCGGCCTCCTTGGCCGTCGCTGCGGGCTTCTTCGCCGCGGGGGCGGGCTCTGCGGTGCGCTTTTGGCCGGCCTTGGTGGCCGGAGTGCCGGCCTGCGTCGACTTCTGTGCCTTCTTCTCCTGCTTCTCGGGGACCGCCCTCTGGGCAGCCTTCGCGGCGCGCGGTGGAGCCGGCGCTCTGCTCGGGAGCGCCTTCTTCGCAGGCGCCTTCTTCGCAGGCGCTGCCTTGGGACGTCCGAGAGCGACCTTCTTCGCTCCGACGGTCTTCTTCGCCGTTGGGACTCGCCGCGAAGCCACCGCCTTCTTCACAGCCCCCGCCTTCTTCGTCCCGTGCTTCTTCGCGATCTTGGCGGCTGTTGCCTTCCTGGCCGCGGCGGGCTGCCTCGCGGTGCTCTTCTTCTGAGGGGCACCGGCCTTCTTCGCAACTGGCCTCTTTGCCGTCTTTGCCGCAGTGGCCTTGGCCGGAGGGCTCATCGCTGAAGCGCCCCCGAACACCAGCCGGCACCGAAAACGGTGTCGATCATCCCTTTACCCTCTCCACTGTCTTTTGGTCACCGAGCGGCTCGTGTCCCACAGGACTGAGGCGGACGGATCCGAGCGGAACCTGCGCTCACTTCGCGTTGCTTCCGCCCGGCGAAGGTGGGCGACCATAGCGTCGCCTCGCCGATGCAGCAACATCCACTTGGGCAATGTGATTCCCAGGTGGCGTCATCGGCTCTTCGAGCAGACAGAACTGACCCCACCACTTTGACTAATACGCTGGGGACCATGTCGCACCCCCTCAGCGGCGAAGCACCGTACCCCCAGATCGACCAGCAACCCGACTATCCCCGCCTCGAGGAGAAGATCCTCGAGTTCTGGGCCTCGGATGCAACCTTCGAAGCCTCGGTGGCAGCCCGCGAGGGTGGCGAGAACGAGTACGTCTTCTACGACGGCCCACCCTTTGCCAACGGTCTTCCCCACTACGGCCACCTGCTCACAGGGTTCGTGAAGGACGTCGTCCCCAGGTACCAGACGATGCGGGGCAGACGCGTCGAGCGGCGGTTCGGCTGGGACTGCCACGGCCTGCCGGCAGAGATGGAGGCCGAGAAGGAGCTCGAGATCAAGGGCCGGGCCGGCATCGTGGAGTACGGGATCGATCGCTTCAACAGCTACTGCGGTGGTCTCGTCCAGCGCACCACAGACGCCTGGGAGCGCTACGTGACCCGCCAGGGACGCTGGGTCGACTTCGAGGACTCGTACAAGACCATGGACCTCACGTACATGGAGAGCGTGATGTGGGCCTTCAAGCGTCTGTGGGAGAAGCGCCTCCTATACGAAGGAGAGCGGGTCCTGCCGTTCTGCTGGGAGTGCGAGACGCCACTGTCCAACTTCGAGACACGACAAGACGACTCGTACCGCCCGAGAGAGGACCCTGCGGTGACCGTGGCCTTCGACCTCGAGCCTTCCGAGGGTCCGAAGGGACTCGCCGCCGGACCCGACGGCCGCCTCCGGTTGCTCGTGTGGACCACCACGCCGTGGACGCTGCCCTCGAACCTGGCACTTGCCGTCGGCCCGGATCTCGAATATTCGGTCTTCGAAGTGCTCGGGGTCCCGACCGTCGTCGCCACCGAACGCATCGAGGCCTATCCCGAGCTTCTCGACGACGCCGAGCCGATCGCCGTGATCAGAGGGGAGCAGCTCGTCGGTCGCCGTTATCGGCCGCTGTTCGGTTTCTACGCAGATCAACCGAACGCGTTCAGGGTTCTCGGGACCGACTTCGTGGACGTCGAAGAGGGGACCGGCATCGTCCATCTCGCACCGGGGTTCGGTGAAGAGGACTACTGGGCGTGCAAGGAAGAGGGGATCGCCGTGGTCTGTCCCGTCGACGACCAGGGCCGTTTCACCGACGAGGTCCCTCCCTACGCAGGGAGGCAGGTGTTCGACGCGAACGAAGCTGTGGTCGCCGATCTCAAGAAGTCGGGCGCGCTGATCGAGCGCACGCGCTACACGCACAGCTACCCCCACTGCTGGCGCACCGACACGCCGCTCATCTACAAAGCGGTGAGCTCCTGGTTCGTGGACGTCACCGCGATCAAGGATCGGATGATCGAGCTGAACCGACAGATCGACTGGGTCCCGGCCCACGTGCGCGACGGGGCGTTCGGCAAATGGCTGGAAGGAGCGCGTGACTGGGCCATCAGTCGGAACAGGTTCTGGGGCGCTCCCATACCCGTCTGGAAGAGCGACGACCCCGCCTATCCGAGAGTCGACGTGTACGGCTCTCTCGAGGAGATCGAGCGTGACTTCGGGGCCGTTCCCGAGGACCTCCATCGTCCGGTGATCGACGGCCTGACTCGGCCGAATCCCGACGACCCTTCGGGCAGGTCGACGATGCGCCGGGTGGGAGACGTGCTGGACTGCTGGTTCGAGTCCGGGTCGATGCCGTTCGCGCAGGTCCACTACCCGTTCGAGCGCTCCGCATGGTTCGAGTCGCACTTCCCGGCCGATTTCATCGTCGAGTACGTCGGCCAGACGCGTGGGTGGTTCTACACCTTGCACGTGCTCGCGACCGCGCTCTTCGACTGCAGACCCTTCAACCATT
>Ga0116217_10001974_pt1 | contig 19278 bp, 15 predicted proteins | sample Sb_taG_6_FD_89697 | JGI IMG/M metagenome (GOLD analysis project Ga0116217, IMG submission 89697) | Peat soil microbial communities from Weissenstadt, Germany - Sb_50d_4_PS metaG | ecosystem: Environmental > Terrestrial > Soil > Wetlands > Peat | place: Germany: Weissenstadt | collected 2010-09-21 | reverse complement strand
TCGAGGACCCGATCGAGTTCCTCCACCACCACAAGAAGTGCATCGTCAACCAGCGCGAGCTCGGGTCTGACGCCACCAGCTTCGGGGACGCGCTCAAGGCCGCCCTTCGCCAGGACCCCGATGTGATCCTCGTCGGCGAAATGCGCGACCTCGAGACGATCGGGACCGCGCTGACCGCGGCCGAGACCGGCCACCTCGTGTTCGCGACGCTCCACACCCAGGACACGCCGCAGACGATCGACCGCATCATCGACGTGTTCTCCCCAGAGCAGCAGGGCCAGGTGCGGGCGCAGCTGTCGGTCGCGCTCCAGGGCATCATGACCCAGACGCTGCTGCCGACCGCCGACGGCGCCGGCCGGTGTGTGGCGGCCGAGGTGCTGGTCCCGACGCCGGCGGTTCGCAACCTGATCCGCGAGGCCAAGACCCACCAGATCTACTCCGTGCTCCAGACCGGCGCCTCCCACGGCATGCAGACGATGGACGCCTCGCTCGCCCAGCTCGTGCGCGCCGGCAAGGTCAACCGTCAGCTCGCCGAGACGCGGGCACACGCACCCGAAGAGCTTCGCCGTCTGCTGACCGGCATGGGCGCCGCCCCCGGCGGCTATCAGGCGGCCGCATAGCCATGGCCACGTATGTCTTCAAGGCGATGGACCTCGCCGGCGTTCAGGCCAAGGGCGAGGTCGAGGCCGACTCCAAGCAGGCGGTCGCCGAGCAGCTCAAGGAGCGCGGCCTGGTCGTCGTCGACATCGCCCACAAGTACCGCTCGAAGGAGCTGAACCTCGAGCTGTTCTCGCGGGTCAACGCCAAGGACCTCGCGGTGGCCTCGCGCCAGCTCGCGACGATGGTCACCTCCGGCATGTCGATCATGCGCGCGCTCCACGTGCTCGAGACGCAGACCGGGTCGAAGGTCCTGCGCGAAGCGATCGCGGGCGTGCGCCACGACGTCGAGGCGGGCCTGCTGCTGTCGGACGTGATGGCACGCCATCCCAAGGTGTTCGGGCCGCTGTACGTCGCGATGGTGCGCGCGGGCGAGACCGGTGGTGTGCTGGAGGAATGCCTTATGCGCGTCGCCGACCAGCTCGAGAAGGATGCCGCGCTGCGCCGCCAGGTGCGCGCCGCAATGATCTACCCCGCCGTGGTGATCACGTTCGCGATCACGGTGCTGATGGCACTGGTGGCGTTCCTGATCCCGGTGTTCGTCGGCGTGTTCAAACAGTTCCCCGGGAAGCTGCCGGCGCTGACACAGTTCATGGTGAACTTCTCCCACCTGGTCACTCACCAGTGGTACATACTGATCGTCGCCGTCGGCGCCGCGGTCGGTGGCTTCGTGTCAGTCAAGCGCTCACAGCGCGGACGCGACACGTGGGATGCGTTCAAGCTTCGCATCCCGATGAAGATCGGGGAGGTCGTCCAGAAGGTGGCGATCGCCCGGTGGTCGCGAACGCTGTCGGCGCTCACCTCCGCGGGCGTCCCGATCATGCAGGCGATCGAGATCACCGGCAAGACCGCCGGCAACGCGGTCATCGAAAAGTCGATGGGCGACGTGATCACGTCGGTCAAGGGCGGCGGCACGATCTCGGCCCCCCTGCGCCAGTGCTCGGCGTTCCCGGCGATGGTGTCGCAGATGGTCGGCGTCGGCGAAGAGACCGGCGCGCTCGACACGATGCTCGCGAAGATCGCGGACTTCTACGACTCAGAGGTCGAGGCCGCCGTCAAGGCGCTGACCTCAATCATGGAACCGGTCATGATCATCTTCGTCGGCGGCATCGTCGGCGTCATTGTGATCTCGATGTACCTGCCGCTGTTCTCGATCTATAACAGCATTAAGTAGGCCGCGCATCCGACCTGCGGCCCCGTGCGCATCCGATGCGGTGTCGCGGGCCACGGGTGGTCTGCGCGAGGGCCGCGGCTCGGATGTCGCGGCCTACCTGCAGCCCTCACGCGCTTAGCAGCGTTCGGCACGCCCGAGTATCGTGGAAAGCGTGAGCGCCACCGCAGACGACAGCCGGGCTACTTGCACGCCTTGCCGTGGCACCGGCAAGCTGGTCTCTGGCCTCGGCGGGGAGCCGCATGAGGTGACGTGCCCTTGGTGCGGCGGCACGGGGGAGTTCCAGCCGGGGCGCGATGCGCAGCAGGAGGGGCCGGAGGACGCCGGCCGGCTTCCCACCGGGTCCTCGTCCTAAACGCAAGTCGGACAAATGTCGAAAGGCGTCAGGCTGCAGGTTTAGAGTGTCGATACCTCCGGTGCCAGAGTCACTCAGGTGCCAAGGGCAAACCACTCGCAAGGGTGGGACGCAAAGCCACGGACCTCCAACGGATGTGAGGAAGCCGGGCTGCCACCAATACGGAGATGTGACGTAGTCATGGATGACTCCCGATTGGGGCCTTGGATCTGGCTAGACAGACCCAATCAAAATCCCAGGAGGGCTCCATGCTTCATAAGCTGCGCCGTCGCGCCGAGGACGAGAAGGGTTTCACCCTGATCGAGCTTCTCGTCGTGATTCTGATCATCGGCATTCTTGCCGCGATCGCCATTCCGACGTTCCTCAACCAGAAGAGCAAGGCCAACGATGCGTCGGCCGAGTCTCTGGCCCGGAACGCGGCCACCGCGATGGAGACGTACGCGACCGACAACAACGGTAGCTACGCCGGCTCCGGCACCGCGGCTCTCAACACGATCTCGCCCGCGCTCAACACCAGCACGAGCAACGGCCAGGCTTACCTGTCGTCCGCCACCGGCGACGCCAGCAGCTACACGATCGTCGCTGAGTCCCCGACGGACACCGAGCTGTTCACGCTGCTCAACAACAACGGCTCGGAGACGTTCTCGTGCTCCCCGGCCAACAAGGGCAGCTGCTCGGCCAACAGCACCTGGTAGTCAGTCAGTAAACCATCTACGCAGTGACCGAGGCGGCCTCCGGGCCGCCTCGGTTCGTTTAGCGCCGCGCCTCCGCCCGCTTATAACCCCGATAACAGCGCACTCGAACCTCAGGCCAGAGGTGAATGCCGATTCACCCGGCTCTGGTGCGGACAACGTCTCACTCGGCGGGCACGACCGCGCGAGTGCGCACTTATCCGGGGGGATCGGGGGGCGGGTCGTCCGCCGACCGCATCCTCGGGTAAAGACGGAGCGATACGCGCCGATTACAAAGGCATGCGGCGACTCATCCTCGCGCTCCTCTGTGTCATGGCGGCTGCCTGGGCGATCGTGCCGGCGACCGCGAGCGCATCCACCTCGGGCCCGCCGCCGGACACCGAGCCGGCGATGTTCCTGGCACCCAACGGCAATCTCGCCCCTCGCGGCTTCACGATCAGCCCCAACCAGGCGATCGCGCTCGCCAAGACCGCGCCCAAGATGATCGCGATCCATCGCGCTCATCACCCGCTGCGGGTCTCCGCGTACATCTGGGTGGGCAGCCACTACGAGATCTACTTCTACTACCACGACAAGGTGTTCGCCGACCAGATCATCGGCCCCCGCGGTCAGATCGGCGCGACGTTCACCGGGCCGCTGATCCTCGGGATCTATGCCCGCGGACACTACGGCGACATCTTCGACTCTCCGATCGTGCTCGGGGCGTTCACGCTGATGTTCCTGCTGCCGCTGCTGTTGCTGCGCGGCCGCTCGTGGTTCGACAAGTTCGATATCGCGGCGCTGCTCACGTTCGGCGTCTCCTACCTGCTGTTCGACAACAGCCACCTCGAGCCGGCGGTGTGGATGTTCTATCCGCCGTTGATCTACCTGCTCGTCCGGATGCTGATTCGGGGCTACAGGCCGCGTTCGGTCGCGGGCCGGCTCGACTGCCGCCTGCCGACGGCGGTATTCGTGGTCGGCCTGGTCGCGCTGATCGTGGCGCGGATCATCATCACGCTCCACCCGGCCGGGGTGGTCGACGTCGGCACCGCGTCGGCGCTCGGCGCGTACAAGCTTCTGCACGGGCAGAGCCTCTACTACTTCTCGCTCGGTCACGGGGACACCTACGGGCCGATCGCCTATCTCGCCTACACCCCGTTCGAGCTGCTGTTCCCCGGCAACTGGGGTTACCTGCCGGCGGCCCGCGCGGCGACGATCACGTTCGACCTGCTGACGATCGCCGGGCTGATCGCGCTCGGCTGGCGCCTGCGGTCGGGACGCGACGGATGGCGCCTCGGCCTGCTGCTGGCGTGGCTGTGGGCCGCGTGCCCGTGCAGCCTGCTCGGCATGGAGAAGAGCACCAACGACGGGCTCGTGGCCCTGATCGTCGTGCTGATCATGCTGGCGCTCGAGAGCCCGATCAAGCGAGGGATCCTCGTCGGGCTGGGCACCGCGTCAAAGTTCTTCCCAGCGATCCTGCTGCCGCTGGTCGCGGTCGGGCGTGGCGACGGCGACCAGCACACGATCCGCAAGGTGCTCGCGGCGTTCGTGATCGCGACCGGCGTGTCGATCGCGGTGTTCCTGCCGCCGGGCGGTTTGACCGAGTTCTGGGACCACACGATCGGCTACCAGCTGACACGCTCGGACGTCTTCTCGATCTGGGCCCTGCACCCAGCGCTCGCGCCGATCAAGGTCGCTCTCGAGGCAGCCGCGGCATTCCTCGCCGTGTTCGTCGCGTTCCGCCCGCGTGGCCTCCGAACCCCGGCCCAGGTGGCTGCGCTCGGCGCCGCGGTGATCATCGCGGTCCAGTTGCCGGCCCTGCACTGGTTCTACCTGTACATCGTGTGGTTCCTGCCGCTCGTCCTGGTCGCGGTGCTCGCGCCCGGGATGCCGGTCGCGCGTGAGTCCGACGTGCTCGATCGGCCGGCCGAGCTCGAGCCGGAGGAACCGGGCGACGCCTCACCGGCGTTCGCCGGAGCGGCGTGAGGCGCGAGCGGTGCCGCTGGCATTCGCAGCCGCGGTCGCGGGCGCGTTCGGCGCCACGATCGGCTCGTTCCTGAACGTCGTCGCCTATCGGTTGCCCCGCAGCGAGTCGCTGGTCCATCCCGGCTCGCACTGCCCGGGATGCGGAACCGCGATCAAGGCTTACGACAACGTGCCGGTGCTCGGCTGGCTGTGGCTGCGCGGTCGCTGCCGCAGCTGCCGGGCGCCGATTTCGCCGCAGTATCCGATCATCGAGGCGACCACGGCTGCACTGGCCGTTGCCGTAGTCCTGACCAAGCACTCGGCGGCGGACATCGTCCTCGGCCTCGTGCTCGTCGGCGTACTCGTCCCGATTGCGCTGATCGACTTCGAGCATCGCATCATCCCGAACAAGATCACGCTGCCGGCGGCCGTCGCCGCAGTGGCGATCGGCGCGGCCCTCGATCTGCGGGGCGTGCCCGAGCAGTTGATCGCGGGCGCCGCCGCGGGCGGGTTTCTGCTGGCGTTCGCGCTAGCTTACCCGCGCGGCATGGGCATGGGTGACGTCAAGCTGGCCGCGGTCCTGGGGCTGTTCCTGGGGCGATCTGTCGCCGTGGCGATCCTCGTCGGCGTCCTCACCGCCACGCTCGTCGGCGCTGGGGTGATGGCTCGCGTCGGGGTCGAGAAGGGTCGCAAGACCGCCGTGCCGTTCGGACCGTTCCTGGCGCTCGGCGGTGTCATCGGCCTGCTCGCCGGCCCGGCGATCATCTACTGGTACCTGCACGCGGGTCTGTAATGCCCGCACTCGGCCGACACTGGCGCGTTCCGCGGCGAGCGTTGCCGCTGGTGGCCGGTGTCGCGGTGGCGGTGCTCGCCGGATTGGCGTTGGCTGTGAGTCACCACGCGGCGCGCCCGGCGGTGGCGCCCCGCGTCGCTGTCGCCGCGGCCATGCGCGATTCCACGGTCGCACGCGACCGCGAGGGCTCGCACTGGGACCAGGTGACGGTGACCGCGATCGACGCTCATCTCGTTCACGTCAGCTTCCTCGCGAACGGTCAGCTCGTCGCCGAGGCCGCCGTCGATCGCAGCGGCCATGTGCTCTCGTCGATGGACGACAGAACTATGCGCGTGCCCTACGGCGATTGGGTCGCGTATGAACCGGCGCTGATCGTCGGCCTGTGTGCCCTGTTCGTGCTGATGTGCGCGGTGACACCGTGGCGCCGGATGCGGAATCTCGACGTGGTCGCGGCGCTGTCGCTCGTCACAGCCGTCGTGCTGTTCCAGCACCGCTATCTCACCGCCAGCGTCGAGGCGGCCGGGCCCGGGATGCTCTACCTGCTGCTCCGATGCGCCGGCAACGCCTTAGGCCCGCCGCACGAGCCGCCGGAGTCCACGCCGTTGCTCGCTGCGATCACCCCCGGGCTCGATCCGGCGCGACGAGTGCGGTGGCTGCGCGGACTCCTGGTCGTCGTCGCGCTCGTGTACTTCATGGTCGGGGTGAGCTCGCCCGACGCCGTCGACGTGCTCTACGCGGTCATGGAAGGCGCCACGCTGCTCATCCACGGCGTCCTTCCGTACGGGCACATGCCGACGGGAATCATCCACGGCGATACCTACCCGATTCTGAGTTACGCCCTGTACACGCCGCTGGCGCTGGTCGCGCCCGTTCACTCGCTGTGGTACTCGGTCGACGGCGGACTCGCGGTCGCGGTCCTGGCCGCGCTCGTCGCCGCCTGGGCGATCTTCAGGACCGCCGCGGGTCCACGCCGCGTCTCCGGTGTGCGCCGGCCCGTCGAGGTGGAGGAGGCGGGGCTCCGGGCGGCGCTGGCCTGGCTCGCCTTTCCATCCGTCCTGATCACGGTCTCGACCGGCACGACCGACATCGTGCTCGCGGCGATGCTGGCGATCGCGGTGCTGCTGTGGCGCCGCCCGACGCTGTGCACGGGAGTGCTCGCCACCGCCGGCTGGTTCAAGCTGGCGCCGTTTGCGCTCGTGCCCGTGTCGGTGGCGCCGCTGCGCGGCCGCCGGCTCGCCCGGGCAATCGCGGCGATCGTGCTCGTGTCGGTGCCGATGCTCGCCCTGCTGCTGGCCGTCGGCGGGTTGCACGGCCCCCAGGACATGGTCCACGCGATCTCCTACCAGTTCACGCGCGGCTCGGAGCAGTCCTTGTGGAGCTCATTCGGAATCGACGGCGTCCAGCCACTGGCGGAGGGGTGCGTCCTCGGCCTGATCGCCGCCGCGGTGGTGAAGCTCCGGCTCGAGCCCGCGCTTGCGAGCGACCGCACCCGGATGGCGGCTCTGGCCGCCGCGATCTTGATCGGTCTGCAGCTGAGCGCCGACTACTGGGCGTTCCTCTACCTCGCCTGGATCATGCCGCTGGTCGGGATCTCGCTGATGGCAGACCGGGGAGCCGCCGCGGAGCTTCCCGAGCCCGCGACATCGCTGAGCCGCGTCCCGGCGCCGGCTCCGTCGATGGCTGGATGAGCACGAGCGCGCCCAGCGCCCCGCGCGACGCCAAGCCGAAGCTCGACGGGTTCGACGGCCTCCGGGCACTGGCGGCGCTGAGCGTCGTCACGTACCACGTGGCGCTGGCGAGCAAGTTCGCGCACGCGGGCTCGCTGGCCCCCCTGCTGTGGGAGCTCAAAGGGGGCGTCGCGATCTTTTTCGTGATCTCGGGCGCGCTGCTGTACCTGCCGTACGCGCGCGCGATGCGCGACCAGGCCACGTTGCCGGACTGGCGGAGCTACGCGCGCCGTCGCGGGGTGAGGATTCTGCCCGCGTACTGGGTCGCGCTGACCGCGGTGGCGATCGGACCCTTTGCGATGAGCGCGTTCGGTCCGGACGTCTGGAGCTACTACGGGCTGTCGCAGATCTATAACCCGCAGACCGTGCTCGGCGGCCTGGGCGTCGCCTGGAGCCTGTGCGTCGAGGTCAGCTTCTACGCGCTGTTGCCGGTGTTCGCGTGGCTGGTGGCCAGGACCGTGGGTCGCGCCGACGGCCGCGCGGCCGTCCGCGTCCAACTCGGATGGATCGCGGCCGCGGGGCTTGCGTCGCTCGTCCTGCGCGCCGCGCTCGCCGGATCACTGACCGCGCCGTTCTACGACCAGGGGCAGACGCTGATGGTGAGCCTGCCCGGGCTCCTCGACTGGTTTGCGATCGGAATGGCGCTTGCCGTGCTCCGGGCCGAGCTCGAAGCCGGACGTGCGTCCAGGTTCCCGCTCACGGTCCTCGGCCGCCGGTCATGGGTGTGCGTGGTGCTCGCGTTCGGAGCTTTCATGATCGCGATCCCGGAGCAGCATGGCGACATCTTCCTGCCGTGGTACGGGGCGGCGACGCACCTCGCCATCGGCGTTGGCTCCGGGCTGCTCGTGCTCGGCGTGTTCGTGCCCTCCGCCGCCGCGGCGCGTGCGTGGCCGCTGCGCGTGCTCGGCAGCTCGATCGCTGCCTGGCTGGGGACGATCTCGTACGGCATCTACCTGTGGCATCTGCAGGCGCTCCGGCTGATCGAGCGCGCGGTCGTGCCGGATCCGGCGTCGGCATCGGTCGTGAGCCTGCTGCTCGTTTGGCTGGCCGTGGTGGCGGCGGCGGTGGGTCTCGGCGCCGCGAGCTTCTACCTCGTCGAGCGGCCCGCTCAGAGGCTCCTGAGGCGCCGCGAGCGGCGTGATCTGGACCGGGCTTCGTCACGACGCCGGCCCATTGTGGCGAGCGTCCAGCTGCCTGGACGTCCAGGCCTGGACGATCAGGCCGTCCAGGCTCGGCCAGACGGCCTCAACTCGTCGGGGGTAGCGGCCGATCACTTGGCCTGAGCCGCTATGGGTTATGCCAAAGGAAAATCAGTCGTGGGCCTCGACATCGAGCCCGGCTACGTGGCCGCGGTGGAGACGCGCCCAGGCCAGGTGAAGGTCGAGCGCGCCGCGACGGCGCAGCTTCCCGCCGGCATCGTCCGTGACGGCGAGGTCGTCGACGTCGAGACCCTTGCCGCCTCACTCCGCGATCTGTTCGCCCAGCACAAGCTCGGCAAGCGCGTGCGTCTCGGCGTAGCCAACCAGCGCATCGTGATGCGCACGCTGGATCTTCCGCCGCTCAAGGGCACGAAGGAGATCAACTCGGCGATCCGGTTCCAGGCCTCCGATCACATCCCTATGCCGCTCGAGCAGGCGGTGCTCGAGCACCACTCGCTCGGCGTCGTCGAGACTCCCGACGGTCCCCGGACCCGCGTCGTCGTCGTCGCTGCTCGGCGCGACATGATCGAGCGCCTGCTCGAGGCCACGCGCAAGGCGGGGCTCCGCCCGACCGGGGTCGACCTGTCGGCGTTCGCGATGATCCGCGCGCTGTACCGGCCCGAGCTGACCGGCGCGACCCTGTACACCAGCGTCGGCGGCCTCACCAATCTCGCCGTCGCCGTCGGACCGACCTGCGCGTTCACGCGCGTTGCCGGCCAGGGGATCGAGTCGATCGCAGGCGAGCTCGCCGAGCGCCGCGCGCTCACGCTCGAGCACGCGCACGGCTGGCTCCGCCACGTCGGCCTGCTGGCGCCGGTCGACGAGGTCGAGGGTGACGAGGACATCGTCGCCGAGGCTCGCGAGGTTCTGAACGACGGCATCCGGAGGATCGCGGACGAGGTCCGGAACTCCCTGGACTTCCACGCGATGCAGGACGCGTCGGCCGCCGTCGAGCGGGTCGTGCTCACCGGCCCCGCCGTGGCGATCCCCGGCTTCCCCGAGCGGCTCGGCGAGGAGGTCGGACTTCCGCTCGAGGTCGGCGTGGTCCAGGAGGGTCAGCCGGGCGGGTTCGGCGGCGTCGACGCCGGCCGTCTGGCCGTTGCCGCCGGTCTGACCGTCGAGGAGATCCCCTCATGAGAGCCGTCAACCTGATCCCCGCGGACTCGCGCGGACGCACCCGCGGCCCCTCGACCGGCATGCAGGTGCCGGTCTACATATTGCTCGGGTTTCTCGCGGCCGCGGTCGCGCTGGTGAGCGTGTACGTACTCACCAACAACTCGATTTCCTCGCGCACCGCCACCCTGACCAGCCTCAAGACCCAGGTCGCCCAGGAGCAGGCGGCGGCCAACCGCCTCGGTGAGTTCTCGAAGTTCTCTCAGCTTGCGCAGACTCGCATCGGGACCGTCCGCGGGATCGCCTCGGCGCGGTTCGACTGGCACACCGCCCTGGTGAACCTGTCGAAGGTGGTCCCGGCCGACACCACGCTTCAGTCGATCGTCGGCACGGTCGTGCCCGGCGCCAGCGCCGGAGGCGGTGGGTCCTCGAGCTCGCTGCGGTCTGACATCACCGCGCCCGCGTTCGAGCTGACCGGCTGCACCGCCAACCAGGACGACGTCGCGCGTCTGATCTCGCGCCTGCGCCTGATCGACGGCGTCACCCGCGTCTCGTTCAGCAACTCGCAGGAGACGAACTCCAGCGCCCCGACGTCCGGGTCCGGCGGCGGCAACGGCAACGGCAACGGCTGCGCCGCGTCCGCACCCACGTTCGACCTGACCGTGTTCTTCACGCCCGTCGCTAACGCAGGCGCGGACGGCGTCAACTCCATCAGCGGAGTGACTCCCACCACCACGACCGGAGGCACCCAGTGACTTCCCGTGACCGCATCGTGATCATGGTCGTCCTCGCCCTCGGCGCAGTGGTGGCCGGCTGGTTCCTCGTGATATCGCCCAAGCGCTCGCAGGCGTCGAGCCTCAGCACCCAGATCGCCAGCGAGCAGTCGCAGCTGTCGGCCGCTCAGCAGCAGGTGGCGGCCGGGGTGAGTGCGCAGAAGGCGTTCGCGGGGCAGTACGCCCAGCTGGCCAAGCTCGGTGAGGCGGTCCCGCCGGACGATGACATCCCGTCGCTGATTTATCAGGTGCAGAGCGCTGCGCAGACGGCACACGTGAGCTTCCGCGGTCTGCAGCTGACCGGCGGCGGGTCGAGCAGCTCAACCCCCGGCAGCAGCTCGGGCTCGAGCAGCAGCTCGTCGTCGAGCGCCCCGACCGCGCCGCTTCCCCCGGGCGCGAGCGTGGGACAGGCCGGCCTGCCGACCGAGCAGTTCACGATGACGCTCAGCGGCAACTACTTCAACCTGTCGAGCTTCTTCAACAAGCTCGAGGGCTTCGTGGTCAGCGACAACGGCACGCTGACGATCCGCGGTCGCCTGATGACGATCAACGCGATCAACCTCGTGCCCGGTCCGAGCGGCTTCCCGCAGATCACCGCGACCGTCTCGGCGACGACCTACATCGTCCCGCCGACCGAAGGTCCGTTCGATGGCGCCACGCCCGCCGGCCCCGCGCCCTCCACGACCCAGGCCCACACCACGACCTCCGGGTCCTCAACCTCGACTCCGCCGGCGGCGGCCGTCACCTCGGTGCTGCGATGAGCGTCCCCCGCAACATGCTCAAGGAACTGGTCGACCGCAAGCTCTGGCCGATCGCGCTGGTGCTGGTCATCGCCCTGGTGGCGGTGCCGGTGCTGCTGACGAAGAAGGCGCCGACGGACATCGTCACGCCGCCCTCGGGTCCGCTGCCCTACTCGTCGGGCAAGACGCTGCCTGCGATCTCGGTGCAGACGGCGCCGGGCAACTCGAACCTCGCCGGCAAGGGCCGCAATCCGTTCACCCCTCAGCACGTCGCCACCACGTCGACCACCGCCACCGTGGCCTCGGTGACCACCACGCCGGCCACGGGCACGACCACCACGAGCACCGGTACCACCGGGACCTCGAGCGCCAACAGCGGAGGCAGCGGGACGGGCGCGTCGACGACGACGACCCCCGCCACCCCGCCGGCGCCGACCTCGACCACGCCCGCGCCTGCTCCCAAGCCTGCGCCGACCGGGCTGACCGCGACCCAGGCCTATCAAGTGTCTCTCGCGATCACGACTCATGACGGCGGGGTCAACACGATCGACCCCCTCAAGCGGCTCAGCATCCTTCCGAGCAAGCAGCAGCCGATGCTCGTCGAGCTCGGCGTGCTCCAGGGCGGCCATAGCGTGCTGTTCGTTGTCGAGCCGGGAACCGTCGTCAGCGGCGCCGGGACGTGCACCCCGGGTCCGATCGACTGCGAGATCCTGTCGCTCAACCCCGGCCAGACCGAGGGCATCTCCAAGCAGACGGCCTCCGGCTCCACTCCGGTCGCGCTGTTCTCGGTGAACTCGATCTCGGCCGACCAGTTCCCGTCGGCAGCCGCCGCGAACAAGGCGCGCGAGACCGCGTCCGACGTCGGCCGCCAGCTGCTCAACCGCACCCCGCTGAGCTCCATCTCCCTGTTCCAGTACGACCCGAGCGTCGGCGCCGTCGTCGACCTGCGCAATCTCACGGTAGGAGGCTGATATGCGCCGTTATTCGCTCGCCGTTCGTCGGCTTGTCCTTGCCCTGACCTGCACCGTCCTCGCGTCGCTGGCCGTCGTGGCCAGCGGGCAGGCGATCGTCCTCAACGACCACGGCACTGAGGCCGGCGTGGCGCTGGTGCCGGGTGTGCGTGGCGCGACGCTGCCTTCGGGCGTCTCGGCCGTCACGGCGTCGGGCTCGTGCACGGACCCGTGGCTCACCTCTGACTTCGGGGGCCCACTGATGGGAACCGATGGCCTCTGCTACCGGGGCGGCGCCGTGGTGCACAAGAACGAGACGTTTACGCTGACGTGGGACCAGCAACGCGCTTACTGGTCCCAGACGCTCGGCTATGTCCAGCAGTACCTCCGTGACGTCGCCGACGCCAGCGGATCGCTCGGGTCACCGTACGCCGTGACCGCGCAGTACAACGACGCAGGCGGGAAGGCCCAGAACGCGTCGCTCTTCGGCGGCGGCTGCGTAGACGATGGGGTCACCGGCGGTTCGGCGTGCCAGTTCGGCAATCCGACCGGAGCCGGTCACAACTTCCCGGCGAACGGCTGCACTCCCGGAGGCGATTCGTTCGTCTCTCCCAGCCTGGTCACCCTGAACGGGATTTGCTTGACCGACGCACAGCTCCAGGGCGAGGTGTCGACGATGGTCGCCCAGACGGGGATCCTCGGCCGGACCCAGCCGGGGTACACGCCGCTGGTCACGCTGCTGATGCCCCCGGGCGTCGAGACCTGCCTCGACGCATCAAACACCCTCTGCTCGGCTAACGGCAACCTGACACCGCCCCCGCCGTCGCTCTCGACGAGCTCGACCGGTGGAACGATCCCGGCCGGCACCTACCGAGTCCAGGTCACCTACGAGACGGGCAGCGGGGAGTCTGCGCCCAGCGGCTCGCAGTCGATCACCACCACCGGTGGGACCTCGACAATCACGATAGCTTCACCCCCGTCGGCGCCTGGAGCCACGGGCTGGTACGCGTACGTCACGCAGCCGAACGGCTCCAGGTACACGCTGCAGGGGACCCCTTCGCTCAATTCGATCGGCACTGACCTCACTCTGACCGCGCCGATGACCGGAACCGGCGGCACTCCGCCGAACATCACCGCCTTTTGCTCCTACCACTCGCAGGCCAACGTCGACGGCACCGAGGTCGCATACGTCGTGCAGCCCTGGACCGCGGGGACGGGTTGCGACGAGCCGGATGCGCCGACCATCCCGAACGCCCCAACTCCTCAGCAGATGTCGATCGGTGTCGGCGAGCGCCTCGTGAGCCCGCTCAGCCAGGCGCAGATCGCCTCGATTGTCGACCCCGGCCTGAACGGGTGGGCTGCGCTGGACGGCTCGGAGATCGACGACAACGGGTGCGCTCCTCTCCCGAATGACCTGGACCAGGTCACCGTCGGCGGCAGCTCGCAGAACCCTTACTACCTGCAACGCGAGTTCAACAACGCCGCAACGCTCGTATTCGACCCGAACACGTACTTCGGCTGCGCGCCCAACGTGATCCTCTCGCCGGGGTTCGTCGTGCCGAGCTCTGTGGACGAGGGCGATGTGATCGAGCTCGACGGCTCTTCGACCGCCTCGACGCTGCTCGTTCCGGCTGCCAACTATCACTGGAACTTCGGCGACGGCACCAGCGCCCGCGGCCCGAGCGTCGTGCACAGCTACGGCGCCGGTGGCAACTACAACGTGACGCTGACCGTGACCGACCGTGGCGGAAACACCGCCACCCTGGTGCAGGGCATCCAGGTGCTCGGCGCCAACGGTGAGACGGTCACCTCACAGCCGCCGGCGACAAGCGGCTCTGGCGGCTCGGGCGGCTCGGGCGGCTCGGGCGGCTCGAACTCCGGCGGCCTCAACGTGCGGCTCCAGCTGCTGCCGCAAAGCCTCAAGACGGTGCTCCGGAACGGCATCTTGCTCCGGGTGACCTCCAATAGGCCGGCCAACGGGATCGCCACCGTGTCGATCACGCGCGTCTCGGCCAAGAAGGCGGGGATCAAGATCGGGCGTGGGCCGTCGGTCAGGATCGGCCTCGGAACGCTGTCCTCGATCAAGAACGGCACCGTGACCCTGCGCCTGCACCTCTCGAAGGCCATGGCCAAGAAGCTGAGCAAGCTCCATCACGTGGCGATGACGATCCGCCTGCAGCTGGTCGCCCCCGGCAACCAGCGCTTCGCGATCGACGCCGCCGGCCGCTACTAAACCCCTGGGGCGCAGTCTCCCAACACGACGCCGGGCGCCACGCGAGTGACGCCCGGCGTTTGCTTTGGGCGGCGCGAGGTATCTGGACGCGCTACGCCGGCTGAGCCTCAATGACGCCTTCGCCGACGCGCGTCGCCCGCCAGCCGGCGTTGCCGAGCAGCACCCGCCACTGCTCCACCGTCCGCTCGCGGCCGCCGGCGAGCGCGAGCATAAGCAGGTCGAGCCATTTCGCGCCGTCCGGGGTATTGCCGGGCTCGATCACGCTGTCCAGCACGACCAGCCGCTCGCCGGCCGCGACCCGGACCGTCTCGAGGATCCGCTGTGCCGAGTGGTCGTCCCAATCGTGGAGGATCGTCGAGAGGAGGTGGACGTCGCCATGCGGCACCGACTCGAAGAAGCTGCCCTCGACGAACCTACAGCGGTCGCCGAGAGCCTGCTCGTCGCGCACCGTCTCGGGTAGGTCGAACACGATGCCGCGCATGCGCGGGTGGCGCTTGAGCAGCGCGAGGAGCAGCGAGCCGCTGCCGCCACCGACGTCGACGACGAGCTCGCCACCACGCCAGAGGACGCTCTCCAGACGATCGAGGCGACCCTGCCAGCCTTGCGACATCGCGCGATCGAACGCGGCGCGCTCGTCCGGGTGCGCCGCCAACCATGCCCAGAACTCATCACCATGGACGCGCGGGAACGACGCCTCCCCGCTCGCGTCAAGACCCGTGACCGACTCCAGCCATACGCCGCCGAAGAGGTGAGCGAAATCGTCCCAGCCGTCGCGCGCGAGCACCTCAGAGGCGGCCGTGTTGCGGAACGTGCCAGGCTCGGTCTCCTCGAAGATGCCGTCACTGGCGAGCGCGCGCAGGACACGCTGCAACGCGTCGGCGTCGACCCCCCGCTCGCGCGCGAGCTCGGCGCTGCTCCGCGGGCCGGCGGACAGCGCCTGCGCCACCTGCAGGTCCGCAACGAGCCCGAGCGCGCGCGTCACCAGAGCACCTCGCAGCGCGTTCCAGATGATCCCTTCAGCGTTCATGCGCGAATAGCATGGGCAGCGGCTGTCGCCTCGTCTGGCTCCATCGGCCGAACGATAGGGCAGCAATTTCACCCGCCGCCAGACCAGTCCGCGGTTAAGCCGCAGCCGTCACGGTCGATGGCCACGATGGCGTCCTTGCCGTAGCGGCCCAAGATTCGATGGCGGGGAACTTCTTCGTCATCAAGGCCGTGGGTGCGGCATCGGAGCGTGGCGCCGAACTCGAGGATCTCGTCAAGCTCGGTGGGCGCGTCAATTCGGTCACGCGCACGATGGGCATGGCGCTGACCTCGTGCACGCCCCCGGCCAAGGGCTCCCCACTGTTCGAGCTCGGCGATGACGAGATGGAGATGGGCGTCGGCATCCACGGCGAGCCGGGGCGACGCCGGGTGAAGCTCGCTGACGCCAACCAGATCGTCGACGAGCTTCTGGAAGCGGTCGTCACCGATCTCCGGTACAACTCCGGCGACGAGGTCGCGTTGATGATCAACGGCCTCGGAGGCACCCCGATCTCCGAGCTCTACCTGGCCTACGGACGGGCTCACCAGCAACTGGCCGAGCGTGGCATCAACGTCACGCGGAGTTACGTCGGCGAGTACTGCACGTCGCTCGACATGGCCGGAGCCTCACTGACCCTGGTCAAGCTCGACGACGAGCTCAACGAACTCTTCGATGCTCCCGCCGAGGTCGCGGTCCGCATTTTCTAGGCGGTGGCGGTGTCGGCCGGTCTTCGCGCCGGCCGACACCGGACGAGCGCCGCTTCCCACGTGTCCTCGCTGACGCGGCGACTCAGGCGGTTGGCTGGACGGCCCGGGCGGCGCGCAGCTGGCGCTCGAAGGCCGTGGGCGGCGAGAGCCGCTTGGGGGCGCCGAAGTGGAACCCCTGGGCGTAGTCGGCGCCGATCGCCTTGAGCACGCCGAGCGTGTCGGCGTCCTGGACGCCTTCGGCGATCGTGCGCTTGTCGAGGCAGCGGGCGATGCCGACGATCGACTTGACGACCTGGTGGTCGAGCTTGCTGCTCGCCAGCTCGCGGACGAAGCCCATGTCGATCTTGAGGTATCGCGCCGGGATGTGCTTGAGGAAGGTGAAGGAGGAGAAGCCGGTGCCGAAGTCGTCGAGCGCGAGGCTGCATCCGAGCCCGTACAGCGTGCCGGCGAACTGGCGGGTGGCCTCCAGCTTGGTCATCGCGGCGGCCTCGGTGACGTCGAAGATCACCTTGCCGGGGTCGACGCCGTCGGCGATCGCGGCGCGGATCTCGGCCACGATCGACTGGTCGCCGATCGAGTAGCCGGACAGGTTGATCGCGACGCCCTCGCCGTCGATCGCCAGTCGCAGGCCGGCGCCGGTGACCCACCGGTCGATCTCGCCGATCACGCCGAACCGCTCGGCCATCGGTAGGAAGGCGGCGGGCGGGATGATGTCGCCGTCCTCGGAGAGCATCCGCACGAGCAGCTCGTGATGGGTGATCCGGCCGGTGCGCAGGTCGGCGATGGGCTGCCCGTACAGAACGAAGCGGTCCTCGGACAGCGCGGTGCGGATCCGCTGGACCCAGGTCAGCGCGCCGCTGGCCTGTCCGGTGTAGACCCTGGCCTGGTCGCCGCCGAGCTCCTTGGCCTCGTACAGGGCGATGTGCGCCCGCGTGAGGATGTCGTCAGCCGCGACGTCTTCGTCGCCGGTCAGCAGCGCGATCCCGATGCTGACCATGATCGGGGGACCGATCTGGCGCTCGCACAGGACCGAGCGGATGTCGCGGGCGACGATCTGCGCCTCGTCCTCGTTGACCTCGGGGAGGATCAGCGCGAACTCGTCGCTGCCAAGCCGTGCGACCACGTCGGTGGTTCGGGCCCGGGCCCGCAGGCTCTCGGAGACGGCCTTCAGCATCACGTCGCCGGCGGCGCGGCCGTAGGTGTCGTTGGCCAGCTTGAAGTTGTCGATGTCGAGCGTGAGCAGCGCGCCGGTGCGGGAGTACCGGGCCGTGTACGAGAGCTGGCGATCCAGCTCGCTGACGAGCCGTGACCGGTTGAAGACGCCGGTCAGGAGGTCGTGCTCTGCGAGATGGTCGAGGGGATCGGACATCGGGAATGCGTCACGGGACGTGCGGCATGCTCTTCGACACCACAATCAACGCATCGGCGCCCGGGCCGCCAACCTCTATCCGTAGAAATTACGGATTGGTCCGTGGCGCGCCCGGCCGATCGCGCATGCGGGACCCGGTATCGGCGCGGCGCGGCGGGGGACGGGACGGGGGAGTGCTTTCGCCGGCGCCCCGGAGCGATCGAGTCGGCCCGCCGGCGCACCGCCAGGACCGGGCCGATTCCGGTCCGTCCGTAACCTACGTCGGCCATGTCGCTGCGCTTGACAACCGCGGGGGAGTCCCACGGCCCCGGGCTGACCTGCATCCTCGAGGGGATGCCGGCGGGCCTCACGCTTGACCCGGACGCGATCAACCGCGATCTGGCGCGGCGCCAGCTCGGCCACGGCCGAGGCGGCCGGATGAAGATCGAGCGCGACCAGGTCGAGGTCACCGCTGGGGTCCGCCACGGACGGACGCTCGGCGGCCCGATCGCGCTCCAGGTGGCCAACCGCGACTACGCGAACTGGGAGGAGCGGATGAACCCGTGGCCGGTGGAGACGGCGATCGCCGAGGTCCACCTGCCCCGCCCCGGCCACGCCGACCTCGTCGGCACCCAGAAGTACGGGCTCACCGACGTCAGGAACATCCTCGAGCGGGCGAGCGCGCGCGAGACCGCGGCTCGCGTTGCCGGCGGGGCGGTGGCCAAGGCGTTCCTCCGCGAGCTCGGCGTCCAGGTGTTCTCGCACGTGATCCAGATCACGAGTGTGCAAGCGCCGCGCCGGCACGACCTGACCGCCCAGGACTTCGACGCCGTCGACGAATCGCCGGTCAGGTGCCTGGACGCCGAGGCCACGAAAAGAATGGTCGCGGAGATCGACCGCCTGCGGAAGGCGAACGAGTCCCTGGGCGGCGTGTTCGAGGTCATCGCGTTCGGGCTGGTCCCGGGGCTCGGCTCGCACGTCTCCTGGGAGGAGCGGCTCGACGGCCGGCTCGGCCAGGCGATCCTGTCGATCCAGGCGATCAAGGCGGTCTCGATCGGTGACGGCGCCGAGGTCGCCGGCGTCCCCGGCTCGCAGGCTCACGACGAGATCTTCTACGACGACGAGAATGGCTACTACCGCGAGACCAACCGCGCCGGCGGGCTCGAGGGCGGGATGACGACCGGCGCGCCGCTGGTCGTGCGCGCCTCGATGAAGCCGCTCCCGACGCTGACCAAGCCGCTTCGCTCGGTCGACATCGCCACGCACGAGCCCGCCGAGGCGCTCCGCGAGCGGACGGACTCGTGCACCGTGCCCGCCGCGGGCGTGGTCGGCGAGGCGATGGTCGCGTTCGTGCTCGCCGACGCCTACCGGTGGAAGTTCGGCGGCGATCACATCGACGACGTCGGCGCAACCTTGCACGCGTACGAGGAACGGATCGCGTGGCGGCGCCCTTAGCCGAAGCGAGCCCGGCCGCTCAGCGCAAAGTCGTCTGCATCGGGTTCATGGGCGCCGGCAAGTCGACCGCCGCCGAGAGCGCCGCGCAGGCTCTCGGCACGGCCCACATCGACGTCGACGGGGTGATCGAGGAGCGGCTCGGCAAGACGATCGACCGGGTCTTCGTCGAGGACGGCGAGGCGAAATTCCGCGCGGCGGAGGAGGAGGTCACCCTGGAGCTCCTCGCATCGCCGCGCCCGCAAGTGCTGGCACTCGGCGGCGGCGCGATCGGCCACGAGCGCGTCCGGGCGGCGCTGTCCGAACATGTGGTGGTGTGGCTCGACGTCGGCCTCGACATCGCCTGGTCTCGGTGCCACGGGAGCGACCGCCCGCTCGCCCGCGAGCGCTCCGAGTTCGA